>Ga0326727_10005790_pt1 | contig 34809 bp, 23 predicted proteins | sample MB2enrmetagenome_FD_207643 | JGI IMG/M metagenome (GOLD analysis project Ga0326727, IMG submission 207643) | Lab enriched peat soil microbial communities from McLean, Ithaca, NY, United States - MB29MY | ecosystem: Environmental > Terrestrial > Soil > Wetlands > Peat | place: USA: New York...
AGCCGGTGTTAACTCCTGCGGAATTCCTTCGGCAAGTTCCATGAGACGTGGGACGGCTCGTTCGTGAGGACTTCTTCCACATACGGCACTGACGAACTACGGTCAGGCGTGGGTGGTGCCCCGATCCGTCGGGGCACCCCACTAACTCGGGCAACCTCTCTGTCGCCGCGTCCCATCCGTGGCCGGTTTGGGCGTAAGTGGCACAGGCACTCCTGCCTGTGCACTAGGCATGGAATGCATCAGCCATAGCACAGGCAGGAGCGCCTGTGCCACCCCTCGGTGAGTGCTTAACGATAGGCTTCTTTGCGGTGATCGGCGGCGGTCATGAAAACGATGCGCTGTTTCTCATCGATCTCGTAAAAGAAGCGCCAATCGCCCACTCGATAGCGCCAAGTCGATGGGTCCCAGTTTTTCAGTCGCTTGATGTTCGCACCGGAGTGAGGGGTTGAGCGGAGAATCGGGTAAACATAATCGCGCAGCTTGGCTTCGAGCCGTCTCTGCGAAACGATTCCCAGGCCGGCGAGATCGGCGAGGAAGCTGCGCGTCTCAAAAATCCTAAACGGCTGGAACGAACCTGCCTCTGCGCTTTTGGGCATCCCGAGAACCCGCTTTGAGACGCTTTACGAGCCCAGGCCTGGAGAGAATTTCCGCCATCTCCGCGTCATCAATGAAATGGTTGTCCTGGATGTGCCGCAGCGCTGCCGTTTCCACCAGGTTGGCGAGCGAGCGTCGTTCGGCTTGGGCGGCTCGGACAAACGTTTCATAGATTGTATCGTCCAGCCGCATGGTGAGTGTCTTCGCCATGATGGTGCTCCGTCATTTGTATTCATTACGAATATAAACGAATACGCCCCACCCGTCAAGCTGCCCGCCGCGGACCTTGGCTGTGGCACACGCACTCCTGCCTGTGCCACATTGGCTTTGTGGGAGTATGATGGTGGCGCTTAGCGTTGAGGAGAAGGCACATGAAAACTAGACTCATCATGGCGGTTCTATTTTTGAGCAGTGTTGGCGTGGCACAAACGGTGTCCACGAAGGGCGAATCACTCGACAAAGTACAGGTGCTGGCGTTATTGGCGGGCGGGGTTCCCAATGCCCGCGTGGCCAGTCTGGTGGTGGAACGCGGCATTACCTTTACCCCAACGGACGAGTACATTCAACTCCTCCAAAAGGCCAAGGCAGATGAAGGAGTCATCACGGCGGTGCGCGTCGCCACACACCCGCCGGCCCATCACCAGGCGAAGAGCGTGGCTTCCGGAGGCGGGCCGCTGAAGCGAGACCAGCTTCTGGACCTTCTGCAAACCGGCGTGGGCAGCGACGTCCTGGCCAAGTTGGTGGCCAATCGTGGGATTAATTTTGAGCCTTTCGATGAATACCTGCACGTCTATGCGCTGGCCGGAGCGCAGGAAAGCCTGCTGAGTGCTCTCCGGCAGGCGGCCCCGGCGCAGCCTGAGGTGGCCGCCCCCACCGTTCCCTCCCAAACTGAAGGAGAACGGCCGGCGGCGGGGCGAACTCGCCCGAAGCGGATCCGCGTGTCAGGCGAGGTGGAGTCGGCAAGACTCTTATTCCAGCCCCCACCCGAATATCCTCCCGTCGCCAAGGCGGCGCGCATCCAGGGCAGGGTTCGCTTGATGGCCACCATAGGTCAAGACGGCACCATTGAAGATTTGAAGGTCGTGAGCGGCCACCCTTTGCTGATCAAGCCAGCGCTGGATGCGGTTTCCAAATGGCGTTATCAACCTTCGTTGCTGAATGGCAAGCCGGTGGAGGTGATTACGGAGATTGACGTGGATTTTATGCTCAATATCTGATCTTCGGTCTTCTATCATTGACATGTCGAGGGCGGGACGGTATCGTCTGCTTCCGCAAGCATAAACGCACTCATAAAGGAGAAATAACATGGCACGCAAGATGCGCAGGAGTCCAAATTCATCTCAAGGAGAAAGCAGTCGGCGCGATTTTTTGAAAAGCGCTACAACGGTGGCGGCCGGACTGGTGGCGCCCAAGGCGCTCGCCGCGGAACCCGCCGATTTGCTCCCCACGATCATGCTGGGTCCGCATCGTGTGACCCGGATGATCGTCGGCAGCAACCCCATTTATGGCTATTCGCATTTCAACAGACTTTACGACCAGCACATGCTGGAATGGTTCACGGATGAGCGCATCGTGAAGTTGCTGCTCGACTGTGAGAAGGCGGGCATCAACACCTGGCAGTTCAGCTTCCACTACAACCAGCGGCGGCAAATCCCCAAGCTCCGCGCCGCAGGGTGCAAGATCCAATACATCTGCCTGGCCGCTTCCTGGCACTACGACGAAAAGATGGGCCGCACGCCGGAAATCGTTTTGGACGGGACCATCAAGTGCGCGCAAGCCGCGGCAGAGTTCAAGCCCATCGGCATAGCCTTTCACGGTGGGGCCACCGACATCCTCTACCGGGCGGGGAAGATCGACTTGCTCAAGACCTATGTCAACGCGGTTCACGATTTGGGATTTCTGGCGGGCATCTCCACGCACAATCCTCAAATTCTGGAAACGCTTCACGAAAAGAATTTCGGCAACGACTTCTACATGACGGGATTGCACTATCTCACCCGGCACCCCGAGGATTGGATGCGCGACATCGGCACGCTCCCCCTGGGCGACGGCTTTGTGACCTTGGACCCGCCCAAGATGGCCGCGGCCGTGCGCAAAGTTGATAAACCCGCGCTGGTTTATAAGGTGCTGGCGGCTGGCCGGAAATGCCAGTCGGAAGAACAGAAGCGCCAAGCCATCGAATGGGCATATCAGAACATCAAGCCGATCGATGCCACGATTATCGGCCTGTATCCGCGATATTCCGACCAGGTCACCGAAACCACCAGGATGGTGCGCGCGGTTCTGGCGTGAGGATCACTTCTCTCCGATCTTATCTCCCGGGCGGGCAATCAAGGCATAGAGCACGGGTAGAAGGATGACGCTGAGGAAAAGGTCGGTGGTAAGCCCTCCCACGATGACGATGGCGAAGGGGCGCTGGGAATCCGAGCCGATGTCGTGGGAGAGGGCGGCGGGGAGAAGTCCCAGGGTGGCGACGAGCATCACCATCAGGGTCGGCCGCAGGCTGCGCACGGCTCCTTCCAGGGTCGCTTTGTTGATATCGGGCTCACCCACGCGCGCCTGATTGATATATTGAATCATAATCAACCCCACCTGCACCGAAACGCCGAATAGAGCAAGCATGCCGATGCCGGACGAGACACTGAAGTGCGTGCCGGTGGCGAGCAGGGCCAGCATGCCTCCAATCGGCGCCGTGGCCAGGGTCGCCATGATCAGGAGGGACCAGCTAAAGGAATCGAACGCCGTATAAAGCAGCAGGATAATCAGCAAAACAGTAATAGGAACTATTAGCGCCAGCCGCGCATTGGCGCGCTGCTGGCTGGCGTATTCACCCGCCCACTGCAAGGTGTAGCCGGTGGGCAGTTTCACTTTCTGGCCGACGTCGCGGATGGCATCACGCACCGTGCTGCCCAGGTCGCGGCCACGCACGCTGTACTTGATGGCGATGTAGCGCGAATTGTTTTCGCGGTAAATCATGGAGGCGCCGTCTTCGATGCGGATGTCGCAGAGTTGCCCCAGTGACACGCGCTCCCCGGAAGGCGCCAGGATGCGGATATTGGCGATGTCGTCCACCGTGGTCCGGTAGGGCGCCTGGTAGCGGACCACCAGGTCGTAGTGCTCCTCGCCAATCAGAATTTCGCTGACAGCTTTCCCCCCCACGGCGGTTTCAATGGCATCCTGAATATCACTGACGTTGATGGCGTACCGGTCGGCCTTGGCGCGGTCCACAATCAAGTTCAGGTTGGGTTGGCCGAGGACGCGGAAAATGCCCAGGTCGGCGATTCCCGGAATCGGCTGCATCACATTCACGATTTCGTTGGCCTTGGTCTCCAGGGTTTTCAGGTCGTCGCCCATAATCTTGACGGCCAGCTCGCCTTTTACCCCGCTCACTGCTTCTTCCATGTTGTCGGAAATGGGTTGGGAGAAGTTCCAGATTACGCCGGGAATTTTTTCCACCTCAGCGTCCAGGGAGGCAATCAGCAACTCCTTATCTTTGTGGAATTGCGGCCGCCATTTGTCGTGCGCCTTCAAATCGATGAAGTATTCCGTATTGAAGAAGCCGGTGGCATCGGTGCCATCGTCCGGCCTTCCGACTTGCGAGACCACTTTTGTGACCTCGGGAAACTTGGCGAAAGCGAGGCGCGCCTGATTCATGATGCGGATGCCTTCGCTGGGTCCGGTGCTGGGGGCCAGTGTGCCGCGCGCCCAGATGGCGCCTTCGTCGAGGTGGGGAAGAAACTCGGAGCCGATCACGCCGCTCCAGACTAAACCAAACGTCGCCAGCACCACCGCGAGGCCGCCCGCCAGGGTCAGCGCGCGGTGGCGAAGGGTCCACTCGACGGAGCGGCGGTAAATCTCGGTGACAAATTCCAAAACGGGATTGCGCCATTCGTGCGTCTCCCCCCGGAAAAAATAGCTGGCGAGCACGGGGGCAAGAAGAATGGAAAAGAGAATAGCTCCGAGCAGCGCAAAAGCCACCGTCCAGGCCATGGGGTGAAACAGACGCCCCTCGACGTGCTCCAGGGTGAAGATGGGAAGGTAGGCGGTGATGATGATGGCGATGGCATAGAAGACGGGGCGTTGCACCTCGTGCGCGGCCTCGCGGATGGTCTCCCCCAAGCCGCGTTCACTGTCACGGCGCAGGCTGAGGTGGCGCAAAATGTTTTCCACCATGACCACCGAGCCATCCACCACCATGCCAAAATCCAGCGCCCCCAGCGAAAGAAGGTTGGCGGGGATGTGGCGGAGGTCAAGCAGGATCGAGGCAAAGAGAAGCGAAAAGGGGATGGTGAGGGCGACGATGAGCGCGCTGCGCAAGTTGCCGAGAAATAGGAAAAGGATGATGACCACCAGCGCAATGCCATTGCCCAGATTGTGCAGGACGGTTTTCGTGGTGAGAGTTACCAGATCGCTGCGGTCGAGATAAGGAACGATCTTCACGCCCGGTGGCAGCACGTAGCGATTAACGAAATCCACCTTTTCGTGCAAGGCAATGAGGGCTTTTTCGGCGTCGGCGCCTTTGCGCAGCAGTACAATGCCCTCCACCACGTCGTCGTCATCCATAACGTTGCCGTCCTGGCGCGGCAGCGCTTTGCCCAGTTTTCCCAACCGGATTTTGGCGTCTTGCGTCACCACGGCGATATCGCGCACCCGCACCGGCGTGCCGTTTTGCGCCTTCAACACCGTAGCGCCCACGTCATCGACCGTTTGCATCAGGCCCACCGCGCGCACGTTGAAGGCCTGCTGGCCTTTCTCAATAAAGCTTCCCCCCGCGTTCACGTTATTGGCCGCGAGAGCTTGTTCCACCTGGGCGATGTTTAAGCCATAACCGATCAGCTTGTTGGGATCCACCTGGACCTGATATTCGCGCGTGATCCCTCCAAAGATGTCCACGTCGGCGATGTCGGGCACGGACTTCAACTGTTTGAGCACCACCCAATCCTGGAGTGATTTCAAAGCCATGATGTCGTAACGCGGGTCCGTGCTTTGCAGCGTGTAGAAGTATATCTGGCCCACCGGGCTGTAATCCGGCCCGATCTGCGGGCTGAGATTCGCGGGCAGGTTCACCAGGGAAAGGCGTTCCAGCACTTGCTGCCGGTTTTCGAAGTCGTTGGACTCATCGTCGAAGATCATGGTCACCGAGGAAATTCCGAACAACGATGTTGAGCGCAGGTGCGTAAGATGGGGCAGCCCATTCATCTGCAACTCAAGGGGCACGGTGACCTGGCGCTCCACCTCCTCGGCGGCGCGGCCCGGCCATTGGGTGATGACATTGACGTAGTTGTCGGCAACGTCCGGATAGGCCTCAACGGGGAGCCGGTGAAATGAGACCAGCCCCCAGATGAGCAGGAGGACACCGAGGCTCAAGACCAGGAACTTCTCGCGCAGAGCGAAATCGACGAGGTAGCGAATCATGTCTTATTGGGTCATTGGTTCATTGATCCATTGAGCCATTGAAAATCAAATGACCCAATGATTCGATGAATCAATGATTCAATTCCTTCACTCCATTCCTGCCGCAGACGCGAATTGCAGGGCGTTGGTGACCACCTTCCCACCCTCGGCGAGGCCGCTCAAGATGACCTGAAATCCGCCGGGCGATACCGGGCCCGTCTGCACCTCCAGCCGACGAAAGCGTTTTCCACCCAGGGGCACGAAGACCCAGTCCTTGTCGTGCAGACGCATGATGGCCGTGGTGGGAACCATGGGCCGCAATTGCTCCGTCCGCGAGTGGAAAGTGGCTGTGGCAAACATTCCCGTGCGCATCAGGCCGCCCGGATTTGCGAGTTCCAGGCGAACCTTGGCGGTGCGGGTCGACGGGTCGAGCACGGTGCTGATGTTTCCGACGCGCCCGGTGAGCGCGCGGTCCGGGAAGGCATTCAGCCGTACTTCGGCGGAGTCGCCCAAGTGGACGCGGTGAAGGTCATTTTCATACACATCGCAAAGCACCCAAACTTGGGAAAGGTCGGCGATGGTGAAAAGATTGGGGGAATTATCCAGGGAGCGAACGCCTGTGCCGCTGGTGACGTTTTGCTCGACAATCGACCCGGAAATCGGCGCGCGAATGGAAACGAGAGGAGAGGGGTTGCTGAGATCCGCCCCAAAAACGGCAATATGTTGCCTGGCGGTGCGGACGTCCACTTGCGCCTTCAGCTCAGTATTTTTCGCAGCCTCCAGGTCCTGCTGAGCGATGGCTCCCTTGTCGTAAAGATCCTGCGCGCGCGTAAGCTGCTGTCGCGCAAAAGCCTCATCGGCCTGAAACTTGTCGTAGTCGGCAAACGCCTGGGACACGTCCGGACTGTTGATAACCAGCAAAACCTGGCCTTTGGTGACCTCATCGCCGAGCTTGACGCGGATATCCACTGCCCGCCCGCCGGCCAAGGAGAGCACGGGCACGGCGCGATTGACGTCGGGCGCGACGACGCCGGTGACGTGGAGTTCATCCAGGGTCGGGCGCTGTTCCACCGTGGCCAGGAGAAATTCCTCGGGGTGCTCCACCTGCACATCTCCGTCGCCGTGGATTTCCTCCACCTGCGCTTCTCCCGGACCCGCTCCCCCCGCATCGGCGCTCGTCGGGTGATTGCAACCTGTCAGCGCGGCGGTGGCTATCATCAAGATACCCAGCATGAGTGGGAAGGGCTGTCGTCGATTCAGCATGAAATCTTCTCCGCGGGTTTGCCCGGGGCCATCATCTTCGAGGTGCCAGAATTGGAGCGCCCACCTGTTCCCAAGGAGCTCTCGCCGAGACGGTTGTTCAAAATAGGTACGGATACGGAATGCCATCCGGTCTGATTACCAGTGGGAACCTCTTATGCCTGGGATGGCGGTGAGCGACCTTCGTGCGAGGAAACCAGAGTTCGGCAGAGGACAGGTGTTTCCACCAGGACGACTGTGCCCGAAAATAAATACAGAGCCGCGGCCGTAAGAGGAGCCTGTGTCACGGCCGCCAGGAGGGAAGAACTGCCGGCGCGCAGGCAGCCCTGCATCATATCGCGGGCTTTCATGACCGAGCGGGAGGAATCTTCCATGGCGGCCTGCTCAGCGTGCAGGTCGTCAGTGAGGGAGATTACCGGAAAGAGCAGAACCAAAGCACAGGCCAGAGCCAGGAAGCAGTAACGAGTATTGTGGTCGCGATGCCGGACCGCGCCTTGCTCCTCCCCGGTCCACCAAAAGAGGAAGGCGCTAATGGCCACCACCAACCAAATCGAATTCAGGAGAACTTCCATGGGCTCTGTTTACTGTAGCTTCTCAGAAAATCCAGATCACTCCTTGCGGATCAACTTTCCGAAGCTGGTGACCGTCGTATCCTACCACGAACCGCTTGGAAGGGCGACTAAAGCATGGTAGTCTGAGCCTTTCTTGGGGCGGATTCGGGCGAACCAATTGAAGGCAAAATAGAACATCGAAGGAGGCAGTATGAAACGCAGGGACTTCCTTAAGACAACGGTCTTGGGCGTGGGCGCCGCATACATGGGGGCAAGTCCGCTCGCGGGTTTGACGATGGAGCCCGGCACGCGCTTTAGTGCGGCTGATACGATTGTGTTGGGGAAGACGGGAATTCATACCAGCCGCCTGGCATGCGGCACGGGGACCTTCGGGGACAACCACACGTCGCACCAATCCGCTTTGGGAATCCAGGGACTCAGTGACCTCCTGTGGCGGGGTTACGACCATGGGCTGCGGTTTTATGACACGGCGGATGGCTATGGCTCGCATCCCCATGTGGCGGAGACGCTGAAGCATGTCCCGCGCGAGAAAGTCACCATCATGACCAAGTCGCGGGCCCGCGATCCCCAGCAGATGATTGCGGACATTGATCGCTTCCGCAAGGAACTGAACACCGATTACATCGACCTGCTGATGATGCACTGCATGGTGGAAGAGAATTGGACGGAACGCTTCCGCCCCACCATGGACGTGATTTCCGAAGCCAAAGAGAAGGGACTGATCCGCGCCCACGGCTGCTCGTGCCATAAGATTGCGGCTCTGCGCGAGGCCGCCCAATCGCCTTGGGTGGATGTCATCCTGTCGCGCATCAATCCCATCGGCTCTCACATGGATGCCGACCCCGATACCGTCAAGGCCACCCTGGCCCAGGGTCGCGCCAACGGGAAGGGAATCATCGGCATGAAGATTTTAGGTGAGGGCGATATGCGCAATCGCCAGGATGAGGCGCTGAAGTTCGCCCTCTCCCTGGGAATCCTGGACGCGTTCACCATCGGCGCGGAGAATGCCGCCGAACAGGACGACTTGCGCCGCAGGATTGCGGCGGTGAATACGTGAGAAGCAGGATTTAGGATCTAGGATTTAGGATCAAGGGTTCGGGATTTGACAAGCGGAGTCGGACCATGGCGTGCGATGTTTTTTCCTAAATCCTGAATCCTATGTCGTGCTTCTTAGGGTGTGCGCCCCACTGCGACGTCAAGTTGGGCGGCGGCGGTTTGGTAATCGAAGCGCGAGACGATTTCCTGAACCTGGGAATCCGTCAGCAGGGTTTGTGCGTCGGTCAACTCAATGATGTTTCCGTAGCCCGCCGAGTAACGGCCTTCCGCCAGGGCCAGATTTTCCTTCGCTTCCGCCACGGCTTGCTGGTTCAATTGGATTTTGTCCTTCGCCACTTTCAAGTCAGAATAATCCGTGAAAACTTCCTGCCGAATCTTTTCCAGCAGGGAAGTCAGGTTGGCGTGGGCCACGGTGTCTTCCGCCTGCGCCGCCGCCAAGCGTGCCTGCTTGGTGCCGCCGTCCAGAAAATTCTGAGCGACCAGGCCTGCCAGGTCCCAGTTGTAAATCAAGGGGAATTTCAGGTTCTGATAGTTGAAGATGGCGCCCAAACGAATGTTGGGGCGAAAGTAGCTGCGCGCGACGATGATATCCGCCTGCGCGGCGAAAATCTGATCGCGCAACGATGATAGATCGGGCCGTTGTCTCTCGGCCATAAGCATGAGGTCGTCCAGGTTGCCGGCTTCGGGGAGCTCCGCCCCGCTGTTGAGGGGTTCGGGCGCCTGCTCCAGGGGAATGCCCATCGCCGTGGCCAGGGCGGCACGGGCAACCTCCAAGTTTTCCTGTGCCTGCCGGTAATCCACCTGGGAATTGGCCAGCGCGACCTCCTGATTGGTCACGTCGATCTTCGGCCGGGTACCCACCTCGTGAAAAGAGCGAACCTGATCGAGGTGCTTGGTCTGATTGTCGACGGCATCCTTGCGTGCTTGCAGGAGTTCCTCCGTGGCCAGGACACTGTAAAAAGCTTCACGGACATTGAGATAAACCAGGTCGTGGACGCGCTTCAGATTTTGATTTGCGGCTTCCAGTTCCACTTGGCTGCGCTCCACCGTGCCGCGCGTCTGGCCAAAGTCATAAATGAGCTGCGAGAGATTCAACCCGCCGAAGTAGTAGGGCGCGGGCGACATGCTCTCACCATTGTAGGACTCATTGAACTGTTTGGGGGAGGTGCCGGGTTCGGCGGCGAAATTGTAAGTGGCGCGGGTGTAATCAGCGCCGGCATTTAATTGCGGGTGAAAGCCTGCGCGGGCAATGCGCACTTGCGCCCGGGCGGACTCAATCAAACCGCGCGCCGCGAGAAGGTCCGGATGATTCTGCTCGGCAATTTGCAGGCACTCCGCCAGGGACAATGGCCGCGGCGCGTCGGCGGCCAAAGCGGAAGGCACGAGCAGGGCACCCAGAACCACGAGCAGTATGGGCTTCATGTGACCTCCTCCGTGCATTCGCGGTTAGTGTCCGCCCGCCGCCACCGGCTGGATGTGACTTCCTTCCGCCACGTTATCGCCGAGGTTGACGGCGATCTGGTCGCCTTTTTTCAAACCAGAAACAATCCTGATGACGGGCCCTTCATCCACACCGATCACCACCGGCTGGTAGGCGATGGTGTTATCGGGCCTGACCAGAGCCACAAAGGACTTGTCGCCGCGCAGGATGAGAGCCTCGGAAGGAATCTCCAGTTGGCCCGACCCCGCCTGGTGGATTCGCATATTAACCTGCACAAAGCTGCCGGGCAGAATCACGTCGGAAGAGTTCTTGAAGTCGATCTCCGTCAGCATGGTGCGGGTGCGGTTGTCCAGTTGGCCGCTGATCCGGGTTACCGAGGCGTGCAAGTGCAATTCCGGCCGTTCCGGGGGAATGATTTCTACGGAATCGTTGACGCGGATAAAATGCGCGTCCTGCTGGTCCGGGTAAACGTACACGCGCAGCAAATCGAGTTGGGCCACGGTGACCAGGGGCAAAGTGGCCGTCTGGGAAGAGGCGGCGTTCTGCACCAGTGCTCCCGGGTCGGCATAGCGCGCAACGACCATGCCCGCAAACGGCGCGCGGATGGTTTCGTAATCGACCTGAGCGGCAAGGGAGCGCACGTTGGCTTCCGCCACGTCGGCATCGGCGGCGGCGGTGTCGGCATCCTGTTTCGAAATCATGTCGCGGGCCGCCAGGGTTTTGGCGCGGTCGGAGTTAAGGCGCTTGTTCTTGGCGTCGGCCACCGCCGCCTGATATTGATGATCGAGTTCCGGCGATTCGATGATGGCCAGCAATTCGCCGGCGGTCACGCGATCGCCCTTGTCCACGTTGATTTCCTTTAGGTATCCGCTCACCTTGGCATAGAGGGTGGCACTTACGAAGGGCCGGGCTTCACCCAGCAGGGAAAGCATCCTATCACGAGGTGCTTCATCGACGACGACCACAGCCACGCGCGGCCCAGCGTCCACCGCCTGGGCGCGGGAATGCTGTTCCTCCGCCAGGCTGACCTTCTTGCTGGTCCAGAGGTGATAGGCCAAGCCGAGGCAAGCAAAGAAAAGCAAGCCTCCGAACAGATAGAGGGCGATCGCTGCCAGCAAACTTCTGGGTTTTGAGTCAGTCATTATTCCACCGGCGCTTCTCCGCGTTCCTCCGCCAGGAAGCGTTCTTCCAGCAAATGTTTGGTAACTGCCCCGGTGCGGAGCAGGGAATAGATCACGGGGACGACGAGCAAGGTTACGATAGTCGCCACCACCAGGCCCCCGATGACGGCGCGGCCCAAGGGGGCATTTTGCTCTCCCGCCTCACCCAAGGCCAGCGCCATTGGAACCATGCCGATAATCATGGCGAGCGCGGTCATCAGCACCGGGCGGAGCCGCGTTTTGCCCGCTTCCAGCGCTGCCTCCACGGCGGAAATTCCGCGTTCCACGCGAATGTCGTTGGCAAAGCTGACCAGCAAAATGGAGTTCGATACGGCGATGCCCACCGCCATGATGGAACCCATCAGCGATTCCACGTTGATGGTGGTGCCGGTCAGGGCCAGCATCCAGAGAATTCCTACCAGCGCTCCGGGCACGGCAAACATGATGATGAAAGGATCAATCCAGGATTGAAACAGGATCACCATGAGGAAATACACCAGGGCAATCGCCACCAGCAGCCCTAGCAGCAGGCTGCGGAAAGAATCTTCCATCACCTGGTTCTGACCGCGGACGATAATTTGAATGCTGGGGGGAAGATGGCCCAGCGCCGCAATCTTGGCGCGAATATCGCGAATCACCGCGCCGAGGTCGCGGCCCTCCACTCCTGCTTCCACGTCCAGCACGCGCTGCACGGTGTAGTGATTGATGGAGGCGGGTGTGATCTCGCGATACACGTTGGAGATGCTGCCGATGGTGTTAGAGCTGAGGTCGGGAAGGTCCGTGGGGCCGGGCAGACCGCCGGGTTGGAGAAGATCGACGGCGCCCGGCGCGGTAAGCGGCGTCGAGGTCAGGCTCTGGATGGAAGCCATCTCCGGCAAGGGCACTTTTACGGCCACGAAGTAGTTCACGTTGTTGATCGGATTCAAAAAATAGGAAGGCGCAATCAGAGAACTCGAAGATAACGAAATGAGTACGGTGTTGGCCACTTGCGCCTGGCTCAAGCCGATTTGCGCTGCCCGGACGCGGTCCACATTGACCTTGAGCGTGGGATAGTTCAAGACTTGCGCAATATGGGCATCGGCGACGCCCGGGATCCTTTTAAAGTCCGAGCACAAACGCGTGGCGAGCGGATAAGTTTTGCTGAAGTCCAAGCCCTGCACTTGTACATCGATGGGCGCGGGCAGACCGAAATTTAGAACCTGCGTGGTGATGTCGGCAGGCTGGAACCAGATACTGGTGCCGGGAAAATCGTTTTGCAAGGCGCGGCGTATCTCATGGATATACCCGCGGGTGGGATGATGCTCGGGCTTGAGGGCTATGGAAATCTCCGCATCCATGGTACCCACGTTCTCACTGGAGATGTAAGCCAGGTTGTAGGAAAGGGGGACTCCAATGAAGTCATTCACCGTTTCGAGTTCATTGGCGGGAACGATTTTCCGGATGCGGCCCTCAACTTGCAGGACGAGCTTTTCCGTTTCCTCGATGCGCGTGCCCACCGGCCCCCGGACGTGAATCTTCATCAAACCTGCGTCCACGGCGGGGAAGAAATCTTCGCCCACCAAAAAGAGCAGGGAAAGCGAGGCCAGGCTGATTAAAACTGTCAGGGTTAAAGTGAAACCGCGATGGTGAAGGCCCGTTTCGAGCACGCGGCCATAGGCATCCCGAAACCGGTCGAAAGCCCGGTCCCGGGCGCGATTGAACGCCGCGGAAAAGCGCGCGACGAGGGAAAGTTTCGCGCCGTCAGCCCCACCCCCGGCATGCTCCGTATGCCCGAACATCAGCTTGCGGTACATGGTGGTGACCAGGGTCCGGGAAAGTAAATAGGACGCGAGCATGGAGAACACCACTGACATCGCCAGGGGCGTGAAGAGAAACCGCGCGGGGCCGTAAAGGAGGACTACCGGGAAGAAGACGATGCAGATGGCCAGCGTGGCGACGATGGCGGGCACGGCCACCTGCCGCGCACCGTCCAAAATCGCGACCGTCAGGGGCTTGCCCAGGGCCAGGTTGCGGTGGATATTCTCGACTTCCACCGTGGCATCATCCACCAGCATGCCGATGGCCAGCGCCAGGCCGCCGAGCGTCATGATGTTAAAAGTCTGGTCCGCCAGCTTCAGTCCGATGATCCCCACAAAAATCGACAGGGGAATGGAGGTGCAGACAATCACCATGCTGCGCCAGTTTCCCAGGAAAATGAAAATCATGAGCGAGACGAGCAGGGAAGCCAGCACGGCTTCGCGGACCACGTTGACAATGGCTCCGCGCACAAACACCGACTGATCAAAATCCATCTTGACGTTGAGACCGGTGGGGGCCACCGCTCTGACCAGCGGAAGCATGTTGCGCACGGAATCAACCACGGTCAGCGTGGAAGCGTCGGCATGCTTCAAAATGGAGATGTAGGCCGCCCGTTTGCCGTTGACGTGCACCATGCTTTCCTGGTCGGCGAATCCGTCGGCAACGCGCGCCACTTCGCCCAGCAAGACGGGTGCGCCTCCCACCACCTTGACGGGGATTTGGTCAAATTCCCTCACCGCCGAGGGGCTGGAATTGAGCATGACGTTGTATTCGGTCTTCCCGATGCGGGCCGTCCCCGCCGGAACGATGACATTCGAAGACTGCAACACGCTGACGATATCGTTGGCGGAAAGGCCCTTGGCGGCGAGAACCTTGGGCAGCACATCCACGGTGATCTCGCGATACTTCCCTCCGTACGGTCCGGGAATCGCGATGCCCGGAATCGTGAACAGTTGCACGCGCAGGAAGTTAACCGCGTAGTCCGCAATGTTCTGCTCCGGCATCGTATCGCTGGAAAGCGTCAGTTGTGTCACCGGCACGTTGGAAGCGTTGAATTGAATGATGACGGGGGGTTGTATTCCCGGCGGCAGGATGCGCAGGATGGGACCTGATGAGGCGGAGATTTGCGCGATGGCGCCGCCCACATCGGTTCCCGGCTGGAAGTACAGCTTCATCAGGCCGATGCCGGGAATTGATTCCGATTCAATACGCTCAACTCCGTTAACTGTAGAAGAATAGGAGCGCTCGGCAATGAGGATGACGCGCCGCTCCATTTCCAGGGCGGAGAGGCCCTGGTAACTCCACACCGCCATGACTACCGGGATATCAATGGTGGGGAAGATGTCGGCAATCATTCTGCTCATGGAGAGAAATCCCATGAACATAATGAAAAGGGACATCACTGCAACGGTGTAAGGACGCCGAAGCGCCAGGCGAACAATCCACATAAATCAAACCAGCAAGACTACCACCCGCCATTAAACGCGAAGGGATTGCGGAGGATCGCTTAGGAGGCGAGCAAGAGATTTAGCCACGGTTTCTCGGGCATGTCAAACAGAACGTCTGGGCAGAATTATAGTATCCTCTTGGTTATGCTGGACCCCAGCGGAGAAGCAGAGAAAGCCCCGTTCAAGCCGCCCGCCTCTCAGCACCAGGCTTTGCTGGAGGTCACGGAATCCATTGCGACGCACCGCGACCTGCCGGCCCTTTTCCATGATCTTAAGGAACGCCTGCCGCGCCTGGTCAACTTCGATACGCTGTGGCTGGTGTTGCATGAACCCGCCCGCAACGTGATGCGTGTCCACATCGTAGAAACCCCTTCCCGCGGGTACGTTGACTTTGTCGAGCGCACCATTCAGGACGCCCCGGCAGGCTGGGTCTGGGAACGGCAGGAGCCCCTTATCGTTTCCGACTTGGAACAGGAAACCCGCTTTGAAATGGCGTTGGACTCCATGCGCGAAATCGGCGTCCGATCTTTTTGTGTCCTGCCGTTGACCACCGCGCATCGCCGCTTGGGGGCCGTCGGCTTCGGCAGCCAGCGGGTGGGGGCGTATGCTGAGGCCGACGTGGAATTTCTGCAACTCGTGGCCCGTCAAATTGCCGTGGCCGTAGACAATGCGCTCAATTACCAGGCCGCCCAGGCATTGCAACAGCAGCTTGAACACGAGCGGGACCGGCTGAAGCTGCTCCTGGATTTGAATAATAGTGTGGTCTCCACTCTCGACCTCCGGGAACTCTTTCGCGCGATTTCGGCGACCGTCCGGCGCGTCATGGAGTGCGATTACGCCAGCGTGCTGCTGCCCGAACCGGATGGGAAGCAGTTAAGAGTGTACGCGCGGAACTTTTCGGAGGGGGGTGAAACCTGGCTGGAAGAAATCGTGGTCCCGGCTACGGGAAGACCTGCCAGCAAAGTCCTGGAGTCGGGCAAGCCCCTCATCTTTGATAGCCAGGCGCTCAGCCGTTATGGCCCCGACCTGAACATCTGGTCGATGGGTATTAAATCCCTTTGCGTCCTCCCCATGATGAGCCGCGACCGCGTTATCGGCACATTGAATCTGGGGCAACTGCGCGATGGAGCTTTCTCGCAAGAGGATGTGGAGTTCCTCGCCCAAGTGGCGAAGCAGATTGCCATCGGCATCGAAAACGCGCTTAATTACGAACAAGTGGCAGAGGCGCGCGAGCGCCTGGTGGAGGAAAGAAACTACCTGAATGAAGAGATTCGCACTGAGCACGACTTCGAAGCGATCATCGGCCAAAGTCCCGCTCTCAAGCGGATTTTGAAGCAGGCGGAATTGGTTGCGCCCACCGGTTCGACCGTTCTCATCCTGGGAGAGACCGGTACGGGAAAGGAAGTTCTGGCGCGGGCCATCCACGATATCAGTCCAAGGCGCGAGCGGACTTTCGTGAGTGTCAATTGCGCCGCAATTCCCATGGGCCTCCTGGAAAGCGAATTGTTTGGTCACGAAAAGGGCGCCTTCACCGGGGCCATCGCACAAAAAATCGGTCGCTTCGAACTGGCGCACCAGGGAACCCTTTTCCTCGATGAGCTTGGTGACATTCCCTTGGAGTTGCAACCGAAACTCATGCGGGTATTGCAGGAGAAAGAATTTGAGCGCTTGGGCAGCACACGAACGATCCATGTGGATACACGCCTGGTGGCGGCCACCAGTCGCGACCTGGCGCAAATGGTGGAAGACCGCGAGTTTCGCGGCGATCTCTATTATCGATTGAATATCTTTCCCATCCTCGTTCCGCCGTTGCGTGAACGGCCGGAAGATATTCCCTTGCTCGTGGCGCATTTCACGGACAAGTATGGACGCAGAATGGATAAGCGAATCAGCAAAATACCTGCGGAAACAATGGATGCCCTCAAGCGCTACCACTGGCCGGGGAATGTGCGCGAATTACAGAATTTCATCGAGCGCGCCACCATTCTTACTTCGGGATCGACCCTGCAGGCTCCACTCTCAGAATTAAGGCAAGCCAGCCGCGAAATCCAGAGAAAGGCGCGCACCCTTGCGGAGACCGACCGTGACCAGATCATGCGGGCACTGAGAGAGTCCCAGTGGGTGCTTGGCGGTCCGGGCGGCGCGGCGGAGAGGTTGGGACTTAAGCGCACGACGCTCTTCTATAAAATGCGAAAAATGGGGATTTTGCGACCTCCAAGCTGAGTGCCCTTGACACCGATTGTGGATATTCAAGAAATCCCCACCACTGTTAAGCTCTCCCCGCTCTCCCCGCGCTGCCGCAAAGGCGTCAATGCGTCAAAATTTTGACGTCAATTTGATCAATTCAGACCCCGAAATGTTGGACCCTGCCTGCCTATTCATATCTAACCCATTTACATTAAACAGTTTATAGGAATATATTTCAGAAGCATGAGTTTGGAATCACAACTGCCAAGTAAGTCTCGGGATGGTGGCGAACTTTTGTCGCCAAAACGAATCTCTAACGTGGCCGTTTGACGAATGGCCGTTTAACGAAAGGTAAAGCAAGCAGAGGATTCTGGCTGCGTGAGCAGCACTGGGACGAACTCACTGCCTACCGCCTTCTGCCTACTGCCTTCTTTTAATTATGTGGATTGTCCGCTTAGCCCTGCGCCGGCCCTACACATTCATCGTGATGGCCATTGTTATCATGATCTTAGGTGGCCTCTCCATCATCCGCACCCCCAAGGACATTTTCCCCAACATCAACATCCCGGTGGTCAGCATCAATTGGAGTTACTCGGGTCTCTCCCCTGAGCAGATGGCCAACCGCATCGCGGTGCTCAACGAACGTTCCCTCACCCTGACGGTCAATGACATTGACCACATCGACTCCGAATCGCTCAGCGGCATTTCCATGATCCGGATTTTCTTCCAGCCGGGCGCTAACATTGCCATGGCGATGAGCCAAGTGACGGCCATGTCGCAGACTCAGCTTCGGCAATTGCCGCCCGGCACCACCCCCCCGTTTGTCATGCAGTACAGCGCCTCCACGGTGCCCATTTTGCAATTAGGACTTTCCGGCAAAGGGCTTTCTGAGCAGCGCTTGTTTGACTTGGGCGCCAACTTCATCCGCGTCCAACTGGCCGACGTGGAAGGCGCCGCCATACCGTGGCCCTACGGGGGGAAGCAACGGCAGGTGGAGGTGGACCTTGACACCGCCGCCCTGCAAGCCAAGGGGCTTTCACCCGTCGACGTCGCCAACGCCATCAGCACGCAGAACCTGATTCTTCCCGCGGGGACTTCCAAAATCGGCCCGTATGAGTATGATGTTGAGACCAACGGCAGCCCGCTAACCACCGCTGAACTCAATGACTTACCTATAAAAAACTCAGGTAACTCGGTAATTTACATCCGCGACGTCGCCCATGTGCGCGATGGCTTCCCGCCCCAGACCAACATCGTGCGCGTCAACGGCCAACGCGCGGCCTTGATGACGGCGATGAAAACCGGAAATTCCTCCACTCTGGACATCATCTCCCAAATCAAGGCGGAGCTGCCCATCATTCAGAAGGGTTTGCCGCCCCAATTGCAAATCCACTACCTGAATGACCAGTCCATCTTCGTGCGCGCGGCCATCCGGGGTGTGGTGAGAGAGGCCCTCATTGCCGCTCTCCTTACCGCGTTGATGATTCTGGTGTTCTTGGGGAGTTGGCGGAGCACCATCATCATCGCCGTCTCCATTCCCCTCTCCATCCTGACCTCTTTGGTGGTGCTCAGCGCGCTTGGGGAGACCATTAATATCATGACGTTGGGAGGATTCGCCTTGGCGGTGGGCATTCTGGTGGACGACGCCACCGTGGAAGTGGAAAACATCAACCGCAACATTGCCATGGACAAGGAAATCCTGACGGCCATTTTGGACGGCGCATCGCAGATTGCCGTCCCCGCCTTTGTCTCGACCCTGGCCATCTGCATTGTTTTCGTCCCCATGTTTTTCCTGACGGGGGTCGCCCGGCACCTCTTTATTCCCTTGGCGGAAGCGGTGAGTTTCGCCATGCTGGCGTCTTACCTCCTGTCGCGGACATTAGTGCCCACCATGGCGCGGTACCTGCTCCGCGGCCACGAGCACGACGCCCAGAACCTGGAAGCCGAGGCCCAGCGCCACCTTTTGGCGCGCTTGCAAATTCGATTTGAGCACACCTTTGAGCGCTGGCGCGGGAATTACAAGCGTTGGCTGAGGACCTGTCTGCGCCATCGTGCCTGGCTCGCCGTGGGGGTCTTGAGCAGCGCCGCGGCTTCGTTTTTGCTGATTCCGTGGATTGGCCAGGACTTTTTCCCCAAGGTGGACAGTGGCCAGTTCACTCTGCACATGCGGGCTCCCACCGGCACGCGCATTGAGGAGACGGCAAAACTCTGCGATCACGTGGAGAAATCCATTCGGGAAGCGATTCCTCCCCAGGAAATCACCAACGTTCTCGATAACATTGGGTTGCCCTACAGCAGCGTGAATCTCGCTTACAGCAATTCGGCGCCCATCGGCCCGGGGGATGCTGACATTATGGTGTCGCTGTCGGAAGACCATCACCCCACGGCGGAGTACGTCCGCAGGCTGCGGCTCAAATTGGCGCATGAATTCCCGGGCGTCACGTTTTACGTCCTGCCCTCCGACATGGTCAGCCAGATCCTGAATTTCGGCCTCCCGGCGCCCATCAACGTCCAGGTGGTGGGGAACGACCTGCGCGCCAATCGGCGGTTTGCCGATGGGTTGATGCGTAAACTCAAGTACATCCCCGGCGCGGTGGACTTGCGGATTCAGGAACCCTTCAACCTGCCCCGCCTCCAGGTGGACATTGACCGTACCCGGACGGAGCAGGTGGGCCTCACCACCAGCAACGTTGCCAGCAACCTGCTGATTTCCCTGAGTGGAAGCTTCCAGACTTCCCCCACCTTCTGGATGGATCCGCGGACCGGCGTCAGCTACAGCATTGCCACCCAAACGCCGCAATACCGCTTGGACTCGCTCCAGGATATCCAAAACATCCCCATCTCGAACTCCAGTGGCGCTCCTCCGCAGATCCTGGGTAATCTGGCCTCCATCAGCCGCGGCGCTTCCCTGGCCGCCGTCTCGCACTACAACGTTCAACCCGTGATCAACATTTACGGTTCCGTGGCGGGAAGGGACTTGGGGGGTGTGGCGCGCGATCTCGACCGCGTGGTGGGGGAGAGCCAAAAGGACCTGCCGCGCGGCTCGCGGACCATTGTGCGCGGGCAGATTGATACCATGCGCTCGTCCTTTGCGGGACTGCTGGCCGGACTGGTCTTCTCGATTGTCCTGGTTTATCTCTTGATCGTGGTGAACTTCCAGTCGTGGCTCGACCCCCTGATCATTATTTCGGCTTTGCCCACCGGGCTGGCGGGGATTCTCTGGTTCCTGTTCGCGACGCACACCACTTTCAGCGTGCCGGCCATGATCGGCGCCATCATGTGCGTGGGAGTGGCCACCTCCAACAGCATTCTGGTGGTGAGTTTTGCCAAGGAACAATTGGAAGAGGGCGTGAATTCCACGGTGGCGGCGCTGGAGGCCGGGTTTACGCGCTTCCGCCCCGTCATCATGACGGCGCTGGCCATGATTATCGGCATGGTGCCCATGGCCCTGGGCATGGGTGAGGGCGGCGAGCAAAACGCCCCCCTCGGTCGCGCCGTGATCGGCGGACTGCTCTTCGCCACCATAGCAACCCTGTTTTTTGTGCCCACGGTGTTTAGCGTAGTGCACGAAGCGAGGAAGGAACGGGCCAATTAAAGACTGTCCGTGGTCCGTTGTCCGTTGTCAGTGGCTCAAGGAATCCGGGCGCCCCGTATCTTGCAACGGACAACTGACCACGGACAACTGACAACTGACAGCTTTTCAATGACTCAATGACCAAATGATTCAATGATCCGATGTTCGGAGGACTTGATGAAGGCTGAGGAAAGTTACGACATTGAAACCCACGAGGACCAGAGCGGTGGTCCCGGTCTGCCGGGCCAACGTCCCCCGGCATCCGGGGTGGGTAAAGTCATCTTCGGGCTGATGATTCTCCTGCTTGTGGCGGGCGCCGTGGTTTACCGGGGCATCACCACTCGCGTCCGGGCCGCCGCCGACGTGAAGGCCGACACGCAGGATCTCGCCGTGCCCGCCGTTTCCCTCGCCCAACCCAAGCACGGTGCGCCGCAGGAAGAAATCGTATTGCCGGGCAACATCCAGGCTTTCATTGACGCTCCCATTTACGCGCGGACAAGTGGTTACCTCAAGCGCTGGTACGTGGACATCGGCGGCAGGGTAAAGAACGGCCAGCTTCTGGCGGAAATCGATACTCCCGAACTGGATCAGCAACTTCAGCAGGCGCGCGCCGATCTGGCGACGTCCAAAGCCAATTACGACCTGGCGCAGACCACCGCCGCGCGTTACGAATCGCTCCTGAAAAGCGATTCCGTGGCCAAACAGGATGTTGACAACGTCGTGGGGGATGCCCACGCCAAAAAAGCCATGGTGGACTCCGCCACCGACAACGTGAAACGCCTCGAGCAGTTGCAATCGTTCGAAAAAGTTTATGCGCCTTTCGACGGGGTACTGACGGCTCGCCAGACGGATATCGGGCAGCTCATAGGTTCCGGAAGCGGCGGCGGCGCCAAAGAGTTGTTTCATGTGGCGGCTATTCACACCCTGCGCGTTTACGTGAATGTGCCGCAGATTTATTCCCCCGCAGCGGTCCCGGGCGTCCAGTCTTATTTGACCATGCCACAGTTTCCCGGACGCCGCTTTCCCGGCAAGCTGGTGCGGACCTCCGAAGCGATCGACCAGGCATCCCGCACCTTGCTGACGGAAGTGGATGTTGCCAACCCCACGGGCGAAATCCTGCCCGGAGCTTACGCCGAGGTCCATTTGAAGCTTCCCTCCGCCGCCTCGTCGGTGATCATCCCGGTAACCAGCCTGATCTTTCGTTCGGAAGGCTTGCGCGTCGGCGTGGTCCGCAACAATCATGCGGCCCTGATTCCCATAACCATTGGCAGAGACTTCGGAACGGAAGTCGAAGTGGTGGCGGGCCTTGACGGCACCGAAAAGGTTATTACCAATCCGCCGGATTCGCTGGTGGATGGGCAGGAAGTCCGCAGCGCCGCCCCCGGAGCGGGGTCCTGGGGGGCGGAGTGAGGGGAAGAATCAATTCAAAATTCAAAATTCAAGATTCAAGAGTCGAAAGGCAATGCGCAAAATTCTAAAAATTCAAGATTCAAAATTCATAAGCCAAAGGCAATGCGCAAAATTCTAAAGGTAATGGGGAAAAGTCAAAAGGCAATGGGGAATAGCCAGCAGACTAAGCGCGAAAGTCAAAGCCGGGCAGTTTTGCCTTTTGTGCGTCGTGTCTTGCATCTTGAATCTTGGATTTTGAATTTTGAATCTCCCACTTTGCCTCTTGGATCTCGAATTTTGAATTCTGTCTTTCGAGCTTTGCCTCTTGAATCTTGGATTTTGAATTATGAATCTCGCGCTCAGCGTCTTGAATCTTGGATTTTGAATTTTGAATCTCGCGCTCAGCGTCTTGAATCTTGGATTTTGAATTTTGAATTCCTCCTGCCCACTGCCTTCTGCCTTCTGCTCTTCGCCGGCGCCTGCACGCCCGGCCCCAAATACGGCAAGCCCACGGTTCCCACGCCTCCGGCTTACAAAGAGCTTGCTCCCGCCGCGGCTGGGGCGCAGGGCGAATGGAAAGCCTCCCAGCCGCAGGACCAGGTGATTCGCGGGAAATGGTGGGAAATCTTCAACGACCCGCAGTTGAACGCGCTGGAGGAGCGCGTCGACGTTTCGAACCAAAACCTGAAAATCGCTGAGGCGCAGTTTCGCCAGGCGCGTGACCAGATTCGCATCAACCGCTCAGGCTTGTACCCCACGGTCAGCGCCGGCCCCAACATCACCGCCGAACAGCTTTCCAAGAACGCTCCCAATCCCTCCACCAAAGCGGGCCAAAATCAGGGCGACTTCGTGCTCCCCTTCGACCTTTCCTATGAGGTGGATGCCTGGGGGCGAATCCACCTTACGGTGCAATCGGCCACGGCCAGCGCCCAGGCCAGCGCGGCGGATCTGGAAACCGCCCGGCTCAGCATCCACGCGGAATTAGCTGCCGACTACTTCGCGCTGCGTGGTCTGGACGCGCAGAAGCAGTTGCTTGACTCCACTGTGGTCGCCTACCAGAAAGCCCTGGACTTCAACACCAACCGTTACAACGGCGGGCTGGCTGCCAAGGTGGAAGTGGCGCAAGCGGCCACCCAGCTTGAAACCACGCAGGCACAGGACATCGATGTGGGGGTGCAGCGCGCCCAGTACGAACATGCCATTGCCGCGCTGGTGGGCCAGCCAGCCTCCACCTTCTCGATTCCCGTTTCGCCGCTCAATGAGCCCCCGCCCGCGATTCCGGCGGGCGTGCCGTCCGATTTGTTGCAGCGCCGCCCGGACATCGCCGCCAACGAACGGCGCGTGGCCGCCGCCAACGCCGAAATCGGAGTGGCCAAGACGGCCTATTACCCCACGCTCACGCTCAGCGCCGCGGCGGGCCTGGAAGGGTCTTCCATCACCAACTGGTTTGCGTGGCCCAGCCACTTATTTGCTGTGGGGCCAACGTTGCTGGAAACACTTTACGACGCCGGCCGCCGCCACGCCTACACCGACCAAGCCTGGGCCGCCTACGATGCGAATGTGGCCACTTATCGCCAAAACGTCCTCACCGCCTTCCAGGAGGTGGAGGACAACCTGGCGGGCCTGCGCATTCTCGATGAGGAGAGTAAGAAGGAGAGGCAGGCCGTCCAGTCCGCCGAACTCTCGCTGACGCTTTCCACCAACCGGTACAAGGGCGGCCTGGTGACCTATCTCGAAGTCATCACCGCGCAAAGCGTTGCCCTGAGCAATGAGCGGACCGCCGTCGATCTCCTGACGCGCCGCATGAACTCCACCGTCCTTCTCATCAAAGCCCTGGGCGGAGGATGGGATTCCTCCAAGCTGCCGCAGCTTAGCGGGCAGGGGCAGGGCAACGCTGGTGGTGGGAATGGCAGTCGTGGCAGATAAGAAACAGAAGTGAATCAATGTTACGAATATCGTTGGACAAAAACTCGCGATGCAACTCCCTCCGCCTGGAGGGCCGTCTGACCGGTCCGTGGGTAGCCGAACTGGAACGGACTTGGCGCGCCCTCGCCTCCGGCCCCACCGACGGCCACGTGGCGGTGGACCTCACGGACGTTACCTTCGTGGGCGAGGACGGCAAGAAGCTTCTGGAAACCATGTACGGCGAAGGCGCCAAGCTGAAAGCCTCCGGCTGCGTCACCCGGCGGCTGGTGGAAGAGATTGAGCGCAGCTTCAACCGAACCCCCGCCAAGTAAAACGTCCCGAATCCCGGGCAAGTGTAACGCGCACTCAAGCGGGTTTTCCCAACCTCAACGCAACCCAGGTGAAGAGACGCTCAACCTGCTTTGCCAGGCTCGCCGCTTCCGCCTGTGAGAACATGCGCTCCTCATATTCCACCTGATTCTTCTTTGCCAGGATGATTCCCAGGCGATTCGCCTGGTGCCGAGCTTCCTCATCAGCAAAAAGTTCCGCCAGCAGCCGGACGGCATCGCCATGATCCTTGCTGGAACTGCGTTTCCCGTGAAAACAAACACAGAGGCTGTCGGCGGCCGATATACCGCAATGAATTCCATTCAGGGCGGCAGCATTGGGGCGGTGCTCAGCCAGAGCCTGGTTCATCGAATCGCGGTACTCGCGAGCTTTCCGAAAATAGTTCTCCGCCACGGAGGGGTGAACCGCCGAGGTTTTTGACTTTGCCGTCATTTCACAAGTTCTCCTATGGGGTCACCCCGAAGTACCCGACCCTCGCTGGCGATTCTGCGGATCAGTGGATCAGCCCTTCGATACCGGGCGGCAAAAGTGGGGGCGGAGATCACGTAAGGCGAAAAACGGTTCCCCGTACGGAGGTAGAAACCGGCCTGCGCTTCCTCAACGCTGCGCATGATGCGCCGGCGATTGGATGGGCTGCGGGTTACAATGCACAAATCCACGTCGCTGGATTCTTGCTCCTCGCCCCGGACCACACTACCGTAACAGATTAAGCTCCGAATGTCGCGGGGCCAGTTGAGAGGAATCTCTTCGGTCACATGGTTGAGGTTGTTTTGTTCTTCCTTGAAAAGGTCGCGCAGCAACCTTTCACAAAGGACGTGCCGGGTATTCAACCGGTACAGCAAGGAGCGTCCCTTGGCCACGGAGAGGATTATGCCGATTTTTTCCAAGGCGGAAAGAGCGTGGCTCACATTGCTGCTGGCCACCCCAATGTTGCGCGCAATCTCCCGGCCCGTAAAAATCATTTCGGGATTGCGGGCCAATAGGCGAAGAATCTTAACCCGAGTGGCGGTGCGGAAGACATCGTCGAGCGGTTGGTGGAAACGCATGATTCGATTATAGACCCTATGCTCGAAAAACGAAACATATGATTCGTTTTCAGAGCATGGCATAGGTTCTCCATTGCGGGCAGGCCCGGACATTGCATGGGGCCGGACATTGCGAGACGTAGCGCCGCCCGGAACCTGTCCCGACTCCGTCGGGAGGGCGGCACTTCCCGTCACCGGCAACCGTGATTGGCAAAGCTGAGCGCAACATGGAAGTGCCGGGCTAAAGCCCGGCGCTACGCGGCCCGTACAAGAGCGCAGGCCGGGCACGGAAGCACCTGTCACACAGCCAGGAGTTGCTGTGTCACCTCAATGGGGGTCGATGGGCGCACCATTGAGGATCACTAGCCCGTCAATGGCGATGAAGGTGCCCGTACTTTCCTTATTCCTTTGCCCGGTGACGACCACTTCCAGCGTGTGGTCACCGCTCCCCAAGCCTTCAATGCCCCAGAGGCGTTTCGAGGGGAGTGTGCTCCAAAGAATGGGTTCGCGAGTGGGGACGGACGAATCATAGGTTGACTGGGAGCGAGACGTCTCCGGCACATAGGTGTCGATGGTTGCGACCTCTCTTCCATCCAGGAAAATGCTCGCCACTCCACGATTGACCCCGGCATCCCCGAGAAGTTCCAGACCCGTGCCGCGGAATTTCAGGGTGACCTTGTCACCGGCGGTGCCGCTGACCGAAAGCGTTCCATTGATCCTGCCGGGTAGGTATCCTTGCTCGCGGGTAGCTCCGACACCCAATTCCTGCCATCCCCGACCCGAGTAGCGCAGGATGCTATTGGCGTCATCCAGCAGCGTCCGTTGCGCGCGTGACGGAACGTCATCGATTTGGTCGTAAGTGATCTGGGGATTCCACACGGTGTCGTCGTCTTCCGGATCGACGTTCTGGTTCACGACGAAGTAGAGTTTGTCCCCTTTCTGAACGGGAGTCTTTACTTCCATTTCTGTTCCGGCGACGTCATGGGCGGCCATCGCCTGCCAGCCGGCTTGCGGCCACAACTGCTGATCACCTTTTAGCAACTTGGCCCGCACTCCGTCTCCGCCGGTGTGGTGGATATCCTTGTGGACCCTCGCCGTGATGGTCACCTGTCCGGCATAGGGCAGGGTAAAGACCCGGACGGCGTCCGCGGAGTCGCCGGGGCGCATCCAGGAGGCGCCGACCGTTGCCCTCTGGCCGCCCGCCGTGCCCTCGTAAAGGCCCATGTGACCCCGCGCGCCGTTCCACAACATCGGGGAGTGCCTGCTCCCTGACCATTCCTCGTACGACCATCTGTTGGCCCCCTGGTAGCTGTAATCCTTCCCCGCCCAAAAGCCTCCCCACGCCGTATAGACCACGGGTTCGCCGGCGGTTTGCACGGCTTCAACTTGGTGTGAAGCGTTGCCGTCCCCATCGACGGCCTGAACGTGGTAGCGCGCCGAAAGATTCTCGGCGCCGCCGCTGTGGTCAAAATAATAGGTTCCTTTGGCCACTTTATCGAGCATCTCTCCGTCCCGGTAAATCTGGTAATAGGAGAGCCAGTTATCGTCCTTGGACGCTTCCCACGCCAGTTCCACCCCCGTCACGCCCAGGTTCGTCGCCAGCTTTTTTCGAACCTTTCCCGGATCGGAAGGCGGCGTGTGATCGTTCCCGCTGCCCGGAACATTGGGCAACCCCAGGTATATTAGTTCTCCCGGCGGGGGATTCATCAAACTGATCCCGCTGGTCATCAGGTCGGCGCCGGTCCGCGAATGTGCCTGCTTCGATATTTCGAACCGGACATCGTAGTTGCCTTCCGCCTGCAAGCCCTTGGGGTAAACCTCCATCTCCCCTTTCAGGAAATGCTTGAGGATAATCACCCCGCGTTTGCCATCCGCACTCAGCCGCTCCAGGTAGTAGATGGGGTCATCACCCTCCACGCGCGGGTGGTAGACCTGGACCCAGCGGCCCGCCACCCCCTGGCTTACCAGATAGTGGTAGATTTCGAAATTGCGGCGCAGGCCCTCCAGGCCATCGTTGATCCACACTCCCGGTTGCGGATCAACCACCCCATGGTCTCCCATCCATGCGGCGGCCATGGTCAAATTGGATCGAGCGGTCTCCATGGTGAACGTCGAGTCCCGCGTCCAGTCATCGATTTTGTCGGGAGGAAACAGGTAGGAAGAATAGTAATTCGCGATGAAGAGCGATCCGCCATCGGTAAGCTGACTCACGTCGCTCACCCTTAGACTCTCGTAACCCATGAGGTTTCCCCCGCCGGAACAGAGATCAATGGAGGAGCCCGGATGCAGCCGCCGGAAATCGCGTTGCAACTCCGCGACGTGGTGATACTGCGCGAGCATGGGGGTTTGATCTCCGTTCACGGGGGCCACGGCCTCACCGTCCATCCGCCACTGGAAGTCTCCCCATTGCGCAACCTTTTGGTTAAGCTGGCCGAGCAAATAATCCATCACTTCCTTTCGGGAAGTATCGAGGTGAGATTGGGGGGGTGTCGGGTCAGAGATCCACTCGGGATGTTCCTGATACACCTGCGACTCTCTTTCCACGTAATACAGAGGCCACCACACAGTCAGCTCCATCCCATACTTGCTTATGTAGCGTTTCGCCTGTGCGAAGTCGGGGCCGTTATTGTCGCCGATGCGATCGTACCAGCCGGCATCCTGCCACAAGATGTCCGCGCCGGTGTAACGTAAGACATCCACCATACGGAAGATCTCCGCGAGCCGGAAATCCCAATTGTCCTGCGTGCCCCCTCCATAAAATACATTGCCAAGCCCTGGCCGCATGCGCAGTTCGATGCCAAAGCGGATCTTCGCGAAGTAGCGGTCGTGGGTATAGTCCCACATGTAGCGGTATTGCCAGGCCTTGAGCTGGTTCCCCATGCTGTCGAGGTCACCGGAGAAGACACCGGTGAAGGCTTTAGGAGTCTCGATAGCTTCGCCCGGGGCAAGCTCCTTTTCATACCCACCCAGGCGCAACCCGAGATATCCCGGCCCGCCAAAGTAGTTGCCAACCTCCGCCGCCCACCGGCCATAGTAGTCAAAGCCCACAAAAACGCCGGGACCGGAAGCGGGCTCTCGGAGGCAAAACCAGGGCAGGTAAGTCCCCGAACCCCATTGCAACCCATTCCCGAAGTTCTGACCGCCCACGGTGATTCGTTCCGGCTTGTCGGTGGAATCAAACGTGCGCGCATAGGTCGGGGGAAAGGGAACTTCTTTCAAGATCTGGCTGCCCGTGAAATACCCGCCCCCGGTCATGTAGTCGAAGGTCGGTTTGTCCCTTCCCTCCGCTGCCACCCGAAACGAAAGAAAGGAAGGGTTGCCTAACTTGATCACGCGCGACCCCACGTTTTCGTATCGCGTCCATTGCCGAATAATGCTGGTGCCGGGATACACCACATAGGTCTTTTCCACCCGCAACACGTCATTCTGCAGTTGGACAGTCCACGCGATTTCTCCTTGCGCCAGAACCTTTGCCTCGCTACCTTTCCACTGCCAGCCTCCGCTGGCCCCGGTGTAGACCTTGCCATCCACGGTGACGCGGAACTCATCCGAAGGGAGAGCGCCCGTCACGTACTGGCGACGGCTCAGCTTATTCTGGAAACTCGAGAGGGAATAATTCCCCTCGGCGAATTGCAGCTTTTCCTCCACCATCGCCGTGCCCATCGTGCAGGTGGCGGTGCGCTCGTCAAACCGTACATAAGCATCCCCCGATGTGATGTCGCCCGCCAGAAGGTTCCCCCTCCCGAGGACCACCACTAACAGCGAGGAATATATAATTGCCCGCAGCCGTTTCAACCAACGAGGTAACGTACCCATGGTGTCTCCTGCATGTATTCGGGGAGAATCATACGCTACGCCAGCTAAGGGGACGAGCGAAAACCAAAACGCAACGCTGATGGCACCGCACCTGCTCGTGGACGAGCCAAGGGGGCAATATGCGCACACGGGTCATTTTGTCCGCAATCCTCTTCGCTTCCACATTGGGTATCGCCGCATCGCCGGCGCCACAGCCGTCAATTACTGCCAAGCAGTTGCTGGCATGGGTGGTGGGCGGAATGTCTATGGACCACTTGTCCGCTGAAATGGCGAACCGGGGACTCGCCTTTCGGCCCGACCCTTCCTACCTTGACCTGATGAAGTCCGCCGGGGCGTCGGCAAACCTCTTGTACCTTTTGCCGCGCGCCCAGATGGCGTCGAATGCCCCACCCCCGCCGACCGCCGATCCTGCCTTTACGAAACTCTCCGCCGTCGCCATGGCTCTTGGCGCCAAGGACAATGACACGGCTGGGAAGTTACTAGCCGCGGCGGTCGACCTGGAGCCCAACGATCCTGACCTGCTTTTTGCCATGGGGGGGATCCTCAAGAGAATTCAGGATTGGGGAAATGTTGCGGAGGTGGATCGCCGGGCCACGGCCATTGCCCCCGACTTTTTCGACGCGCATTTGGCCATTTCTTACGCATGCTATCGCCTCGAGGATGCGGAGTGCGCCGAGTCAGAGTCGAAACTGGTCCTCCGGAGGGTGCCCCACGATGCCGAAGCGCACAAGGACCTGGGGCTGGCGTACCTCCTGAAGAATGACTTTCAGGGCGCGGTGCGGGAGTATCGGGAAGCCATCCGCCTGATGCCCGGCTATTCGAACGCCTACTATGACCTGGGCATCGCGCTGCACGAACTCCACGACTTCGATGGATCTATCGCCGCCTATCAGCAAGCCATCAAGCTTGATCCTGACAATGCCGACCAATACTACAACCTGGGGGTTTCCTTCGCGGATAAAGGCGACCACTCGAACGCGATTACGGCTTATCGGAAAGCCAAGCAACTTAACCCCAAGCGACTGGACTTTCGCCAAAACCTGGGCAGTGAACTGTGCGCTTCCGCTCAATACCCGGACGCCATCAAGGAGTTCAAGGAGCTTCTGGCCATAAACCCCGAATGGAACATGGCGAGGCCCTGCCTGGGCCGGTCGCTGTATCGGACCGGCCAGGTCGATGAAGCCATCGCGGTTTATCGGGAATCCCTGCGCCAGGACCCCAGCGATGAGGACCTGATGCGCGTGGAACTGGCCTGGGCGCTCATGCAGAAGAAGCAGCTTCGCGAGGCGCAGGCGCAATTCGAGCAAGCGCTGCGCGAGCATCCGGATTCGCCGGTGACCCATTGGGGACTCGGGGTGTTCCACTATAATCAGGGCCATGCCGAACCCGCCGCACGGGAATTGGAAGAAGCCCTGCGTTTGGACCCGAACAACACCGACTACATGACGGTGCTGGGTCACGACTATATGGCCATGGACCGTTACGATCGCGCCCAAGCTGTCCAGGAGCGCAAGATTGCCGTTGTGAAATCAGAGAAGGGCGAAAACAGCCCGGAAATGGCCGACGCTCTGAACGAATTGGCAGGATCCTTCTTCTCGCAACACAAGTACGAACAGGCTAAAGCTCTGGAGCTGCAAGCCATCAAGATTACCGAGCAGGACCCCAGCAAGGCCGATGATCTGAAAACCTTCCGGGGCAACTATCAGACGTTTTTGTCGATGGAAAACCCGGCGCCCCCCCCGGCGGGAAAGCAAAAGCCGGGCGCCCCTCAAGCCATAGTGGGGAGTCAACCCGCGAACGCCCCGCCTTACGGCCAAGGCCCCAGCCTTCCCGGGTCTCCGGGCGAGGCCGACATTAATGCCACCCTTCAGGAAGAGCTGCAGCAGGCGCGAACTGCCCGCCAACAGGTTAGGATGGGCGATGCGGAGAAGTACTACCTGCAGGCTTCACTGCAAGCAGAAAAGCTGCCGCCCGGCGACCCCCGGCAACTCCAGGCCTTGCAGGAATTGGCCGGTATTTATGTGGTGGAGAGGCGGTCGAGCGAGGCCGAAAAAGTGGAGAAGCATGCTCTGGCCTTAGTGGAAATGGGCGCGGGGCCGGACGACCCCCAAGTGGCGAATGTTTTGGAGAACCTGGCCATGGGCAATCTGTTCCGTAACAATCTGCCGGCGGCGCAAGAGTATGCGGAGCGCGCCCTGCGCATCCGCGAACAGACGTCGGGGCCAGCGGATACTCGCCTGGCCATGACCATCGACTTGATGGCCAGCGTCTATTCCGCGTCAAAACAGTACGCGAAAGCTGAGCAGCTCTACACTCGCGCTCTGGCGCTTACCATCCAGGCACATGGTCCCGACGACCCCAGCTTGGTAGCCCCCCTCGATCACCTGGGCACCTTTTATTCGCAGGCAGGGCAGTTCGAGAAGGCGGAGGATGCCTACCGGCGCTTGATTGCCATCGAGGAAAAGGCCTACGGCCCGGATAGCCCCATGCTTCTGGGAGAACTCTACTCCTTGATCCAGGTGCTGCGTAACAGGGGCAAAGCCGCGGAAGCCGATGAGGTCCAAAAACGCCGGGATGCCATTGAAGCCAAGCAAAAGCACTAGCGGACGTGCCACGGGCGTCCCGCCCGTGCGCAGAGTGTAGCACGGGCATCCTGCCCGTGCGCAGGAGTGTAACACGGGCATCCTGCCCGTGCCCCGGCATGGCCAAGATGGCCATGCTACGAGCGGCGGGAGCGGGACGCTCCCACGAGAGCCGGCGGGACGCCGGCGGTACGTCCTAAATCCTAAATCCTGAATCCTAAATCCTGCCCCCCGCCCTCCTAAATCCTGTTAAAATGCCGCGCATAAAGGCGGGAGTAAGCAACCAGCAGATCCGCGTTCACACCACGCGGGAGGAGCGGGACACCATGCAACGACGAACCTTCTTTGCCACGGCGGCGGCAGCGGGCGCGACCTTGGCGGTGAATCCTCTGGGAGCTGCGAAGGATTGGAGCCTGCCCAAGATCGTCAAGTATCCCGACCCGGCGATTGAAATCGTCCATCCGAGTTTTGCCAAGTACCGGCAAGGCAACGCCGCCATCGAACGCCTTTACACCGGCACGCGCTGGGCGGAAGGCCCCGTGTGGTTTGGCGATGGGCGCTACCTGCTGTTCAGCGACATTCCCAACAACCGCATGCTGCGCTGGGCGGAGGAAACCGGCGAAGTCAGCGTTTTCCGCTCCCCCTCCAACTACTCGAACGGCAACACGCGCGATAAGCAAGGCCGCCTGATTACCTGCGAGCACGATTCGCGCCGCGTCACCCGCACCGAGCTTGACGGCGCCATTACGGTGCTGATGGATCGCTACCAGGGCAAGGTCTTGAATGCCCCCAACGATGTGGTGGTGCACTCGAACGGAAGCGTCTGGTTCACCGACCCTGGCTACGGAATTCTGAGCAACTACGAAGGCCACAAGGCGGCGCTGGAACTTCCCACCAACGTCTATCGGCTCGATCCCCAAACCCGCCAAGCCACCGTGGTGGTGGGCGATATGCGCCGGCCCAACGGCCTGTGCTTTTCTCCCGATGAAAAACTCCTTTACATCTGCGATACGGGGGTCACCGACGGCCCCGAGTATCCGCACAACATCCGCGTTTACGATGTGGTCGACGGCGCGCGCCTGGCCAATGGCCGCGTCTTTGTGGAAGTGGGCCCCGGCTTGGCTCTGGCGGATGGCATTCGCTGCGATGTCGACGGCAACATCTGGGCGGGAACCGGCTGGGGCGGGGAAGACTCGAATGGCGTGCAGGTGTTCGCCCCTGACGGCACGATGATCGGCAAGATTCACCTGCCGGAAATCTGCGCCAACATCTGCTTCGGCGGCGCCAAGCGCGACCGCCTGTTCATGGCCGCGAGCACGTCGCTTTATTCACTGTACGTCGGAACCACGGGCGTACTGAGGCCGTAGTCATCAGTCATCAGTTGTCAGTAGTCAGTAAAACCCTCGCGCGGAGTGGTATTTACTGACAACTGACCACTGACAACTGACGACCTTTCTTCTAGAACGTATACCCAATCCCCGTGGAAAACGTCACGTTGTTTTGATGATTTCCCGCCGGAGGGTTGCTGAGGTACAGATCGATCAAACTGGAATTGAGGGAGAGCCGGGTGCTGACCTTGATGGAGAGGACCGTGGTGGTGTCAAAACGGTACTCGCCGAGCTGCGAGAAGTTGGGGTAGAAATTCAAATTGTGGTCGAGGCGCATGCGCTTGTTGAATTGCTTGCCGAATCTTTCTCCCACCAGTCCGTTGCCGGTCTGGTTCTGGGCGCCGGTAAAGAATTTTTCGTGCTGAAAGGTCATGCCACCAATCAGACTGAAGGTGGTGCGTGAATTCTTGATGACGTCTTTGCCGAAGCCTCCGCCGTACGTCTGGCGCAGGTACAAACCCTCGGTGGAGATGTGATCGAGTTGGGCGATGCCAAACACAAAGTCGGTGGGGGTGAAGAGCCAATCCTCGCGCAGGTTCGAGCTCAAGGTGCGGGAAGTGATGCTGCTTCCTGTTTGGTTGGCGCTGGAGAGCATAGCGGTGAGGCCAAAGTTGGCGCGCGTGTGCCTCTCGAAATCGAGGGTGGGCGGACGCTCGCGCACCGCATTGAGCGTGGTCGTGGTGGTGTTGGTTTCCTGGTTGCCGCGCTGCAGGCTCTCGCCCAGGCTAACGCCACCCTTCCACGCTTGCCAGGGCTTGGGCGAGGGCGCCTCATACATCTTGTGGTAGGCGTCTTCCGGCATGATGGTGTCCACCTTGGCGGCGGCAATCGTCTGCGTCTGGCCGTTGGCCTTCACCTGCCAGTCGCCCGTGGGCGCCAGTTCCAGCGTGCCGCGCACCGGCTGCTGCCCCTTGATGATCACCGCCACGGGCTTAGCCACCGAATAAGTCGCCACCTTGGCCATGGGGATCGTCACGTCCCCCATCATGTCGGATTTCAGTTGCAGATTTCCGCCCTTGATGGTCACCAGGGCGCCGGTCACGCGGTCGCCGTTCTTCAAGGTCACCACGTCGGCGTGGGCGATGCCGGCAAAACAAATAAGGGCCAACAGACTGCTGAACCAGAGCTTCATATTCCACCTCCGCATGTGAATTGAGTTTGCCCTTTAACCGCAGCGGTATATGGTAAATAGATTCTGGCCGCGGTGGAAAGGGTTACAGGTTGCCGATTGAAAATATTCGATCTCGGCGAAAATATTTGCTCAGCGCTTCGCGGCCCGCACCTTCAGGTAAGCCTTCCACGGCTCCCAATAGTACGAGGGCCACCCTTTGCTCACGCCCTGGTGGTCATGCTGCGGAACCCCTACGTGGACCAAATCGATTTTGCCACCGCCCGGCGCCGGGGAAAAATTCATAATCAGAATCGAGTCGAGGTCGGAATCATTCCAGTGGGAAGCGCGCCACGCTTGTACGATCATGCGGCCGGGAACCACCACGAGGTTTCTGCCTGAAATCATGCCGTCGAAGGCCACCCACTTGGCCCCCGCCTTGGCGCTGACCGATGCCTTGGCGCCGGTGGCGGCAGTATGCTTTTTCGAGTCGGTAAACATTTCAAACAGCTCTTCCGGCGAAGCCTTGAACGTCACCGATTGCACGATGGGTTTGGTCATGCCTGCCCTCCAAGTTGAATTCGGTTAGTGAAGTCCAGAGACGCCAATTTTATCAGGTCAGCGCTGAGTGTGCACGAGGCTTCAACAGGCCTGATGGGCGCGTCAGGTTCGGCGGGCTTGACTCGCACGTGGGGAGGCCGTCTAATGAAACTTGGTACCGTAAACCTATGCAGGCGGATCTTTTCTACCGACTTCTGAGCCTCA
>Ga0326727_10005791_pt1 | contig 34807 bp, 33 predicted proteins | sample MB2enrmetagenome_FD_207643 | JGI IMG/M metagenome (GOLD analysis project Ga0326727, IMG submission 207643) | Lab enriched peat soil microbial communities from McLean, Ithaca, NY, United States - MB29MY | ecosystem: Environmental > Terrestrial > Soil > Wetlands > Peat | place: USA: New York...
CGATCGAAGACCAGACCACGACCGACGCCTTGCCGAAGGCAGGCCGGAAGGCGTAGGAATCAACCCGCTGGGTGGATCAGTTTCCGACCGGCGATCTGGATCAGTTTCCGAGCGGCGCCAGCACTTCGGGCAGAGAACATTCGTGACCTCACAGTCGTGCCGATCGATGAGCCTCGGGCCATCGGCCGCGACGAGGACGATGGCCCGTTCATCAAGCCACCTTCCGCTTCCAGGTCGATGGTTGCTTGCGCCGGTCGAGGGGCGGAGGTACCAGAATCGTCAGCGGAATCGGGGGCTCGTCAGAAGTAGAACCCGTGCGGTTCGCCCCCGCGCAACCCGATTTGAACCTCCGCCTCTTCATCGAGGCGGGGGGTTCAGCTCCCAAGCGCATCGAGGCCGAAGACAAGGGCCAGGCCCTCCAAGACTTCGCGGACCCGTGACGGCGCGAGTTGGCCCACCCTCTCTGTCAGTCGGTCGCGGTCCACGGTCCTCAGCTGCGTGACGTTGACCACGCTGGCCCGGGGCAGGTTCGCCTCTCCCTTTCGGAGACGAACGTTCCCTGGCATCGCGCCGAGGCGCAGGTTCGATGTGATGGCGACGACGACGGTCGTCTGGATGGCGCTTCGGTTGAACCGATCGTGCTGGACGACGAGGGCCGGCCGGCGTCCCTCGGGCTCCGATCCCTGTCCCGAGAAGCGAAGCCAGTAGACCTCGCCTTGGCGCATCACCAGCGCTCGTCAGTCCAGTCGGTGCCGGACTCGTCGAGGGCCGCCGCGCCGCGGCGCTGCGCCTTCTTCGACCGCTCGTCCGCGAAGATCTCATCGAGCTTCCTGGTGATCTCGGCGTCGCGTCGCGCGCGGGTGGCGACAGCCAGGACCCGCGTGATGTACGCGCTGCGGGACTCGCCGCGCTGGGCGGCGGCGCGGTCGACCTCGGCGAGGAGAGCCTCGGGAACGGCGATCGCGGTCTTGTGTATGGCCATGGTATTCGTTCCGGTACTCTCGGAGAGACTACCATCTCGCCGGGTCGCAGCAACGCGAGCATCAAAGCCGCCGGGCGCCTCTCGAACACCAGTTGTTACATGCGCTTGGTACATGGGTTCGTGGCGAACCTGCTCGCGATGAACATCGGGCGGTGGGACCGTACGATGGACGTCAGGCCCGGGCTCGGTCGTCAGACGATGCACCCGAGCGCTGCGCTCCCCCGGACCTGCTCGAAGCTCCGGCGGTCCTCTCGGCCCCACGTAGCCCACGAGAATATTCCGACGGTCGGATGCGGTGGATTGGCCATCGGCGGGTGCGGAATTCTTTGGCGGACCTACGACCACGGCCCGGGCCCCCCTGTTTGCCACGCGCCGAAGACGGGCGTGCGCGGCGACTTGAACCTCCGAATCCAGCGTCAGGCCTGGCAAGCGACCGCCTCGTCGTGGTGAACCAACCCGGTCGCAGGATGGTGTAGTCGAGGTCCGAAGCCTCGATGACGGCCGCCGAATCGCGGTACGGGTCGAGCACGCTGCGATACCGCTCGCCTGGGACCTCGCCGTAGATGCCCATCGCGCTGATGAAGATGAGCCGCTTCACGCCAGCAGCGTGCATCGCGTCGACGATGTGCTCGGCCTGCTCCTTCATGTCGCCGGCGAGGTTCGCGTAGGCAACCGAGGCGACGAGGCGTCTCTCAAACTCCAACGAGATCGCGGTAGTAAGCGCGTCAATCGCCCCCGCGCAACCATGTCTCGGGACGCCTTCGGCGTCCCTGCACCCGTGGGAAGGCTTCGGTCGCCTACCGAAACGGCCTTGGTGGAAGGTCGCTTTCCGTGCCCGCGTCCGCGGCAGCCAGGTCGACGCCGCGCTTGCCCGCGTCGTCGATCAGGACGCGACCCGCCAGCCGCGACAGGAGCTCCTGCTCCGCCTCCTCGAGAGGTGCGACCAGCGCTGCGACGCGCTGGCCGAACTCCGCCGCCACCCGCTCGGCGAGCTTCTTTCCCGCCGCGGTGATGCTGACCTCGATCCCGCGGCCATCCTTCGACGAAGGCCTCCGTCGGACCAGTCCACGTCTCTCGGCGCGGTCCACGAGCCCGGTCACGCTGGACTTGTCGAGGCCGAGGTGGACGGCCAGCTCGTTCATGCCCGGCGAGCGATCACGCAGTACGCCGAGCAAGCGCGTCTGGACGATCGAGAGGTCGTGCGCGGCGGCGATCTCGCCGAGGGCGCTCTGCACCACGAAGGACAGCTGTGCGAGCGCATCCACCACTTCGGGTCCTGCACTCTTCAGGTCTGCTGCTCTCCGTCGCCCGGCATCGTCACCTTTCATGGTCGGGCACCTTGACTAGTACGTGACACAAACTATCGTCATTTGTGGCACGAACTATCGTGGCTCGCGCCGGGCTTCGAGGCAAGAGCCGAGCAAACCGGTCTCTCCGGAGGAGACGCGCCATGAAAGCTGCCGTCGTTCGTTCGTTCGATGCCCCGCCCCGCTACGAGGAGTTCGACCTCCCGCATGTCGCGCCGGACGACGTGGTCGTCACCGTCCTGGCCGCTGGCCTTCATCCACGCGTGCGGAGCGGAGCGTCCGGCAAACACTATGCCGACGAGCACGTGCTCCCCATGATCCCTGGAATCGACGCCGTCGGTCGTCTGCCCGATGGCAAGCTCGTCTACTGCGTCGTGCACGACACACCGTACGGCACGATGGCAGAGAAGGTCGTGGCCGATCGCCACCGCTGCGTGCCGCTGCCCGATCGGGTGGACGAGGTCGTCCTCGCGGCAGCGATGAACCCCGGGATGTCATCGTGGATCGCGCTGCAACTTCGCGTGCCGATCCAAGCAGGACAGAGCGTGTTCATCTTGGGAGCGACCGGCAACGCCGGCCGCATGGCGGTTCAGATCGCGAGGCTGCTCGGCGCAGGGCGCGTGGTGGGTGCCGGGCGCGAGATTGAGCGCCTCGCGTCTTGCGGCGCGGACGAGGTCGTGTCGCTCGTGGGCGAGCCGGGCGCGGTACACGCAGCCATCGCCAGGGCCGCAAGCGAGTCCGACATCGTGCTCGACTATCTGTGGGGAAAGCCGGCCGCCGACGCCATGATGGCGCTGCTCACCGCCCGTGAAGACCGCAGCAAACCAATCCACTGGATTCAGATCGGCTCCGTAGCCGGACCGACGATGGAGCTTCCGTCCGTCGCGCTCCGGTCGACCAACCTCCGGGTGATGGGCAGTGGGCAGGGCTCGGTCGCAGCAAGAGCCATCGTGGCCGAGCTGCCTCGTCTCGCCGAGGAGATCCTGAAGGGCCGGATTCCGGTGGATGCCATGCGTGTACCGCTCGCAGAGGTAGAGCGTGCCTGGAACGCCCCGGTACGAGAAGGACGTCGCGTCGTCTTCGTTCCCTGAAGCGCGATCGACCGATCGACGTGCGCCCGCCGATGGACCCATCGACGCGAAGGGGTGTCGCGAGCGGCGCTCAGCGCGGCTCCGCGCCCGCCGTCGCGAAGTAATGACCCTCCGCGATGTCCGCGATCAGGTCCGCGTGCGTCGGCTTCCATCCCAGAAGCTCGCGAGTGCGCGCGCTCGACGTCAGGTTGTCGAGCTGGGTGATCATGCCGACGAAGCCGCCGAGAAGGTCTCCCATCTTCTCGGCCGAGACGCTCTTCGCCGGCACGTTCAGTCCACGAGCGATCGCCTCCGCGATCGAGCGGAAGGGAACTCCCTCCTCGGCTGCCGCGTGGACGTGCGAACCCGGAGGGGCCGCCTCGAGCGCGAGGCGATACAGACGCGCGGCGTCGAGCGTGTGCACCGCGGGCCATCGGGCCGCGCCGTCCCCGACGTACGCGGAGAAGCCGTTCTTGCGCGCCGCCGCCACGATCGTCGGGATGAAGCCGTGATGATCGAGCGAGCTGTGCACCGTGGGCGCCAGGCGCATGATCGAGGTGCGCACGCCGCGCCTGGCGAACGCGAGCGAGAGCTTCTCCGAGGCGACGCGCGGGTTCCCGCCTTCCTGCCCTTCGTCTTCTTCGGTACCGGCGCGGCCGCGGACGCTGTGTGCGAGCAACATCGTACCGGTGGTGTTCACGAACGGCTTCCCCGAGCCCGCAAGCGCCTCGCCCATCGCCTCGACCGTGCGGAGATCGGCCGCAATCGCCCCCGCGAAGTCGCCGCTGAAGGCGATCTCGTGCTTGAACGCGAGGTGGATCACACCGTCGGCGGCCCTCGCCGCCGCTCGCAGCCGGTCGAGATCGTCGAGGTCGCTGCGCAGCACCTCGGCCCCCGCCGACGAGATCTTCCCGGCCGACGCGTCGGAGCGCGCGAGGCCGACGACCTGGTGGCCGGCGGCCAGCAGATCGCGGACGACGGGGAGACCGATGTGGCCGGACGCGCCGGTGACGAAGACACGCATGGGAAACCTCCTGATGTCAGCTACTGACGACGGCTACCACGGGATGTCCGAGATCGCCGCGCGCGCTGGCCTGACGCGAGCGCCGTCTCGACGGCACCACCGTCATGGTCGTGACTTTGCGACATGGACCGGGGCTTGCCGCAAGCCCCCGTGCCTGGCATAAGCCGGAGGTGGAAGGAAGGAGGGCGTCGCGCCCCTCCCGTCGCTCCGCGGTCGCCTCCTCGAATGCCTGCCGCTACCACCGACGCACGCCGCAGGAGCTTCGACCAGATGGCCCAGCTCTACGCCCGTGCGCGAGGGGCTCCGCCGCCCGAGCTCTTCGACGCCGTGGCCGGCTTCGTGCCCCCTCCCGCGGACGCGCTCGAGATCGGCTGCGGGCCGGGCAACGCTTCGCTCCCGCTGCTCGAGCGCGGTTTCCGGATCCACGCAGTGGAGCTCGGCGACAACCTGGCGGCGTTCGCGCGGGAACGGCTGGCGGCGTTTCCGTTCACCGTCGAGGTGGGCAGGTTCGAGGACGCGTCGCTGCAGGCCGCGAGCGTGGACCTCGTGGTGTGCAGTTCCGCGTTCCACTGGCTCGACCGCGAGCGCGCGCTGCGCCAGGTGGTGAAGGTGCTCGAGCCCGGCGGCGCCCTGGCGCTCATCTGGGGCTCGCCCCGCCGCACCGCCGAGGACGACCGCGTGGACGAGGCGATGCAGGCAGCGTATCGCGCCCACGCGCCCGAGATCTCGCGCCGGACCGTCGACCGCATGGGCGGCAAGGTCGACGAGATCGGGCAGGCCGTGCGCGACACGCCCGAGCTCTGCGACTTCGAGGAGCGGCTCTTCCCGCAGACGCACCTCTTCGACCGCCAGCGCTACCTGGACACGCTCGCGACGTTCTCGGATCACGCGACGCTGCCGGCGGAGCAGCGCGCGCGGCTGTTCGAGGCGATCGGCGAGATCATCGATGGTCCGTTCGGCGGGCGCGTGGAGCGGCACTCCACGGCGCGGCTGCAGCTCGCGCGGCGACGCTAGGGCGGCGGTCGACGAAGGGTCGGCTACCCCAGCGCGCTCTTGAGCAGCACGAGCAGCTCGGCCCACGCCTTCTCGGCGGCGTCGTGGTCGTACACCTGCGCATCCGGGGGGCACCAGCCGTGCATGGTCCCCGGGTACACCTCGACCTTCGCGGGCAGCGACGCGTGGGCGAAGGCCGCCTTGAGGGTCTCCTTCGCATCCGGTTGCTTCGCGTCGTCGTTCGCGGCGATCGCCACGAGGAACTGCGCCTTCATCTTCGGGATCAGCAGGTGCGGGCTGTCCGGCTTGTCCGTCACGAGGCCCCCGCCGTGGAACGTCGCGGCGGCGCCGATGCGCTCCGGATTCGTCGCCGCCGTGCGCAGGACGAGCGGCCCGCCCATGCAGTAGCCGGTCGTCCCCATCTTGCGCGACCTGTCGACGGCCGGTTGCTGGTCGAGCCACGCCGTCAACGCCCTCGCGTCGGTGACCTCGGTCTCCGGCGTGAGCGAGTGCGCCAGCGCCATCAGCGCCTCGCGCGTCGCCGGATCTCCGAAGTCCGCGTGGGGAGCGGACGTCGGCGCCTTCTTGGTCCGGTAGAAGGGGTTCACCACGAGCACGGCATATCCCGACTCGGCGAGCCGCTTTCCCATCTGACGGAACGCCGGACGGAGACCGAAGATGTCCGGCCAGACGAGCATCGCCGGGGCCGCGCCGGTCGCCGGATGGACGAAGTAGGCATCGCACGCGCCGTCCGGCGTCGTGATGCTGACCTCCGACTCGGTCGTCGCCACCGCGCCGGCAGCGCCGGCCGCCGGCGCGATCGCAGCTCCCGGTGCCGCCGCGGGTTTGCACCCGGTGGGCAGGAGCGACGCGAGGCCCGCGCCGAGCGAGAGAGACCCGAAGCCGCGCCGCGACAGGAGCTCGCGGCAAAGACGGTAGGCGACCATGTCGTCGAAGGAGTCGTTGTCACACATCGGAAGCAAGTAGACGCGCTCTCCCGGGGCGTAACAAGAGCGCCCGCATCGTTCGGTCCTCTCCACGCGCAGGTCACTCCGGTGTCATGAAGGATCGAAGAAGCGCCCTTCGCAAGACCGGAAGCGCCACTGCGGCGCCAGACGTCGCTCCGGGAATTGCAAAGCCGTCGCCTGGTTTCGTGAATGACGCTCTACGGGCCCAAGAGCGACGGCTCGAGGACAGAACGTCGCCGCCGTAGAACCGAAAGGCGCCCTGACGATCGCGAAGGCGCCGCGCTCGATTCTCAGCGCGTCATTTTCGGCGTGAGAGACGCACTCTCGAAACAGAAGGGCGCTTTCACGAAACGAAACGTCGCCCTGTCGAGCCGGACGTCGCTCTCACGAATGCGAGAGCGACGTTTGCAATGGGCAAGACGCTTTGCGAGGCCCGTGTGTCATTCGCGAAACCAGGTGACGCGCCCGCGATTCGTCGGTCGAAACCGGCGCTTGAAAAAGCCTCCTTCTCGACGAAAAAGGGCGACGAGGTATTTCGGAAGACGCGCTCACGATTCACGGACCTGCAGCTCTCGTCATCCGTCCGGAACCTCGCTACCGTCCGGGCCGCCATGAGAAACCTGCGCGTGTTCGAGTCGATCTCCGTCGACGGCTACTTCGCCGACGTCCACGGCGACATTGGCTGGGCGCACGCGGGTCGGGAGGATGCCGAGTTCGCCGGCTGGATGGGCGGGAACGCCAGCCAGGGCGGCGCGCTGCTGTTCGGGCGCAAGACCTACCAGATGATGGAGGCGTTCTGGCCGACGCCGCTCGCCGCGCAGCAGATGCCCGTCGTCGCGAAGGGCATGAACGCCGCGACGAAGTACGTGGCGTCGAGGACCCTCCAGCCGGCGTGGAGCAACACGCACCTCCTGAAGGGCGACCTCGTGGCGGCCGTTCGCGAGCTCAAGTCGAGCGAGGGACCGGACCTCACCATCCTCGGCAGCGGCAGCGTGGTGGCCCAGCTCGGAGAGGCAGGGCTGGTCGATGGGTATCAGTTCGTGATCATCCCGGTCGCGCTCGGCGGCGGGCGCACCGTGTTCACGAAGGGCTGCGCGCTGCGCCTGGTCGACCAGCGCGCCTTCCGCTGCGGCAACGTCGTGGTCACCTACGCGACGTAGGGACCTCGCCCGGCCGGAGCCTCCGTCAGCGCAGGTCGAACCGATCGAGGTTCATGACCTTGGTCCAGGCGGCCACGAAGTCGCGCACGAAGGCCTGCTGCGAGTCGCTGCACGCGTAGACCTCGGCGAGGGCGCGGAGCTGGGAGTTCGAGCCGAAGACGAGGTCGACGGCGGTCCCGGTCCACCGGAGCTCGCCGGTCTTGCGGTCGCGTCCCTCGAACACGCCCTCCGACGTCGCCGACCGCTCCCACTTCGTGCCCATGTCGAGCAGGTTCACGAAGAAGTCGTTGGTCAGCGTCTCGGGGCGCCGGGTGAAGACGCCGAGCGGGGACTGCCCGACGTTGGCGTTCAGGACGCGCATGCCGCCGAGGAGGACCGTCATCTCCGGGGCGGACAGCCTCAGCATGAAGGCCTTGTCCACTAGCAGGTGCTCCGCCGGGACGCGGGCCCCCTTCTGGAGGTAGTTGCGGAAGCCGTCGGCCCTCGGCTCGAGCACCGCGAACGAGGCGGCGTCGGTCTGCTCCTGCGTGGCATCCGTGCGCCCCGGAGTGAACGGGACCTTCACGTCCACCCCGGCCTGCTTCGCGGCCTTCTCGACGGCCGCGCACCCGCCCAGCACGACGAGGTCGGCGAGCGAGACCCTTTTGCCGCCCTTCTGCGAGGCGTCGAACTCCTTCTGGATCCCCTCCAGGGTCCCCAGCACCTTCGACACGCCGGACGCCACGTTGACGTCCCAGCCCGCCTGCGGCGCGAGGCGGATGCGCGCGCCGTTGGCGCCGCCGCGCTTGTCGGTGTCACGGTAGGTCGAGGCCGAGGCCCACGCGGTCGAGACCAGCTGGGCGACGGACAGGCCGGAGGCGAGGACCTTGCTCTTCAGCGCCGCGACGTCCGCGTCGTCGACGAGCGGGTGCGCGACCGCGGGGACCGGGTCCTGCCAGAGCAGCGTCTCCTTCGGCACCCACGGGCCGAGGTACCGCGTGACCGGTCCCATGTCGCGGTGGAGCAGCTTGAACCAGGCCCTCGCGAAGGCGTCGGCGAACTGGTCCGGGTGCTCGTGGAAGCGTTTCGAGATGGCCTTGTAGGCGGGGTCGGCGATGAGCGCGAGGTCCGTCGTCAGCATCATCGGGGCGTGCCTCCTCGACGGATCGTGCGCGTCGGGCACGGTGCCCTTCGCCTCGGGGTTCCTGGGGGTCCACTGGACCGCGCCGGCGGGGCTCTTGGTCTTCTCCCACTCGTAATTGAACAGGTGGTCGAAGTAGCCGTTGCTCCACTTCACGGGGGTCGTGGTCCACGCTCCCTCGAGCCCGCTGCTGATCGTGTCCACGCCCTTGCCGCTGCCGAAGCTGTTCTTCCAGCCGAAGCCCTGCTCCTCGAGAGGGGCCCCTTCGGGCTCGCGACCGACGTACTTGTCGGGGGGGGCCGCGCCGTGGGTCTTGCCGAACGTGTGGCCGCCGGCGATGAGCGCGACCGTCTCCTCGTCGTTCATGGCCATGCGTGCGAACGTCTCGCGGATGTCCCGCGCCGCGGCCACCGGGTCCACGTTGCCGTTCGGGCCCTCCGGGTTGACGTAGATGAGGCCCATCTGCACCGCGCCGAGCGGGTTGGCGAGCTGGCGGTCGCCGCTGTGGCGCTCGTCGCCGAGCCACTTCGCCTCCGGGCCCCAGTCGATGTCCTCCTGGGGCGCCCAGATGTCCTCGCGGCCGCCGCCGAAGCCGAAGGTCTCGAGGCCCATCGTCTCCAGGGCGCGGTTTCCGGTGAAGATCAGCAGGTCGGCCCACGAGATCTTCCGGCCGTACTTCTGCTTGATGGGCCAGAGCAGCCGGCGCGCCTTGTCGAGGTTCACGTTGTCGGGCCAGCTGTTGAGCGGCGCGAAGCGCTGCGCACCGGACCCGCCGCCGCCGCGCCCGTCGGCGATGCGGTAGGTGCCTGCGGCGTGCCACGTCATCCGCACGAAGAACGGGCCGTAGTGGCCGTAATCGGCCGGCCACCAGTCCTGCGACTGGGTCATCAGCGCGTCGACGTCCCTGGCCAGGGCCTGGAAGTCGAGGCTCTCGAACTCCTTGGCGTAGTCGAACGCCTGGCCCATGGGATCGGCGTCGGGGCTCCTCTGGTGGAGGATCTTCAGGTTCAGCTGGTCCGGCCACCAGCCCTGGTTCGACCCGGCTCCGATCGAGGTCTTCGCGTTCGACATGGGGCACTTGCTCGCGCTGTTGTCTGACACGGTGGTCCTCCTGGCTTTCGAGGTCGTAACCCTAGAGTCGTCGGCACCGAACAGACAAGGGGCGGCTTCCTTTATCGCCGCGTCCGCTCGACGCTCGACCTCCGCCACGATACGACCTGGCGCATGTCCCTCGCGCACTACGTCACCATCGGTCACTCGGGTCTCCGCGTCAGCCCGCTCTGCCTCGGCGCCATGACGTTCGGCAAGGAGTGGGGCTGGGGCTCGGAGCCGGAGGAGGCGAAGCGCATCCTCGACGCGTACGTTGCCCGGGGCGGCAACTTCATCGACACCGCGAACGGCTACACCAAGGGGCACTCCGAGGCGATCATCGGCGAGCACCTCGCCCACGACCGGAAGAAGCGCGACCGGGTCGTCATCGCGACGAAGTTCCTGACCAACATGTTCATGGGCGATCCGAACGGCGGCGGGTCGAACCGCAAGGCCGTCATCGCCCAGTGCGAGGAGTCGCTCCGCCGCCTGCGGACCGACTACATCGATCTCTACTGGCTGCACGCGTGGGACAGGACCACGCCCATCGAGGAGACGATGCGCGCGCTCGACACGCTCGTCGAGCAGGGCAAGGTCCGCTACCTGGGCTTCAGCGACACGCCGGCCTGGAAGGTGGCGCAGGCGCAGACGATGGCGCTCCTGCGCGGATGGTCTCCGCTCGTCGCGCTGCAGATCGAGTACTCGCTCCTCCAGCGCACGGTGGAGGGCGAGCTCGTGCCGATGGCGCAGGAGCTCGGCCTCGGCATCACCCCGTGGGGGCCGCTCCGGGGCGGCGCGCTGAGCGGCAAGTACCGGCGCGCGGACAAGGGCAAGCACGAGGCGGGGCGCGGCGCGCGCGTCACCAGCTACCTCGACGACCGCACCTTCGATCTGCTCGACGTCATGGAGAAGATCGCGAAGGAGCTCGGCACCACCGTGCCCCGCGTCGCGCTCTCGTGGGTCCAGGGCCGGCCGGGCGTCACGTCCACCATCATCGGCGCGCGCACGATGGCGCAGCTCGAGGACAACGTCGGCGCGCTCGACGTGAAGCTCACGGTCGAGCACGTGGCGGCGCTCGACAGGGCGAGCACGCCGGCGCTCCCGTTCCCGACCGACATGCTCTCGGCGGTCCCTTCGTTCGCCTATGGCGGCACCACGATCAACGGCCAGCCCTCGAAGCCCTGGTCGCAGGCGCCGCAGAGCGACGGCGAGCGGTTCTGAGCCTCGTCGTCACACCCGTCCGCCGGCGTTTCGGTGAGCCGTCTGGCGGGCGAGCGGCCACTACTCTACATGCCGCCGACCGTTCGAACCGTCCTCGTCGCCCTCGGCGCGCTCCTCGGGGGCGCCGGCTGCTCTGCCGCCGCGAAGGACAGTGTCCCCGACGCCGCGACGCAGGCTACCGACGGCTCGACGACGCCTGCGGTCGACGGCGGGGGCCCGGGGTTCGACGCCGGGCCCCCGGTCTTCACCGCGACGTTCCTCACGCTCGACACGAGCCAGTACCTCTCCGCCCCCGCGAGCGGCGTCGGACCCCTGACCGCGGCCGGCGCTCCGGGCGGTCCCGGTGAGGCGTTCCTTCTGACGGATCTCACCGCCACGGCGCTCACGGCCGGCGACGAGCTCCACATCGCGACCGCGGCCGGCGGCGTGCTCTCGGCGGCGGACGGCGGCGGTGGAGCGCTCGACTTCGCCGCGTTGACGCCGGGCCCCGACGAGACCTTCGTCATCGTCCACGTCGACGGCGGCCCGGGTCCGATCGAGAGCGGCGACGAGGTGGCCCTGCAGACGGAGGTGACGAAGAACTACGTCTCCGCGATCGACGGCGGGGGCGGCGAGGTGCTGGCCAACGCGCCATGGGACCGCTCGTGGGAGACGTACGTCATCACCCTGTCGGGTGGCGGCGGTCTCGACGCCGGGACGAGCGCGGGCGACGCCGCCGTCCCGCCGCGGGAGAGGGTCCTCGGCTTCCTCGCGTCCATCCAGGGCAAGCAGTCGGCCATCGGGGTCGAGGACAAGGACTCGACCAACCCGGAGGCCGACTCCGACACGATGGCGAGCATGGCCGGCGACGCGGGGAGCCCCAGCTTCTGGAGCGCCGACTGGGGCTTCGGGAGCGCCGCCGGACCCGCCGAGCGCGAGGACATCGTGGAGGAGGGGATCAAGCAGTGGGGGAAGGGGGCAATTGTACAGTACATCTACCACGCCTGTCCGCTCAGCTGGGGGAGCGACGAGCAGGGGTGCGCCTACGAGGGCGGAACGGATCCCATCGACGGCAGCTACGGCGATCTCACCGACGCGCAGTGGACGGACCTCACGACCGCCGGCGGCACGCTGAACGCCGTGTGGCTCGCGCGGCTGGACACCCTCGCCACGTACTTCCAGGAGCTCAAGAGCGCCGGGGTCGCGCCGCTCTTCCGCCCTCTGCACGAGATCAACGGTCAGTGGGCGTGGTGGCAAGGGCGCCCCGGACCCACGGGCTCGCTCCTTCTCTACCAGCTCACGCACGACTACCTGGTCAACACCAAGGGGCTCGACAACATCGTCTGGGTCTGGAACGTCCAGGACTACTCGACGCTCGCCTCGGACGTGACCGTGTACAGCCCGGGTCCGAGCTACTTCGACATCGCGGCCCTCGACGTCTACGACGGCGGCTACACGACGGGGAACTACACGGCCATGCTCGGCGCCGCCGCCGGGAAGCCCATCGGCGTCGCGGAGTGCGAGCTCCTCCCGGACCCGGCCACGCTGGCGTCGCAGCCCATGTGGACGTACGTGGCGATGTGGCCGGACTTCTTCAGCGACGACACCACCCTCATCCCGCAGCTGTTCGCGGACGCGCAGGTGCTCAGGCTCGGGGCGATGCCCGGCTGGAACTAGGCATCACGTCCGCACGCGAACGACGGGACGACCATGGAACCATGGACGTCCACCGGCCGCCCGGCGGTACGATGGACTGTGGCCCAGGTCGCCGGCGCGTCGGTGCTCTCGTTCCAGGTCTTCCTCCGCAAGGCCTATGGCGAGGGCCTCTACGAGCGCGTGCTGGACAGGCTCCCGCCCGAGGACGCCGCTCCCATGCGCGCCATCCTTCTTCCGGTCAACTGGTACCCGACCCACCCGTACGTCCGCGCGCTTCACGTCGCGCGCGAGCTCACCGGGGACGACGAGTTCTTCGACCGCTTCGGGGCCTTCGCCGCCGACTACCAGATCAACGCCTTCCGCAGGGTCCTCCTGCGCTTCGCGTCCCCCGCCTTCTTCCTCGATCGCGCCGGCCGGCTCTGGGCGCGCACGCACGACACCGGGACCTGGGAGGTCGAGGGCGGCGACCGGCACGTCCGCGGCACGCTACGGGACTTCGCCGTCGTCGACGCCGACTACTGCCGCGTGCTGGTCGCGTGGATCCACCGCGCCAGCCAGCTCACCGGGACGCGCGGCGAGACCGTGCACCCCGCGTGTCGCGCCCGCGGCGACGAGGCGTGCGTCTTCGAGGGCTGGTGGGAGTGATCGAGTGAGGTAGCGGGTCTTGCCGTTGTCGCGCCGCCAGATGACGTAGTCCATGAAGTAGTGGTGGATGTTCACCACCACGAAGAGCGCGGCGAAGTACGGCGTCGGCCCCATGGAGGTAAAGCGCGACCGGCGCGGCACCAGGAAGTCGTCGAGCGCGGCCGGGGCTCCCTGGAAGAACACCCAGCCGAGCAGGAGCGCCGACACGGCGAGGAGCGCCATCCGCGCCCGCGCCGAGCGCTCGAACCACGGAGGCCCCTCGCGCTCGCGCGCCTCGCTGCCCTTCAGCAGCCAGACGAAGTAGAGGTACTGCACGGAGTGCAGCGCGGGGATGGCGTACACGACCAGCGGATCGACGCTGGAGTAGACCGACCAGACCCACACGCTGACGAGCAGTGCGGTCAAGGGCGTCAGGAGCGGCAGGCGTCCCTCGCGCCGCCACTTCGCCACCAGCACGACGACGAGCACGACCGCGGTCGCGAGGAACACGCCGTGGGTCAGCGCTTCGAGCCCGCGGGGGTGCGCGAGGGTCGTGTACACGACCCCCTTCTCCTCGACCTCCTTGCCCGGATCGTAAGGGCTCGCCCACGCGTAGGCCCACCCGGCGTAGCAGTGCGCGAGGACCGCCAGGCGCTCGCGGGGCAGCAGCCGCACCCCGCGCCGCGCCGCCAGCACGGTCATCACGCCGAAGCCCTGCTTGACGTAGTGCCAGCCGACCAGAAGAAACATCGACTGGATGAGCAGGCCCAGGGAGTACGCCGAGCGCGTCGCCAGCGCCGCCCCGGCCCAGACCACCAGCACCACGGGGACCAGGAAGCCCGCCAGCAGGTAGCGCGCCCGCTGCAGCGGGGCGAACTCGGTGCCCAGGGCGCGCGCCCGGACGTCCTCGTAGAAGAGGAGGTAGGTGACGGAGAAGTGCGGGTCGTTGATGAAGTGGGCGCCGTAGAAGAAGAGGAAGCCCACAGCCAGGTCGGCCGCGTCGAGCCCGATGGTTCGCTGCAGGACCCACGAGACGAGGAAGAGCAGCGGCGTCGCGCCGCCCACCAGCAGGAACTCGGCGACCGCCCGCGCCCGCCCGCGAGAAAGCGGCGTCGCGACCGCCGCGGGCTGCGCGAGCGTCGTCATCTCGCCGTACATGGTCGCGGAAAGGCGTATCCCGTCAAGCCGACGGATCGTCCCACGCCTGCCACTGGACCCGGAAGGTGGTGCCTCGCCCCGGCTCGCTCTCCACCTCGACCGTGCCGCCCATCGACTCGACCAGGTGCTTCACGATGGCCAGGCCGAGCCCCGTGCCGCCGCGCTCGCGCGAACGGCCAGCGTCCACACGGTAGAAGCGCTCGAAGAGACGCGGAAGGTGCTCCGCGCCGATGCCCGGTCCGTCGTCGACGATCTCGAGCACCACGCGTTCGGCCTGCCTGCGCCCGACGACGCGCACCCGCCCCTCGGTGTCTCTCCCGTAGCGGATGGCGTTGTCCACGAGGTTCTCGATCACCTGCTCGACCGCCACGGGGTCGCCGCGCGCGACGACACCGGCGGCGATGTCGACGTCCACCTGCACGCGGTGCTGGGCGGCGCGCTCCCGGAGCGTCGCCCGTACGTGCTCGGCGATGGCGGAGACCTCGACCCGCTCGCGCACCGCCTGCTCGGGAGGGCGGGCCTCGAGCTCGCTCAGCGTGAGCAGACCCTCGACCAGCGCGCCGAGCCGGCGGGCGTGGCGGTGGATGATCTCGAGGAACTGATCGCGCGTCGCCTCGTCCACGCGCTTTTGCAGCAGGGTCTCGGAGTAGCCCTGGATGGCGGTCACCGGCGTGCGCAGCTCGTGGCTGACGTTGGCGACGAAGTCGCGGCGCAGCGCGAGCAGCTTTCGCAGGCGGGTCATCTCGCGCAGCACGGTCACCAGGCCGCCGCCGCGCGCGGCCAGCGGCCGCACGTACAGCGCGATGGCGCGGGTGCCCACGTCGATCTCCGTCTCGTTGGCCCTCCCGCTCCGGGCGGCCTCCTCGATGACCGCGCGCAGGGTGGGGGCCGTGACTGCGTCGGCGAGTCCCTTGCCCACCAGGGACGGCCCGAGAATGGTCTCGGCGGCCGGGTTGGCCAGGACCACCTCTCCCGCGCCGTCGATGACGAGCACTCCCTCCGCCATGCCCGCCAGGATCGCGCTGAGGCGGTCACGCTCCTCGGTGAGCTCGCCCAGCTTGGCCTCGAGCTGCGCCGCCAGGGCCGCCAGCGTGCGTGACAGCACGCCGAAATCGTCGGGGGAGCTGGAGGGCACGATGGCGTAGTCCCCCTGCGCGATGCGCGTGGCGCTCTCGGTCATCGCGCGCAGGGGGCGCGCGGCGAGGCGTGAGGCCAGCCAGCCCAGCGCGAGGGCGGCGGCGACGGCGATGCCGATGGCGAAGCTGAGGCGGCGGCGCATCGCCCCCACCGTGGCGTCGATGTCCGAGAGCGGAGCGCTGAGGCGCAGCACCATGCCGTCGGTGGCCGGCACGGCGACGAAGCGGGTCATCCCGCCGTCGACCGCGCGCGTCGCGCGGCCCACCTCACCGCGTCGCGCAGCCTGGAACTCGGGCTGCTCGGCGTCCTCGGCCGTGCCGTTGACCTCGGGGTGAGCCGAGTCACCCAGCACGACGCCGTCGGCGTCGAGGATGGTCACCTCCGCGTGCACCACCAGGCCCAGCCTCCCCGCGAGCTTGTCGGGGTGGCGTCGCCCCTCGCCCACCCACACCGCCGCCCCCTCGGCCTGCTGCTCGAGGCGCTCGTCCAGCTGGCGCTCGAGGTCGCTGCCCAGCGTCCGGTTCAGCTCCAGGACGATGAGCAGGAGGATCGCCGTGACCAGCCCCAGGTGGCTGGCCAGGAGCTTGGCGCGGAAGGTCAGGGCCATCGCCCGCCCGTGCTCACAGCTCCTTCAGCCGGTAGCCGAAGCCGTGGACCGTCTCCACGGCCTCGCCGTGGACGCCGAGGCGCTCGCGCAGGCGGCGCACGTGGGTGTCGACGGTCCGCGAGCTCGCCTCGCCCGAGATCCCCCACACCTCCTCGAGCAGCTGTCCGCGCGTGAAGACCCGCCCCGGGTGCTCGAGGAGGACCTGGATGAGCCTGAACTCGAGCGGTCGGAGCTGGAGCTCGGTGTCGTCGATGAAGACCCGGTGGCGGATGGGGTCGAGCGAGAGACCCTTCCAGCGCAGCGTGGTGTCGCCCCCGGTCGTGGCCCGCGCCGCGCGCCTCTCCGCCGTGCGCCGGGCCAGCGCTTTGACCCGCATCACGAGCTCGCGCACGCTGAAGGGCTTCACCACGTAGTCGTCGGCGCCGACCTCGAAGCCGAGGACACGGTCGTACTCGTCCCCCCGCGCGGTGAGCATCAGCACGGCCACGTCGGCGAGCACGGGGTCGGCGCGGAGCGCGCGGCACACCTCGATGCCCGAGACGTCCGGCAGCATCAGGTCGAGCACGATGAGCGCAGGCCGGATCTTCCCGGCCAGCGCCAGCCCCGCCTGGCCGCTGCCGACCGCGTCGACCTCGAAGCCGCCCTCGCGGAGGTGCAGCGTGACGAGCTGCCGGAGGTCGGGCTCGTCGTCGACGAGCAGGACGCGATCGGGTGCGAGGGGGGCCGGCATGACTTCGCTCATCGCCATCATCGCTCAGCCCTCCGGGTCGCGTCGAGATGACCACAGCAATGGCCGTGCTCGGCCGGGGTGTGACACGTGGCTTACAGGCTGGCCTCCGGTGCGCGCATCCGCGCCGGAAGCTCGCCCGGGCATGGATCAACTGGATCCTCAAGGGACCACTGGCTCGGCGGATGAGGCGTCCGGCGCCTGCAGCGGCCGGTCGTGGCCTGGCCGATGCAACCCTTCCTTTCATGACCTGCGGCTGTCGACACCCTCGTCACAACGGAGAGAACAACGGCACCACGCACCCTGCGCGCAGCATCCGTCGCTGGTGGATCGATCTGTCGACGGGCGGATCGGTGGCGCGCGTCGAGCTTCCCCGGCTGGTGGCGGTGCGCATCGGAGGCGTGGACGTGGTGCCGCTGCAGGAGGTGGCGGCGGCCTCGCACCTGGGCATCCATCCCCGGAGCTGTACCTTCGACTTCGTGGGAGACGACGGTTTCCGGGTGACGTCGAAGCAGCCCGAGGAGATCGACGGCGTCGAGATCGCGACCGGGTACGTGTGCATCGCGACGCGGGACCTCGTCTGGCAGCCGCAGCCCGAGCGCCCGTGCTTCTGGAGGGTGAAGGCGGTCGCGCGCATGGTGGCGACGCCGAAGGACCTGTCGCGAGACGCGGCGGCGAGCGCGGGCCGATGATGTTCCCTCGCTGGCTGCTCGCGACCCTCACGCTGCCGGTCCTGGCGGCGTGCACCCGCGACCGGTCGACGACGGAAAGGCCAGCGACGACCCCCGCTCCCGCGGCGAGCACCACGGCCAGCGCCAGCGCGGCAGGGACCAAGGGGTTCGGTGAGCCATGCGTGGAGGACGGCGAGTGCGCGGCCGCGGTCTGCTTCCACAAGCGACTCAAGACCGCCCAGTCCGGACCCGAGCGCCGCGGTGGCGACGACGCCGTGGAGCATGACGGGTACTGCTCGCTGCGATGCAGCGGGGACGGCGACTGTCCCGTGCCTCCCTCGAGTGGACGGTGCGGCGCGCGGGGCATGTGCAAGCGTCCCTGAAGGCTCGCGGGGCACCCGGGACTAGAGTTGCTTGTTGGCCTCGAGCGGCGTCTCGTCGAAGCTCATGTCGCGCCCACCCGTCACGAGGTCCTCCACCTTGCCGGTGCGCTGGACGCGCCCACCCTCGAGCAGGACCAGCCGTTCGCCCAGGGCACGGGCCTCCTGGCGATGGTGTGTCACGAACAGCACCGGGACCTCCAGCTCGCGGATCGAGTCGCGAAGGTCGGAGATGAGCTCGATGCGGAGCTCCCGGTCGAGGGCGCTGAACGGCTCGTCGAGCAGGATCACCCGCGGGCTGGTGGCCAGCGCCCGGGCGATGGCGACCCGCTGGGCCTCGCCCCCGGAGAAGGTGCGGGGCTTGCGGCCCGCCAGGTGGGGCACGCGCAGGCGCTCGAGGAGCGCGACCGCACGCTTCTCCCGCGCCGGGCGGTCGAGCTCGCGGTCCATGCCGTAGACCACGTTCTCGAGCGCGGTCATGTGGGGGAAGAGCGCCAGCGACTGGAAGACGAAGGCCACGCGACGGTGGTGGACCGGGACGTTGATCTTCGCATCGGAGTCGAACCAGACATCGCCGCCGATCGCGATGCGCCCGGAGTCGGGCCGCGCCAGCCCCGAGATGGCGGCGAGCGTGGTGCTCTTGCCGGAGCCCGAGGGCCCGAAGAGGACTGTGACCCCGGGCGGTACGGCGAACGCCACGTCGAGCGCAAACCCGCGGTTCATGCGCACGCTCACCTGCAGGTCGGGCGACATGGGCTCGTGCTTCAGGGTGCCGGCGACCCCGTCCTGGCCTCGGGCATGGACTCGCCGGGCAGGAGGAACCCGTACTTGCGCATGACCACGTGTCCCTCGGCCGACTGCACGAAGGCGATGAACCGGCGCCCCCGCTCGGCGCCCGCCTTGCCGTGCGTGCAGGCGACCAGCGCCTGATCGATGGGGTCGTGCAGCTCCGTCGGCACCGGGGCCGACTCGCCCGGCGTGACCGTCGCCAGCGAGAGGGCCACCAGGGCCACGTCGGCGTTTCCCGACTGGGCGAACTGGAGGGTCTGCTGGACGTTCTCGCCGTAGACCAGCTTGGGCTGGACCTTGTCCCAGACCCCGGCGCGCTCCATCGCCTGCTTGGCCGCCCTGCCATAGGGCGCGTGGTCGGGGTTGGCGATGGCGATCCTGGTGACGCGGGGGTCGGCGAGGTCGGCCATCGTCCGCGGGTGGAAGGAGGACTCCCGGGTCGAGTAGAGGACGAGGTGGCCGGTCGCGTAGATGACCCTGGAGTCGCCCTGGCACGCCCCTGCCTTCACCGCGTCGTCGGCGTAGGAGACGTTGGCCGCCGCGAACACGTCGAAGGGGGCCCCCTCGGCGAGCTGCTTCTCGAGCAGGCCCGTCGCGCCGAAGGAGAAGGCCACCTTCTCGCCAGTCTTCTGCTCGTACGCGGCGCCCACGTCCTTGAAGGCGAAGGAAAGGTCGGCCGCGGCGGCGACCTTGAGCGGCTCGGCGGACGCGCCGGGCTTCTGGCACGCGGCGCAGGCGGCGAGCGCGAGGACGAGCTCAGTCCTTGTAGATGATCGTCCCCACATCCTCGCCCTCCAGCGCGCGTGTGACCATGCCGCGCTTCAGCCCGTTGACGATCTGGAGCTCGTGGCAAAAGCGCGCGCGGCCCAGGTACTCGATGACCACGCGCTCGAGCACCATGTCGTCGAGGTTGCGCGCCCGGAGCTCGCTCGCGCCGATGCGCGGGATGTGGGTCGCCCCGGGGTTCTTCTTCGGGTCGTCCGTGAAGAGCCCGTCCTCGTCCTTGATGAAGAGAGCGCGCTTGACGCCCAGTACCTCCGCCGTGAGAAAGACGCCGGCGTCGGTCCTGTGCTGCGGGATGCGGCCGCCCTCGGTGGGCTTCTCCCAGTAACCGAAAGGCGGCATCCCGGTCATGATCGGGATGCACCCCAGGCGGAAGTAGAGCGGCAGCTTCTCGAAGTCGTCGTGCATGATGAAGAGGCCGCCGTGCTTCGCGAGGAGCATCTGCAACATGCGCGCGTTCTGGCGGGGGACGTAGCCGCCGAGCGCGGCGAGCACGCCCGTCGGCAGCTCGAGGTCGCTCGCCATCGCGTAGATGTGGCGCGCCCGCGTGCCGCCGCCGCAGCAGAGCAGCAGCTTGTACTTGTCCTTCACCGCCACGAGCTCGTCGAGGATGGGGAACAGCGCCGCGCGTCCGCGATCCATGATGGACTGCCCGCCCACCTTGATGACCCGGGTATCGGGCATCATCGCGACCGGGTCGTAGTCGAACCCCTTCCAACCCGTCGACGTGAGCGCGGACTCGCCCAGCGCGTTCTCGATGACACGGCGGTCGCTCATGTCGCGTCCTCCCGCTCGATGATGGTCCCCGCGTCCTCGCCGGCCAGCGCGCGCGTCAGCTCGCCGCGCTTGAGGCCGTTGACGATGTGCACCCGCTTCACGTGCCGCGCCGCCTGCCAGGCCTTGAAGAGCTGGCGATCGAGGATGAGCTCCTCGGGCATGTCCGCCAGGAGCGCGCTGAGCGTGGTGCGCTTGATGAGCTTCGCGTCCGCGTGCTGCTTGGGGTCCTTGGTGTAGAGGCCGTCCTCGTCCTTCACGAAGACGACACGGCTCATCCCCAACACCTCGGCCAGGATGAAGAGCCCGAAGTCCGAGCCGTGCGCGGGCAGGGGGCCGTCCTCGGGCGGCGGCTCCCAGAAGTGGTAGGGCGGGATGGAGATGACGATGGGGAGCATCCCGTTCTCGATGTAGAGAGGCAGCTCCCAGAAGTGCTCCCGCTGCATGACGATGGAGCGGTGCTTGGCCAGGAGCGCGTTGAGGAAGACGGCGTTGGCCTCCTCCATGGCGCCGACGAGCTGGGCCACGCCCCCGGTGGGGACCCCGAGGTCGAGCGCGATGGACACCGTGTGCCGGACGCGTGTGCCGCCCCCGACACCGAGCATGAGCCGGTGCTTGCCGCGCAGGGCCGAGATCTCCTCGACCAGCGGGAGCAGCGCCCCCTTGCCCCGGTCGAAGATGGACTGCCCGCCGATCCCGACCAGGACGACGTTGGGCATGATCTCGAACTCGCGCTCGGAGTCGGTCCGCGCGATCACCTTGCGGTCCACCAGCGACTCGCGCATCAGGCGCGACTGGATGTGCGTCCTCCCGTCGTCCGTCACGAGCTTGCTCATTTCGCCTCGCTCTCCAGTGGCTTCGATACCACAGGCGCGGCGGATGGCCCCCCCTGGTGTGGCACGTGTGGCGTGCGGTCCATCGCGCGGACCAGCTGCCAGCTGACCCACCCGGAGAGCACGCCGAACGTCGTGTGCAGCACCAGCCCCGGGGCGAGCAGGGCCCAGGCGAGGCGGGGCGGCTGGACGAGGAGCATGACGCCGAAGATGGTCGCATAGCGCGCCGCCCCGATGAGCGCTCCCAGCAGCGACCAGGCCACGGGACCGGGCGTGCGCCCGCCGCGGACCATGGCCGGCACCACCAGATCGCACACCACCCCCGGGGCGGTGTGCTTGAGGATCTCGAAGGGACCGTAGCGGCCGTCTCCACCGAGGAACGCGACGATGCCCATGGTGAGACCGGTCACGGTGGCGCCCACGCGGGAGCGTGTCCTCAGGCGGGCCACGATGTAGAGCGGCGTCAGGACCACGGTCTTGTAGCCGGGAGCGAAGGGGATGTTCGGCAGGACCTTGAGCGCCTTGATCCCGAGCATCGTCAGCGAGACGCCCGCGATGACGGCGACGTCGCGGGCGACCTGGCGCTCGTGGGCCTGGAAGCCCTGCTCTTCGAGGTGGTCCTCGACGCGCCCGATGTGGCGATCGATGCGCTCGACGATGAAGGCGATGTCGCCGCGCGAGATGCGCTTGAGCGCCGTCCAGAAGCCCTGACCGTCGCGAGCCTGTGCGCGTCGGCCCCGGCCACCTCCACCCCCGCCCCCACCCCCGCCCCCACCCCCTCCTCCGCCTCCTCCTCCGCCTCCTCCGCCGCCACCCAGCAGCGCGAGCACCGCGTCGATCGACGCGGCGACGATGCGGGGTGTGCCCAGCTTGCCGAGACCCGCCGCGACGGCCCGCGGGTCGCCGGAGCGCGTGACCTGCGCCGCCAGGATGACGCACACGATCCGGAGCACCATCACGAGACCGGCGATGGCTCCCGCCGTGTTGACGGACACGCTCCAGGAGACGGCCGGCGGGTGGAGGCGCACCCAGTGGTCGGTGGCGGGGTCCTCCGACGTCAGGGCGTAGGAGACGACGATGAAGAGTGTGAAAAACCAGAGCTTGGTGATCTGCCGCGCGAGGCGCCGGGGGCCGAGGCCCACCACCAGCCAGAGGATGGCCTGCGCGACCACCAGCGCCGCGATGACGTCGAGGCGGCGAGAGAAGAAGACCCCGCCGGCGACCGAGAGCAGATAGAGGACCCGCGCTCGCGGATCGACCCTGCTCGCGGACGCCATTGGGTCAGTCTAGCAGTCGCGCTCAGCCTCCACCGCCCAGGCCGGCGTCCGTCACGCCGCTGCCCGTGCACTCGTTGTTGTGCCACTTCGTGATCGTGGTCGTCACGAAGTCGGTGATGGCCTGGGCCACCGCAGGGTTCAGCTGGAACTTCGGGTGACAGGGGGTGCCCTGCGCGCACTGGGAGGCCAGGGCCGCCTGGTCGGCGATGGCGTTGGAAGGCGCGAGATCCTTGAAGTTGCCGTTCGCGTCGACCGTGCCCGTGATCCACTTGGCGATGTAGGGGAAGACGCCCGTCTGCTGGAACATGACCTGCGTCATGTCCTGCCCCTGCACCGTGCCGTAGCTCGCCCAGAACCCGCCGTCGCCGGCGTTGTGGCAGGCGTTGCAGTCGCCGTACTGCGTGGTCTGCGCCTTGGCGATGTCCGCGGCCGAGGCGCCGTTCGCGCTGGTGCTGGTGAAGTCCGAGTACGACATGCAGGCGGCGAACTGGGTGAACGCTTCCTCCAGGGTCATCGGCGCCGGCCCCGCTTCGACCGGAGCCCCTGCTTCGACGGCGCCCGACGAGCTGCCGCCGCTGCTTCCACCCGAGCTCGAACCGCCGCTGCTCGAGCCGCCCGAGCTGCTTCCCCCGCTGCTGCTGCTCGTGCTGGCGGTGGCGGGCCCACCGCCGGTGGGGCGATAGCCTAGGTCGGTGCCGGTGGAGTCCGTCCCGCTGCCGCACCCGGCGTACGCGCCGATGAGGAGTGCGCTGACGAACGTGACTGTCATGGCCCTGGGGAGCATCTTCAAACCCTCCGACGGCGCGACGCCGCGAACGCGAGACCGAGACCGACCAGCGCGAGACCTTCGAGTCCTTCATCCGTGGAGGCACCGACCGAGCTCACGCTGCAGCCGCCGCTGTCGGACATCCCGAGGAGGCCGCCGTGGTGCCAGGTGGTGCCGCCGGTCGGCGTGGAACCCCCGCCGCTCTGCGGGCCGTTCACATTGGTGTCGCCGCCGCCGACCACCGGAGCGCCCGGCGTGGTGATGACGGGGGACGGACCCGCCGGGATCGAGTTGACGTCGACCGCCGCGCCCATGCTCACCTGCACGCTCTTGTCCCAGGCGATGGGGATGAAGGACATGTAGAGGCTGTTGCGGATGGCGGTGGAGTCGTGGACTGCCGGGACCAGGGAGATGGCGAAGTTCGACACCTCCGGCATCCAGCCCTTCGGGTCGCCGTAGCCCGGGTTGGGCACGCCGCCGAGGGTGTGCAGGAAGTCACGGCCCTGGTTGTTCGGGTTGCGCAGGCCTTTGTACGAAAGCCACGCGGTGTCGCACTGCCACATGACCGGGAGCAGGTTGTTCTCCTTGTCGACGGTCATCATCCCGTTCGAGTCGACGCTGATGAGCTGGAGCCCCGCGCCGCCGGCGCCCGTGCTCGAGCAGCCCAGCGACGAGATGAACGTCTGACCCTGGTTGCCGAAGACCGAGCTCGACATCGTCGCGTGGCGCTGGAAGGGCGCGACCGCCGTCTGCGTGTTCTTGATGGTCAGCGCGGTGCAGTCCATGGTGTAGGCCATGCTGGTGTTCGCGCTCAGGAAGTGACCGTTCTGGTTGCGACCGGAGCCGTCGGACATCTGCGCGCCCAGGGCGCAGGTGTTGTTCCCGAGGAACGTGACCGTGGGCTGGTTCATGTAGACGTGCTGGTCGGGGTTCGACGCGGCGACGATCGACTTGTTCAGCACCGTCCCGTTGGTCGTGTCGAGCGCGAGGCACTCGATGCCGATCTCGGGGGGCCTGTTGTTGCCCTTGGCCGCGCAGCACGTGGCCGTGGTCGTACCGGTCACCGCGCAGGTCGGACGGCCGATGTTGGCCGGGCTGACGGCCTTGAACTTCCAGTCCTGCACCACATTGACGCCGGTCGCGGTCTTCGTGACCGTCAGGCCGAAGAGGTACGTGTCGTTGTTGTTGTGGAGGTAGCCGGCGAGGAAGTGGTCGGCGCCCGAGGAGTCCGTGTTCGTGAAGTAGATCTCCGAGGCGCCGTGGTTGTCGCCGTCGTTCTGCCCGACGTTGAGGACCGGCTGCGCCTTGCCGTTGCTGTCGGTGACCTGGTTGTCGCCGTTGAGGGACTTGCCCGTCAGCTGCATGACCGAGCCGGTCGCGTCGAGGGCCATCACGTACTCGTTGGTGATGTTGGGATCCTCGAGGCTGGAGGCGAAGGCCACGATGACGTAGTCGCCGGCGCCGCCCGCGGCGAGGCGCGGGTGGTTGAAGGGCCGGTCACCCGTGAAGCTCGTGATCTGCTGGGTCGACACGATGGTCGGCGCGGCCTCGGCGTTCAGCTGGACGATGGAGGTCTTGCCCTCCCAGTACCCGTTGTTGTCGTCCGCATCGGACGGGGGAACCGTGGAGTCCGGGGCCGAGTCCATCCAGATGGCCATGAGCTTGTTGCCACTCAGCGACTCCAGCCGCGGCATCAGGATGCCCGCGCCGGTGCCCCGCTTGACGGGCTCGTTCGATGACTGCTTGATGAGCAGCACGCCCGTGGAGAGCTGGACGGTGGCGGCATCGGCGACGCCCGAAGCGGCGACCAAGCCGAGCCCTGCGAGGACCCCGACCAACAGACGCGTGCGATTCGAATTGAGTGACATTGCGTGCCTCCTGAAACTCTCGGGCGAGCGCGGATTGCGTCCTTGCTCAGAACTGGTCGTCGTCTGCCGCTGGCGAGCCGTTATTCACGCCTTGTGCCACCGGGGTTACACCGTTGTTTCCGCCACTTCCGTCGCCGTTTCCCGAGCCAGGGCCCGCATTCTGGGGATCGTCCGATCCACCTTGCTGCTCGAAAGCCGCAGGGTCGGGCTGGCGTGCCGGAGGCGTCGTGTGGACGTAAAGCTGGATGGAAGTGACCCGCGCGCTCTTGTCGCCGGGGAAGAACTGCTTGACCTGCCCGTGGCTGCGCTGGGGCAGCTCGAAGACGTAGTCCCCCTTGGAGCGCGCCCAGGTCTTCCCGTCGACCCGGGCCAGAAGCTCGTCGCCGTCGAAGAAGTCGACCGCCTTCACGTTGTGCGTGTCGGCGCCCACGTACCCGAGGAACGCGTCGGTAGAGAACTGGGCGTGCGTCTCACCGCTGCCAGGGGCGATGAGCTTGCTGGGGAGCTGCTTGCGCCGCACCCAGCCATCCAGCTTGCCGTCGGCGTAGACGCGCGTGCCCTTGGGGACGCCATCGCCCACGTAAGGGATCGGCTCGTCGACGACCTTGCCGTCGAGCCACATGTCGCCGTGGGCCAGCGTCGGAGCCGGCTTGTCGACGTAGATCGAGATGTTCATGATCACGTCGACCATCGGGTGATGCGGCAGCGCATGGGTCTGCGCCCACCGCGCCCGCGGCTTGCCCTGGGTCTGCTGGGTGAAATCGAAGACCAGCCCCTTGCGCAAGGTGCGGATCTCCTCGCCCGTGATGATGGCGACGCGATCGTGCGAGCCGTAGACCTGCAGCTCGCGCACCTTGGTCAGGTCCACGCCGATCGCCTCCAGGTAGTCGGCGAGGCGGTAGTAGCGAGCGACGTCGAGGTCGTCGATCTCGGGGAGGGCGAACGGCTTGAGCTGCGGGGGAAGCTCCGAGTAGCGGAGGATGCCCTTGGCCTGGCCGTCGACGTAGATGGCGCTTTCCTTGAAGTTGCCGCCTTTGCGACCGGCGCCGTGCTGTTCGGCGGTGCCCTGGATGGAGGGCATCGCGGCGGCGAGCAGGGGGCGAGGAGCAGGGGTCGTGGTCTGGGCGCTGGCCGTCGAACGTCCCCTCGAGCAGCTCGCCGCCATCCCGAACGCGAGAGCGATCACACCCCAGCGAAAGGACGCGAACTGGATTCTCGGGGCTCCCATCGAACGGGGGGTACTGCAGGTGGCATACCGCCCGCGCAACGGGTCGGGCCCCGCGTAACTACCGGGGAAAGAGCGCCCGGAAGGCGGTTACACCGAAGTAACAGCCGATCCAGTCGTGGATAACCCATGCCCCGGCTCCGATGTGGGCAAGGACACGATCCACCTCGCTCCCGGCCTGGAATGCACCGAGAGCGGATTGGACCGCTGGTTGCTGGGTGCAGATACGATGGCCTGCGGCGCGATGCCGAAGAGACACCCGAGTGACACGCGCAGGGCCCGTTCTCGGCCGGCAGTCTGGCTCGCGGGCTTTGCCCTCGTCTTGCTCTTCACCGCATGCAACGAGGGCAACGGCGCCGTGCCCTGCCTCCCGGAGGACGTCGAGCGCTGCTCCTGCGACGACGGCCGCGACGGCTTCCAGGTGTGCGACCCGGACGGCGGGGCGGGGTACGGCGCCTGCAACTGCGATCTCGACGCGAGCCCGTACCTGCCCGAGGCCGGCGAGGTGGAGGCGAGCACCGACGGGGCACAGGGCGAGGGAAGCGGGGGCGACGGAGGTCTCTCCTTCATGTCCACCTGCAGCACACAGCCTGGCAGTCCTGCCTGTCCGCCCGGGACCTCGTGTGACGATTTCCCGGCCAAGGGCCAGTTCTGCTCGAAGCCGTGCACCGAGGCGACCGATTGCCCGCCCCCGTCGCCGGGCTGCAACAACATGGGCATCTGCAAGGCACCGTGAGAGCCGCGATCGCCCTCGGCCTGGCGGCCTCCTGCCTGCTCTCGATCACGCCTGCGCGCGCGGACGATCCGCCCCCTGCGCCGCCTGCCCCCAGGGACTCCGTGGCAGAGGTGCGGATCATAGGCGACAAGGCGGACGCGCTGCAGAAGGTCCCCGGCTCCGGGACGCTGGTGACGACCAAGGAGATCGAGCGCGAGCAGCCCACCGACGTCGCCGAGATCCTGCGGCGCGTGCCGGGCCTGACCGCGACGCAGGAGGACGGGGGAGGGCTGCGCCTCGACGTGGGGATCCACGGGCTTGATCCGGGCCGTTCCCGTCGCGTCCTCATCCTGGAGGACGGCGTTCCGGTCTCGGTCAATCCCTACGCCGAGCCGGACATCTACTACGTGCCGATGGCCGAGCGCATGCGCGGCGTCGAGGTGGTGAAGGGGAGCGGCAACATCCTCTTCGGTCCCCAGACCATCGGCGGCGTCATCAACTTCCTCACGCTCGTGCCGCCCGACCACCGGCACGAGATGGCCGAGCTCGACGCCGGCTTCTGGGCCGGTGACCGCTGCGGCTCGAGCGGTCTGTGCATCTTCGGCAACAAGCCGATGGGGTACGAGAGCGTCACGGCCAGCCACGGCGACGCGCCGTCGGAGCACGTGCGCTACGTCCTGCAGGTCGTGAACAAGAACAGCGACGGCATCCAGGCCGAGGCGTTCCACCAGACCGACGCGCTGGGCAAGGTGGTCTTCGACACCTCGGAGCGCGGCGAGGCCACGCTGAAGCTCGGCTTCCACGACGACGAGACGATGTCCGACGACAACGGCCTCACCCAGGAGATGTACCAGCAGAACCCGCGGCAGCCGACGCGGGCGCCGGCCGATCACATCAGCCAGCAGCGCTTCGACATGTCGCTCACGCAGGTCCAGCACTTCGACGAAAACACCAAGCTGACGACGATGGCGTACGCGTACCGAACGCAGCGCATCTGGAACCGTCAGGACTACGACCGCAACACGCCCGGCGCGCAGCTCCTGCCGCTCGGCCAGTACGACTACATCGTCGGGGACCAGGGCCTCACCGGCGGCGCCATCTACTTCCGGAACACGGACACCATCCTCGACCGGCACTACGAGGTCGCCGGCGTGGAGCCGCGGCTCGAGTGGCGGGCGGCGACCGGCGAGATCAGCCACACACTGAACGTCGGGGCGCGGATGCTCTACGAGACCGCGCACTACGAGCAGCGCAGCGGGAGCACCCCGACGTCGAACGCCGGGACGCTCGACTACGTGTTCGACCACGACGCCTGGGCCTTCGCCACCTACGTCGAGGACCGCCTGCAGGTGCGCGACTGGCTCCTGGTCACGCCCGGCGTCCGGTTCGAGCAGGCGTTCTTCCACAGCAACGTGTCGCGGGAAGGGGACGCGGACACCGCGCAGCCGGCGACGGGGCAGGCGGACGGAGTCATCCCGGGCATCGGGATCGTGGCCGGGACGCCCAGGGCGAACGTGTACGCCGGGATGCACGAGGGCTGGGCGCCGCCGCGCATCACCAGCCCCATCAGCCCCAAGACGGGGACCGACGTCGTCCAGCTGCAGGCCGAGAGCAGCATCAACTACGAGCTGGGCACGCGCCTCACCTACAAGCGCCTCGTGCACTTCGAGGGGACGGCGTACCTCATCAACTTCAACAACCAGGTCGTCTCGAGCAGCGGTGACCTCTCCACCTCGGGCGCTACGGACCTGACCAACGGCGGCGCGACGCGCCACTACGGCGTGGAGGGGGCGGCGAGCTTCGGTCTAGCCGAGGCGCTGGGATGGCGGCCGAACGTCATCGACCTCGGCGCCCGCTACACCTTCGCGCGTGCGTACTTCGACGGAGGCCCGTTCAACGGCAACTGGCTTCCGTACGCGCCGGCCGCCCTGCTCGTCGGGACGCTGGACGTCGAGCACCCCTCGGGCATCGCCGGGGAGATCGCCTGGACCTACGTCGGCGCCCAGTTCACCGACGCCCAGAACACGCTGGCCATCGACGCGACGGGCCGGGTGGGCAAGATCCCCTCGTACCAGACGCTCGACTTCATGCTGCGCTACAGGCTCCCGAGGACCGGGCTGACGTTCAAGCTCGCGGTGAAGGACGCGATGAACGAGACCTTCATCTACGCGCTCCGGCCGGACGGGATCCGGGTGGGCGGGTTCCGCCAGATCCTCCTCGGGGTGCGGTGGGACTGGGACGCCAGGAAAGAGTAGCGGCTGCTACGGCCTGGCGGAGGCCGCCGGCGCTGCAGAGCCGCTCGCGCCCGGGGCCGGCAGCTGGAACTTCGCGGTGCGCTCCTTGGTCTCCGCCTGCAGCTTCGCGACGGCTGCCGCCGTCCTGGCCTTCACGTCGATCTGTGACCCGCCCGCGATGTCCTTCACCGTGACCTTCGTGTCGGTGAGCACCACCGGGCACCGGCCCACGTTCCCGCCCCCGCCGCCCGCCCCGGTGTGCGTCGGAGAGCCAGCGGCGCCGGCGCCCGCGTCCTCGGCGGCGATCTCCGCCAGGTGCCTGGCGCGTACGCGGATGTCCTTGGTGACGTCGTCCGCGGTGGAGGTGACTAGGAGCGAGACGCCGTCGGCCGTGTTCCTGATGGTGGTCTTGGCGCCCTGGGCGGCGCTCGGGCAGTGCGACATCTTGCCCGCGCCCGCCGGACTCCCGGCGGCCTGCAGGTCCTCCTGACGATCGCGCGTCTCGCGACGGAGCCAGTCGACCTCGTCGGGGTTCTTCGCCGTGACGGTGATCTTCGAGCCGTTGTCGACGTCCACGGTGACGACGGTCGTATCCTTGAGCACGATGGGGCAGCGCCCGAGCAGCCCTCCACCCTCGCCCGTGCCCGTGTGGTGGACGCCGGGTCCCTGGTTCTTCTGCGCGTCGAGGAGCGCGGCGATACGGCCCCGGATCTCCGCCGCCGTTGCCGGATCGGTGCCGGTCACCGTCAGCATCACGCCACCCGGGACGTCGGCGATCTCGGTCTTTGCGCCGGTGACCGCGTCGGGGCAGTGGGCCATCTTCCCGTTGGGAGCCACGGCGGAGGACGCCGATGGGGCCGCGGAAGGAGCTGGAGCGGTGGCAGAGGGGGCGGTCGCACTCGCGCTTGCCGCCGGCGCCGTCGATTTCTCGGCACAGCTGTCGCAGCCTGCGAGAAGCGCGAGCGGAAGGAGCAGCAGGGGAGTCAGTCGCAAGAGAACCTCCGAGGGCCGATGATCACCGATATTCCTCCGGAAATCACCGTGGATGTAACACCGGTGCAACACGGGTCAGCCCAGCTTGCTCGAGTTCGCGTCCTCGTTCCGGACGGCGACAACCTGCAGTACCTCGCCTACTGGGTGGCCCAGGGGGCCGGCTACTTCGCCGACGAACAGCTCGAGCCGGAGCTCGTCGTGCCCGAGCTCCCGGTGCAGGCCATCGCCCGCTTCATCGCCGGTGACGCGCCCGTCGCGGTGCTCCCCCCTCCCGTGTACCTGCAGCTCATCGCTGACCGGTTCCCCCTCGTGCTCGTGGCCAACTTGCTCCGGAACGACCCCATCGATCTCGTCGTCCGCCGATCGGTCTTTGCGTCACGCGGGATGAGCCGCACGGCGCCGCTGACCGAGCGGCTGCATTCTCTCCACGGGCTGCGGGTCTGCGTCGCACCCGGGCCCCCCACCCGACTGCGTGCGCTCTTCTCTTCGGCAGGGATGGATGTGGATCGTGACGTCGAGGTGGTGATCCGGCGGGGGCCGACCCAGAACCGGGCCTTCGAGAACGGCGAGTGCGACGTCCTCTACGCCCACACGCCCTACCTGGAGACCGCGCTCGACGACCAGGACGCGGTGATGCTGATTGACCAATCCTCCGGGGAGGTGCCTGCGCTGGCGACACGCCAGATCCACGCGCTGACGGTGCGACGGGAGTTCCTCGACTCGAACCGCGCGACGGTGGCCTCCCTGGTGCGGGCGATCGGTCGAGCGGAGGTGCTCGTCCACACCGACCCGGGGGCGACGGTGGACGCGGTCCTGCGCGCCCTGCCGTCGCTCGAGCGGCGTCACGTCGAGACGCTGGTCGGGATCTACCAGGCCGCGGTTCCCGAGACGCCGCGTGTCTCCACCGGTGGGCTCGCGCCTGCGCTCGCGCTGTTCCCGGCCAGCCGCGTCATCCCCAGCCTCGAAGGCATTCCGCTGGACGACTTCGTGGAGCCTGACCTCCTCGCCGCGCACCCCGCGCGGGCACCGGCCAGGTCGAGCTGCTCGCGTCTCCCATGGTCTCTGCTGGTGGCTGTGGCCTTCGCGACGCTGATGGTCGCGCTCCGCCGCTGGCTCCAGAAGCCCGCCCGACCCTGAACATCGCAGCCTGGATCTTTCGACCCCCGGAACCGGCCCACCTTCCGTCCACACCGACATCGTCGCTCGGCAGCGAAGTCTGCGAAGCGGAAGCACTGTCGGGGGGCGGGCCGGTCGATGGCCCAACGTTCGCTAGGGCTCTCCCCATGCGTCTCGCCTTGGCTCTCGTGTGCGTGCCCCTCGTCGCCTTCGGGTGCGGCTCGGGCTCCAGCGGCAGCACCACCAACAGCTCCTCCGATCCCACCGGGGACGACTCTGCGGACGGTGGCTCGGGCACGGTGATGGACGACGGGGGGATTTCCTTCCCGCCGACCGGAAACCAGTACGTCGATGCCCGGCGGTGCCCCGCCTGCCACCAGGGACCCGACCCCCAGTCCACCGGGGTGATGTCCGGCGCGCTCTCCCCGATTCCCGGTGACTTCGGCCCCGGCGTGACGCTCTACGGGCCCAACCTGACGCCCGACACCACAACCGGGATTGGCAGCTGGACCGACGACCAGATCTCGACCGCCATCCTGTCCGGCATCGACAACCAGGGCGAGCGCCTGTGCCCGCAGATGTCCCACTTCCCGGACATGCAACCGACCGAGCTCCAGTCCATCATCGCGTTCCTGCGCGCGCTCCCCGCCGTGTCGCACCAGACGACGCCAAGCGTGTGCCCTCCCCTCAAGTACTGAGCGACACCACGGCGGTACCGCTCACTGCGCGGGCGTGATGGGCGCGCACGTCGACGAGCCGGCGCCGACGACCCGGAAGCCGATGTTCTGCGCGACCACTACCAGGCTCCCGTCCGTCGGCCGGAAGCGGGTGACGGTCGTGTAGGGGTCGTTCGCGTCGTACTTGTCGGCGGAGAACAGGTAGAAGTCGCCACCCCAGAAGGCGAAAGCCCAGTCGCTGCCGGTGTCGATGCTGGCGAGCGGCCACTGCTGCGTCGCGGCCTCGGTGTCCGGATCCAGCCCGATGACCGCAGCGGCCGAGGCGTCGTCGTAGGAGCTCCCCGCGAAGAACCCGAAGAGGCGCCCATCGCCGGTGCCCGTGAGCTCGCAGGTGCGGTTGGTGAGGGACCCGGGGAACGGCCCGAAGCGCATGAGCGTCATCGTGTCGAGGTCGATCATCCCCAGTCCCCCACCTCCCAGATCGTCGATGTAGAGCGTCTCGTCGGTGGAGGTGGCGCTCTTCGTGCTGAAGCCCATGCCGAAGAGGGTCACGCCCTGCTGGCCGGGCAGGAAGTTGGTCGACGTGCAGCCGCCCTTCTGCGTGCTGCTCTTCCACAGCGAACCGTCGCCGTAGTTGACCCACGCGTTGCCGCTGCGGTCGACGGCCATCGAGTTGACGTAGATGCCGTTCGCGCAGTCGATGTTTCCGATGGACTGGAAGGTCGCTTGGACCGGGTCGAACGAGTAGAGCTCGCGCTCCTCGCTGGCGACGTAGATGAGCTGCGTCCCGCCCGGGCAATCCACGGCGACGGTCGATCCGTCGCCGACCAGGCCCGCGTCGTCCGGGGGCTGGGGGGGGGCATCGAACACCTGCGACGCCTCCTCGCTGCCGTCGACCTCGCCCGCGTCGCCCAAGTCTGTCCCCTGCTCCCGGCGGCCGCACGCGGCGGTGGCCAGCGCGGACACCAGCGTGAGCAACACGAGGGGAGCAGGGCGCCGCATCAGAAGCACCGCAGCATGGCAAGGGAGAGCAGCAGCGCCGGCGCGGTCAGCGCGATCCCGATGAGCACGAAGCGCCCCAGCGGGACCTCGACGCCCGCCTGCCGCAGCTTCTCCAGCCAGAGGAGCCCCGCCAGGGAGCCCATGGGCAGCAGCCGCGGCCCCAGATCCCCGCCGACCAGCGCGGCCAGCGCCAGCCGCGCGGAGCCGGCGTCGTGCAGGGCGAGCATGTTGGCGATCGACATCGGGTGGTTGTTCAGGACGGCCGAGCCCAGCGCCGACGTGAGGCCGACGGTCATGAGGCTGTCGCCCGCGTAGAGCGCCGACAGGCGCGCCACCAGGCCTGCGTTGCGCATCCCCACGCCGAGCACGGAGACCAGGACCAGGAAGGCGACGATGTCCCAAGCGATCCCGTGCCGCAGGGTGCTCCACACCGGCGCGCCGCCGGGTCGAGCGACGAGGACAAGCGCGAGCGCCGCCCCCACTACCGCGACGATCCAGACTGGCCCGCCCAGGTACGACACGATGGGGCAAGCGCCGAGCACCGCAAGCATCAGCGCCAGCATCCGGACCTGGATGGCATCGAGCGGCGGCGCAGGAGGGGCCGGCTTCAGGACGGGCGCGGACATCAGCGCCTCGTGGAAGATGCGGTGCAGCGTCCACGCAGCCACCACCCCACCTGCCAGCCAGATCGGCACCATGCGCACTGCGTACGCGTTGAAATCGATGCCGGCGTACGCCGCGAAGATGAGGTTCATCGGGTTCGACAGCACGAGCGGCGCGACGCCGGCGGCCATGAACACGGCGAAGGCGAACGCCATCACCAGGTCCGGCCGTCCCGGGTAGCGGCCGCGCACGAGCGCGACGACGGCAGGGGTCAGCAGAAGCACGGCCGCGTCGTTGTTGAGGGCCGCGGCCGTGAGGGCCGAGAGGACGAAGACCCCCGTGAACAGGCGGCTGGCGGAACCGCTGGTGCGCGCGAAGAGGAGGGCCGCGAGGCAGTCGAGGAGGCCGATGCGCTGCGCCACGGCGGTGGTGACCATCAGCGCGATGACCGCCAGCAGAGGGCGCGCGAGGATGGTCGCGACCGCACCGACGTCCGCGAAGGCCACGACACCGGTGGCCAGCATGAGCAAGACGCCGATGGCGGCGGCCGGAGTGGGCCCCACGCGCACCACCGCGCCGAAGCGCGGACGTGTCACGACGAGACCCAGGGTCACGGCCAGGCTGCCGCACGCCGCAAGAAGCTCCACCGTCCCGCCCAGTCTGCACGCCAGAGGCCACGAAGGCGAGTCCGCTTTCGGGGTCTGTCGTTTATCGCAATCCCTTGAAACTCCGCGGTGCTGGACCCGCACTCACACATCGTGGGTCCAGCGCTCATGATGCATGGGCGATCCACCAGGAGCGGGTCGGCGAAGCACGTTCCCGGTCGGAGTCATGCGACCGGTCGTAACGGAACGTTGCGTACTCTCAGTGGAAACGAGGAGACACCACACCCGGTACGGCAAGTGCTGTGCAGGAGCGCATGCGCACGTTCATCTCTCGCTCCCTGGTCGTCTCGGTCGCCGCGCTCGCCATCGCGTGCTCGAGCGGAGGAGGCAGCTCGCTCAACGGGCAGGGGGGGAGCAGTGGCGGCTCGAGCGGCGCAAGCAGCAGCGGTGGGAGCAACGGCGGGGGCAGCAGCGGAGGCAGCAGCGGAGGCAGCAGTGGCGGGGGCACCACAGCCTCCGACGGAGGCTCCGCGTGTGCCGCCGCCGATCTCGTGACGCAGGTCACCTGTGGCGCCGGCAAGGCATGTGACGTCGAGCGCCACACACTGACGTTCTCGAGCGATCAAAGTGACGCGGGCTCGACCACTACGACCGAAGCAGGTGGAGGAGGGGGG
>Ga0326727_10005793_pt1 | contig 34785 bp, 29 predicted proteins | sample MB2enrmetagenome_FD_207643 | JGI IMG/M metagenome (GOLD analysis project Ga0326727, IMG submission 207643) | Lab enriched peat soil microbial communities from McLean, Ithaca, NY, United States - MB29MY | ecosystem: Environmental > Terrestrial > Soil > Wetlands > Peat | place: USA: New York...
CTCGACTACACCCTGACCCTGCGCTCCGGGCTGCGCTGGTCGAACGGGAGCCCGATCACGGCCAGCGACGTCCTGGCCACGATCCAATGGGTCCAGTCCAGCGCCTTCCCCGACGCCTCTCTCACCAGGTCCTGGGCGGGGGTCGCCGCCAGCGCCACCGGCAGCTCGCTGGTGCTGACCGTCGCCACGCCGCGGGCGTCGCTCGCCGCCAGCCTCACCGAGCTGCCGATCCTCCCCCTGGGGGGCATGTCCGCGGCCCGGATCGCCGGCCTGGCGGCGGACCCCTCCACGCCGCTCCCCACCTCGGGCCCGTACCAGGTGGCCAGCCAGCGCGCGGGGCTGATCACCCTCACCGCCAACCCCCACGCGGCCACGCCGCCCCGGCTGGGCCGGATCGCCATCCAGGCCGTGACCAGCTTCTCCACGGCCGCCCAGGACTTCCAGGCGGGGTCGGTGCAGGCCGTCCTCGCCACCACCCCCGCCCAGGAGGTCCAGCTGATGCGCCGGCACGGGGCCGTCGCCCGTGACGTGCTCACCTTCGGTTTCGTCGACCTGCTCTTCAACGAGCAGACCCCCGGGCTCGACGCCCCGGTGGTGCGCCACGCCATCGCCGACACCATCGACCGCGACGCGATCGTGAGCGGCCCGCTGGACGGGCTGGGCGCCGGCCAGTACGGGCCGATCCCGGCCGGCATCCTCTGGCTGCAGGATCAGGAGCCGGCGCTCCCGGCCAACCCGGCCGCCGCTGCCTCGGGGCTGGACGACGCCGGCTGGCTGACGCAACCCGACGGCACCCGCGGCGATGGCGGGGTGCTCCTCCACTACACGCTGAGCGTCCCCGACGCCGCGCCGCTGCCCGAGGTGGCGGACATGGTGGCCGACCAGCTTGACGCCGTGGGCATCTCGGTCACCGTTCAGGTCACCCCCAGCGCCGGCTTCCTGGACGGCGTGCTTCTCTCCGGCGAGTTCCAGATGGCGATCGCCTCCTGGAACGCCGGCCCCGACCCCGACCTCACCGCCTTCTGGGGCTCGACCTCGACGCCGCCCAACGGCTACAACGTCAGCGATGGCCCGGCCGACCCCTTCCTCGACCAGGACCTCAGCACGCTGGCGAGCGTCAGCGGGCAGAGCAGCCGCACCGCGGCCGCGGGGCAGGTGGTCCAGGTGATCGAGCAGGACCTCCCCGCCGTCTTCCTCTACGGGCCCGCGGAGAGCCTGGTGGTCGAGGGCTCGGCGCTCTCCAACGTCGTCGTCCCCACCTCGGGGCAGCCGTTCGCCGACGCCGCGGCCTGGCAGCGCTGAGCCTGCCGGTCCGCTTCGCTCCTGCTACGATCGGTTCCCCAATCGTGCCGGGGTGGTGGAACTGGTAGACACGCAGCGTTCAGGGCGCTGTGAGCGTACGCTCGTAGGGGTTCGATTCCCCTCCCCGGCACCAGCGAAAGCGCGGGGTCCGGCGTCCCGCCGCCGGGAGGCGCGCAGACCGGATGGGTCGGTCGCCGCCGCGAGCGCCGCGCCTCCCGCTACTGGATGTTCACCCCGGAGGGGTCGGTGGGATCGCACTCCTGCAGGCGGTTCGTCACCGTCGTGCTGGTCACCAAAGTGCCGTGATTGTCGATGACCACGACGTTGTAGCTCACGACCTCGTCGCCAGAGATGGTGAAGTCCTGGTACTCGTAGCCGCCCACCTCGGTGGACCAGGTGTCGCCGGAGCCCTGGCTGAGGGCTCCATCGCCGGAGTTGCCGTAGGGTGCGGAGTGACCTCCGAAGGACCAGAACACCGTCGCCGACGCGACCCCATCCGAGGTGGTGATGGTGGCGGTGACGTCGGCGTAGGTCGTGTTGAATGACGACTTGCTGTTGCAGTCGGGATTTGCGCCGGAGTCATTGTCGGTCTCGTACATCTGCGCCGGCGACACCGAGATGGTGACCGTCGGGGGCGAGTACGCCACCGACGTGGGGGCCTCGGTGACGGGTGGCGCCGTCGACGCCGGCTTCGCCGTCGGTGGCGGTGTGGAAGCCGGTGCCTGCGTCGAAACCGGCGTCGCTGTCGGCGTCGGTGTCGTCAAACCCGTGGGCGCCAGGGTGATGGGTGGCGCCGTCGTGACCGGCGGCGTTGCCGGGTCCACTGTCGCGGTGGGCGTGGTGCCGGCAGGCACCCTGGTGGCGCACGCGCTGAGCCCGATCACAGCCGCGCCCGCCGTCCCCAGCAGAAGTGCGGTGCTGACTGCAGCGGTCATCCGTTGCCGGAGAGATCCCCCCACGGCCGTATCATGACACCGAAGTCCCATGCATGCAACCCTCAAGGGCCCTACGGGCATGGGTCCTTCGACCTATCGCTGACTTTCGGGTTGCGGTCGGAGGCTCGCGCGCGGGCCGCGGAGGCGGACCCTCCGACAGCCGGACGGCGGGGGCCAAACCGAGCTCCCAGGTCACGGTCTCGGGGAGCGGGAGCAGCAGGGTGCCATGTCGGCGGCGTAGGCGGCCCCGATTGGCCTCAGCCGGACCGCTAGGATCTTCCCCGTGCTCGCCTGGATGGACCTCGAGATGACCGGGCTCGACCCCCGGCGCCACGTCATCGTGGAGATCGCCACGCTGATCACCGACGACGACCTCGCCGTGGTGGCGGAGGGCCCCGATCTGGTCGTGCACGCCGGCGCTGACCAACTGCGCGAGATGGATCGGACGGTTCAGGCCATGCACACGCGCTCCGGGCTGCTGGCGGCCGTCGAGGCCTCGCCGATCTCCCTGCGGGAGGCGGGCGAAGAGACCCTGGAGTTCCTGCGCCGGAACCTCCCCGCCAGCAACTCCGTGCCCCTCTGCGGCAACTCCATCGCGACCGACCGGCGCTTCCTGGCCATGCATCTCCCCGAGATCGAGGGCTTCCTCCACTACCGCTCCATCGACGTCTCCAGCATCAAGGAGCTGTGCCGCCGCTGGTACCCCGAGGTCCTGGCGGCGGCTCCGCCGAAGGCGGAGACGCACCGCGCGCTCGACGACATCCGCGAGTCGATCACCGAGCTCGCCTACTACCGCCGGACCATCTTCGTGACCCCGACGCATCGGCTCGATCCATGACCTCCGCGGACCGGACCCTCCGCGTCGCCGTCGCCCAGTACGAGCCGCGTATCGGCGACCTGAACGGCAACCGTGCCGCCGCGGTGGGCTGGATGGAGAGGGCGGCAGGGGAGGGGGCCCAGCTGGTGGTCCTCCCCGAGCTGGCCTCCTCGGGCTACGTCTTCAGCGGGGATGAGGAGGCCGGCCAGCTCGCCGAGGACGCCGACACCGGCGCCACCGTGGCGGCCCTGGTCGACGCCTGCCGCCGCCATTCCCTGCACGTGGTCGCGGGCCTCGCCGAGGCGGGCGAGGGCTGCCGCCACAACAGCGCCGTGGTCGTCGGGCCGGAGGGACGGCTGGCGACCTACCGCAAGCTCCACCTCTTCTACGACGAGCAGTCCTGGTTCCGTCCCGGGAGTGAGCTGGTGGTGGTCGACCTCCCCGTCGCCAGGGTGGGGGTCGCCATCTGCTACGACCTCTGGTTTCCGGAGGTCGCCCGGGCTCTTGCGCTCCGCGGCGCCGAGATCATCGCCATCCCGACCAACTGGGTCAGCTCCTTCCGTAGCCGTCTCCACGACGAGCACGGGTACTGCCAGGGCGACGTCATGGCCATGGCCGCGGCGGCCGCCAACGGGACCCCGGTCGCCTGTGCCGACCGGATCGGAGTGGAGCGGGGCGTCACCTTCCTGGGTGCCTCGATCATCGTGGGCGCCGACGGCTGGCCCCTGGCCGGGCCGGCCAGTCCCGACCGGGAGGAGCTCCTGGTTGCGGAGGTGGACCTGGCCGCGGTCGAGCGGGCCCGCTGGCGGACCCCGCGCAACCACCTGCTCCGGGACCGCCGGCCGGAGGTCTATGCGGGTGATCCGATCCCGCCCGCACCCGGGTCCACCCGCCCTTGACAGTGCTGTCGCGACTTCCCGACACTGACGATCCACCTTCGAGGAGCCGCATCGTGCCCGACGACGACATCTCCCAGCTCTCCGATGCCGGCCTGGTCGATGCGGTTCACGCGGCGCGCGACGACCGCGCTGTGCACCAGATCGAGGCGGAGATGTGGCGCCGGACCACCGCGACCGCGGAACACGCCAACCTCATCGCCGAGGAGCGAGCGCTCTCGACCGAGACGGTCGGGCTGTGGGCGATCGAGGTGGCGATTCTGGCCATCCTCATCACCCTCTTCGTGGTGCCGAACTCCTTCGTGGATCCCGGCGGCTTCACGGTGGGCATCGTCGTCTCCGCGGCCGCGCTGCTCGTCAACACGGTCGCACTGCTGACGGCCCTGAACCGGCGCGCCAGGGCCCGCCAGAAGCTCCGCGTCTTCGACGCCGAGCGGCAGGCCGGGACCTGAGGTGGCGGAGCCGGCGGCCGGTGCTGCGCCCTGCCTCCGGGTGCGGCTGAGTGGCACCATCGAGATCACCGCTCCCCCCGGTCGGGCCTTCCCGCTCTTCACCGCGAGCGGGGAGCGCGCTTGGGCGGAGGGTTGGGATCCCCAGTTCCCCAGCCCCGTCTCGGACGAGACCGAGCCGGGGACGGTGTTCACGACCGCCCACGGGGAGCGGCGCACCACCTGGACGGTGGTCCGCCGGGAGGCTCCCGTCGCCATCGTCTACGTGACCCAGACCTCCGGTGAGCGCGCCGGGCTGGTCACCGTGGAGCTCGAGCCGTCCGCGACGGGGTCCACGGTGACGGTCGGCTACGACCTCACCGCTCTGGTGCCGGCGGCGAACCGTGCGCTCCAGGAGTTCGCCGACCACTATCCCCAGTTCCTGGAGCACTGGCAGACTGCGATCGGCACCGCCCTGGCGGTGAGCGACCGCTGACGGCGCCGTCGGGGTCTCCCCGGGGCGGGCTGCCGGCTCACCGCGGTCGCCGGATCAAGGACCGGGGCCGATAATCGGCTCATGGCGTCCGATCGTTCCGGGTGGGGCGCCGCCAGGGGGCAGCCCCCGGTGGGGCTGGGGGTCGCCGCCCTGCTCCGGCATTCGCTGCTCTGGGCGTCCCGCCGGCGCGGGGTGCAGCGGGTCGTCTCCCATTCCCCGCTGACCCGCCGCCTGGTCCGGCGCTTCGTGGCGGGAGAGCGCCTGGGTGACGCGGTCGCGGTGGCGCGGCGGCTCGCCGATCGGGGACTCTCGGTCACCGTCGACCATCTCGGCGAGGACACCCGCGATGCCGCCGCGGCGGCCGCCGCCGTCGCCGTCCACGGCGCACTCGTCGGGCGCCTCGCGGCCGAGGGACTGGCGGCGCGCGCCGAGGTCTCTGTGAAGCTCTCGGCCCTCGGCCAGGCGCTGGACGAGGAGCTGGCCTTCGAGAACGCGCGGGCGGTCTGCCGGGCCGCGGCGGCGGCCGGCATCGCCGTCACCCTCGACATGGAGGATCACACCACCACCGACTCGACGCTCCGCATCGGCGCCCGGCTGCGCGCCGAGCACCCCGCCACCGGCCTGGTCATCCAGGCGTCGCTGCGCCGCTCCGAGCAGGACTGCCGCGACCTGGCCCATCCCGGCTCACGGGTCCGGCTCTGCAAGGGCGCCTACCAGGAGCCGGTGGCGCTCGCCTGGCAGCGCCGCAACGACGTCCGCGTCGCCTACCTGCGCTGTCTGCGCATCCTGGTCGAGGGAGGGGCCCGCCCCCTGATCGCGACCCACGACCCCGCGCTGATCGACGCCTGCCACCGGCTGCTGGCGCGCCGCGGGCCCGCGGGGGTCACGCACGAGCACCAGATGCTCTTCGGCATCCGGGGCGACGAGCAGGCGCGGCTCGCCGCCGCCGGCGAGTCCGTCCGCGTCTACGTGCCCTTCGGCCGGCATTGGTACCCGTACCTCATGCGCCGGATGGCGGAAAGGCCGGCCAACCTCGCCCTGGTGCTGCGCGCACTCGGCGGCGGCTGATTCGCCGGGCGGCCGATTCGACAGAGGTCCCCGTGGGGGACAGGTACTCCGCGGGCGGCGCCAACCGACACAGCGGCAGACCGTCTCTTGACAGGCCCTCGGTGACTTCCCGACACTGACGGCCCACGTCTGCAGGAGGCCGCACCATGCCCGACCGCGACATCGCCAAGCTCTCCGACGTCGACCTGGTCGATGCGGCCGGGGCCGCCTCCGCCGATCCCTCCCGCCAGCTGGAGGCGGAGATGTGGCGCCGCACGACCGTGATCGCGGAGCGCGCCAACCTCATCGCCGTGCAGCGAGGCAGCCGCATTGGGACGGTCGGGCTGTGGGCGATCGAGGCCGCCGTGGTGGTCATCCTGGCGGAGCTGATCTCGGTGAGCGGCGAGGACAGCAACAGCACCGCTGTCCTGACCATCGTGCTGGCGCTGGTGCTGTTCGCCAACAGCTGCGCGCTGCTCGCCAACGCCAACGCCCGGAGCGTCGCCCGCGACCGGCTCCGCGACTTCGATGCCACCCATCGCAAGGACGTCTGAGCGCGTGAACGCCGCCATCGCCGGGGCGCTGAGGCCCCCGGCCCCCTGCGCACCTCCGGCCGTCACCGCGCCGGGCGGGTCCCCTTGGACACGTAGTCGAAGAAGCGCTCGGTGGTGCCGTCCGAGGTCCACTCAGCCCGCAACCGGGTGCGCCGCTCCTCCCTGCGCAGCGCGGAGAGCACGTCGCGGTTGAGGTCGCGCGCGCTCTCGCCCGTCATCGTGGCCTCGACGTGGAAGCCGGCCGCGGTCTCGGTCACGCCGGTGGCGAAGAGCTGGGTGAGCGCCGCCCGGATGCGCTCCGGGCTGTCGCTGCTGATGTCGGCGCTGAGGTGGAAGCTGGGCATGACCGCGCAGGGTACACGCGTCAGGTGGTGAGACCGATGCCCGTGAGCAGGATGACGAATCCGGCGTAGGCGCCGGTCGTGATCGGGCCCCACGAGCGCTCCGCGATCTGGGCGAGGGCGACCATGGAGAGGGCGGTGACCACGAGGAGGGGTGGGCCGATCGAGTCCATGCCGAGGACGCCGAGCCCGAGGCTGCCGGCCGCGGTGAAGCCGTAGATCCCCATCCGCAGCCCGGGCCGGTGCGCGATCATCCCGACCAGCCCGAGCAGCGCCAGCAGGGCGAGGAACCCGCCGACGAAGAGGGCGCGGCTTCCGAGCCCACGCCCCCCCTCGCCCACAGGGCCTCCGGTCTGGGCGGTGAGGTACGCATAGAGGCCCAGGTCCGCAAGCGCGACGGCTGCGATGCCGAGGCCGGCGCGGGCGGCCCAATTCGACCGCCGACGCGGGAGCGGGAGGATGACCATCGCATCCAGCCTACACCGGGTGTGCGCCGGCCTCCAGACCGTTCGCGGGCGCTCGGGATCTGACCCTCAGCTGGCCTTGGTGTCCACCTCGCGGGGAGGCCGGCCCCGGCGGGGCAGCTCCCCCGGGTTGGGGGGGAGCCGCCCGGCGGAGGCGAGGGCCCGCCGCAGCAGAAACTCGATCTGCGCATTGCTGCTGCGCAGCTCGTCGGCTGCCCAGCGGGCGATCGCGTCGTACACGGCCGGGTCGAGCCGCAGCAGGAGGCTCTTGCGTTCCGGCACCGGTCAGGCCCGCCTAGCCCTGGTAGAGGGTGCCGGCGTTGACGATGGGCTGGGTGTTCTGCTCGCTGCAGAGGACGACCAGCAGGTTGGACACCATGGCCGCCTTGCGTTCCGAGTCGAGCTCCACGATCGCGCGCTCCTTGATGCGCGCCAGCGCCATCTCGACCATGCCGACGGCACCTTCCACGATCGTCTTGCGGGCGGCCACCACCGCGCTCGCCTGCTGCCGGCGCAGCATCGCCTGGGCGATCTCGGGGGCGAAGGAGAGGCGGGTGAGCCGCGACTCGATGATCTTGACCCCGGCCGACGACACCCGCTCCGCGATCTCGGCGGTCAGCTGGGTGGTGATCTCGGTGGCGTTGACACGCAGGGAGAGCTGGCCGTCCTCGTGGGCGTCGTAGGGGTGGGTGCTGGCCACGTGCCGGACCGCGGTCTCGGTCTGGATGTCCACGAAGCGGGCGAAGTCGTCGACGTCATAGAGGGCCTGCGCCGTGTCCTCGACCTGCCAGACGACCACGGCGGCGATCTCGATGGGATTGCCGTCGGCGTCGTTGACCTTGGCCACCTGCGTCTCGTAGTTGCGGATCCGGGTGGAGACCTTGCGCCGCTCGGTGAAGGGGTTGACCCAGCAGAGGCCGGGCTTGCGCACGGTGCCGGTGTAGCGGCCGAACAGCTGGACCACCCGCGCCTCCCCCGGGACCACCGCGGTCAGCCCGCGCGTGGCGATCCCCCAGCAGATGCTGACGAGGACGGCGGCGCCGATCACGATCCCGCCGGCGACCGCATCCCCGTGCTGGTTGGCGAGGACGACGCCCAGCACGTACATGCCGATGTTCACCAGCGCCACCACGGCGATCCAGGTCACCGCCGACCAGCCGCCGGCGGCCTGCTTGGTCCGCTCTGTCATCACCGGCCGCGCCGGGGCCGGGTCCGCCGCCGAGGTTGTCTCGCCTGTCATCGCGTCTCCTCCTCGGAGTGACTCACGCCGCTGGACTCTCCGCGGCCTGGATTGATACTATCATAGTGATATCAGATTCACCAGGGAGGAGCTGGCCGTGGCCGACCGGGTGCTGGAGATCGACCGGGTGTCGAAGCGCTACGGGAACGTGGTGGCGCTCCAGGAGATGAGCTTCGAGGTCCGGCCGGGCGAGCTCTTCGGCTTCGTCGGGCCCAACGGCGCGGGCAAGACCACCACCATGCGCATCGTCCTCGGGGTGCTGAGCGCCGACGCCGGCGAGGTGCGCTGGGGTGGGGAGACGATCACCTTCGCCACCCGCCGCCGGATCGGCTACATGCCCGAGGAGCGGGGCCTCTATCCGACCTTGGGGGTGACCGAGCAGCTGGTCTACCTGGCCGAGCTGCACGGCATGCGTGGCCGCGAGGCGCGCGCGGCCTCCGCCCGCTGGCTGGAGCGGCTGGGCCTGGCCGAGCGCGGCGCCGAGCAGCTCCAGAAGCTGAGCCAGGGCAACCAGCAGCGTGTCCAGCTGGCCGCGGCGCTCCTCTACGAGCCCGACGTGCTGGTGCTCGACGAGCCCTTCTCGGGGCTCGACCCGGTGGCGGTGGACGTGATGAGCGAGGTCCTCCGCGAGCAGGTCCAGGCCGGCACCTCGGTGCTCTTCTCCAGCCATCAGCTCGAGCTGGTGGAGGTGCTCTGCGACCGGGTGGGGATCATCCGCAGCGGCCGGATGGTCGCGCTCGGCTCGGTCGCCGAGCTGCGCAGCGGGGGGCCGGTCCGCTACTGGGTCGACGCGCCCCAGGCGCCGCCGGCGTGGCTGGAGGGCGTGCCCGGGACCACCCTGGTGCGCCAGGAGGGTTCGCGCGCGCTGGTGGAGCTGGCGGCAGCGTCGGACGACCAGGCCGTGCTCGGGGCGGCGCTGGCCACCGGACCGGTGCACGAGTTCCGCCGCGACATCCCGACCCTCACCGAGCTCTTCCGCAGCGTGGTCACCGAGGAGGCCGTCGCGTGAGCGCCGCATCCTCCCCCGGCTCCGCCCTCACGCCGCAGCGCGCCGTCTACCTGATCGCCCGCCGCGAGTTCATGACCCGGATCCGCGGCAAGGTCTTCGTCATCGGCACGGTGGTGGCCGTCGCCCTGCTGGCGGCGTACGCCCTGCTGCAGCTCTTCGTGATCGATCGGATCAACACGACGACCACCTACAGGGTCGGCTTCAGCGGCCCGGCCCAATCCCTCGCCCAGCCACTGGAGGACGCGGACACCTCGCTCGGCTTCCGGGTCACGGGGAGCGACGTCGCCAGCCAGGCTGAAGGAACTGCAGAGGTCCGGAGCGGCAGACTCGATGTGCTGGTCGCCGGCCAGCCCACCTCCCCTTTGGTGATCGTCAAGAGCGGTATCGACGCCCCGCTCCAGGCGGCCCTCGACTCGCTGGCCAAGCAGAGCGTGCTCGCCGCCGACCTGAGCGCGGCCGGGCTCAGCCCGGCGGCGGTCGAAGGCCAGGTGAACGCCACCTCCATCCACCTCGACACCCTGCAGCCGGTCAGCGCCGCGGCGCTGCAGGGCCCGATCATCGGCTTCGTCATGGCCTTTGCCCTGTACCTCTTCATCAGCCTCTACGGGGGCGTGATCGCCCAGGGGGTGGTCGCCGAGAAGGCCAGCCGGGTGGTGGAGATCCTGCTCTCCACCGTGCGCGCGGGCCAGCTGCTGCTCGGCAAGGTGATCGGCATCGGGCTGGTCGGGCTGATCCAGCTCGGCATCATCGCCGTCTGCGGGCTGCTCCTGACCGTGCCCACCGGGGTGCTCACCCTGCCCGGCGCGGCGGTGGGTGCGGTGGCGATCGGGGTGATGTGGTTCGTGCTCGGATTCATCCTCTATGCGCTGATGCTCGCCGCCACGGCGTCGCTGGTCTCGCGCGTCGAAGAGGTGAGCAGCGCGACGGTGCCGGTCACGATGCTCATGGTGGTCACCTGGCTGCTCGCCTACGTGGTGGCCATCCCGGCGATCTCGGCGGTGACCGGGGGTGGCGCGGTTCCGTCGGGGCTGGCGACGCTCAACACGGTGATCTCCCTGATCCCGCCCTTCACCCCGATCCTGATGTCGATCCGCATGGCCGCCGGCGGGGTGCCGCTCTGGCAGGGGCTGCTCTCGGTGGTCCTGGTGCTGGCCAGCATCGCCGGCGTCACCTGGTTGGGCGCCCGCATCTACGCCAACTCGGTGCTCCGCTTCGGCGCCAGGATCAAGCTCTCGGACGCGCTGCGCCGTTCGCCATGAGCTCCCGCTGACGGAGGGCGAGCTCTTCCCGCCTCGCCCGGCTCGGTCGGCGTTTCGGAGATAATCGCCGCCCGTGAGCGTGCCGGCCGGCGACTGGACCTTCCGCGTCGACGACGTCGTCAAGCGCTTCGGCACGCTCGCCGCCAACGACGGGATCACGCTGCGGGTCGAGCCCGGCGAGGTGTACGGGCTGCTCGGCCCCAACGGCGCCGGCAAGTCGACGCTCGTCAAGCAGACGATCGGGCTGCTCAAGCCGACCTCGGGCAGCATCACCCTCGGCAGGTTCGACCTGGTGGTCGATCCCGACGCCGCCCGCCAGCTCTGCTCGTACCTGCCTCAGGCGCAGATGCCCATCGACGCCTTCAGCGCCCACGAGGCGATCGAGCTGGCGGGACGCATGCGCGGTGCCGGCATGGCCCAGGTGCGGCGCCGGACGGCGGCGCTCATCGAGGCGCTCGACCTCGGCGAGTGGCGCAACACCCTCGGCATCCGGCTCTCCGGCGGTGTCAAGCGGCTGGTCGGCTTCTGCATGGCGACGATCGCCCCCGGGCACCTGGTGATCCTCGACGAGCCGACCAATGACGTCGACCCTCTGCGCCGCCGCCTGCTGTGGCGGGAGGTCCGATCCCTGGGTGCCCAGGGATGCTCGGTGCTGCTGGTGACCCACAACGTCCTGGAGGCGGAGAAGGCGGTCGACCGGCTCGCCCTGATCGCGAGCGGCCGTCTGGTCGCCGAGGGCACGCCGTCGTCCCTCAAGGCCGCCGACCGCGCCCAGATGCGCCTCCAGGTGATGCTGGCGCCGGGCGCCGAGACGCCGGCGCCGCCCCCCTGGTCGGGGGCGCCGGTCCGCGTCGGCAACAACATGGTGACCACCATCGCCGAGCACGATGCCCCCGCGGGCATCGCCTGGGCGGCCGGTCTCATCGACACGGGCATCGCCGAGGAGTACGCGCTCTCAGCCTCCAGCCTGGAGGACGCCTACATCCGGCTCACCTCGGACATCCCCACCGACGGGCTCCATGGCGACCCTTGAGATCCCGCCCGTCACCATCCCGCTGGCCACCGTCCAGCGGGGGTGGGGGCGCTGGGGCCGCGACTACGACTCCATGGTGCGCTGGCACATGGCCAGCCTGCGCATCTGGCTGATGACCATCGTCGTCGTCCAGATCCTCTCCGGTGTGGGCTTCGTGCTCGGCATCTCCCTCTTCTTCCGCCACATCCCGGTGAGCGCCGCGCTCTACGTCTCCACCGGTGTCCCGGTCATCAACCTGCTCATCGTCGGGCTCGTCCTCGGACCCCAGCTGGTCGCGCAGCAGCGGACCGCGGGCAGTTACGACTACCTGAGCACCCTGCCCGTCAGCCGCTCCGTCACCGTCGCCGCCTGGTACACGGTGTGCCTGATCGTCAGCGTCCCGGCTGTGGTCGTCTCCCTGGTGGTGGCCCAGCTCCGTTACGACCTTCCCCTGCACATCTCGCTGATGATCGTCCCCGCTGTCCTGCTCACCTCGTTCGCCGCCACCATGATGGGTTACGCCCTCGGCCACGCGGTCAGCAACCCCATGCTCACCCAGGTCGTCACCCAGGCGCTGGTCTTCGCCGTCTTCGGCTTCGCGCCCGTCCTCTACCCGCTGGCCCAGATACCGGCCTGGCTGGCGGACATCAACTGGTGGTTCCCCTTCCGCCACATGGCCGTGGTGATGCGCGCAGCGCTCACCTCGGCGGGGGGCTCGGCGGTCTCCACCGGTTACATCGTGCTCGGGGTCTGGACCCTCGCCTCGGTGGCGCTCGTCGCCTGGGTGCTGGGGCGGCGGCCGTGACCGGCATGGCCATCGGCGCCGGAAGCAAGGCCGACCCGATACGGCCGCGCGGCGAGCTGCGTTCGGGGCTCACGTACTGGATGGCGAGCTTCCGGGCCATGTTCCGCTTCGACCTCGGACGGGTGCGCCAGTGGGCCCCGATGCTGGTCGTGATCCAGGTGATGATGGGCGCCGGCATGGTGCTGATGTACGGGTTCTTCTACCCGCAGATCACTCCGGAGCGGGCCCTCTACATCGCCACCGGCGCCCCCACCCTGGCCCTGATACCGCTCGGGTTCGTGATGGTTCCCAACGCCATCCTGATCCAGAGGATCGAGGGCACCTTCGACTACATCTGGTCGCTGCCGGCGCCGCGGAGCGCGCAGGCCGCTTCGGCCTTCGGCCTCTACACGGTGATGGCGCTGCCGGGCATGGTCCTCGCCCAGCTGGTCGCGATCTGGCGCTACGGCGTGCACCTCTCGCTCTCCCCGGTGCTGCTCCCCGCCGTGCTGCTCTGCGCGGTGATGGCGGTCACCGTCGGCTACGGCCTTGCGCTGGCGATCTCCAACCCGCTGGTGGTCAACGTCCTCGTCAACGCGCTCATCTTCGTCGTGCTCCTCTTCTCGCCGATCGTCTACCCGGCCTCGCAGCTGCCGGGGTGGCTGTACGACGTGCAGCGGGTCCTGCCCTTCTACGCCATGGCCACGGTGATCCGGGCCGGGCTCACCATCGGGCTGGCGACCGAGGTGGGCCTGTCCTTCCTGGTGCTGGGCGCCTGGACGGTGGCCGGCTGCCTGGCGACCGCCTGGGTGGTGGGCCGCCGGCGCTGATCCGCCCCGGACCGCTGGTCGGGGGCGACGCGGCCGGCGCGAGCCGGCTGCCGGCCGGCTGCCGGAGCCTCAGTCGCTGACGCAGGAGCCGTCGCTGACCGCCGCCGTGCGGCCCTGGGCCGACTGGATGGCGCCGGTGATGGTGGGGGTCGCCAGCGCATAGCCCTCGTCGGAGGTGGTCGTGCTCATGGCGAAGGTGACCCCGATCACCTGGCCGCCCAGGTCGACCACCGGTCCCCCGGAGTCCCCGGGGATGACGTCGGCGGAGACGAACACCGTCTCGCGGGTCACGTAGCTGGTGAAGTAGATGTTCCACATCGTGGCGTCCTCGGTTCCCTGCACTGCCGCCGCCACCACCGCCTCGGGCCCGCCGCCGGGGTATCCGATCACCGCCCCCTGGGTTCCCGCCGGCGGCGAACCGCTCGCGATCGGCAGCGGCGCCATCCCCAGGCCGGGGACGTAGAGGATGGCGATGTCGGCGTCGGGGTCGAAGAGCACCACCCGGGCGGAGAGCGCCCCCCGGTTGGGGGTGTCGACCGTCTGACTGTATGAGCCGGCGACCACGTGCGCGTTGGTGAGCATGAGGTCGTCGCCCACCGGCCAGGCCGAGCCGGCCACCGCCCCTCCCGGGCCCCCGCAGCCATATGCGATCACCCGCGAGACGTCGGCCTCGGCAGTGCGCACCCCGGCGGTGTCGACGCTCGCCGGGAGCGGCTCGACCGGGAGGGTGGGCGCGAGGCCGCTGAAGGGGTTGGGCAGCTCGGAGTTCTGAAGGAACTCCTGGACCTTGGCGAGGAAGGCGGGGGGCTCCGGGGCGATGGTGAGCAGGGCGCGTTCGATCGCCGAGCCGTTGATCTGGCTGCTGACCACCCCCAGCGAGCTGTTGGCGAAGGTGAAGCCCAGGAACCAGGCGATGAAGAGGACCGCGAGGCAGCTGGTGAAGCTCCCCGCCACCGAGTCCCAGGTCGCCAGGCCGGTCCTCAGGGTGATCAGGCGGGCCTGGTAGCCGATGGCGCTGCCGATCCCCTCGATGAGGAGGATGGTCACGACGAAGACGCTGGCGGCGATCAGGGGCTGGTCGGCGCTGTCGGGGGAGATCCACCGGGTGAGGGGAGGCGCGATCAGCGCCCCGATCACCGCGCCCACCACCAGGCCGGCCAGTGCCATGCCCCCCCAGGTGAAGCCGCGCTGGTACCCGGAGAAGGAGACGACCACGACCAGGATCACGATCAGGGCGTCGAGGATGTCCATCCGGCCGGGAGTCTGACGGGTCGGAGCCGATCTCGGGCACGGCGGAGCTCGGCCGATGGGGCGGCTGCCGCCCCCACGCGGGGGTGGAGGAGGGGAGGAGGCCGCCGCGGTCAGGGCCCCGCGGGTGCCCTATCCTCTACGCCATCGGGGCGTGGCGCAGCCGGTAGCGCGCTTGCTTTGGGAGCAAGAGGTCCCCAGTTCGAGTCTGGGCGCCCCGACCAACGGGTGGACCAGCGGTCAGATCTGAATTCACCTGGTGCACGTGCTTCGGTGCTGTCTGGGCCAAGCCGTGCCCCGAAGGGGAGACCGATCGCAGAGGCAAGGGCTGTTCGGGGCCACGATCTTCGAAGCAAGTGCTCTTTCACCATGGCACTGGCAGGCTAGGGGTCCCTTCGGTACCCTGGTGCAGCTCTCGTCCCACCCTGACCGAGCCGCCGGGTGCGTGCTACAATCGACGCACATGGAGACGATCGGAGTTCGGGAACTGCAGCAGCGAGCGTCGGCCGCCATCAGGAGGGTGCGAAGGGGGGAGACACTCGGCGTTACCGACCGCGGTCAACTGGTGGCCGTCCTGGCTCCGCCGTCGGTGGCCGTCGGCACCGGGAATCTCATCGCCGCTGGCCGGGTGAGCCCCGCCCGCCGGATCCAGGGGCCGCTCCCAGCGCCGGTCCTCGCGTCCCGCTCGATCCGAAGCGTCCTCGACGAGCTGCGTGGCGAGCGGTGAGGTGGCCTTCTACCTGGAGACCTCCGCATTCCTCAAGCTGGCGGTCGCGGAGGACGATTCGCCGGCCATGCGCCGGTGGTTCACCGGCCACCGCCCCTGCTGGTCATCCCAGTTGCTCATCACTGAGGCACACCGCGCGGCCGCCCGGCTCGGGGTCGCCCCCGACGTCATCGATGAGCTGCTGGACGGTGTCTCGTTGGTCCTGCCCTCCGCTTCAACCTTCGACGTGGCTGGGCGGCTCGCTCCTACGGAGTTGCGCTCCCTCGACGCCATCCACCTGGCCGCCGCCGGTGAGCTCGGTCCCGACCTCGAGGGCGTGGTCACGTACGATCAGCGCGTCATCGTGGGAGCCCAAGCCGCCGGGTTTCCGGTTATACGGCCCTGAGCAGTTGGCTGCAGCAGGCGGCGCCATTCTGGGCAACGCGTCTGGACACTAGGAGGTGCACGGAATCGCTAAAGGAGCTCTCAGCTGGGCGATCAGAATTGCCCTCTCGGCACTGATCATGTGGGTGCTCACCCGGAGCGTTCTGTACACGGAGCCAAGGAGCAGACGGACGTCGAACAGGCCAACGGCTCCGATCAGCACACCGACTACACACCGGATGGGCAGGTGCTGGACCAGAAGGATGGCAACGGCAACGCGGTCCTCACGTATGCCTACAACGGCCTGGGCCAGGCGACGAGCGAGGTCGATGCGCTGGGTAACGTGACCAGATTCACCTATGACGGGAACGGCAACGAGCTGACCAAGCAGACCCCGGGTGGCAACTGCGCCAACGACGCTGGTTGCACCACCATGGCCTACGACGCCGACAATGAGCTGACCAGCGTCACCTACTCTGACGGCGCGACCCCGAATGTGAGCGGCATCAGCTACGACGGTGACGGTCAGCGAACCAGCATGACCGACGGCACGGGGACCTCCACCTGGGCCTGGAACAGCCTCCACGACCTGGCCAGCTACACCGATGGAGCCGGTGCTCAGGTTCAGTACCAATACAACCTCGACGGCTTGGTCACTCAGATCACCTACCCCGACAGCTTGAGCGTGACCCGAGGTTACAACGCGGCGGACCAGTGGACCTCGGTCCAGGACTGGTTGGGCAACACCTTCACGTTCAGCTACGACCCGGACGGGAACCTGACCAGCACGACACTGCCAGCGGGTACGTCAGAGGTGGACAGCTCAGCCTTCAACGCTGCCGATCAGCTGACCTCGATCACCGATACGGAGGGGCCCTCCACGCTCTTCAGCGCAACCTACGCTCGCAATGGCGACGGCGACCTGACCAGCGATAGCTCGGTACCCTCGACCGTGGGGTCGTACCAGTACACGGCCGTGAACCAGCTCTGCTACGCAGGTGTCAGTGACTCTGCCGCCTGCGCCTCGCCACCGTCCGGGAGCGACGCCTACAATTTCGACGCGGCCGGCAACCTCACCGGCGACAACGGGACGACGCAGAGCTTCAACGCCGATGACGAGCTCTGCTGGACGGTGGGCGGGACCAGCAGCAATGCGTGCTTCGGCACCCCCAGTGGAGCCACCACCTATGCCTACAACGCCGAGGGTGATCTGATCGCGATCACCCCATCGGGCGAGAGTGCGGCGAACCTGGGCTACAATCAGGCCAATCAGCTCACCAGTTATGGAACGGGGTCGACGACGACGGCCACCTACGCGTACGATGGCGACGGCCTGCGGATGAGCCAGACGGTGGACGGGGTCAGCATTCCCTACGCCTGGGACGTGAGCGGCTCGGAGCCGCTCCTGATCAGCGACGGCAGCTACGACTACGTCTACGGTCCCGGAAGCCTCCCCTTGGAGCAGGTCGCGAACCCATCCGGTTCGTCGCCCAGCGTCCTCTACCTCCACCATGACCAGCTGGGCAGCACCCGGATGCTGACCAATACTTCTGGCGCGCTCGAGGCGACGTTCACCTACGATCCGTACGGGAACCTCATCACGTCCACCAGTCCTGGGGCCACGGCGCTTCTCTTCTGTGGGCAGTACCTCGACACCGCGAGCGGCTTCTACTACCTGCGGGCCCGCTATTACGATCCCGCCACTGCCCAGTTCCTCACCGTTGATCCGGACGTAACTACGACTCTCAGTCCGTATGGATACGTGGCTGGCGATCCCATCAACTCAAATGACGCGGACGGTCGTACTCCCGCCGACAGCGACGGACCGGGAATCTGCCAAGGGGGATACCCGACACCGTTTGGATGCTACGAGTTTGGGATCCCGGGCGGGGGATTGCCAGGTGGCGGCTTCGCGTCGGTTGTTGGACTGTGCCTCGGCGGCGAGTTCATCATTGGCGTGGGCCCCGCTGGCAGCCTGTGCTTTGTATCGAACGGCCAGAAGTCGGCCATCACGGTAACATTGGGAGGTGGAGGTGGCCTTAGCGCGGGCGCATCTGGTGGTTTCGAGACGTCCAACGCTACGTGCCCTCTCCAGCTCGGGAACGAGTTCACCGGCTATGGAGCTAGCGCTGGCCCCTTCTCCGGCAGTTACCAGTCCTCGACGAGTGGCTCAGTGCAGGTCGGCTACGCCGGTCTCGGGGTTGGAGTGGGCCTCTCGCGCACGGCAACGTGGACATGGGTAATCCCTCTTCCCTGACAGTCGTCGCCGCCGCCTATGAGGCGAGCGCCTGGGTCGGGATGATCGCAGGATTCGTCGCGGTCGTCATTGGAGTGATCCTGATTAGGTTCGAACGCGGGCTCACCCTGTGGTGGAATCGGTTCTACGCAAGGCTTCCAGGGGGTTGGCAGTACCCGCCGTGGTGGTCTCGCGCCCTCGGCATAGCCTTCGTGGCATTTGGCCTGTTGGTGGTCGTTCTCTGCGCGTGGGCTACGTTTGAGTGACGGCGTCTTAGCGCCGACGTGTCGGCAGTCATGTATCACAATCGCCCGCTATTACGATCCCGCGACCGCCCAGTTCCTCACCGTCGACCCGAAGGTGGCAACGACGCTGAGCCCGTACGGTTACGCCAAGGGTGACCCACTAAACCTGGGCGATCCCTTGGGACTGGGTGTCGCATGCGATGAGGGCGGAAACTGCGGGTCCCCGCACGACTATGCCACCACGTGTGGAGGCAACGGTTGCGGCTCCCCCATCACAGATACTTCGATGTCCCCCTGCGCTCAGCCCGCCACGACACAACCTTCGAGTGAAGTTTCAGATTTCGGTGTGACCGGAAGCTTGGAACCGACGTGGTTACGCCTGTTCGGGGGGATCGAGGACGTCAGTTGGGGGATAGCCGCTGTCGGTGGCGGCGTCGTGATGATCGGTGCTGGGGTCGCCATGGCACCGGAAACCTTCGGCCTGTCACTCGTTATGGTTCCCCTTGGGCTTGGAATGTCAGCCGGCGGTGCAGTGCTCACGTGGATCGGCTTCCAGGAACTCACTGGCAACGGATGAGCGATCATGCATAGGAAGACCTGGGCTCTGCGTCGCTCCGTGTGGGTTGTGGCGTGCCTCGCCGTCCTAGGAATCGGGAGCCTAATCTCTTTGCTCATCCGTGGGCCCAGCGAGGCTGACGCGGCATCGGGCGCATTCGCTGGAACCGTGGCACTGATCTGGGTTGCGGGCGGCACCGAGTTGCTTTGGCCACACTTGTATTTGCGCTGGCGCCTAAGGATGATGGAGGGTGAGCCCGCTAGCTTCAGCGGTGTGGCGAATGCATTCGATGCGCGACTGGCTGGCGCGCCTCCAGACCGGTCGATTCGGGAAGATCGCGTTCGGATCGCAGGGCTCTTCTTGCTGGTCATCGGCACCGCAATTACCGTGGTGATGTGGTGGTTACTGCACGCTGCTAACCTTGCGTGATCGCCCGCTATTACGATCCCTCCACCGCCCAGTTCCTCACCGTGGACCCGAAGGTGGCGACCACGCTGAGTCCGTACGACTACGTCCGGGGGAATCCGCTGAACGACACGGATCCGAGCGGTTCCAATGACATCGGCTGCGCCAATCCCAACAACGCCGAAGCCTGCGAAGCGCAGGCCAAGACGCAGGGCAACGGCTGCATTCGCGCTCCGTGGGGATCCGGGTGGAACTCGAACAGCAACGGTGGATGCCAGACGGTTCTGAGCGGGAGCCAAGGAGCGCAGCTGGGCGCGGCCACCGTCATAACAGCGGTGGGCACGGTCGCCACGCTTGGGCTTGGGGTTGTGCTCTTCGCGGGTATCGCTGGTGATCTCGCATCGGGCACGTTACTAGGCGCTGTCTATGCCGGCATCGGCGCTGTCGGTATGTGGTCCATTCTGGGTCTGCCTGTCGCAATCACTGCGATTGGCCTGTTCTGGGGATACAGCGCCGTGGCAGGCGGGTCTGGGGGGTGTGGAGGATGAACACGCGGAGTCCATTGGATTCGGCTATTCGAGGCTTCACATGGTGCGCCGTGGTCGGCGGTGCGATCTTCATCGGAGCACTGGTCTGCGGGTTACTCGGGCTAATTCCCCCCGGTGGCGCCGTTGGATTCGCTGGTGCGGGCCTTCTCCTATTCGCCGTTGGCATGCGCGAAGTCACGCGGGGTCGTCGTTTGCGGGTGAAGCAGCGCCAAGCGCAGCAGAGCCCGGTCCGGCCCTCCGATGCCGGATAGCTTCCGCATTTGCTCCTGACCTCCGGGGCAGGTGACCTGCAGGGTCACCCAGTGGGAAGCAAATGCATCAGGCCATCTCGACCTAGCCTATGTGAGCGACGAAACCCGACCGCATTTGCTTTGGGAGCAAGAGGTCCCCAGTTCGAGTCTGGGCGCCCCGACCAACGGGCCGTCGGTAGTCCTTTTTGAATTCGCCTGGTGCACTTGCTTTGGCGGTGTCTCGGCCCCGCCGCGGGTCCAGGGGGCGTAGGCAAGTGCAGCTCCGTGCGGCGAAGAAGGAAGCAATTGCTCTGCTCCGACTACGCTGCCGGCCCGGGGCTGCCATCGCTACCCTGGAGCGGTCCTCATGCGGTCCGGAGGGGTCCGAGGAGGTCCAGGAACTTCGCCGGCGACAGCACCGGCGGCGACGCCGTCGTGAGGCTGGTGAGGTCCTTATTCCCCGACACCAGGTGGTCGACATGGGCGGCCTGAGCCAGGGCGATCAGGTAGTCGTCGCCGGGGTCACGGGTGACTGCCTCGGGGATGACCGGGTTCTCCAGGGTGATCGCACCCCGGCGGATGACGTCAATGAACTCGTCCACCTCGTCTCGCGTCACCAGGTCACGGAACTTCGGGCGCCGGAGGACGCCTTCCAGTTCGTCGAGCAGATGGGGGCACACCACTACCTCGAACTCGCCGCCCAGCCAGAGGAGATAGAGGTGAGCCGGAGCGCCGAGGGGGGAGAGGAGGGCGGAGATGAGCACGCCGGGGTCGATGACGACCCGGAGCGCCCTACCCGGCGGTGCCGCCGCCGGCCTCCCGACGCATCGCCTGCAGCTCACCGTGGGCGAGCGTCGCTGCCTCCTCGTCCGTGAGTGGGCTCCGTGCCCAGACCCGTTCGACCGCGGCCAGGCCAAGGAAGCTGCGCAGGGCTGCGTTCACGATCTCGTACTCGTGCTGACCGGTGCGGGCCGCGAGCACCCTCGAGGCGCGGACGACGTCCTCATCGAGATACACGGTGGTCTTGCGACGAGCCATCACTATAGCCACCATCTTGACGGCTTGACTTCTATACGTCAATACCTTGGGTTGTCAGCCTGGCTTGACACCTTGGTATTCGATGGTCCTGATCCTCCCAAGAATGGGAAACCCAGGGCGGTTCACTCCGCATCGTTAGGCGCGTTTGATCGTCGGACCAGCGTTCACGGGTGGCCGGGTCGAGCGAGCAAAGGTATGGTGATCTCCGTGCCGCCGCGGGCTGCGAGAGCCATTTACAGCTATAGCTGGAAAGTGGTATTCTGATCGCATGAATCACACCCAGGTCGTGTGGCGCGATTTGCTCGCCCGGGAGGAGTTGCACGGTCGCCGGCGTTACGCGAATCTCGCCTCCGTCGCTGCCGAGCTGGAGCTCCCCGTGTCCACGGTGCACCGCGCCCTGCAGCGGCCGACGGCGATCGGCGCCGTGACCCGTTGGCCGGGCGGCGGCTTCAGCCTGGTCGACCCCCTGCGCCTGCTCCTGCTTTGGGCTGGCCATCGCGACCCGGTCGGTGACCTGGCGCTCCGGCGCGAGATCGGTGCCCCAGCCACCGAGGTGGAGCGTCAGCTTCCGGCGGACTTCCTTCTTAGCGGGTTCGGGGCCGTCGTGGCGCGGCGAGGGGGCAACCGGGTTGCGGACTACGACCGGGTCGTCTGCTACGGCGACCCGGCGGAATTACCCGATGCGTGGCTTGTCGGGGAGCGAGGCGGTAGCACCGTCCTCGAGGTGCACACGCCCGATCCCTGGCTAAGCCGGTACGGGCCGGTGGTGCCGCTCTGCCAGGCGTTCGTCGATCTCTTCAACACCCCGGGCTGGCCGGCCGCTCGCTTCACCGAGAGCCTCATCGGGGAGCTCACGCGTGCCGCCTGAGTTCTACCCTCCCGAGCTGACGCAACTCAGCGAGCGGACTCTCGGCGAGGTCCTGGCCGTCGTCCCGGAGGCGATTCTCATCGGTGGGTGGGCCAGCCACTTTCGGGCGGGGGCACCCCGGAGCCACGACATCGACCTCGTCCTGCAGCCTCATGAGCTGGACATCCTGGGCGCCCGCTGGCCGGTGACCAAGACGACCCACCTGGGTACGAAGTGGCGTTCGGAGGTCAACGGTATCCACGTCGACCTCTACGTCCCTCACCAGTCGACTCTGGGCACGCGGCTGCAGCTGCCGGTCAGCGCTCTCCCTCCCCACGCGGTCAGCCTGGAGGGGCGGTGCGTGCTGGACGCGCCGGCTCATCTGGCGACGAAGCTCGCCGCCCTCCTCGACCGTCCCGACACCTTGCCCGGGGAGAAGGATCGCGAGGAGCTGTGGCTGCTCCTGCGCACCGAGACGCCGGATCCCGGCCAGATCGCGGCCGTCTTGGCCGCCTCGGCGCTCCCGGGATCGGCCCTCACCGCGGCGGTCGACGAGGCCCTCGGCTACCTCCGCGACCTCCCTCTCTCGAGGCAAGAACGCGCGTGGCTCCGGAGCACCTCTGGGCACGTCGGAGCGGCAGTGGCCGAGCTGAGCGGTGCCGACCGGACGGCCGTCCTTGTCGAGCCGCCACCGATCGCCCGCGCCAGCAGGTCCCATGCGGTGCCGGGCAAGCGGGGTGAGGACCGCAAGTTGGACGAGCACCGACGACGGCAGGGGCCCCCCAAGCATCGGGGTCCGAGCATCAGGCTGTAGCGGGAGCAGCAGTCGCCTTATTGCTTCCGGAACCGCTCCTGACTCTTGAAGCAAGTGCCGGCTGGGGGTTACGGAGGGCGAAGCAAGTGTCCCAACCGAATTCAAGAATGCCTATGCGAGCGACGAAAGTCGAAGGCGCTTGCTTTGGGAGCAAGAGGTCCCCAGTTCGAGTCTGGGCGCCCCGACCGTCGGCCCTCCTGGCCCGTCGTGAATTCGTCGGGAGCACTTGCTTCGGCCCCGCCAGCGCCGTCTCGTCGGCATGGCGGACGCGTCGACCTCCAAAGCGCGCGACCTGTTACTGCAGAGGCGAGAAGCCAGGGCTCCCGCGGGTGCGGGTGGCGGTCTTGACTGGGCGTCGTAATTGTGTGGTTCGCGCTAATCACGGCAGTGAATGACCCAGATCGCCGTCCTCTAGGACGGCGATACCACTTCCAGACGCATCCCATCACTGATGGGCGGTTCCAGATCAGCGAGACTTCGCGGATCTCCTTGCTCAAGCGGAGCGGGACCCTTCTCCTTCGATAGCCACCAACGTCGCCCGATGCCTCGATACTCATGCTGCGTGGCCGCATCCCTGAGGATCCATCCCTCACCGTAGGCGTAAGAGGCCATCGGAATCCGATGCTCCAAACGGTGGAAGATGAAGTCAAGCAGTGAGCTTACGCTTTGGTACTCGTCCAAGCGCATGCTCCATTCAAATCCGCTGTCGCCGGTGATCTCGGCTGCGTCTATGGTGATCTCGCCCGGCTGGAAAGGCACCGAACTAGGCACGTTGTTCAGGTACCAGTCATCTACCGCCTGCAACGCTTCTTCAGCAGTCGCGCCCTGCACTCTGAAGCTCTTGGCCGCAGCGTAGTCGAATATCCCATCTACGAAGCGTCGGAACGGCTTACTGGTGCTCGTGACGAACAGATTGCCAGACAATCCTGCATTGGATGCGTGGGCGTCGAAGAAGACACCCGCCTGATCGCCGTCAGCTCGTATTGCCCCCGCGATTTGCCTCGGACAGAGGAAGAGGGAGTACGCGCCATTCATGAGATGCGGGTAGAAGGTTCGCGTCACGTGGTCTCTTACGTGCTCTCGGCCAACGGTCGCTCCATCGACATACCGCGTAACCCTTGCCTCGGCGTCGTTATCCAGCAGTCGAAGCTGAGCGTCGAAGTACTGCTGAAGCTCTGGCGTGTACTTGAATGGCGACCAAATCGCTTGGATGTGCTCGCGCGCCTTGGGGATCTGCTCAATCGCGTGGACAGCGCTCCGGCCCCAGCCGCGAAACGCGACGACTGAGGCAGATGCCGATTCGCGAGTGAGCGCCGGAAGTGCGGCAAACGCTTCGGCCCTGCACCACGCGTTATGCATCTCCGAATCGATGGTGAGGGGACACTTCGCGTCGCCTAGCCGCTGGACAAGATCATGCAGCGCCTCGTGGATTTCCTTCTCGCTTCCAGCGATCGTAACGCTCTGGTATCCGGAGAGGTCAGATGCGGGACGCATACGCCCCACTTGGACGATGATCGTGTTCTTCTTGTTGCGAGCGAGAGCCATGCCGAGTTCCAAGAAGACGTTGGGCCTTGCCTGGCACGCGCCCCTCTCGTCTGCGGGGTCGGTCGCAGCCATGAGCGTCTGGTCGAGGGACACCTGATCATCGGGTGTCAGCAGGGCCAGGATGACTCGAGCAGCGACAGCCCTCTTGATGACGTCTCCAACGGGCGGCGTCCCCCGCAGCTGGCGTCGGTAGTCGCTAAAGCGACCTGGCCTTAAGCCTACCCGCTGCAGGAAGTCGAGCATTACGGTGACCGCCAGCATGTCGCGGCCGTGGACGAGGAAAAGGTCCGGTTCTGGGTGCGTGACGGCCCTAGACGTTGATGGGCGCGATCCCCGCAGCCTGCCCGCGTCCTGGTTTGTTGGGGGTGGTATCCCCTGATCTGGATTCAAGTGGTTTCCTCTGCCTGTGGTGGCTGGCGGGCGGTCAACGAGCCCGATCGTGGGACGCGGCTGCAACGGTTGTCAAGGCCAGCGACGTTCCGCCCGAGGAACGCCCACGCTGAAATGGTGGCGAGCGGATCCACCACTTGTGTGCAGTCCCCGGCAAGTTCGGCCCGCACGCCGCTCTCTCCATTCAGACGCCTTCTTCATCTCGGGTCCGTGCGGTGTGCCTGCGTGCGCCGACCGCCGGGCAGCGGACCCTGCACTTGCCCCGAACAGGGGTCCGAAGCACCGCATCCCTAACGCTAAGACCCGGCGGGTGCGTCGATGCCACCCCTGGCGACTTCTCGACGCTCTTCCCAACACTGTGACGGGCAGTGAGCGCAGGTCGGGGAGGAGCCCGCACGGAGGCGTTGGCCAGGAAGAGCGTTATTCTCCTGGCAGGGCCACAGGCCCTGATACTGGTAATCCGTTCGGCCCTGAGAATCCGGGAGATCCACGCGCGAATCAACTAGGAGGCCCTGATCCGATGCTCGGATAGCCGACATCGACGCTCGCAATCGGGGTCAGGCGTGCGCTAGGCTTCAGGCGCCGTCGGTCTGCGGCGGCTGTAGGCCTTGCCTGAGGGCCGACTCTCCCGCCGGAGAGAGGAAGGGCTTGCCATGGGGGACGCCGAACGCGGCGCTGTCACTGAGCCCAATGGTCCGGCACGCCGCGTGATCGTCACCGGTGACGTCACGGTGGACTGGAACCTGGCGCGGACGCGGAAGCTCGTCGACTCCGGGATCGCCTGGAACGCTGCCGATCGAACGGAGATGTACGCGCAGCCCGGTGGGGCCGCTCTCATGGCCAGCCTGATGACCGAGGTGGCGGGAACGCTCGCCGCCGACGGGGTCGCCGTCGAGGTTTCCGGCCCTGGCGCCCTGGCCGAGCCGATCACGCCGGCCGATCCGCGCTTCCACTACTCCTACGCGACCTGGTCCAAGTTCCCGCGCCGGCGGGGTGACCGGGATCGCGGCGTCTGGCGGGTCGAGGAGTTCCTGGGACTGGACCGAGCGCGAACGCCCGAAGCGGCGTCTGCGCACGAACGTGCCCACGCGGGCGCGGGAGACGAGCCGTCCGCGGCGGATCTCGTGGTCGTCGACGACGCCGACCTCGGCTTCCGCGTCCAGCCCGAGCGCTGGCCGGCAGTCCTCGGTCTCTCCGACCCCGAGCCCGTGGAGGGCGCGATGCCCCAACCCTGGGTCGTGCTCAAGATGGCCGCTCCGGTCGCCTCGGGCGGGCTATGGCGACAGCTGCTGCAACGGCATGCCGGGCGCCTGATCGTGGTGATGACGCTGAACGACCTGCGCCTCAGCGATGTGAAGATCAGCCGCGAGCTCTCCTGGGAGCGGACGGCAGGCGACCTCGCCCGGGAGCTCAGCCGCCACCCGGCGGTCAACGGGCTCACCCACTGCGCCCACGTGGTGGTGTCCCTGGGCACGGGCGGCGCGGTGCTCCTATCTCGACGCCAGGCGCTCGAGGGACGGCTGGACCGCCTGGACGCGCCCGACTGTCACGTCGTCTTCGACCCCGAGGCGATCGAGAACAGCTGGGCCGAGCAGTACCCGGGCGCCATGATCGGCTACGCCTCCTGCCTGGTCGGAGGCATCGCGCGCGAGATGCTGCTAAACCCGGCCAAGCCCAACTTCCACCGCGGGGTCCGGAGCGGGCTCGCCGCGGGGCGTGCCCTGCACCTTCAGGGATACGGGGCCCCCGACTGCGAGCCCGGTCGTGCCGGCCTCGCCTTCCCCGCCTGCGCGGTTGCCAGGGAGCTGGCCAAGGAGCCCCACGAGTTCGCCGTCGCCGAGATCCCGAACTCCGTCTCCGACTCCTGGTCCATCCTCGAGGGTCGCTACCCGGAGGGTCTCGAGCCGGTCGCCGAGGCGGTTGCCCGTGAGGGCGTCGAGACGGCGCTCACCGGTGTCCCGCTGGGGAGCTTCGGCAGGTTCGTCACCGTCGACCGGGGCGAGATCGAAGGCTTCCGCAGCCTCCGGACGCTGCTGCGCGAGTACAACGCCGAGCCCGCTCCACGCCCCTTGAACATCGCTGTCTTCGGGCCTCCCGGTGCCGGCAAGTCGTTCGGCGTCAAGGCGGTCGCCAGGTCGGTCCTCGACGCCGACCGAATCGAGGACCTCACTTTCAACCTCTCGCAGATGCGCGACCCCTCGGAGCTGGCTGACGCGCTGCACCAGGTCCGTGACGCCGGGCTGCGCGGCAAGCTGCCGTTCGTGCTCTGGGACGAGTTCGACTCGGACCTCGGCGGCATAGCCTTCGGCTGGCTGCGCCACTTCCTGGCGCCGATGCAGGATGGTGCCTTCCAGCAGGGCCAGATCCTCCACCCCATCGGCAAGGCCATCTTCGTCTTCGCGGGGGGCACGAGCGCCAGGCTGGCTGACTTCGCGGGGAATCAGACCAGGGAGTTTCGCCTGGCCAAGGGTCCCGACTTCGCGAGCCGGCTTAAGGGTCACGTCGACATCGTCGGCCCGGACCCGCGCGGCGGCGATCCCGTGGCCGACCCCTATTACCGCATTCGTAGGGCCATCCTGCTGCGCTCGATGCTCCTGCGCGACCGGCCTGGGCTCTTCGAGCGGGACGGCAAGGTCACCCGCCTCACCATCGACCCCGGAGTTCTGCGCGGCTTTCTCGAAGTCAGCTCGTATCGGCACGGGGCGCGGTCCCTGGAAACCATCGTCGCTATGAGCACACTTCATGGGAAGAGCCGCTACGAGTGCTCGGCGCTGCCCGCGGCAGACCAGCTCGAGGCCCACGTCGACGCGCGCGAGTTTCTCGCGCTCGTCGAGCGCTACGTTCCCGAAGGGGATCTGCTCGAACGTCTGGCCGAGGCTGTCCACATCGTGTACTGCGAGGAGATGCTGGAGCTGGGCCATGCGTGGAGCGGCACCCTCGAGTACCTGAAGAAGCATCCCGTGCTCGCCAGGTTCGCCGACCGGGCACCGACCCTCGGCAGTCTCGCAGCGCTGGTCGACTACCCGCAACTCTCGGACCACCTCAAGGAGCAGAACCGCGGGGTGGCCCGCGACGTGCCCGCCAAGCTCGCCTTCCTCGGCTACGTCCTCCGTCAGGACGCGCCCGCCGGGGTGCCAGCAGTGGTCATCGACCCCGCAGATCCGCGTGTCGAATTGCTGGCGAGACGGGAGCACGCGCGCTACCTCGCCTACAAGCTGAAGACCGGGTGGCGATATGGCGACCCGCGCGACGATGCCAAGAAGCTCCACCCCTGCGTGCTGCCCTGGGAGGAACTCCGCGAAGAGGAGCGAGAGAAGGACCGCACCATCATTCGGAAGATGCCGGACGTCGTCGGCGCCGCGGGAATGACGTTGGCGCGCAGCGACGAGCGGAGCGAGCTGCGGGTCGGGGTCACCGGTCACCGCGTGCTCGCCGAGACCGACCGCATCGCGACCGGGATCGAGACGGCCCTCGTCCGGATCGAGGCGAGCCATCCCGGGCAATCGCTGGTCATCGTCTCGGCGCTCGCCGAAGGCGCCGACCGGCTCGCGGTGGAGGCTGTCCTGCGGCGGACTGGCTCGAGGCTGGAGGCGGTCCTGCCACTGCCCAAGTACGACTTTCTTGAGGACTTCGCGTCGCCCCAGTCCAAGGACGAATTCCTGCGCCTCCTCGCCCTCGCTGAGAAGGTCGTCGAGTTGCCAGCGCGCGTGAGTCGCGAAGAGGCCTACGCCGCGGCCAACGAGCGCCTGCTCGATGACATCGACGTCCTCATCGCCGTGTGGGATGGCCAGACCGCCCAGGGTCAGGGCGGGACCGCCGAGGTGGTCGCTCGCGCCCGCGAGCGCCATTTGCCACTTGCCTGGGTCCACGCCGGCAACCGCAAGCCGGGTACGATGGAACCGACGTCCCTGGGCGCTGGGCAGGGCAAGGCCACGTTCGACAACCTATAGCCGCGTGGAAAGGCGTCACCAGATGAACGAGTTGACGTCTGGAACCGCAGGTGTGATGAACGACCCATTGGGAGTGCTGACAATGCTCACCGCCGCTCTCGGTCGAGCTGGTTCCGTCCTCCGCGAGTTCCCCAACGTGTTCGGGAACGACGACAACAACATGTGGGGGATTAGGGAGAGCGTTCGCGATCCTGGCCACGCCAGACGAAGCCGGGCCACATTACCGTACTCCGGTGATCGGTTAGGCGGTAGACACCCCGATGAGGCTCGGGGGGCGAACGTCCTAGACCGCCAGCTGGCGAGATGAAGGCCATGGGGATGGCCGGGCCTTCGGCAGACCGGCGCGTCGTCCGTGTCTTCATCTCGTCCACCTTTCGCGACATGGGGGCCGAGCGCGACGAACTCGTCAAGCGGACCTTCCCGGCGCTGCGCAAGCTGTGCGAGTCAAGAGGCGTCACCTGGGGTGAGGTGGACCTGCGCTGGGGAATCACGGATGAGCAGAAGGCAGAGGGCAAGGTTCTGCCTGTTTGTCTCGACGAGATCCGCGGTTGCCGACCCTACTTCATCGGCTTGCTGGGCGAGCGTTACGGATCCTTGCCTGATGCGCTGGACTCGGCCCTCGTGAGGCGAGAGCCCTGGCTCGCCCGACACGCCGGCCGTTCGGTGACCGAACTGGAGATCCTCCATGGCGTCTTGAACGACCCCGATATGGCGGAGTACTCCTTCTTCTATCTGCGCGACCCAGCGTACGTGGAGGGCAAGCCACCCACGCAGTACCGCGAGGTCCCCACCGTCGAGGAGATCGAGGAGCACGGGCCGGAGGAGGCCGAGCGCCAGGCCGCCGACCGGCGGGCCAAGCTCGCTGACCTCAAGGCGCGGATCCGCTCCAGCGGCCTACCCGTTCGCGACGACTACCCCGATCCACGGGCCCTCGGCGAGTTGGTCCTGGCCGATCTCTCCGATGTGATCGAACGGCTCTATCCGCGAGGCTCAGAACCTGACCCGCTCGCTCGTGAGGCTGGCGAGCACGAAGCTTTCGCGGCCAAGTTGGCCGGCGTCTACATCGGCCGCCAAGCATACTTCCACCGCCTCGACGCACATGCCGCTGGTAACGGCCCACCCCTCGTCGTCCTCGGTGCCTCGGGTCTTGGCAAGTCGGCCCTTCTCGCGAACTGGGCTCTCCGGTATCGAGCGGCCCATCCTGAGAGGCTCGTCCTGATGCACTTCATCGGAGCATCGCCCGCCAGCACTGATTGGGCTGCAATGGTCCGCCGCATCATCGGCGAGCTCTCGCGCCGCTTTGGCTTCGCGATCGAGATCCCCGACAAGCCCGACGCTCTTCGCATGGCCTTTGCGAGCGCCGTCCACATGGCGTCCACGAGGGGTCGGGTCGTCCTAGTGCTCGACGCCCTCAACCAACTGGAAGACCGCGAGGCTGCTCTCGATCTCGCCTGGCTACCACCGCTCCCAGCCAGCGTCCGTGTCGTGCTCTCGACGTTGCCTGGCCGTCCGCTCGCCGCGACTAGGGAGCGCAACTGGCCGACGCTATTGGTGGATCCGCTCCAACAAGCCGAATGCGACCGGCTCATCGTCGACTACCTTGCAACCTACGCCAAAGCGTTGGACGCCGGTCTGCGCGAGCGAATCGCGGCGTCCGCCCAGTGCGCCAACCCACTGTATCTTCGCGCGCTACTCGATGAGCTTCGCCTGTGGGGTGAGTATAAGCTCGACAAGCCGGTCGATTACTATCTCGCAGCCCCCTCAGTTGATTCTCTCTACGAGCTTATCCTCAAGCGCTACGAGGCTGACTACGAGCGCGACCGCCCGGGCCTCGTCCGCGATACCTTCACGATGCTTTGGGCCGCCCGCCGTGGTCTCTCCGAGGCCGAGTTGCTCGATCTTCTCGGCACTGACGGCCAACCGCTGCCGCGCGCTTACTGGTCGCAGCTCTTCCTCGCTGCAGAGCCATCGCTCACGAGCCGCTCGGGGTTACTGGGCTTCTTCCACGAGTACCTGCGTACCGCAGTGGAGCGCCGTTATCTCCAAGACGCTGTCTCAGCACACACGGCACATGTAGGCTTAGCAGACTACTTCACCGCCCGTGAGCTCGGTCCTCGCACGATCGACGAGCTTCCCTGGCAGCTGTCCCGGGCATCGGCCTGGCAGCGGCTGGCGAACCTCGTTTGCAATCTTGAGTTCCTTGAGCCCGCCTGGGACGCCGACGCATTCGAGATCAGAACCGCTTGGACGCAGATAGAAGCCAACTCGTCAATACGCATGGTGGATGCCTACCGGTCCATAGCCGACTCTCCACCGAAAGAGCGGGCTCGCGCCGTCGGCATCGTGGCCGAGTTGCTGCGCGTGTCCGGGCACCCCGAGTATGCACTGGCCCTCTACAGGAAGCACGAACGGATTTATCGGGAGCTCGGCAACCAAGACGGCGTGCAGGTCTCGTTAGGCAACCAGGCCATCATCCTTCAAGCGCGTGGCGACATGACGGGGGCGATGGCTCTCCTCAAGGAGCAGGAGCGGTTCTGCCGTGAGCTGGGCAACCCGGCGGGCCTTCAGGTCTCGCTCGGTAACCAGGCAGTCATCCTCCAGGCTCGCGGCGACTTGGACGGCGCCATGGCCCTCCTCAAGGAGGCCGAGCAGATCTGCCGAGACATCGGCGAGCGGGGTGCCCTGCCCGCCTGGCTTGGCAACCAGGCCAACATCCTGAGAACGCGAGGCGACCTCGACGCTGCGATGGCGCTTCACAGGGAGGCAGAGCGGATCTGCCGCGAGCTCGACAATCCGGACAGCCTACAGCACTCGCTTGGTAGCCAGGCCAACATCCTGAGAACGCGCGGCGATCTCGATCGCGCGATGGCCCTGCACAAGGAGCAGGAACGGATCTGCCGCGAGCTCGGCAACCCAGACGGGCTTCACCATTCGCTCAGCGACCAGGCTGAGATTCTTCAGGTTCGCGGGGATCTCGACGCTGCGATGGCCCTCAACAAGGAGGCCGAGTGGATCTGCCGCCAACTTGGCAACCAGAACGGCCTGCAGAAGTCGATTGGGAACCAGGCTTTCATCCTGAGAACTCGCGGCGATCTCGATGGCGCCATGGACCTCTACAGACAGCAGGAACAGATCTGTCGCGAACTTGGCAACCCAGACAGCCTGCAGCATTCGCTCAACGATCTGGGATTCGTCCTCCAGGCTCGCGGTGACCTCGACGGCGCCATGGCACTCTTCAAAGAAGTGGAGCGGATTAACCGCGACCTTGGCCATCAGGACGGCCTGCAGAGCTCACTGAACAATCAGGCATTTATCCTGCGAATACGCGGCGACCTCAAAGGCGCCATGGCCCTTCATAAGGAGCAGGAGCGGATCTGCCGCGGGCTTGGTAACCAAGACGGTCTACAAGTCTCGCTCGGCAACCAGGCCCTCATCTTGCAGACCAGCGGTGACCTGAAGGGTGCCATGACTCTCCACAAGGAGGAGGAGCGGATCTGCCGTGAGCTCGGCAACCAGGATAGCCTGCAGCGCTCCCTCAACAACCAGGCTGTGATCCTCAAGGCTCGTGGCGACCTCAACGGCGCAATGGACCGCTACAAGGAGGCGGAGCGGATCTGTCGCGACCTTGGTAACCAGGCAGGCTTGCAGGCATCGATGAGCAACCAGGCTCTCATCCTCCAGGATCACGGCAACCTCGACGGCGCGATAGCCCTCCTCAAAGAAGCGGAACGGATCTGCCGCGAGATTGTCAATCCAGAAGGACTGCAGTTCTCCCTGGGATTTCAGGCCAGTATCTTCGACGCTCGCGGCGACCACGAGGGGGCCATGTCTCGCCTCAAGGAGCAGGAGCGGATCTGCCGCGAGATTGGCAACCCGACAGGCCTTGCCCTGTCTCTCGGCAACCAGGCATTCGTCCTGGGGCACTCGATGGGTCAACGTCGTGAGGCACTGCTCCTGGCTGAAGAGGCGTATCGCCTGGTGAGTCAGGCCGGTCCGGCCAGTCTGACGCAACAGGTCCGGCAGATTCTTCAGTCCCTGCGCTGACGCCGACCCGCAGCGTCGCTTGCCGCTTTACCAGCGTCGCTATGAAAGATCGACGCAACACCGAGCAGCCCAGCTCCTCGGGGCGAGCGGTTCTGGGTAAGCGAAACCCAGATGGTTGCAACGATTCCAAGCGGGCGGAATTGACATGCCATGACCGATCTCATGCTTGCCTGCTTCGATCAAGATGCGGGCCGTTCGTAAGGTTTCGCCAGGGAGGGGGACCAGGTGACGGCCCAAACGGCAGGCTCGAGCCGGACCTGTCGGGTGTTCGTCAGCTCCCACGTTCAACTGTCTCGAGGAAGAGCGGAGCGCTCTTCAGACTTGTGTCTTTCCGCGTGTGAAGGAGCCGTGCCCACGACACGAGGGTCGCTTCCAGGTGATCGACCTGCGCTGCGGCGTCAGCGACGAAGCCGGGCTGCACGCGACCAGGCCCAGATTGCCCGATCATCGTCCACTTGGCAGATCCAGCAGTAGACAGAATGGCGCGACACGGACATGCCAGACAGCTGTCTGAAGTGCCACGTTCGGCTAAGGGTTAACCAGTTCGGGGTGGGTCGCTAGACATGAGCACGCAGCAAGGGAAGGCGACCGTAGACGGTGGATGGAGCCCTCGGGCTCTCGGGTCCGTCCCTCACCACGGCTCCCTGTCTCTCTCTTGTGCTTTGGTCGGCAGCGTCCACATCCTGCGGCTGCTGGAGTCGCCTAAGCGATCGTCCGCGCCCCCGGTTCCCGTTGGGCGGCTCACCGACTCATTGCCACACCGGACCCTGCCATGGCTGCGCCATCGGTGTCAGTTGTCCGCGGAAGAAGGCCGTCCGAGCGAGGCAGCGTAGTCCTCGTTGAACTGCCTCTCTTCCGGCGTGATCGCGTCCTTTTGGAAGGTCTTGTTGACGGCTTCTAGGTACTGCCGAAGGCGAATGTCCCTTGCTGCAACCCTGGCTGCAATTGACACGCTTTCGTACCCCACCTTTCGGGACTTTCGGTCGGACAAGGCGTTCTGGTTATCGGGCGCACTGGCGGCCTCGTCGAGAGCAGCGATGCAGTCCTCATCTCCGACTTCCCCGAGCGCCACGGCGGCGTCTCTGCGTACGCGTGGATCAGGTGCGTAGTCCAGCGCCCCTATAAGGGCGCGAAGGTCCTTTGCCCTCTTGAGCTTGGCGATGTTTGGCGCGCTGGAAGCGTTCATCAACCATTCCTCCCTGGATGGGAATCATAGCCATTTGCAGATGCTCGCCGTGATCGACGCCATTGCGACCGCCCAGGAGGCGCTTCAACGTCTCCGATCACAAGAATGTAAACCCGGATCGGTCCCCCTCAGCCGTCGGCGGGATCGTCGTTCGGTGTGGAAGAAGGGGGACGCCAGATTGCGGCTGCCAGTCCGGCCGGGCTAAGCGAGGGCAAGCCACTCGTCGGTGGCAGGGAAGGGGAGGCGTGGACCGTCCGAGCGCCTTATTGCTTCCGGACTTGCGCCTTACTCTTGAAGCAGGTGCCGACCTTAGGGCAGGGATGTCGAGGCAAGTGTCCCAAGCGAATTCAAAGAGTCCTATGCGAACGACGAAAGTCGGACGCATTTGCTTTGGGAGCATGAGGTCGCGGGTTCGAGTCCCGCCGCCCCGAGCAGTAGTCCTGGTGCGCCCGGTGGCCGGCACAGAAGGTCGAGAGTCGCCGGTGACACCGGTGCCGCGCAAGCCTCGCGGCCGGTCCGGCCGAGCGCGACCACGAGCCGCCATCCTGGGCGGGCGCGAATCCACGGATCTGATCTAGTGCAAATGCCCCTCTGAGTCGGTACGTCGGGCAGTATCCAGGCGGCCACCGGATCATGACGACTGCAGTGGCGACGTTGCCGCCTTGAGGAAGACGCCGGGGAGGACGTCTCCGTGGACGAGCTCACACCATGCCCCGAGCACGGTCCCGCACCTGCGGACGCCCCCAGCGGCGTGGTCGAGCTGCCGGGAAGGGCGGTCGATAGCGATGGCGCCCCACCCACCGCGGCGCGGCTGTGCGATCTGGCGGCCGTTCTCGGCATGCGCTGCCGCCGCGAACTGGATGAGCAGCACAGTGAAAGGGGGTGCAGCTTGGCATGGCCCAGCGACTCTGGGCGCATATTCTTCTTGGCGCCGACTGACCTGACAACGCACGCAATCGAGCTGACTGGATCTACTGCTCGTGATGACCACGGCCATCA
>Ga0326727_10005794_pt1 | contig 34783 bp, 15 predicted proteins | sample MB2enrmetagenome_FD_207643 | JGI IMG/M metagenome (GOLD analysis project Ga0326727, IMG submission 207643) | Lab enriched peat soil microbial communities from McLean, Ithaca, NY, United States - MB29MY | ecosystem: Environmental > Terrestrial > Soil > Wetlands > Peat | place: USA: New York...
GGTGGCTGGAGGAAGGGATGAAGTACTCTCCGGCAGAAATGGCTGCTTGGTCGCGGCATATGATGCTGAGCGGCTATTTGAGAAAGGCGGACAAGGCGAAGTGATATTGGCCGCCGATGACCGAAGCACTCCTGGGCCTGCCCTCGGGATCACCCAAGCGCGATCAGTTCAATCTCGTCCGTTCTTCAGTTAGGTAAATAGCTTACCGTGGCCCCTCGTTCTGCGCAGCGGTGGCTTCGCGCGCGTCAGTATGCGCATATCGTCGCATATGCAACACCTTCCTTATGTTGTTCATTGCAAGCCGACCCTGAACACCACCATCTTCAGTGGAGTGATACGCGAGGCGCAAATATCGCCTCGGCGTTGAACGAAAATTCGAACCACAGGAGGAGACAACAATGAGCGCTAATGTCGAAAAAACGGAACTGTTGTTTCGCCACACGTCAGGCCAGGCGAATAGGTTCGCAACCCATTTCGATTCTTACTTTACGCGAGTGATGGGGAGGGGGAATTACGGTGGGTCCGCCGTGGGAGAATGCTACGAAACGGCCAGCCGAATCGTCGATGGAGATTTTCAAAGCTTCACAAATGCATGGGAGGTCACTGCAAAGCGGGTCGAGGCGATCGGGCGGGATTGCCTCGAGAAGGGACACGTGGTGAGCGCCCGCGATGCCTTCCTGCGAGCCACGACCTACTGGGGCGCCACGACGATGTACGCTAGCCCCGCCGATCCGCGCCAGCGCACATCGTACGAAAACGAACGGGCCTGCTTCCGCGAGGCTGCCAAGCTTTTCGATCCTCCCATCGAAGTGGTTAACATCCCCTATGAAGATGGCCGGACGCTTCCCGGATATTTCATGCTCGGAGGCAAGGCAGGCGAGAAGAGACCGACGGTGCTTGTGCTCGGAGGCGGTGATAGCGCCCTCGAGGAACTCTACGGCGTGAGTCCGGCGGGCGCGCAGAAGCGGGGATACAACGTGCTGATGTTCGAGGTCCCCGGACAAAAGGCAATGTTCTTCGACTATCCCAACCTATACTTCCGGCCGGATTCCGAAGTCCCGATCGGTCGTGTCGTGGATTACGCCCTGAGCCGTCCCGAAGTCGATCCGAAGAAAATCGCCTTGATAGGCGCTAGTTTCGGCGGATACTTCGCCCCAAGGGCCGCAGCCTTCGAGAAGCGCTTGGCGGCGGTGATAGCGCTTCCTATTATCTGGGATGTTCAAGCGATGGTCATCGAAATGCTGGGCCTGGATCCGGCGAAGCCATATCCGCGCGATCTGGAATCGCGCATCGACATGTCTCAATCCATGGTGAGGACGATCGTGAAGAGCGACATTCGCTTGAGAAGCGGATGTGCTAACACGACTATAGCGGAATGGCTTGATGGAATGCGCGAGTTTACGCTTGAAGGACATGAAAAAGATATAACCTGCCCCTTGCTCGTCATTGCAGGAGAAAGCGAGTTCAATCCCTCGAGGATGGAAAAAGAAAAACTACAGTGGAAGCAGGTGATGAACCACCCGAAGAGTCAAATAAGGATTGGAACGGTCGCCGAGGGAGGAGAGGGACACAGCTTGGTAAACGACCTGCTGCTGAAAAACCAAATAGAGATGGATTTGCTCGACGAAGCGATCGGATGGAAGTCATAGCTTGGTTAAAAGGCGGAGATACGCCGGAGCCGGGATAAATCTGGGAAAGTGGCCATCTGAATGATCCTACTCATGCTGGCGACTCTGTTCTCGGCCGCGTTCAACCTGCTCATGCGCGTCGGCCAGGACCGCCGATGCGACACGACAGCCCTCGGTGCGATCAGCTATATCACTTCCGCGTCCTACAACATCGCGGTCCTGGCGGCCACGGGCATGCGGGGAGCGGCAGTACGCTCGGGCAGTGCCCCGCATGCCGCCAGTCTCCTGGTGGGCGCGGCCGGCGGCTGCGCATTTGTCGCGGCCTATTTCCTAACATTCCAACACTTGCGCCGGCGCGGAGTGACTATCACCATGGCTGTTACCCGTCTAGCCGCTCTAGTCCCTGTGGCGGTCTCCATGGTGGTATGGCGAGACCGTACGACGCCGTTGCAGCTGCTAGGGGGTGCTTTCGCTGTAATATCGCTGCCCTTTCTATGCGCACGGCCGTCCCAGCGCGGAGAGAAGCGCGGCGTGGGCGCCATTCTTCTCGCGCCAGTGCTTTTCATGGTCCAGGGGCTCTGTCTTCTAGCCCCGCGAGTATTCAACCAGACAGGAATTCGCGGGGAGAACGGTTACTACCTGACTGCGCTATTCGGCGCCGCGGCTATCGCATCCAGCGGCGTCTGGGTTGCAAAGTCAGTGCATGCCCGGCGAGTAAGGATGTGCACGCCAAACCGTCCTGTCCTAGCCACTGTCATTCTAGGAGTGGGATTGGGGCTCCTAAACACCTTCGCCAGCCAGTTCTTGGTCAGCTCTCTACTGGAACTCCCGAGTATTCTCGTTTTCCCTTTTTACAGCACCGTCGGATTGCTGATCATTATCATCTTCTCGCAATTCGTCTGGCGCGAAACAGTCAACCACCTGGAAACGGCAGGGATCGTGATGACATGCGCCGCAATTGTGCTTATGAACATTGCGTAGGTATGTTTGCGCTTTCGGGGATCGAGTTCTGAACATGCAAAATCATCGATGTTATTGGGGAAAGCCCATATTGTCTCGAGGTATCGTTCGTACAGCAAGGGAATTGATTGTATGAGAGATCGCATACCTCATAGTCTGTTGTAGACAAGCCACAGGAGCTGCGGGGTATGCGACCCTCTTCCGAATCGAGGACAAGGTCATTGTGGTCATTAGTGGCGGGCGCAGAAGGGAGAACAACGACCTCGGTGCAAAATCTGGGAAAGTCGTATGGAGCGCTCAGCTTTGAAGGGAGGCCATTGCCGGCCTACATGCTCATCGTAGGTCAGGATGCACGTATCGGCCTTTGTTGATCGTGCTCTTCCCATACTGAATGGCATGTGCAGGGCAGCGATTGATGCAGGCGAGGCATTGAGTGCAAGCTTTCCCCCAAGACGGCTTGTCCTCCACGGTAATCGTATGTATCGGGCATATTCTCTCGCACAGCTTGCAGCGAGTGCAGGCATCCGTGGCGTAAAACTGTCGTGTGCTAAGCGCGAAGCGATTAAAAAATGGATTTACCAATAGAGTCTTGAGAGCTGCAGCCTTTCCATAGATCAAATGATACACAGCTGTCTGTCGATGGGTAAGTACGTCGTTTATCTCGATTATCTTCTGTTCCGCGGCTTTTAGGGCCTCCTCTTCCTCGTCCGGGGAGTCGACATCAAGTCCCAAGATATAGTTACTAGGCATCTTGATAGTAAACGCGCAGTCGAGCTTGAGTCCTCTTTGGGTCAGAGCCTTCTGCAATAAATGTGTTGTGTTGCCTTCTTCGCCTCCGCATGTACAGACCGAAAAAGTATAGGGAGATTCGCCATGTATGTCCATTTTCCTAATAAACTCGAGCACGATTCTCGGAGGACCCCAGGCATAGACTGGAAACACGAACCCTAACAACTCACCTTTCTTAAAGGTATATTCGTATTTATTTTCGGGCTTCCCAGACTCTTCGGCGATGGAAACCAATAATTCCTTTTGAGTCGCACTTATACCTTTAGCTATATGCAAGGAATTACCTGTTCCAGAAAAGTAAAAAATCATATGCCCTCCCTTCGCGACCTTCACTGCCTAGGAATCGTGATCACCTATTCTATTGCCATTCCCTATAATATAACACCCCTCATTTCGCAGCCAAGAATGCTTGGCACGGTGAACGGCTCGTTTTCCGCGACCAGATCCCGATAGAACCAGTACGAATCCTTGGGAAGACGCTTGCCCGATTACGGGTCCACATACACGAGGCCGAAGCGCTTGCAGTAATCGAGCCCCGCCTGCAAAAGCTGCCAGAGCCTTCCGGCTGTATCCTCGGCCAGGAAACCGAGTAGCGGTACGAGTCCCTTAAAAAATCCCAGGGGAAGCCATCGCTACAATAATTGCGTAGATAGTCCATAAAATCCGCCCTGTCGGTCCCTTAGAATACTCCAACCCTAGCCCCGAAGGACAGCTTCTGGATATACCCGCCTTGGACGATGGATGAAAGTATCCAGGCCTCGTACTCGGTGTAAAACGATATCTTTTTGAAGACGCTCATTTGACTGAACGTGATCTTCGGGAATTCAAGCTGCGCGAAGACAGCGCCGACGATAAGACCAGAGCCGGACTGGGTTTCGGTGAAGTACTGGAAGCCCGCACCGAGGCCGAGAGAAGCTGAGAGGAAGCTCCAATCCGGCCCCAGGATAGACTTCACAGGCAGATAGATTACATTCGCGATGAGCTTGCCTCCGAAGACATCACCGAAAAAGCTTTCGGGCAGACCACTGGCGGCGTCGATGCCCGGAGCTTGGCCATAGACAGCCTCGAGCTTGACGTTGTCGCCGAAGAAAGAGAGACCGATTCCACTCTGCCAGGTCGTCGCTCCGAGCATCTGGCCATCGACGAAGAGTCCTTGGATGAATGAAGGTAATTCATAGTTAGCCTTATCGCCCTTACGAAGGGCAACCCCCACTGAAGCCATGCCGTTCGGATCGTAGGCCCTGCCCTCGAGCTGAAGCAATCCATTGTATCGCCCGCCTTCCGTAGGCGAGAGTACTTGGACCTCGGGTGGGGTCTTGTCGAGGAAGTAGACGCTCCTGGCACTAGCGGTGGATCCGTCGGCGTAGCGTGCGCGCACAATGACGTGCAGGGCACTCTCTTTGTAATCCTCGGTCTCGAGCCTGAAGCTCCACGACTCCTTACCCTTGGCGGGCACGAAGGAACGCCCGTCGTCGAGGCTCACATCGACCGAGGCAACCTGCCGCGACTTCGCGGCTTTCCTGTAAGCCTCGAGCGCCTTCGCGCCGCCGGCCGGGGGAGGCTCGGCCTCCCAGCCAGCCTTTCCTCTGAGGAAGGGCCGATCCTGCAGATAATTGCCCACAGGAATGGAGTCGATGGAAACCCAAGGGCCCAGGCCTGTCCACTCGATCCTGGTATCGTCGCTCTGGATGGAGCGCCCGTCACCGAGGCTCGCCGTCGCCTTGAGCGCGTGATCTCCGTCGCCGAGCGAAAGCTCAGGCAGCGTGAAAGAGTACCAGCCGAGCTCGTCGGGCTGGGCCGTCCCGAGCACATTCCCATCGACCAGTATCGATACGGTTCCCGCCCCGGTCGTGGCGATCAGCCTGCCCTGCACTCGCAGTTTGCCCGACACTCGCTCGCCTTGCACCGGGAAGACGATGGACAGCGAGTCGAGCGGCACGCGGCCGGCTATTCTGACATTCCTCGATGCGAGGCCTTCGTTGCCGGCCCTGTCCAGGGCGATAAGCCTCACTGTATAGACGCCGTCACTGAGACCGGAAATGTCTATGGATCGCTGTACAATCTTCTCCGTGCCCAAATCGACCACGATCGCAGGAGGAGCCGATGAGCCGACCGGCGCCACCTCGATGCGCGAGGAAGCGACAGCGATATTGTCGGAGACGCGTCCGCTCACCGTCAGGGTCGCCGCTGCCTCGTCGCCATCCCTCGGCTGGTCCAGATGCGCCTCGGGCGGCGTATTATCGACGGAGATCATGGAGGCGTAGAAGCCCTCAGTCCCGTAGCCGTCGACCGGGCGCACTGCGACGGCGTGGATGCCATCCGATAGCATCGTAGTGTCGACCTGAAGGCTCCAGGACTCGGTGCCGATGGGTTTGTCGTAGCTCGTCCGGTTGTCGATCGACACCGACACCTCCTTGATGCCATTGGCGTCCGAGGCGGTTCCCGCGATTTTCACGATGCCGCGGACGGGCGTAGCTATCGACGGCTCATCCATGGTCGCCTTGGGCTCTTCCTTAGATATGCGGTACTTGCGGGAGACAATGTCGCCCTGGACGCCGTAGATGTCCTCAGCCTTGACCTCAACGAGGTGCTCGTTGTCGGTAGTATCCTTGAGGGCGATGAGAATGGAAAAACTCGTGCCGTCCATCTCGATCTTCTTCCATTCGGCTCCATCGATCCTGTAGTACACGGCCGCGAGACCGTCATCGTCGTAGGCGACGCCGCTGATCGTGAAATCGCCCCGGAATATCTCCATGTCCGATGGTGTCTCGATCTCCGCTATAGGTTTGTCCTTCTCCTTGTCGACGACAGCCATCGGCGCTAACACCGCCTTGTTTCCAGCCTTGTCGGTCGCGACGAAGCCGCAACCTTCGGGCAGGGGAAGAGCAAGCCTGGCCAGGTCAAGATCGCGGGAAAAGCTTGAAAGGCCTGAGAGCTCGTCGCCTTTCTCCTTGGGAGAAGCGACGAACTCAACGGTCGCAATTCGACCACCGTCGGTGGCCTCGCCGACAAAGGTTGTCATGCCGTTCACGCTATCGCTCACGGCGGGAAGCACCTGCGTCAGCGTCGGCGGGATTGTGTCCTTATTAATGAAACGACTGACGCGCGTCACGCGTCCCGCCCCGTTGCGCGTGAGGATGTCGATCCTTGTCGATCCGTCGGGCACGGAAGCCAGCGAGAGAACCTTGTCGAAGGCCAGCTCTCCCTTCGCCGTAAGCTCTGAGGGAGTCAAAAGCGCGATCGGATCAGCCCCGTCGATCGAGGCCTCGAGCGCGACAATGCCCTGCAAATCCGACGCCTTTCCCTTTATCCTCACCTCGGCCTTCGTCCAATCGCCGTCGGATGGCGCGTCGAGGTCGAGCAGAGGATCTTCAGAGCCGACCGAGGCTGAGAAGGGCCCCCAGTGGAAGTCCTCGCCATCGACGGTGGTCAGCACAAGACACGCCTGGGCGACATACCCCTGGGCTTTGCCCTCGATCACGACCGAGTTCCCGTCGAAGGACGCGGCAAGCGAGGCCGAGGCCGGCTGTATCGCCGCCGAGCGCAGAGGCCGACCGTTGAATCGCCCAATGAGCTTCTCGGCGGGCGCCAGGAGGAAATTCACCTTGCCGTCGCTTGTAGAAATGCGCGAGTCGGCGAAGCGCATACCCTCGTCGTCATCGACGCCGGCTGCTGACGCGAGCACCTTGTGCAGCTCTATGCTTTCGTCGGTCGTGAGGCCACTGGCATCCTTGGCGCGCAGTTCGACGGCAACGCGGCCATAGGGAAGCGCAGGAGGAACGGCGACCGAAAAGACCTGTGCCGGGCCGCCCGCTTTAGAGACCGAGGCAGGAACGGCGGCACCGCCATTAAAAGAGGCGACGAGCGAAACTATCCCGTTCGGCGCTGATAGAGTACCCGCGATGGAGGAGGCTCCAAGCTCGTAGTCGCCACCGGGAGTCCAAGCAACAGAGGCCTTGCCGCTCACGACCTTGAAGTCAGCGAACGTCGGTGCCCGGCCTTTTACCGCGAACTCCTTCTTCACTGTCGCAACAACACCCGAGGACGACTTCGCGACGATCGCGAGCGTATGCTTCCCCACGACGAGCTCGGAGAGGGGAAGAGCGAAGGATCCAGCGGCGAAACTAACGGGAGTGCCTCCATCGATCGAAGCCTCGATCGACGGGGCCCCTCCGGGGGAGGACGCGGAACCAGACGTGTAGCCTCCCGATTCTGGGATCAGGGAACCGATGCTGATCTTTGGAGCCGCGGCAGAGGAGTCGTAGCCGTACTTTAGCGCTAAGGTCGCAGAATGCCCGGAGGAATCCTTGGCCGAGATGGAGATCGGAATCGTCCCGCCCTTGGGCGCGGAGCTCGGGTCGACGATCCTCGCGAAGTAAGCGCCGCCCGACGCGACGTCGAGATCCTGCGCGCTTATTTGCTTGCCCGCGCCGACAGCGATATTGGCCAATGCCACGCCGTTGTCATCCTCTATCTTGAAAACCAGAGGAAAGGGTCCTGGCATCGAAACCACGCCTTGTGCCGGGTAGAGAACGCTGATCGTCGGCTTGCCGGTCTTCGAGCCTGCCGAAACTGACGGAGAAGCCGAGGTAGGCGCGACGACAACATCAGGACGCGCAACCGTCTTGTTGCCAGCGCGGTCCGTGACGCGGTAGGCGGCATTGGGATGCGCGGCGAGGTCGGCGCGATGCGTGAAGCACGAGCCACTCCAATCGATCGCCGTGAAAGTATTCCCGTCCTCAGCATATTCGACGGATGCAAGGCCCGCGGGATCATCCACTATCGCCGAGACGTCCTCGCTCCCCCGGACCTGGGCGTCCTTCTCGGGCGAGAGGAAGCGGACCGTCGGCGCCGCTGTGTAGACGCCGATAGTCCTGAACGCCTTTGCGACATTGCCGGCCGCGTCTTCGGCATCGATCTCTATCGAGAGCGGACCTGCGGGGAGGTCCTCCGCCTTGACTGGGACAAAGAACGAGAGATCCTTCGCGATGGGGATGTCAAAGCGCGCGCCATCAGGCAGAGTTCTCCAAGAAAGGCTCGCGAGGCCGCCCGAGACTGTCCCCGCCAGGACAACGCGGACGTTGTACAACGAGCCCTCCGCGGGAAGTGTAACGTTCAGCGTCGGCGGCGTCGAATCGGTCGCGAACACGAATGGTCCCGCTGAAAATTCGCGGCCTTTATCCGTCCTGCCGATGATCCGCGTCGGCGCGCTTTTGCCTTCCTTGGCGGCTGTCAGCGTCACGGTCCTGCCCTCGAATCCGGCGGTTACGAGATCGGTGGGCGGATCGAAGCGGATCGAAGCGAGAACGCCGCCATAGAAGGCGCCCGAGACGCTCGGCGCTCCCTCGGACGCGACGGTCGGGCCGAATTTGACGAGCCCGTCCGCGCCAACGCGCGAGTCGGAGAAGCGGAAGCCCGGCTCTTCTCGGGCGATCCCATAGTCCGTCACATAGAGCAGGGCCTTGGCGCCGTACTCGTTCCCCGCAACGTCCTTGATCTCCACCGAGATCGCCGCGAAGCCATAGGGAAGGGAACGGTCGAGCGGAATGCGGAAGCGCCATGTCCCGTTAGTCGTTCCCTTGGTGAGGACGATAGGGCGGGGTTTCCCGTCCGCTATCGAATACGCGGCCGACGAAGGCGGCCTCGGCGCCGTTACCGAGCCTTCCAGGAACTCTCCCGAATCCACGGCGACCTCTGCGCCCTGACTGAAGTCGCGCGATGTTTTAGCGGACGTTATGTGATCGAATACGACCAGACCCGCCCCCCTGTCTATGTCGAGCGGCAGGACAACTGGGTCGCCGGCGACCGCGTCGACATTGACGGGGACGAGGCTCAATGAGTGTCTGCCCGCGCCCTCCGGCGGCAAGGACAGCGAGAATGTCTCGGTGCAAGGGACTTCCTTCGGAGCAGCCCCGTCCAGGGACCATCTGAAAGAAGAGACACCGCGCGGATCGGAGATGGAGCCCCAGACGACGTCGCCCTCGCGGAGAAGGGCAGCTGCGCCGGCCTTCTCCTGCGCACTTGCCGGGAGCGAGGGACCGAGCACCTTGAGCACCGGCCTGTCCGTCTTATGGTCGATCTTGAGTGTCCGCGTCCAGCGCGTGGTGTTCCCTATCGGGTCCTCCGCGACGACTGTTAGAGTAGCAGAGTCGCCCTTGATCTTCCTGGCATCGAGCTCCTCCACAAAATAGGGATCGCCTTTGATTATCGGAATATCGCCCTTCTCGATGCCGCCGAACTCATAGGACAATCGCTTCAGGCCCACGGCGTCGCGCGCCGCGCCCGCTACGGCAAAAAGCCCGTGGACCGAGGTTCCGGCCGCCGGCCTCGCAATATCGATCGTCGGCTTTCCGTTGTCGACGAAGATCAGATATGCCGCGGAAGACTCGGAGCCGACCGTGGCGACAGTCCTCAGGCTAAAGACCTTCGGGCCGTCCTTGTACTTCTTGGTATCGATGGGCCAGGAGAAAGATGGTCGTACCGAATCGCGGCCCTTCTTGATAGGCACGGAAGCCCAGGTCTTTCCGTCGTCCTGCGATATCTCCAGTGAGCGCACACCGTTGGCATCGAAGACCGTACCCGACAGCCGGATCTGCCCCGAGACGAGGCTGCCTATGGCGGGCGAGGCCACAGTCACGAGAGGCTTAGTCCTATCGAGGTCGAATTTGACTTGGGCGACCGGCCCGGTACGGCCCTTCGCATCGACGCCACGAACTGCCAACGTGCGCCGGCCCTCCTGCATGTCGGCCGTTTTGAGGTAAAACGACCAGAACTCGCCTCCGCTGGCCGCGACGAACTCGCCCCCGTCGATGCTCACCTCGACCCGATCGACTTTTTCGCTGCAGACGCAGGTTCCGACTATATTGAGGTCCCCGCCCACCCGAAGGAAGGGCGTGGGATTGATGATAGAGATCGTAGGCAGCCCGGCCTTGGGATCCACGAAGATGTTCATGGGGGCGGCCCGAGTCACGTTACCCGCCTTGTCCTTGCCCTCGACGATTAAATTATATTCCCCCGGCGCATAGCCGCCGAGGTCGAGTCCGTATTTCCAATTATCAAGACCATTGACGGGGGTGAGGGAAGAATCTTTGCCTTGGGCGGAAAGCGAAAGCACTGAGAGGCTTACCAGCACGAGGGCGATAAATACATAAGCTCTCGTCATCGACAATTTCCTTTCACTTACGCGGCGCACTATCCACGGCGCGCTGTACATCGACCCAGAGGCTCCCCTCGACGAGAGGATCTGGCAGCCGATCCGAGACGGGGAAGAAGCGCTTGGCTCCGGCGACGAGGCGCCGTACCATGGCTCCGGTCCCGTCGATCTCGGGAGCCGTCCGGTTTACGGCAAGCCATTTGCCGGTCATGCCCGCCTGCTTCTGGAACTCATTGTCGATGAGGGCGCGCATCAGCCGCAGGGCTGCATCGAGTCCTTTTTTATCTCCGCGATATTCCATGAATAATACGATACCCGACATCGCGTAGCCTCTGCCGCCCAGCCTCGAGTCCAACGGAACGAACCGCCGAATCCCCGGGACGTTAGCCGACTCGTAATCGCGAAAAGTCTCCAGAAAAACCATTGCCTTCCCTGGCTTGTAAGAGGCTTCCAGGTCTCCCCTTCCGAAAAACCATGCGTCCCCGGCCCAGGCCGATTCCGTCACGATGGCCGGCAAGATTGTCCTGGGCGCCTTCCAACGCGAAGCGGCCTGACCGAACCATGAAGCGGCTTCATCCTGCGCGGGGATATCGGGGAACAGCTCGAAAAGATAGGCAGCTTGCCTGAAGGAAGGACGACTGCCAGCGACCGAAAGCGAGGAGCGACCTGCGCATTTGCGTAGATCGCTCCAATCACCCGGCGGCAAAGGAGTCGACTGATTCCCGACAAAGGTAGTCTGTCCCCAGACATCGTAAAGCAGGGGGATGGAGCTCCAGTCTCCGTCCTTCGCTTTGCCTAGAGCGGCCAGGGATTCGGGCGGCGAATATGCATCGTCCCAATCTACCGGAATGCCGACCGCTGGGCCGATATCGGCGGGCAAGTCCCAGCCGGGAGTGGTTGACAACCTCAGGACTTTGGCGCCTTTTTGACAGCTTGCCGATTCGACTTTGACTTCCCAATCTTTCGACGATGACTCTGTCGCGAGGACCTTCTGCAGCACGGGTCGCAGGTCTTGGACCTCAGGACCCAAAAGCAGGATTTTGGGCCCCGAACAAGACTCGAGCATCAATGTTGCGAGGGCCACCGCGATGAATATCGCGGGCCTCATCCTGTCTTTCACTCTAGTGCGCGCGCTGCGGAATTTACGCTTCATTATCCATCGTCCTATTACTTCATGTACGAATATTCTATGCCAACATTGGTGGCATATCCCAAGACAGGCACTAGGTTCGAACCTGTCCCGGTGAAATCCTTGAACCCGATATTGACTTTATAGGCCTTGGGAATATTGGCCAGCGGCAAAGTCATGGACTCCCAGGCATTCGTAAACAAGTCGTTAACGGCACCGCTCTGTAGCGACGTCATATTCGAACGCCAAGCTATCTTTACCGAATCCGCGGTACTAGCGTACGAACTGGCATAGTACGAGATGTAGGGCACATACTGGTTCGAGGCGTTCTTCAGAGTCCCGATCTTCAGATACTGTCCGACGCTAAGATAGCTGTCCACCGTCACGACCGTCGGCGATGTCGAAGCGATGCTGGGCAGATATGCATAGCAGAGATCGCCGGAAGAAGATCGGTTGTATGCGACATGGACCGCACCTGAGCCGTCGACCGTCACATCGCAATACCAGCCCGCAAAATTTGTATCGATGGCGATGGCATTGTTTTGCCACTGTGTCGACTGTGCAGCGACCGTGGGCTGCGTGTTGTAGCTATACCAAAGAGTTTGATTTGTACTGTCGTACCAGACAGCCACCAGCGTCGTCCTGGACACCGGGTCCAGGGCGATAGCCGAATAAGAGCCAGACTTTGCTGTTGTAGAACTTGAAGCAATCGTGACGGCTCCAGCCGTATCCCCATAAGCACCGAAACCAGCATTCCCCTCAGGAGTCGAGATAACTGCATCGCTCGTACTCTTCTCCGCCAGCGCTCCGGTGGATGTCGGAGCGCTCGTTACGGTACCAGTACGCAGCATCACCGAATTAAGCACTGCATCGTAGTATATCAGGTAGTTGTTGTCGGGGTTCGAGGCGCCTCTTGAAGAGCCAGGGGTCGTCAAGGCCGCGATCATATCTGGGTTCTGAACACGATTTGAATTAGTATTGGCAACCGTACCATCGGAACTTAATCCAACGATTCGCGCCTTATAGCCCGCGACTGGTTCATATCCGTTTTCCAGATCGGTCGCTCCTGGATTCCCGGCAGAGGGATTCAAATAGAAGAAGGACGCACTCGACCAATATTGAATAACGCCACTGCCTGCGGTGATGTCGCCGCTATTTCCTTCGCCGAAAGTGTTCCCTTGTTCATCGAACGCGAAGGCGGTGTCGTAATACTGAGTCGGGTTGCTCTCGAAAATCTGACTGGTATGGTCGCTGGTCCTCGTCATGTAATAGTAATTCTCGCCTTCATCATACGCCCAGCCAATGTACTGTTTAGCCGCAGTCGAAGACGTGGAGATCTGCATCGTCGGGTAGCGGATGGTGGCATCGGAAAGCACTGAAGTGATTCTCCAGATATCGAGCGATCGATGATCGGTCAGCGTGTTGTTGTTGACACTGTTGGGCTCTTGATTCCACGAGTTGACCGTCGCATTTACATTATTGATTGAATTGACGCTGTTTACGGTGGCCGTGAGAAGCCCGCTGGTAGCGGTAGTGCCGATATTGGCCTGGACCTCCGTTGTAGTCTTGCCGCTAACAGGCGTAACAGTCAGACTCGTTCCGTTCGCTGTGACCGTAGTGCTCGAGCCGTTGAAATTGTAGCCATCGATCGTGAGAGTCTCGTTTTCCCTGACCGGATAAGCGCCGTTCGCGCTCCGATTCAGGACGGAGGGCACTGACGCATATCCAGAAGACAGAGCGCTGGTGATCTTCGAGATATACGGAACAATATCCACGATCATCGACGTACTGCTCGAGAGCGAAGGTGAGCCGTTGTTGTAGGCCTTGAACGTAATCGTGACGTTCTTCGCTGTAACTGTGGCTATCTGCGAGCTATCCCAGGTGAAGCTCCAGTTGAGGACGTGGCCGTCTGCCAAGCTCAGCGATTGGCTATTGGAATCTACGGCGAAACTCCATACTTCGCCCGTCGTAGAATTCGAAGAACCGACCAAAGCGCCGCTGGAATAGGTCGCAATCGGAAATTCGGAACCAGAGCCGGCTCCCCCGTTGAATCCGGGGATCGTAGCCGTGATCTTCTTGATCGACGCATCGTCCCAGGCCTTGCCTTTGAATACGACTTGCCCCGAGGTTGACGAAGCTCCGGCGGTGATCGGACTCGTGTATTCGATGTGCCCGCCGGAAGCTCCTATGTTTGCGCTATAAGACGTTACGGCCCCTAGTGCCTTACTCGTGTCGGTGTAGACCCCGCCATTAGCGGAATCCGTCGGTGTGTTGTACACCTGACCGAAGGGCGCCAGGTTGATTGTCGGGGCGACCGTATCATTGTTGTGAATATTGAGGGCAACAGCCTGAGTGTAGGACTGGTTCGACCCCGAAGTCTGATCGGTGACTTTGATCGTAAACGAGGCGCCGTTGGCGACGGTCGTATCGGGGATCGATGGCGAGATGCTCGCAAAGTTAAGGGTGACCGTCTCGCTATTGGTGGTCACGCTCGAGACCGTGACTCCCGCCTGGCCACTCGGATTCAAGTAATCGTGGCCACCGTAGATAAGCGAGTAGTTCAGAGCGCCGTTGCTCCCGCCGTACACACTGTCGATGGTGAACGAAAGCATTTTGTTCCTGGTCGTGAAACCCGTGGCCGAAAATCCGGAGCTCAGCGTCTGCGTCGCATTGATGGTCCCCGCCCCGGTCAAGTCGGTTCCCAGCGCGATGGTTGAAAGGGAAGGCGCGTTGTTGGAGATGAACGCACTCTGGGAGTAATGGGTCGGATTCCCCGCGGCGTCCCATACCACGAAATGGATCGTGACTGGGCCATCGTTCTGCTTCGTCGTATCGAACTGTACCCACCAGTCGTCGTTGTTGCCGTCGATCATGAAACTGTCCGGGAAGCCGTTCGTGCTCGAGCTGCCCAGCGTGTCAATGCTCGCGAAAAAATTGGAATACGAAGCGGTATTCGGGTAGACGATCGAACCTATAGTGCCGCTGTTGGCCATGTCCTTGGCCTGCAGCGTTATGGGCGCCTGATAGGCCCCCCCGCCGTTCTTAAGATCGAGCACTTCGGTCCCGGTCGAATTGGTGAAGTATACGACGACCTTGCTCAGGCCCTGGATCGGTCCGGCCCCCGTTCCGGTGTCCGTTGCCGAGCCTTGGATCTTGACGCTCGTGCCAGTAAGGACGGGGATTACTGTGCCGGTCCCAGAGCCCGCGCCTGTGGCGACAAAGTTGAGGCCTATGGTGTTGCTGGAGGCGCCGACTGTCGTGAAGTCGGAAGACCCCACCGAGAGAATCATGTAGCGCGTCCCGGTCGCCAAGGAACCGGCGGCGACCGGCGCCGGGTTGCTGAGCGTTGATGTGGGATAGTAGTTGTCTTCATCGAGTGTCACCATTGAAGTGGCGACCTGGGGGGTTGGACTGGTCATGTCCGTCATGCGGAAGTTGAAGGCGTACTGTCCCGTCGTGTTGCTGTAAAGAACCGTAGAATTGAGGGTCATGGCGATGGAGTAATTGAAGTTGCCGGAGGAGTCGGAAGCGAAGGCCGTGCCGGTCCCGCTGCCAGCCCCGCTAGGACTGAAGACCGTTCCGACCGCGGCGACGGGAGCCCCGAGGCCGACCCAATTCGTCGTGCCCACGCTCGTGATCATTAGCTTATACGAGCCGCCGTAGGGGAAACTGCCGGCCGTATACTGAGTCGGGGGAGTGACCGTCGACGACCAATACGAGCCGTTGTTCGCTGCGGTCGCTGCATACGAGGAGGCAGTGTTGTAGAGAGTAGTCGACCCGCTCAGAGGACTGCTCTCCACCGATTCGAGCTTCGATATGCCCTTTGACGAACTTACCGTGCCAGTGAGGCTTATCGTGCCCCGCGTCATAATCTGCGAATAGTAGCTGGCGCCATTGACCTGGACATTCTGCAGCTGCGGAAAACTTGAATTGAAGGTCATGATCAAGGGATTGGTCAGCGTGCCCGAAAGCGTTCCCTTTCCCCCTCCGGCGGTGGGCGAATTCCAGGCCCGCGCCTGAAGGCTGATCGTCTGGCTCGTGGCGGCGTTTTGCGGATATGCGGTCGTAGCGTTGACGTCGTAGTACCAGATCACGCTATTGCCCGTTGTCGTGAGTGTAGCGGGCGCCCAGACTGAAGCGGTGACGCCCGAGCCGCCGGAAGAGAAGGTTACGGGACTTCCGCCGCTCGTGGCCGAGACCTGAAAACTAGTAGCGCTTGGGTTCACGACCCAGTAGGCCGTGGTTGAGACCACAGCGGTCCCGCCTATCTGAGGCGCCGTCGTGCCGGAGAGGAAGACCATCTGCCCGGCGGTAAAGGGCTGCGAAGTAGCGGTCAGCGTGCTGCCGGAGATGGATATGGATACAGGATTCGCCGGGAAATTGTTCCCGCCAGTCGGGTCGATGGCCACTTCGACGCCATAGATCCACGTAGGTTGCGTAGCGGTACCGGTGACTCGCTGCAGTCCGCCGAATGTCAGGCCCGTTGCGGGCTGAGTGATGGTGACCACCGGGATGTTGCCGTTCGGATCGAGAATCAGGTAGTAGCTTGTCAGCTGCGCGACGTTTCCCGCTTTATCGAGGGCTTGGAATACGATGGGGAGCTTCCAGAGATTGGTCCCCGTTGCGGCGTTACCGCTCGAGTCGCACTGGGTCGCATACGTAGCGTTGGCATAGGCGGACATATCGCCAAGCGTGATTGTCCAGCTATACGCCCCACCGGTCACGTTGGCGCTCGACCAGCTAGAAGCGTTGGAAAGATTATAGCCGTTCCCGATCTGGTACTGGATTGTCCCGTTGACGCCGCTGGGGAGCGTGCCCGGGTCCGTCGTGGTGCCGATTATAGTGAGATTGCCCACCTGCCTCGTGCCCGAACTCGGGCTTGTGATGGAGATAATTGGTGCAGTCGTATCGAGGGTAAAATCGCGGCTCGTCTGGCTCGTCTTGCCCGATCCCGCAGTCGTCTGCACATAGGCGGTCAGTGCGCCGTCGCTGAAGCCGGCGACGGGCATCGCCGGGATCATCCAGTTGACCGCGTGAGCGGGAGCGTAGACCGTGGGCCACGTGCCTGTAGAAGTGAAGGTGATCGCAGCCCCTGCGGCGGTTGCCGAGACTTGGAATGTGTTTGCGGCGGCATTAACGTTCTGCACGTAGTAGGCGACGCCGGCGGAGACGGGCGTCGGCAAGGTCTGGCCCTGGAAGTAGACCGCGTCCCCATTGGACAATTGAAGGTTCCCGTTGGTGGCTGTCAGCGTGCTGCTCGAGGCCGTGATAGTGAGTGGCGTAACCGGGTGGAACCCAGACGCCGCCGAGAAGCTGTACTTGGCCGCTGCCACGAGAAGATTGGTCGCTGTACTCGTGTTGATGGCTAGCGCGGCGCCACCGGAGGTCGCTGCCAGAGTAAAGGTATGCTTGGAGGGAACGGATTGAACGTAATACGCAGTTCCAGTTTGCAGCGCACCGGCGGGAGCGACTGGCATCGGGATCGCCCATAGGTAGACCTGATCGCCCACGTTGAGCCCGTGAGGCGAGGAGGCGGCGAAGACGCCCGGGGCTCCGGTGGCAACCGTCGCGGGTAGAGCCGGCAAGGCCGCAGTCGCGCCCGAGGTGAAGCTTACGGAGCCCGAAGATATCTTCGCCAGGACGGACGTAATGCCGTTCGGGTCGGATACGGTACCAACTAGCGGGAAAGCAGCGTTCTGGAACGTCCCGAGGGCCGGAGCCGATATCGTGGCGGTCGGGTTGGTCCGGGAAAGAAGAAAAGTCGTGTAGGAGGAGGTAGTCGAGTTGCCGGGAACATCGGCAGAGGTGACGGCGATCTCGTACTGCCCGTCCGGGAGATTGAGCCCTGTCGAGCTCAAGTCGAGGGACCAGTTCCAGTTCGTGGCGCCGGCTGGATTGCCCAGACTGTTGGTCGCGATAACGTTCCAGGCCTGCGTGGCGTAATCCCTGGCCTGGAGTGTGTAGGAAGCCGAAGCAACCCCGCTGACGTCCGACAAAGTACCGGTGATGTCGGGGCTCGAGTCTTGGTCGACCGTCCCACCACCGGCGTTGATGTTGCTGAACGCCAGTGTGGGCGGGGTCGTGTCTTTATTGAATGTCGACGCGAGCATCGTCTGGTTGCCGGCGACGTCGAAGGCTTGGACCGTTACGGTGTGCGTGCCCTCTGCGAGCGCTGCGAAGGCTGCGGCCGATAGGGTCGTCGTCCAGTTCGCCGCGACCGTGATCGGGGAAAAAGATCCCGAGTCAATCTTATATTGAAGCGACGCTAGCCCCGAACCGGCGTCCGCTGCGGTGCCGGTTATCGCGAAGGCGACCCGGAACCCACCCATCGGCGTGATGGCAAGAGCGGGAGGTGTGGCGTCGAAGCCGAAATTTACGTTCGCATAGGTAGGCGTCCAGTTGCCTGCGAGATCGAGTACCGCCACCCAGAGCGTCTTGTTCCCGTCGCCGGAAATCGGCCACGAGGCTGTCCAATTCGTCGACCCGGAAGCCAGCTTCCATGTACTGCCCGATGTAATGGTGCTTATCGTGTCGCTCGCATGGGAGACGGTCGCGTTATCCACGATTGTCCAGACTTGGGCGATACCGGCCCCTGCGCCGTCCGAGGCCGTCCCTGCGATCGTGTAGGGCGTGGCGTTCGTCCAGGACGAGGCCGTCGGGGAGCTCACCATGACTGTGGCCGGCGTCGTATCGACCAGCACGGATCTGGTGACGGTCGTCGTCTTGCCGGCGATGTCATTGGCGGTGAAGACGAAGCTATGCGTACCGTCCTGAGCGTGAGTCGAGGCGTTAACCGAGTACGTGTAGGACCAGGCTGGTGCCGTCGTGAAGGAAACATCGGCGGCCGCGCCTCCGTCCACGGACACGGTCAGCGAGTGCGCGGCCGCGAGCGCATCAGTGTCGCTCGCCGAGCCGGAAAAGATGATATTGGCATTACGCACTACTGTAGAAGTGGTACTAATCGCGGTCTCAGTCAAGCTCGGCGGGCTCAAGTCCTGGCCGAAGGGAATGGCGACACCATTCCCCGACCAAGCGGTTCCCGTGCCGCCGCCCGATCCCGTAGCCGTAAAGGTGAGCCCCACCGTATTGCTTGTGGCGCCGCAGGCAGTGAAATCGGTCGTCCCGATGGACGCGATGGTATAGACCGTTCCAGCGCTGAAGGAGCCGGCTGAAGCCTTCGTCAGCGTCGTCGTGTTCCCGGCCTTATCCGAGGCGACAACCCAGAGCATTTTATACCCCTCGCCCGACAGTATCGAACTACCGCTCCAACTGCTGGGCAGGCCTGTCGTCGCGGTCCATGAAGCCGAAGTGCCGCTCACGGGGGCGGTCGCCCCGCCCGTGGCGTTCCATGCGGCAATATCGGAGGTATGGTCGTTCGAGGCGCTATCGACCAGATAGTAAATATTCTTGACGCCCGACCCGGCGCCATCGGAGCCCGTACCGCTTATCGAAAACGCAGTTGACGAGGTCCAGCTCGACACAGCCGGCGTCGTGACTGTCAAGGTCGGAGGCGTCGAGTCGAGGAGCACCAGTCTGGTGAGCGACGTCGTCTTCCCGGCCACGTCCGTCGCCGTGATCGTGTAGGTATAGGTGCCGTCTACTTTGGGCTGAGTGTAGGACCAGGTGGAACCGCTGATGGCAGCCGCAGTCGCGGCGCCGCCGTTCACGCTCACGCCGACCGTAAGCGTGCCGCCCGCCACCGATAAAGGATTCGTGTCGCTCACCGAACCGCTCATCGTAAAGGAGTTATTCTTGATCACCTGAGAGGTCGTATTGAGCACAGTCTCCGTCAGACTGGGCGGACTCAAATCCACGCCGAAGGAGGCCGAGGTTTGCGTCGAAACGTTCCCCGCCGCGTCCGTCGATTGGATCTTCAGCGTATGGTTCCCTTCGGCCAAGCCCGATAGCGTCGCGCTCCAAGTCCCCGTCGTGTTCGCCCCGCCGGAAGTGTCCGTCCACGTCGCGGAACTCCACGCCCCGCCGTCCAGCTGGTACTGTACATTCGCCACTCCGGAGGCCGACGACGGATTGGGGTCCGTGCCCGTCCCCGAGATTGTATAGGCTGACGAGCTTATCCAGGATGGTATGGCGTTCAGCGTCACTGTCGGCGGCGTAGTGTCGATCTTGATCGTTCGGTTGACAGTCGTAATCTTCCCCGCCACGTCCGTCGCCGTCAGCACGTACGCATATGAGCCGTCCGAAACCCCGCTAAGCGGCAGACTCGCCGTTGTGTACGTCGCGCTCTGCACCCCGGTCAATGAGGACGGCGTCGATGTAAAGTTCACAGTATTGGCTGTCCCGCTATTCTTCGACTCCGTTATGCCCAGGCTCGCCAGCGCGTTCGTGTCTCCCACCGATCCTGCCAGCGTATAGCTGGACTTCGTATACGAGCTCGCCGGGTGGTTCGTCTCCGTCAGTGTGGGCGGATTCTGGTCCACCCCGAAGTTCCGCGAATTGATCGTCGACAGATTCCCCGCGTTGTCGTACGCCGCGATCCATAGCGTGAATTGTCCCTCTCCGATCATCCCGAGGTTTGCCGTCGCGGACCACGTCGTCGTTCCCGCCGCGAGGGTCCAGGTGTTCGTGATTGTAGAACTGGAGTCCGAAGCATGGCTCGTCGCTAGAGCGTCCACTTTGTAATACACTTTTGCAACGCCCGAAGACACGACGCCAGGGTCCGCGGACGACCCGCCCAAAGATGCCGTCGAGCCTGACAGCCAGTACTGGCTCTGGCTCGCTGTGTAATTCCCCGGCTGCGTGATCGTCATTGTGGGCGGCGTCGTGTCTACCGTGATTGTCCGACTGAGAGTCGTCGTCTTGTTCGCAACATCCGTCGCCGTGAACACATAGGTATGGTTGCCGTCGGTCGTGTGGCCGCTCGTATCGACTGTGATGAGATAACTCCATGCCCCCGACGTTACGGCGACCGCCTGAGACGCCCCCCCGTCGACGCTGACTGCCAGCGTCGGTAATCCTGCGGGGTTCGTGTCCGTCGTCGTACCCGTGAACGTGAAGCTTGCGTTCACCAGGGAACCGACACCATCCGTTTTCGTCAGCGTCGGCGGATTCAGGTCCAGCCCGAAGTCCACCCGCGACGAGACTGCCCCGGCCGCGTTTGTCATGTTGCCTGCCGCGTCCAGCGCCTTGATCCACAGCGTCTTCCGGCCTTCCCCGCTGAGCGCCAGGGGCGCGGACCAGTTTGTCTGCCCGCCCGCTAGCGTCCAGCCGTTCGCCGGTACTGTCGGGTCCTCGGCGCTGTGGTCCGTGCTCGTCGACGCCACGTACAGTCCGTCGGCCTTCACATACACTTTGCTCACACCGCTCCCGGTGCCGTCGGACGCCACCCCCGTCACCGATAGCGATGTCGTCGAAACCCATCCGCCGCTCGACGGCGAAGTCACTGTCAAGGTCGGAGGCGTCGAGTCGAGGAGCACCAGTCTGGTGAGCGACGTCGTCTTCCCGGCCACGTCCGTCGCCGTGATCGTGTAGGTATAGGTGCCGTCTACTTTGGGCTGAGTGTAGGACCAGGTGGAACCGCTGATGGCAGCCGCAGTCGCGGCGCCGCCGTTCACGCTCACGCCGACCGTAAGCGTGCCGCCCGCCACCGATAAAGGATTCGTGTCGCTCACCGAACCGCTCATCGTAAAGGAGTTATTCTTGATCACCTGAGAGGTCGTATTGAGCACAGTCTCCGTCAGACTGGGCGGACTCAAATCCACGCCGAAGGAGGCCGAGGTTTGCGTCGAAACGTTCCCCGCCGCGTCCGTCGATTGGATCTTCAGCGTATGGTTCCCTTCGGCCAAGCCCGATAGCGTCGCGCTCCAAGTCCCCGTCGTGTTCGCCCCGCCGGAAGTGTCCGTCCACGTCGCGGAACTCCACGCCCCGCCGTCCAGCTGGTACTGTACATTCGCCACTCCGGAGGCCGACGACGGATTGGGGTCCGTGCCCGTCCCCGAGATTGTATAGGCTGACGAGCTTATCCAGGATGGTATGGCGTTCAGCGTCACTGTCGGCGGCGTAGTGTCGATCTTGATCGTTCGGTTGACAGTCGTAATCTTCCCCGCCACGTCCGTCGCCGTCAGCACGTACGCATATGAGCCGTCCGAAACCCCGCTAAGCGGCAGACTCGCCGTTGTGTACGTCGCGCTCTGCACCCCGGTCAATGAGGACGGCGTCGATGTAAAGTTCACAGTATTGGCTGTCCCGCTATTCTTCGACTCCGTTATGCCCAGGCTCGCCAGCGCGTTCGTGTCTCCCACCGATCCTGCCAGCGTATAGCTGGACTTCGTATACGAGCTCGCCGGGTGGTTCGTCTCCGTCAGTGTGGGCGGATTCTGGTCCACCCCGAAGTTCCTGCTCGTAGCCGCGGCCGTAGTATTGCCGAGAGCGTCCTTGGCCACGATATACAGCGTGAATTCGCCCTCAAGGGGCGAGAGGCTGCCGAGACTGATCGTGCCGTTCCAGTTGCCGGTTCCCGCCGCGAGCGTCCAGGCCGAACCAGGGAAGGCGGGCTGGACGCTCCCTTTAGGGACGATCGCGTAGTATACGCTCGCGACGCCGCTACCGGTTCCGTCGTTCGCTATTCCCGAGACGCTCATCGTGGCGCCGGAGAGCCAGTATTGGCTCTGACTCGAGGTGTAACTCCCCGGCACGGAGATCGTCGTAGTGGGAGGCGTCGTATCGACCGTGAACGTCCGCTGGAGAGCCGGAGACGTTTCGGCATAGCTCGCGTTGATTCCTACGAGCGAAAGCGTATACGTGCCATCCGCTAGGACAGAAGAGGCGGCATAGCTCCAATCGGCAGTCGAAGGATCACCCGCCCTGACAGTCACGGGATGGGGATTTGTGCCTGTATCAATGGTCTGGGCGATCGGCGAGGTCTCGACCAAGTTAATATTGATCCCGACAGGCCCTGAAGCATCCGCGACCGTTCCGATCGTATTGAGGCCGGTCACGAAAGAACCGTCGACGAGCGAAACGGTGACCTGTGGGTTGCCGTTCGAGACGAAAATTGAAGCGAAATGCGAATTCGTGGAGGCATACAACGCAGGGGGGATGGCGTAGGCAGCCGAGCTGCCACTCACCTTGTTCGAGGCGAGGTCCGCTACATGCACGATGAGCGCGTACTGTCCGAGCGCGGTCGGCATCGTAAAGCTGATATTCGCGCCTTGCGTGATGGTCGAGCCGCCCGGCAATTGCAAGCTTGTCGACGGAGTCAAGGTCAATCCACTGCCGACGGTCAATACGGTATATTTCCCCGGACTCGCGGGATTGAAGGCATCCGTGTAATCGGGGCCGCTCGCGCCTGACGCATAGGCGACATACAGCCCCGCAACGCTCGTGTCGAGCCCGTCCATATCGAAGGCTTGAAATGAAATCATCGTGCCAGGTTTCGTCGAATTGACGTTTCCCATCACGCTAGTGTACGGATAATACGCCAATGTATCGAAGGACGCGGGGCTCGTGAAGGTGACGATCGGCGCCCCGGGCCCCGGCCTCACATAGAGGGTGCCCGTTATCGAGCTTGTGTTCCCGGCGAGGTCGGTCGCGATCAGTGTGTAGGGCACCGCGTAGATCTGCGACGAGAGCGAACCCGAAACGGAAGTTGCGCCGTTTTGGGCGGCGTAGGTCGAGGCGTTGAAGAACTGGCTCGCGTCCACCTGGAACGAAAAGGCCGACTTCGTCGTCTGGCTTTTGACTATATTCTTCCCGGAACCCAGATCGAGCTCGACGGTATTCAATCCAAAGTCGTTCACGCTGCCTGAGATTGTCTCTATCTGACTGATAGCGTAGTCGTAAGTCTTATTGTCTCCGAGTTGGGCCTGACTCGGGGTCATCGTCGAGAATACGGGAGGAGTGTTATCGAAATAAACGACGAGGTTCTCATCGGTCGTCCTGCCTGAATTGGCGGTCACCTTGATGTCCAGGGCGGCTTGCGTATCTTTTCCGCCCGATAGGGACTTCGTATCCAAAGAAGCGCTCCAACTACCGCTAGAGAGCGTGGCCGCCACCGTTCCAACCGCCTGGCCGTTGATGCTGACTAAGACGGAAACTGATTGGACTCCGACCACGTCCGAATCGTCGCCTGTGATAGCGACCGTCCCTTTAAGGTAGGCTCCGTTCGAAATGGTTATGACGCTTGCCGCTGGGCCCTTCACGTCTATCTGCGGGCCGAGGCCGGCTTTGAACATATCGCAGGTCGTCATCGTGGCAAGCAGGGAAGCTATAAATATACAACAAACCAGTTCCATCGATCTTCGTTTGCCCATCGTTCCGTTCCCCCGGCCATCATCACGCGCGATATATCTTTTTTGTTTATATGAGAATTGTCCTTTCCTTTACTCGGTATATTTACAGCATTACTACATTAAAATCATGTAATTCACATAATTTACTGCTATAAAATTATTTAGTAGCCTGCCCAAAGGCAGGCCTTAAAGTTGTGAGCTAGACCGTGAGTTTCGAAAGATAAACCGTTTATCTTGATAAAGACAATGGGGAGGCGGCCTGGAGAGGCCCTCGATAGCGGTTCACGCCGAGGAGGTCGAGCCGAGCGCCGTGGACCTCCATGCGACGCTCGAAGCTTTCGAAGTCACGCTTCTCCTTGGGGCTCCAGAACACTTCCGAGAGGGCGCAGAGCCGCGGGAAGGCCATGTATTCGACATGGCGGCCGAAGTAGATGAACTCGGTCCATATATTGGCCTGGCCGCCGAGAATGCGCTTCGCCTCGTCGGGCGAAAGCTCGGTCGGCACAGGGTCGAAGGCATAGGACTCCTCGGCGGTGCAGAAGCCGAGGTTGCCCGGCTCCTCCGGCGAGTCAAAGTTCTTGTGGTCGAGGTAGCAGGCGTGAGTCTGGGGGCTCATCACCGCGTCGTAGCCCGCGCGAGCCGCGCGGATGCCGCCTTCAGGGCCGCGCCATGAATGGATGATGGCGTCCTTGCGCACATTACTGTCGAGTATCTCGTCCCAGCCGAGCATACGCTTGCCACGCTCGGCGAGAATCCCCGCGATGCGATTCATAAACCAGCCTTGGAGCAGCTCGGGATCGAGGGCGCCGGCGATGCCGTGCAGCCCCTCCCTCTCCATGCGCGCTCTGCATAGGGGACATTCCCGCCAGCGCGCTTTCGGAGCCTCGTCCCCGCCAGCGTGGACCCAGAGCCCGGGAAAGAGGCCGGCGACCTCGTCGTAGACATCCCCGAGCAGATCGAAGACTTCGTCGTTGCCCGCACAGAGCACGTCCTCGAAGATGCCGTAACGGTCTTCGGGGAGAAAGGCGCTCCCGTCCTCCGCATGCCCGCGGCAGGACAGCTCGGGGTGGGAGGCGAGGAGGGCCAGGGCGTGTCCGGGGGACTCGATTTCGGGCACGACCACGATGCCCCGTGCCGCCGCATAGGACACGATGCGCGACACATCGACCTGCGAATAGCTGCCACATTTCAGCATCTCTTCACCATAGCGCCGGTCTTGGCGCACGGAGCCTCGCAGGGCGAGTTCGGGATGGCGCTTGAGCTCGAGGCGCCAGGCCTGGTCATCGGTCAAGTGCCAGTGGAAGCGATTGAGCTTATGCAATGCCATGAGGTCGATGAAGCGCTCGATGAACTCGGGCCTGAAGAAGTTGCGTGAGCAGTCGAGCATGGCGCCGCGCCAGGAAAAGCGCGGACCGTCCTCGATACGCAGGCAAGGCAAGACGGGGCCTTCAGACAAGAGGATCTGGCGCAGCGTTGCGGCGGCGTGCGCAGCGCCTTCCTGAGCGCCCGAGCGAACCTCGATCCCGCTCTTTGCGATCGACAGGCTGTAATCCTCGTCGGGCAGGGCAGGATCGAGGATAAACTCGATTACGGCTGCGCCGTGAGGCCGTGTGCCCTCCCGTGCGGCCGAGAAGCGCGCACCGATGCCGAGCAGGAGGAAGGCCTCGCCGCACCACAAGGCGGCAAGTTCCGCGGCGCCCGCGAGATCGCCGGAGCCGCGAGCGAAGGCGCCTCCGCGAAGATCGAGAGAGCCCTCACCATAGGCGATGGATCTGGGTAAGGGAACCAAATTTAAGTCGCGCATGTTTCATCCTAAAAAGCGCCGGAGCCGCCCTAGCAGCCCCGGCGCTGAAAGACCGCCCGGAACCGGATATCAGCCTTTCACGGCTCCGCCGGAAACACCCTTCGTGATCTGCTTCTGGAATGCAATATAGAAGATCAGCATCGGCGCCAGGCCTATGACGAGGGCGGCGAATTGCTTGCCGTAATCCGCGGATCTTGAGCCCGAGAAGCGTAGGATGCCGAGCGGCAGGGACTGGAGGTCAAGCTTCCCGACGATGATGTTGATCAGGGCGAACTCGTTCCATATGCCGGGCAATGTGATGATTGCCACCGTCGTGATGATGGGCATGCACATCGGCAGTATGATTCTCGCGAAGATTTTCCAGTACGAGGCGCCGTCGATGCGCGCGGCCTCCACAAGCGAGGTCGGTATCCCCCTTATGTACTCGGTGATCATGTAGATCGCCAAGGGCAAGCCCGAACCGATATAGACGAGGATGACGCCGAAGCGCGTGTTATAAAAAAGATGGAAAGCCCTTGGATCGGTCATGAGCCCCATAGATGTCCAGAGATTCCCGAGGAGGAGATCCAACTGGGAAAGCTGGAGAAAAAGCGGGATCATGAGCGATGAAAGCGAGAGCATGACGCCGATCACGAAGCTTCCGTACATGGGCACCGAAGCCCGGCTCTTGAGCTTAGCGAAAGCGAAGCCGGCCAAGGTCGAAATGAGCACGACCCCGGCGGTCCCGACAACGGTATAAAAGACCGAGTTCGGCAGCAGTATGCCGAAATCGCCGATCTGCCAGGCCCCCGCGTAATTTATGGGGAACCACTCCTTCGGCCAGCCGATCTTGTCGAGTTGGTAGTCCTGGTTTGACTTGAAGGAGTTCATGATGAGCCAGAGGATGGGGAACACGGCCATGAAGGCGAAGGCCCCCATCACCGCGTAGGCCACTATCTTGCCGACGATCGCGGCTATCTTTCCGACGAGGCTGGTCCCGAAGGACCTCTCTTTGTCGATCGCTGTATTACTCACTCTTGTCCTCCCAGGCGTTTCTGTGCGAGCTTAGTGAGGCCGATCAACAAGAAGCTGATGACGATGATCACCATCGCGATCGCGTTCGAAAGCGGATAATTCTGGCCGATCGTCGCGGTCCGATACATATAGATGGAGAGCACCTCGGTCACATTCATCGGCCCGCCTTCGGTCATGGCCCAGATCAGCGCAAACTGGTTCATGGAACCGGCGATGCAGAGGATGGCGGCGTTGATTAGGATACCCGACAGCGCCGGCAGCACGATGTGCCTGGCGGTCTGCATTTCGGTCGCCCCGTCGATGCGCGCGGCCTCGATGACCTCGGAATCGATCTTCTGCATGTTGGCGTTGAATAAGATTACGTACATGCCCGTCCAGCACCAGAGCGTGACGAACATGATCGGTATCATCGCAGTATCCTGCTTCGTCATGAACTCGGGCGTCCATTTCGGCGCGTAGTTCTTCATCGCGTTGACGAAGGCGGCGGGATCGCCGATCGCGAGGCTCCCGCCGGGAAGAAGCTGTTCCTTGAACCCGGCGACGGGATCGGATCCCAGGAGCCCGACGACGTTAGGATCCATCGCCTTAAGTATATGCCTTATGCCCTCGTCGTTGAGCGTCGTGCCCGAATTGAGCGCAAGGTTGAGCGCGGCGACGAGTTTACTCGTGTTTCCATAGTTGAAGAGGTCGGCGAGAAGACCGTTCGAAGCGAAGATAAACTTCCACATGATGCCGAGGACGATCACCGAAATAATGGCCGGGACGTAGAGTATCCCCTGCCAGAACTCGCCGAATTTGACGACCTTGCGGTAGATCAAATAGGCGAATACGAAACCGAGCGGAAGCTGGCCAAATACGGAGATAAGTACGATATAAATGTTATTCTTGAGCGCAAGCCAGAAGGCAGGATCGGAAAAGAGCAGACCGTATTGCTTGAAGCCCGTGATGGCCCAGGGCTCCCCGCCGAACATCTGCCCCCCCTTGTAGTTCGAAAGGCTAATGACTGCAGAAAGGACGATGGGGAACCCGAATACGAAGAGATAAAGGATGAAGGCAGGGAGCGAAAAGGCCCAGAAAGCCTTGTGATCTTCTCTCCTAGTACCCGAGCGCACAGATGCCATTGAAAAACCTCCTGAGAAGGCGAGGGCGCACGGGCATTGCCCCGGCACCCTCGCCTATTCGAAACGAAACAGAGGACGAACTAGCAGAAGAAGTAAGAATTACTTCTTGAGAAGCTTATCCTGAGCGGCTTGCATCTTCGCAGCGACTCCGGCAGGGGTGTCCCCGCCGAGGGGGATGGACTGAAGACCTGCGTTGAGGACATTGAACACGCTCGGATCGAGGACGCTATCGAGAACATAGGTCGTCTTCGAGTTGGCAGCGTAGAACTTGGGCAGCTTCACGCCGAGGGGCTCGAGCTTATCGGTGGTGAGGTCGGTGCGGGTGGGTACGAAGGCGCCGGTCTCCCACTTCATAGTCTGGAAATCCTTACCATAATAGTAGGCGAGGAGCTTCTTGGCGGCCTCGAGCTTGGCCCCGGTGAGAGTCTTGGTGATGCCGAGACCGCAACCGGCGGTGGCGGCAGCGGTGCCGGGGAACTTCTCGCCAGGGAAGGCGGGAAGGTTGACCAGCTCATAATCGTCCTGGTTCTTCGGGTCGATGAGGGCCTTGCCGGTCGTCTTATCGGTCAGGTAAGCGCCGACGCGCCAGTCGCCATCGATGATGATCGCGGCCTTGCCGGAAGCGAAGAGCGCAGGACCCTCACCATAGCCCATCTGGACGTTGGTCACGTTGATGATGCCGTCGTCGTAGAGCTTCTTATACTGAGTAAGGACGTTCACGAAATCCTTGTCGGTGAACTTGACTTTGCCGGCTTTCACGTTGTCTACCCAAGCGTCTCCGAGATAGCGGCCGACCATAGTCGACATGAGGCAGGACTGAGCGGGCCAAGAATCGCCGTCGGGAAGGGCGACAGTTTGCACATTCTTAGCGCGGAGTTTGAGGACCATCGCCTTGAGGTCGGCGTAGGTCTTCGGCATGGCGATACCGTTGTCAGCAAGGAGCTTCCTGTTGACATAGGCGACACCACAGTAGGTGTAGGCCTGGGGCAGCTCGGAAAGCTGGTTAGAGGCCTGCGCCTTGGGATTAAGAGCGGCAACGGTGAACTTGGACAGAAGATCTTTGTCGAGAACCTTGGAGAGATCGTACATCAGCTTGTTGTCGTGGAGGAGCTTCGAGCTATCGCGAGCGCCCGGCCACATGTAAATGACGTCCGGGAGCTGGCCCGCGGCGATGTAGGAAGAGAGCTTTTCGTGATAGGCCTGGCTGAACAGCATCTCCATCTGGAGATCGATGTCCGGGTTCGCATCCTTGAACTTCTGCCACATGGCCTGATCTTCTGCATATCCCGCCTGGGTGGCGTCGATATAGTAGAAGAAGTTGAGAGTCGTCTTTTGCGCCATGGCGCCCAAGGCGACGACCGCGACCATCAGCGTTGCGATGATCAGTTTCTTCATCTGAAACCTCCTGTGATCGGGCTTAATGCCCGTGAATACCTGTAATCAAGTCGAGCGTGCAAGCGCACTCGACGATTTCGCCTCGAGCATCGGCAGCGACTGCTCCGACATGAGGCGGTTCAGGATCATGCCTGCGGCGCCGTAGGCCACGGCCTTGTCCCCGAGGCTCGAGTTGCGAATCTCGACGTCCTTCGGAAAGGGGTACATCCAGTTATCCTCGAGGCGGCTGCGCAGCAAGGCCGGAAAATCGATGTCGAGCGCCTCTATGTCGCCGCCGACGTACACACGCTCGAAGTCCATCATGTTCACCATCATCGCGACATTGCGTGCGAGCTCGTCACCAGCAAGAGCGAGAGCCGCGTTATCGGAGTCCAAGCGCGATAGCGTATCCTTGGACAGGGAGAGCTGCACTTCACCCGGGCCGTCGCAGAAGGCCGAACGGAACTCGCCCGCGTCCCCGTGCGCGCCCGAGTAGACCTTGCCCCCGAGCACGATACCGAAGCCCACGCCTAGGCCTCCCGAGATCCCGACCGACCGGGGGTCTCCGCGCAGCTCGATAAGAGCGAAGAGAAAATCGCGCAGCGACTCGCTTCGATTGAAGGCGAGCTCTCCCCATGCGCAACAGTTAGCATCGTTCTCGATAAGGCATGGCACCGACAGCTTGGCCGCGATCGCGGCGGCGAAGTCCACGGGATTCTTGATGCCGAGGGGAACGGAGTAGCGGATTCTGCCTTTCTTGAGGTCGACGAGGCCTCCTGTACCTACGCCCACGCCGAGGAGCCGCTCGCTGTGGGGACGGAGCTTGTCAATGCACGCGCGGATGACAGTCAGCATGGTTTGAGGACAGTCGGACCAGTCCGAGGAGATAGCGCCGCGGCACTCGGCGCGGATCTCGCCGGCAAAATCGACCGCAACTGCAATATAGGACTCGTGTTGGATCTCGATGCCAATGACCAGCCCAAAGGAGCGGTTCATCGCGAGGTGAATCGGCCGCCTCCCGCCGCGCGTGCCGGCGGAGCCCTCGTCCATCTCCTCGACAAGGCCGATCTCTATCAATCGTGAGACTTGATTAGTGACGGTTGATTTATCGAGAGACAAACGTTCAGCGATTCCGACTCGGCTGATGCGAGGGTTCTGCCAGATCGTCCTGACAATGCGAGCAGCTGTATTCGGCCCTACCCCGCTCCCTCTCGGCATCGACTACCTCTCTGATGTATAATTGCTAGTTGGTTGATTATCCCAACCAATGAAGGTATATCACGGCTCTTTGAAACCGTCAACAAAATAGCATCAACGAGGGACACGGATGGAAATTATTGCTCTACAAGGAAATTGGACTCTCAAGCGCCTTTCGGATGGCAGTTCGCGCCCGATGACTGTGCCAGGGGACATCCTATCCGCCCTCGTATCATCGGGAGAAGCGTCCGACCCCTACTACGATCGAAACGAGCTCGACCTACAATGGATAGGCAGAGAGGATTGGCTCATTGAGCGCGATCTCGAAGTCCCCGCAAGCTTCTTAGAGGCGGAGCGCCTCTTCCTCGAGCTCGACATGATTGACACATTAGCCGACATCAGCGTGAACGGCGAAGCGCTCGGCTCGAGCGAAAATATGTTCACTTCTTTCTGCGCGGACGCTAAGCGCCTCCTCCGAGCGGGCAAGAACCACATCGCGATCCTCGTCCACTCGCCGGAGGCGGCGGCGATGAAAGCCGCCGAGACGCTGCCCTATCCGATCCCCGCCTCGGGCGCTCCCGTCTTCTCGCCCAACCGCAACCTCGTTCGCAAGGCCCAGTGCATGGCAGGATGGGACTGGGGCCCCTGCCTCATGACAAGTGGCATCTACGACGGCGCTCGCCTCGTCGCCATCGACGGTCCTCGGATCGAGTACGTAACGACCCGAGTGCGACGCGAAGGCGGTGTCTCCAACAGAAGCGAGACATGGCGGCTCTGGGCTACCGTCTGGCTCGATTGCCCCACCGACTGCGAGCTCGAGCTCGAAGCGAGCATAGCGGGATCTTCCGCCTCGGCCCGCATCCATGTGCTTGAGGGCGAGTCGAGCGCGACCGTCGAGATCGGGGACATCAGCGCCGAGAGTTGGTACCCGGTGGGCTACGGGGAGCAGAGGCTTTACGAGCTCGCCCTCCGCGCGAGACGCGCGGGGGACGGCGACTCCGGCGATGAACTGCGCAAGCGAATAGGTCTGCGCGAGCTCAAAGTCGTCGCTCTGCCGGACAAGGTCGGCCGGAGTATGACCGTCACGGTAAACGGCCGAAACGTATTCTGCAAGGGCGCCAACTGGATACCCGCCGACGCTCTACCGAGCCGTTGGAGCCGCGCGCGCTACGTCGAGCTCCTCGATTCAGCCGTCGAAGCCAACATGAACTGCGTTCGCGTATGGGGCGGCGGTCGCTACGAGGCCGACGATTTCTACGAGCTCTGCGACGAAAAGGGCCTACTCGTCTGGCAAGACTGCATGTTCGCCTGCTCGATGTACCCCTCGGACCAGGCCTTCCTCGATCGAGTCGAGCTCGAGATGCGCCATCAAGTGCGACGCCTCCAGAGCCACCCCTCGATCGCCCTCTGGTGCGGCAACAACGAAAACCTCGGCGCCATCGGTTGGTATCCCGAGGCCAAGCAAAACCCGATGCGCTACATCGTCGACTACGACAGGCTCAACGAAGGAACCGTCGGCCGGATCGTACGCGAGCTCGATCCCGACAGGATGTGGTGGCCCACATCGCCCTGCGGAGGTCCCTCCGACTACTCCGACAACTGGCACAGCGACGGCAAGGGCGACATGCACTTCTGGTCTGTCTGGCATGAAGGCAAAAACTTCTCCGAGTACCTCAAGGTGACACCGCGATTCTGCTCCGAGTTCGGCTTCCAATCCTTCCCAAATCCAGGAACGGTCGCCTCCTTTGCGCCCGAGGGCGAGCGCAACGTCACGAGTCCCACCATGGAGCACCACCAGAAAAACAACAAGGGCAATACCATCATCATGGAGACCATGGCCCGCTACTTTCGCATGCCTACGGGGCAGGTAGAGACCCTCTACCTCTCGCAGGTCCAGCAAGCCTGGGCTATCAAGACCGCGGTCGAGTACTGGCGGTCATTAAGGCCCGTCTGCATGGGCACCCTCTACTGGCAGCTGAACGACGTCTGGCCGGTAGCGAGCTGGTCGAGCCTCGACTACGACGGAAGCTGGAAGCTCCTCCACTACGAGGCGCGCCGCTTTTACGAGAGTCTCCACCTCGAGCTCATTGTAAAGGAGGGCTTCGTCACGGCCATCGCGATCAACGACGAAAATAGATCCTATACGGGCCGTCTCACGCTCAAGCTGCGAAGCCTGGACGGCAAGGTCATCCAAGATTACAAGGCCGAGTCCTTCCTGCAGCCCGATACTGCGACCGAAATTCTGAGCCTCGAGATAGCCAAACTGCCCGCGGCTGCCGACTCATCCTTCCTCGAGGCGAGAGCAGATCTCGCCCGAGCCTCCTGCGGCACATCCAGCGAAACTGCAGGGATGGAGCTCGGGAGCGCAGGCCTCAGTCGCACGGCCTTCTGCTTCCTGACCGAGCCTAAGCGCTACTCCCTTCGCGATCCCGAGCTCGAAGCGCGCATAGAAAAGGGACCGAGCGGCCCTGAACTAGCGCTTCGAGCCAAAGCCCCCGCATTCTATGTGGCGCCTTGGCTCGACGGCTCGACGACGATAAAGGGACGCTTCGAGGACTCTGGCTTCCACCTCATGCCCGGCGAGGAACGGCTCCTGCATTTCATCTCTACAAAAGGCACGCGAGCGCCTACCGTCGAGGAGCTAGGCACGGCCTTACGTCTCCTCCACCTGCGCGCGAGCTACGAATGAGGTATTACGCTTCCTTAGATAGTCAGTTTTAAGCAAACTCTCTACATATCGTTTCATAATGAAACAGTGACATGGGCTTTTTTGACCCTTGTGTGGCTATTGTGTTCAGTACAGTATTTCCGAGCAGCCGAGCTCTGGCTCAAAGGATGTTGCCCCGGTCAATAAAACGAGTTCATGCTTGAGAAAAAGTTAGCATTATTTATTTTATGATAACAACTTATAATATTCAGAAATACTTGCTGCCTTTTTAATCCACAAAGCAACACCTTGGCACGCCTCTTGCTTAATTACTAACGAGCGCCGAAAGGGCTCCGCCTACAGCGTTACAAGGACCGCGTTGCGGCATACAGCGCACAGAGGCGACAAGTTAGTACGGAGGATACTGATATGAAGAGCATGACGGTCTACGATTCCCTGGTTCCGGCTTTCAACAGCGTTTTCAAGGCTGATCCTTTCGAGATCCTCGACTCGGTCTTCGATCGCGACTATTTCCCCGCTCTCTCCGGCCGCAGCCCCGTTGTGGACGTCCGCGAGAAGGACGGGCACTATATCATCGATGCCGAGCTTCCCGGAGTCTCCGAGAAGGATCTTAAGCTCGAGCTCAAGAACGGTCTCCTCACTCTCTCCACCGAAAAGAAAGAAGAGAAAGGTGACAAAGACAAAGACGGCAGGTGGATCCGCCGAGAGAGGCGCGAGAGCTTTTTCTCGAGGAGCTTCGAGCTTCCCGACGACGCCGACGGCGATAAGATCGAGGCCAAGTTCAAGGACGGGCTCCTGACTATCGAGCTGCCCAAGAAGGCCGAGGCCAGCCCCAAGCTCGTGCAGATCAAGGTAGCATGAGCTGGGCCGGGAAGAAGGCGCCGGGCATAGCGGCAGGCCGCACACTGCGCGGTCTGCCACTCTTATGCTCCAGAGCGCTCGCAAACTTGAGGACTTCATTCGCCCCCTCGCCGGCTATCGACATCGAAGAGCTGCTTCGGCGCATAGGCAAGAGCACAGGCCCTTCGCTGGTCCCGTCGAGGATGCGATAGAAGCTACTCCAGGTTTTCCGGATTGAGCGCGGCGAGATCAGGGACTACGAAGCGGCCATCTTTTCGGATGAGTCGCCCGTCGAACCAGATCTCGCCGCCGCCCCACTCCGGGGTCTGAACGAGCACCAGGTCCCAGTGCAGGGATGAGCGGTTGCCGTTGTCGCAGTCCTCGTAGGCATTGCCAGGCGTGAAGTGGAAGGAACCCGCGATCTTCTCGTCGAAGAGGGACTCTTTCATCACACGGTTTATATAAGGATTGACACCGAGGGCGAACTCGCCCACGTAGCGGGCACCCTCGTCCACGTCGAGGACGCGGTTCACGCGCTCCGTGTCGTTGGCGGTCGCCTTTACGATTTTGCCTCCCTCGAACTCGAAGCGGATGTTCTCGAAGACGAAGTTCTCGTGCTCGGCGGGCGCGTTGTACGAAATCACTCCGTTCACGGAATCGCGTACCGGGGCTGTGTAAACCTCCCCGTCGGGGATGTTCATAGAGCCGTCGCACTTTATCGGGGGAAGTCCCTTGAGGCTCTTTCAAAAAGCAGTGGCTTCCAAGGAACGTAGTCGCGTAACCAAGTAAGTTAGAGGCTCCTTGGGCAGGACAAGGCACAGAACGACCCATTTCTAGCTGCATAATCGTTGGGAATGT
>Ga0326727_10005795_pt1 | contig 34781 bp, 23 predicted proteins | sample MB2enrmetagenome_FD_207643 | JGI IMG/M metagenome (GOLD analysis project Ga0326727, IMG submission 207643) | Lab enriched peat soil microbial communities from McLean, Ithaca, NY, United States - MB29MY | ecosystem: Environmental > Terrestrial > Soil > Wetlands > Peat | place: USA: New York...
CGGTAGCGGCGAACTTACTTCGCCATCAGCATGATCACCCGCAACACAAAAAACGAAGGAACGAAGCTGGAATGTCTATGAAAACAAAGGACGGCTCAACAATCGACAAAGGTGAGAGGGTAAAGGACGAAGGGTAAAGGGTAAAGGGTGAAGTCTAAAGGCTCTGTCACGGCGCAGGCGGCAGAGCTCAGCCCGTGGGGAGGGTTTCACGGACAACGGACCTTTGTCATTGATACAATTCCTAGACGATGCTTCTACAGGAGTTCGACTACCACCTTCCTCCGGGGTTAATCGCCCAGCGGCCGCTGGCCCCACGCGACGCCTCGCGCATGATTGTACTGGGACGCCAAGCGGGGACCATGAGAGACCGACTTTTCCAAGATCTTCCTCAAGTCCTCGCGCCCGGCGATCTTTTGGTTTTCAATAACACCAAGGTCTTTCCTGCGCGCTTGTTGGGGCGGCGGCTGGGTGTCCACTCGCAGCCCCTGGGGAAGGGCAATCCTGCGGCGCGGGAATTCCTGAAGGGCGAGGTCGAGTTATTGCTGACACGACAAGTAAGCGGTGATGTTTGGGAGGGGCTGGTCCACCCTGGCCGAAAGGTGCGAACCGGCGAGGGACTTCTCTTCGGCGAGGGAGAATTAGAGGCTGAAGTTATCGGGCGAGGTGATTACGGATTGCGCCGCGTGCGCTTGAGAGCGCGGCAAGGCGCCGTCGACGAGGCGATCGACCGGCTGGGCCATGTCCCCTTGCCACCTTACATCCGGCGCGCCGACGAAGCGCAGGACCTCGCGACCTACCAGACAATCTATGCCAAAGTTCGCGGGGCGGTCGCCGCGCCCACCGCAGGCTTTCACTTCACCGAGCGGGTTCTCGAGGAGTTGCGCCGGCACAATATCGGAACTTGCGAGATCACGCTGCACGTGGGACTCGGGACGTTTCAGCCGGTGCGAGTGGAGCGAGTAGAAGACCACACGATGGAAGCTGAACGCTTCGAGATTTCGGAGCCTGCCGCCGACGCTTTGAATGCGGCGCTCGACCAGGGCCGCCGCATTATTGCCGTCGGCACCACGAGCCTCCGAACGCTCGAGCATGTGGGACGCGAGCATGGCGGGAGAATCGAGCCGGGGAGAGGGGAGACCAGCTTGTTTGTATACCCCGGATTTGATTTTCGCGTGATCCGGGGCCTGCTCACTAACTTTCACCTGCCCAAGTCCACGCTGCTCATGCTGGTGTGTGCGTGGGCGGGTCGCGACCTCACGCTCCGCGCCTACCAGCATGCCGTTCGGGAGCGTTATCGCTTTTACAGCTACGGCGACTGTATGCTGGTGCTGTAATTCAGCGAAGGATCTCCGCAGTTCTTCAGTCCAACCCGCCCCGCAGTCCGCACATCTAACCAACTTAGTGTAGATAGGGCATTGCGAAGTTGGTGACCAAAACTTGCGTGAGTCGTCTAAACCTTTGACCAAGAGATTGTGAAGCTGGTTGCCGGTCAGTAGGGTTAGAGGCGGATTCCAGCGAGGTAAACTCGCCGCTCCAGTAAGGGACGGGCCCACTTGCCGATTGATTGCCTTTTGCAGGGAGGTACGGGTTTATGAAGAAGGCCAAGCTACCGTTGCCGGTTTTGATTCTTATTTCGGCCACGCTTTTCCTATTCGCCAGCTCTTTTGGGGAGTGGATTGGGCGTCCCGCGACCTCGTTGCGCACACCGCACCGTGAGAACGTAGAGGAGCAACAAACCGCCATCGCTTATGTCCGCGTGATGTCCTGGCTCTCGCAATTGGTGACTCCTTCCACTGCGCGAGCCGAGGCGAATGTCGAATCCGCGCAACCTGCCGAAGGCGCCACAGCGCCCGCTCGCGAAGCGGCTACCCGCAGGATCCAACTGTGCGCCTTTAATAGGCCCTCCCATCCCTCGAGAAACCTGTGCAAGTCCTCCGAATAGCAACTTCGAAGTCGAATTTCTAGGCTGTCTGGCACGGTTCTTGCGACGGACCACTGACCGCTGACCGGCTCTCTTCGCGGAGTTACCACTGCACCCGCACGCGGTACTTCAGAACGGATTCAGCATTGGCCGCCACGGGCACTTGGAATCGCGCCGCAAAAGCAGAGGTCTTCTCATACTTGTAGTTGGAGTCGAGCATCGTCCAGTCGCCGCCAATGGGCTCATTCACAACCACCGTAATGGGCTCCGCCTTGTGATTGCGAAGTGAAATCTCGAAAGCGAATTCGAAGGCGCGGCCATAAGTTTTGAAATCAGCCTGCTTTCTTTCTGCGACCACATCAAAAGCGTTCCCAATGTGAAGATCGAGCGTTTCATCCCGGGGAGTATGGCCGATGCGGTCTTCGCCGATAAACTGCACTCGCCCTTTCGAGTCGCCTTGATAAACCCGGACCGTTCCGGCGGGCAGCGGAATGCCGAGAGAATTCTGTTGAGAGTTTTTGAACCTGATCCGGACTTGCACCGGTTCCTTAACGGGCTCTCCGGGGCGCTGGGCGTTATGGTAGTAGTATTGCTGTCCGTCCACTTCGAAAACCTTTTCGAAGCCGACTCCTGTGGCCGCGAGCAGGCTGATCTGCTTGGTTTCTTTGTCGCGGAGGTTCGTGCGGCGCTCGAGCGTATAAAGGTGATACTCGGAAATGGGCTCCTGGACGAATTGTGGCGCCGCAGCTTGAGCGGCTTTCATCATCACGGCCCTGGTCGCCATAGCCGTCGTCTCGGAAACCCTATGGACTTCGCCGGCCACAAGCTGCAATTGCGCATTTCGGAACGCCGCTCCGCTGTTGTTGATGACCGTCACCCAACCGTTCAGATCCGCCGCCTTCTGCTCTGAGCCGATCGTGAGCACGTAATCGGCGTTCCAATTCACTTGGTTGGTCAGGTAAGATGCTTCCACCGTCTGTTCTCCGGCCCTCGCATTATCGAGCAGCCAAACCAGTGTTGGCTTACTGAACAGGTTTTCCGGCAGGTCAGGGAAAACATAGCGGTCGGTCCCTATCCCCGTCACGATTTCATTTCCCACTTTCCACACCGGCCCGTCGTTCAGCGCCAGCAGGGTCGCCTTGACGGGAACTTCCTTGGTGGAATTGTTCTCAGTTTCCAGGCGCACCAGCGTCAGTTCTTTGCCCACATATTTCTCGAGCAGCTTTTGAGGGCTTAACAGGTCGTACTCGTAATTCTGCTCGAGAACCTTCAGATCTTGGGGAGCAGTGAGTGAGACGATGTGGACGGTAGCCGGATTCACCTGCGCTGCAATATCCATGTAACGCAGGTCCAACGTCCCCGCGGCAAGCCGTAGCCTGCGCACATCCCGCACCAACGCCACATCCGAGTTGTAAACGGTCACCGACAGGTCTTTCTGGTCCTGCTGAGTGGAAGTCACGATGTTCTGGCCGAAAGATTGCCCGCCGGCCAGGAACGTCATGGCGAACCCGCAGACGAACCAGCTCGACACGCCTTGCCTGAACATAAGTCACCCTCCGTTTCGAGAAATGTCATTACAAGCTCTAGGAAGCACCTAGCTTAGCGCGTGTTGCCCTGGAAAGGAAAGGCGGGATCTGGTGGCGGTGTCATTTGAACAATACGGGCGTCCCAGACCACACGTCATTCCCGCGAAGGCGGGAATCCACTTTCCAAACCTTCGGAACTGAGCGCCTTACGTACTGGATTCCCGCCTTCGCGGGGATGACGTGGTCTGGCGCGACTCCTCTACGCCGCCATTGAGCGAGGTAAACTTGCCCCTGTACTTTCAAACTGACCCTCTCTCCCCTACTTGACTTCCAGCCCAGGCAATGGCCTAATCATAAGTGTAGGGCTATTCACGTTAGCAATTCAGCCGCAAATCGGCGCAGGGTGCGCCGGTCGTTGAACGCGAGGCGCGCGCGAGCCTGCGGGCCGGGGCTTGTTTGGCGCAGCCGACATTCCAGAATCGCAAGGCGAAGAGGTGACACATGCGAATGCTTCTCCATGTCAAATTCCCGCACGAGCCATTTAATACTGCGCTGAAGGACGGAACCGCAGGAGCGAAAATGCGCCGCATTCTAGACGAGATGAAGCCTGAGGCCGTTTACTTCTCAGACTACGAAGGCCGCCGTGGCGCGATTTTGATCGTTAATCTGGATAACCCCTCGAAGGTTCCATCCTTCGCGGAGCCATGGTTCATCACCTTCAATGCGGATTGTGAGTTCCATGTTGTGATGACGCCGGAAGACTTGGCAAAAGCTGGCCTGGACGAACTGGGCAAGAAGTGGTCATGACGTCCAGGGCTGGCTGAGCACCCGCTGCACGGGGCGGTGGTGGCGAGACATCGTCGAGCCTTGATTGAGGCGCGCCGCCGAGGAGTAGGTGCGTGCCCGTTAGCCGTGGAACATTGCCCTTCAAAGCATGGCTCGCCCAAAACAAGTCCCGCATTCCGTTGGGCGAGTAATGAGCGTGACAACCAAACAAAATCCAGTGGGTATCTGCGCCGCCGCCCCTGAAGTTTCATGGTAAACTCTCCCCTCGAACGAGAGCGAAGTCCAAAGGAAAGGATTCCGAGCCAAATGCGAGCACCAACGATTCGGCGGGCAGAACATGCACGTCGAGCTTTCGTCGTGACGCTACTTCTTGTATCCGCCTTTTTGCTATTCGGGACGGTTGGGAGTTGGGCGCAGGACTTGCGTGCCGGATACGCGAAAGTCGACATCACTCCTGGCGGCCCCGTCTACATGGGCGGGTATGACCTGCGCGGAGAGCCCTCGGATGGTGTCCACGGGAATGACCGTTTGTACGCCCGCGCCCTGGTCTTTGAAGCCTCCGGCGTTCGTGTGGCCTTTGTGGTGGCGGATGTGATCGAGATCCAGGGGCACCACATTTTTCGCAGTCAAGTCGCGCAGGCTACCGGCATCCCGGAGTCGAATATTCTGCTGGGCGACGTTCACAACCATTCCGCTCCATCGCCGAGCGCCGAGGCAAAGACCGAGTGGGACCGCCAATTTGCGGATGGGATCGTAAAAGCTGCGCGAGAAGCCGTGGCTAACCTTCAGCCCGTCCGCATCGCCGCAGGCACGGGGCACTCGCGCATTGCCATGAACCGCCGCCAGGCGCGCCCTGCAGATTCGGACTCCACTTTGACTTTCGATGAGAACGACGCCAGTCAATCGTTTGGCAAGCACAAGACCGATCACCCCGTCATGATCCACGACTTTGGCGGTGTGGTGCGGCTGGGCGCGAATCCTCAAGGTCCCATCGACGACGCGGTGCAGATCGTGCGCATCGACAAAGCCGCGGGCGGCCCGCTCGCCGTAATGATCCACTACGCCTGCCACGGCACCTCGCTGGGAGGACGCAACAGCAAGATCTCAGGTGAGTGGATGGGACGCATGCAAGCGTACCTGGAAAGGCAGTTTCCGGGTCTGGGCGCCATCTATCTGCAGGGGGCCGCGGGCGACATCAACCCGCGTGTGGTGGGCGGCCTGGACGGCTACGTGGACAACGTGGAAACCACCTGGGCGCTGGGCCAAGAAATCGGGCGCGAGGCCGCACGAGTGTATCGCGGCTTGTCACCTGAGTCTTGGGCCAGACCGCGCGTTCAGTTGGAAACCGCCGACATTCTTCTGCCGCGGCAGTATCGCGAGCTGTTCCAGGATTTCACCGCCACTGCCATAACGGTTCCGACCACCATCGTGCGCATCGGCGATCTGATGTGGACGACGTTTCCGGGGGAGATGTTCAGCAATATCGGGAAGCAGGTCAAAGCGGCTTCGCCGGCCACCTTCGCCCACCTGATGGGCTACACCAATGGCTCGGTCGGCTACTTCCCGGAACAGAAAGCTTACGCCGAGGGCGGGTACGAAGTGGCTTCAACTCACTTCGATCCCCAGTCCGAACGCATCTACCTGCGCGCCATCGCCGCCCTGATGCAACGCTTTCGATAAGTCGCTTGACCACTCCCAGCCATCCTCGCCTCATTCACCGTGCTCCATCCTTTAGCCGTCAGGATGTTGGCGGGATTTCCGACTCTCAGGTGCGGGTCATCGCCAACAAGCCGATCAGCATCACACCTCCGCCGGAGGTTAAGCTGCTGCGCGCTCAGCTCGGGCTGGAACAAGGGACGACGTGAGTGAGCACACCCACTAGCAGCGCCCCTCCTGCCACGATTGAGGCTGCACCAGCCAACCACAAGGGCGTGGGACGTCGTCCGAATGACAACAGGACCCACCAGCCGGCCACGAACATTGTCGGCCCAGCCAAAGCCCATAGTACCCCACAGGCCGACAGTCCGGCGCGGATGGAAGTGAGCCAACAAGAACTGGAGGCCGTGTTGGCGCAGGTGCGGGAGACGCTGTGGGAGCAGGACTATGCAAAGCTCAAGGCGGTGATTGAAACCCTGGCGTATGGGAAGTGGTGGCCGCAGCCGCGGCGCTGATCCAGCCGGCGATGGAGGAGTTGATCCGTGAGGCGGCGCAAGGGGAGGTGCTGCACAACGATGATACGCCGATGCCGGTGCTGGCTCTGGAGCGGGAGGGAGAGCGGGAAGCGCGGGACCCGCCCGAACGGCCAACGCCTGGGCCGGCCGATGACAGCGGCACTCCATGCTGACCAAGTGCAGAAACTCTACCGTGCTGGCATCAGCAAAGCAGAGATCGCCTGTCGGCTGCAAATCGGCAGGACCTCGGTACGGCGCATATTGAAGATAAGAAAGGCATCATGATTGGGGCTAGAACGATCACACCTCCTCCACGGAGCTGAGAAGCAGTGTTTGAAACGAGTAGCCAGTTGTTGCTATAAGAGCGCCGATCCAAAGCACTGACGAGGCAGGAAAAGGCAACAAAAAGACACAGCAGAGAATCGCTGCTCCGGAACCAGCGAGATAAGCCACGTCTGGCAGCCAGTGCGTCCATAGCCCACGCGGCTGCCGATCGATGCGTGCCTGCAAGGCCGCGCGAAATCCGGGGCTTAGTCGCGGCGCCGTAATCGCTTCCTTGAGCTGAGCGTGTATTTGGTTCAGCAACTCGCCGAACCGCTCGCAGGTAGGGCACGTGGTCAGATGGTTTTCCAGTTGCCCCTTGACATCGTCAGAGAGTGCGGACTCGAAGCTTTCCAGTAGTTTTTCCTTGGCATTTTGGCAATCCATTGATTAGTTCCTCATCATTTCAGCTAATGCTAGACGTGCGCGATGTAGATGGCTCTTTACTGTATTCTCGGGAAGATCCAGCATCTGTGCCACATCCTGAATGCTTTCGTCCTGGAAATAAAACAGCGTGATCACCTCGCGTTGCACCTTGGGCAAGCGTTCCAGAAGCTGTTTAATCTCGGCATGCTGGGACACGGTTTCCTCTCGACAAGGCTCCGCAGGGCCTTCAAGAGGGGCGGTCATTCGCATGGATTCCTTCCGGAACGTGGAAAAACATCGGTTCCGTGCGATCGTATAGAGCCATGTGGAAAGTGCCGCCCTGCCATCGTAAATAGGCAACGCCTGCCATAGCTTCAGAAAGATGTCTTGTGTCACTTCTTCTGCCCTTCCTGCTTCCTTCAGTATCGAAAACGCCAGCCGAAACACTCTCTCCTGGTAGCGATCCAGGATAAGCCCGAAGGCGTCCTCGTATCGCCGACTGCGCAGCAGTGCGTCGACGTCCTCGTCCCTCATCATTCTTGATACTCGTGAAGAGGCCAGAGGGTTGCAAGGAGATTTAGCATCGCTCTGCAACCCGCAGTCCGGCTCACGAGTATATACGGGTGAAAGGAAGGGTGAACACATGGAAATTACAATCGTGATCGTGGCGCTTCTCGCCTTCGTAGGCTTTCGACAGTGGCTCCAACACCAGCGCAGAATGATGACCCACAGTGAGCGCCTCGCCGCTATTGAGAAGGGCGTCGAACCCCCTCCGCTCGAGCAAGAGGTAAGACAGAGCAGTTGGAGTGTCCAACGTATCCTCCTTCTGGCCGGGCTTATCTGGATCTCGCTCGGTATCAGCACGTTCATCACTCTAAGTGCCTTGCTTGTTCACTCGGATCTCAGAATTCCCAGTGGCGTGCAATTTATTGCTGTCGCCCCATTCGCAATCGGCCTCTCACACCTGATCGTGTATGCGGTGGGAAGGAAAAAGGAACGCTAAGCTGGATTCCTCGGGCCTACCCGCTTTGAGTCGGGAAGCGGAAGGGCGGTACCGATGAGGTTCGACGGTTCTTCAAGCGCAGATCTGCGTCCGAATCAAATCGAAATAGGCGGAAGCCTACGGGGCCACCATTTCTCCTCCAAGGAACTGTCCCGCTGCTTGAACTGTCCCGGACAGTCCTATTGCGTTGACGGGATAGCGGATACAGACGCGAGAAAGGGACCACCCCCCTCTTTCGACCGCAATCCTCCCGCCTTCGCCGTCGTTTATATACTGGTTAACAGACGATGCTCGCTGTTACCTCGTTTGTGAAACCCCAAAAGGCGACCCGGATCACCACGGCGTCGAGGTGCTCATGCAGGTTTCGGGGTTGCGCGGATGCGGACGCGGGAGCGGGGGGTCTTCACGAATGCGGGCGCGCGTGCGGACAAGGCGAAAGCTGGCTAGCCTACCGCTTGGGGATCAAGGGGGCGGGGCGGGGGGAGGAGGGCAGGCGAAGGCAACGCAATTCCTTAAATGCAACGGAGCAGGCAGTGCAAGATGGGCTCATACATTTCTTTGAATTCGTCCAATTGCTCGTGAGTGAAGGTCCGATCTTCTGATTCCTGCTCCCGAAGAATATCGGAGAGTGTGAACGCTGTGACCGCGAAAACCACTATCGCGGTTCCCTCCTCGGCGTCACTTGGGGCGATATACAACTACCCGTTCGTGGTGCAGCGAGAATGAGGTCAGAGGATTATGTCAGGGCAGAAACTGGGCGGTCGGCGGATTCGCTTACGCTTAATGCTCTGCGCTTCGGAGTGCCGCAGCTTAGAAACGCTAGGAGTTAAGCGAACGGGAACTCGACGTTTGCCGCTGGAAATACCCAGAAACTGAGGCAAAGGCGTAGAGGAGCGCGGCCATCAGGAGGAGCGCCTTCATCCCCACCACAAAGGAGGCGTTTTGCCCCAGCCCTCCTGCGACGGCTCCCACGACGTTCGCGCCGAAGGCATTCGACCTTTGCTTTGCCCGCGCGAACAATTCCGCAAAAATCACACCCGCGAAAAAGACAGAGACGCAATAGGCCGCACTGAGCAGGAAGCCCACAGTTCGCGCGCCATAGGGCAGACGCTCCCAGGGCATGAAGTAGTTGGCGAGCAAACTCACTACCAGCAGGATGTAATAAGGAACAAGCCGGTCCGGATGGAAAGAGGCTACGTACAAGTTCGCTCCCACGAGCACGAGGAGAACGGCGCTAAGGGCCATACAATTCACCAACCAGGTGGTTCCGAAATAGAGCGCGAGCCTGCTGACCAATTGAGTTTCCAGCAGCAGAAAGCCGGCTCCCAGGAGGAAGAACGTCCAAGTGGTTGCCTGCCTGGGCGCGAGCGATCCCCGCACGAAAAACACGGTCATGGCCAGCAGAATCAGCGAGACAACCAGGTAAGCCCCGGGAATCCAATGGCCACGGTGATAAAAATACGGCCAGTCGTCCGTCGTCGGATCGGGAGCACCTGCAAGGCTCATTGGGAAACTCGGGGGATTTGCGCGCAGCTCAGCGAGGGCGGGCTGCGACGACCGCGTCCATAAACTGGAGCCATCCGATTCCATAAATACGCTGGCGAAAAGCAGAGGGCCGAGCTGCGGGACATCCAAGACGATAGGTGGGCGGCCGAAGACTTCATCAAGCATCCTATACATCCGCTGGCCCATCCAGGTCCATGGGGCGCGTACCCCGAACTTGACGATAAGGACGCCCTCGGGCTTCAGGAGCCGCCGTGCCTCGTGAAAAGCCTCCTCGGTATAGACGTAGTTATCAATGCGCATGTTGCTGAAGTCGGAAAACTCGGTATGCGAATCCAATAGCCCAAAGAGGACGACATCGTACTTTTGACTGGCGTGGCGCAGAAAGGCCCTCGCGTCGTTACGAATCTTGTGAACTCTTGGGGAACTGTAAGGGCGTTCTGGGTGGAGCTTCTCCCCTAGAAAATAGATCACCGGATCGATGTCAACTGTGGTTACCTCTCCGGCCCCGTTGCGCAGGGCAGCGGCGGCATCGTTTCCTGCCCCGGCGCCGACGATCAGGACGTCGTCACAACTCAAGGGGAAACGGAAAGGAACGTCGTACGAGCTATGGTCAGGATAGCCTTGCGCAAGCTCGGGATGCCGCAGTTCGAAGCCTGCAGTGAGGTTGGCAATTGTCATATAGCCGGTGTTGTTCACATGAATCTCGTACTCCCTTCCGCCTTTGTCGATCAACTCGAGTTTCTGGTAAGGAGACCAGTAGGTTTTGACATCGGCGGCCTTGCGCAATGCGAAAAGCGTGGAGCTGATACCCACCACGAGCAGACCAAAAACAACCAGCCGCTTGGAACGGGCACCGATGAGCAGCAACACGGCAAACGCCAGAAGAAACCAGGCGATTGGCGGCATCCAGAAGAAGGACAAAGCCGCGAAGATCCAAATTCCGGCAATGCTGCCAAGGAGGTTTTCCGAATAGGCGTTTATCGCGTTCGGCGCCGCATCCAGGCAGGAACCGACCCACTGCCCGAGAGGAATCATGCAGGCAACCAACAAGAACAAAAGGCACACAACCACCAGCACCGACGACCAGCCCAACAGAAGCAAGGTCTCGAATCCCTTCATGTTGGGGTCCACGAAGGGTGTTCCCCATAAGGCGGCGTCGGGTGAGAGTGATAGCAGCGCAGTTAGTTCGTCCAGCAGGCCCTTCCAGGGACCGACCGAAGCCTGCAGTTGGACCAATGCCACCAGAGCTGTCATAGCGATCAGGCTGAGGAGTATGCTCTTTCGACGCTTGGCCCAATAGCAACCCAATCCGAAACCAAGGAAACAACTGATGAGAGCAAGGTTCTGGAAGTACGCGAAGATTCGAACTTCCGTGCCAATCCAACGGATCATCATTACTTCGACATAGAGGGCAGCAAAGCTAGCCAGAAACAACAGCCCTGTTGATCTCCCGCCGCTCTGCCCGTCGCGCGGTGCGAGAAAGTCGTCGAGCTTTGTGGCTAGTCGTCGGAATCCCTCCCGATCACGATAAGCCTTCACAAAAATCAGCGTGACGAGCGCATTTAGAACCAGCAGGGGCAGGATCGAGGTGAGCCGTGACACTTAGACGTATTCTCCGCCGCTACACTATACACCACGGCACAACGACCGCAACGACAATGTTGTGGTTGCATAATGTTTCAAGTTGCTGTCGCGACCGTCCCTCAGCGCCGGAAATTCCGGACAATTCAGAATCGGCAGTCAGCGACCGCGGGTGGCGCATACATTGTCTTTCATGTATGCGCCACCCGCGGGAGACAAAAGGGCAAGCAGCAGGCGTCAGGGGTCAGGTTAGGGAGCAAGTAACGGAGGCATGCTTTCCAAGGTCTGCGGCTTTTCGCCCTGGCCCCGTCGGCCGACGGGCTGGTGAAAGCGCCGGCGCGGGTGAGGGGCTCCTTCCGTTCCCAAACCACCTTGTCCGGCTAAAGCTTCGCATCCGCTATAGTCTCCCCATGCCCCTGCGGCCTGCCCCTTGCGGCGCAACCAAACTGCAGCTCAAATCGCGACATCGTCCTCGTTGCGCGAGCGGAGGCTGAAGGCAAAGGTCCGCAAAGCGGAAGAACAAGTCAAATGGCAAATCGCAAATGTCAAAAGTCAAAGGTACGCGCGATCGCTACTTTTGCAATTTGCCTTTTGCGTTTTGACTTTTGAGTTGCTCTGTTGATTCGTGCAAGAGACCCCTCACCCGTCCCGCTCCGGCTAGTGAAAGCGCCGGCAGCGGGACACCCTCTCTTCGGGGAGAGGGCTATTGAATCAGATCTACCCCCGGTGTCCAGCGAAAGGTGCGGGACATGCTCAGCCCCAAGGGAGAGGGCTGTCCCTTCACTGGGGAGAGGGCTATCCATTCATTTCGAACGCCTCCTCTAGCCACTACTCGCCAGCCGCAATTTCAGCTTCTGCCTTTGGGGACGCCGCTTCCTCCAGCGCCACGTCGACAACTCGTTTCATCAAGAGCGCCGCCAGGATCAGGAAAAGCCCGCCGGCAACCACAGCAGCCAGCCGATTGTTGTGCAAGAGATGCAGCATGATCCAACCGAAGAAGAGAGAGGCGGTGATCTCGGGAATGGTGATAAAGAAGTTGAAAATGCCCATGTAGACGCCCGTCTTCTCCGCCGGCAGGGAGCCGGCGAGAATAGCGTAGGGCATGGCAAGGACACTCGCCCAGGCGATGCCCACCCCGGTCATGGAAAGCAACAGCAGGTACTGGTCGTGGATCACGGCCACGGACAGCAGTCCCGCCGCGCCGCATAGCAGGCAGAGGCTGTGCGTCATCTTGCGGCCGAGCGCCCGCGCTAGAGCCGGCAACACGAAGGAGAAAACGAAGCAGACGGCGGAGTACAGTCCAAAACAGATGCCCGCCCACTCCACGCCCCGGGTATAAACGGGTGAAGTCTGGTCGGCAGCGCCAAAGACGTTGTGGGCCACCGCGACGGGGAAATAGAGCCACATGCAGAAGAGCCCCAGCCAGGTGAAGAGTTGGACCCAGGCCAACTGCTTCATGGTCGCAGGCATGCCGCGGATCGAACGGAGAATCTCAGCCGCGTTGTCAAGCAGGCCGGACTTCGCCATTTTCAGCTTGGCAAAAGCTTCCGCATCCTCGGGCGGGTATTCCTTCGTGCTCAGGATGGTCCAGGCGACCGCACCAAAGAAGGCCGCGGCTCCGACATAAAATGAGAGTCTCACCGTCAGCGGAATTGCATGCCCGGTGGCCTGGGCGTTCGCAACGTGGAAAAGATTCGTCATCATCCAGGGTAGCGCGGAAGCGACGACAGCTCCCAGCCCGATGAAGAGGCTTTGCATGGCGAATCCTCGAGTGCGTTGCTCTTCCGGCAGAAGGTCAGCCACAAAGGCGCGGAAGGGCTCCATGCTGATGTTGATCGATGCGTCCATGATCCAGAGCAGCCCGGCGGCCATCCAGAGCGCAGAGCACCCAGGCATCAGGATCAGAGCCGTCGAAGCCAGAATCGCACCAACCAGGAAATAAGGGCGACGGCGGCCCAGCCGGTTCCAGGTGCGGTCGCTCATGTGCCCGATGATGGGCTGCACGATCAGACCGGTGAGGGGCGCGGCCAGCCAAAGGATTGGGATCTGGTCGGGGCGGGCGCCCAGGTATTCGTAAATGGCGCTCATGTTCGCCATTTGGAGGCCCCAGCCAAACTGAATGCCGAGGAACCCAAAACTCATGTTCCAGATCTGCCAGGAACTCAATCGTGGTTTTTCCATAGAGCTTACCTGCCGGGGCGCAAAGTAGTGGCTGGTGACCTGCGAACTTCTGACCTAGGACAGGAGCGAGCCGACACAGCGCGCCTACTAGCACGTTCTCACCGCGAAGCGGTGGACCGTGAGTAGCCGTGGGCGCAAGCCCACGCTCGGTGGTCCCCTGAAGGGTCCTAACCCCGCAAGGGGTTGTCCAAGGCGGTTCGGCCCCTTCAGGGCCGGATGTCGGTTGATGGCATCTCATCCGTGGGTTTCACCCACGGCTACTCAAGGCGCCCCCCTTCGGGGAGCAAAACGATCGTAGATCACCGTCAGTTCTCGCAGTCGCTCGCCGATCTCAGGCGTCAGTTGATCGGCGGTGAATCGCCAGCGCCAGCTTCCGCTACGGGCGGCCGGCACGTTCATGCGCGCTTCGCTGCCCAAGCCCAGGACGTCCTGCAACGGAGTGATGACAATGTCGGCGACGGAGGCCAGGAGGCAACGGATAAACGACCAATTGATTTCCCGGCCGTCCGTTCCCAGGTACTTGAGCGCAAACTCTCTTTCGGCCCGGACATCCTCCAGGGTGCGCGTGCTGTCGCCGGCGCCGCTTCCGGTCCACCAGCCGACCGTTGTATCGTTGTCGTGCGTTCCGGTATAAGCCACAAAGTGGCGCCGGTAATTGTGGGGCTTGAACTCCGGCGCCTGCGGGTCCGCGCCAAAGGCAAACTGCAGGATCCCCATGCCGGGGAAACCGAACCGGTCGCGCAGCGCCACGACCTCGGGCGTTATGACGCCGAGCGTCTCGGCAACAATCGGCAGATCACCGAGCGCCTTCTGGACTGCCTCCAACATCTCACCGCCAGGCGCTTTCACCCACCGGCCATTGATCGCGGTCTCCTCACCGCCAGGGACCTCCCAGTAGGATTCAAATCCCCGGAAGTGATCGAGACGGATAATATTCACCAGCTTCAGCGCCGATCGAAAACGGTCGATCCACCAGGCGTATCCTGTCTCGGCCATCGCATCCCAGCAATAGAGCGGATTGCCCCACAGTTGCCCAGTGGCGCTGAAGTAGTCAGGCGGAACGCCGGCCTTTACGGACGGATTACCCTCCGCATCGAGACGGAACAACTCGGGGTGAGCCCAGACGTCGGCGCTGTCGTGGGCGACGAAGATCGGGATGTCGCCCATCACCTGAATCCCGCGAGAGTGACAATAGGCCTTGAGAACCAACCACTGTTTGAAAAACTGATACTGCGCGTATTTCTGGATCTCCGTCGCGCCGGCCAAGCGTTCCTTCCAGCGCGCCAGCGCATTAGGTTGGCGGGCGGCCACATCGCGTTCCCACTGGTTCCATACCGCCTCCCCGCCATGCGCTTCCTTCAAGGCCATGAACAGGGCGTAATTCTCCAGCCAGGAAGCGTTTTGACCACAGAACGTCTCATACTCCTCGCGCCGCGCCGCTGAAGCGCGAGCCCGGAAGTTCTCCGCCGCCCTCTTGAGAAGAGGAAGCTTGTACCGGATCACACAGCCGAAGTCCACCTGCCGCGTCGGAAAGTGCGGCAGATTCACAGCCAAGTCGTCGGATGTGAGGTCACCTTCTTCCACCAGTTTTTCCAAGCTCACCAGCAAGGGATTCCCGGCAAACGCGGAGAAGCATTGATAGGGCGAGTCGCCGTAACCGGTGGGACCCAGGGGCAGCACTTGCCAGATCCGCTGCCCCGCGCGAACGAGAAAATCCGCGAACCGATAGGCTTCAGCGCCGAGGTCGCCGACGCCAGGCCTTCCCGGCAGCGACGTCGGATGCAGCAGGATTCCGCTGGAACGCGCAAATTTCATGCCCTGATCCTAACGTGTTTCGCTAAGCACCGGAGGTGTTCGAGGACCTGTACACGCGGCATCTCCGGCCAGTCCTTGCCACACGGTGTTCATTATTTCTTCCGCTGCTGCAACAGGCGCTCGTAGTCCTGCTTATAGGAGATGTTGTTCGGGTCGAGCATGTTAGCCGCGCGGTACTCCTCGAGGGCCCCACGCAGGTCGCCTTTCTTCTCTAGTATGAAGCCGAGGATGAAGTGCGCTGTGGCGCTCTGGGGGTTCAAGCGCAGCGCTTCGCGTTCTTCCCCGATCGCGGCATCCACGCCGCCCTTCTGCCCAAACGCGATGCCGAGGCCGACGTGCGCCTCAGCAATGTTCGGATTCAAGCGCAGCGCCTCGCGGTATTCCACGATCGCGCCATCCCAGTCGCCTTTGTGTTCGAGCGTATCACCGAGGTCCGTGTGGGCCACGACACGGTTGGGATTGAGGCGCAGGGCCTCACGGTATTCGGCGATCGCGCCATCCCAGTCGCCCTTGTTTTCGCGTGCGATGCCGAGGTTGGTGTGCGCCAAGTCATTATCGGGATTCAGGCGCAGCGCTTCGCGTTCTTCCGCGATCGCGGCATCCACGTCGCCCTTCTGGCCAAGCGCGATGCCCAGGCCGACGTGCGCGTCTGCAATGTTCGGGTTCAAGCCCAGCGCTTGGCGGTATTCCGCGATCGCACCATCCCAGTCGCCTTTGTGTTGGAGCGTAGCGCCGAGGTCCGTGTGCGCCGCAGCACTATTGGGATTCAGGCGTAGGGCCTCACGGTATTCGGCCATCGCGCCATCCCAGTCGCCCTTGTTTTCGCGCGCGAAGCCGAGGTTGGTGTGCGCCAAGTCACTCTCGGGATTCAGGCGCAGCGCTTGGCGGTATTCCGCGATCGCGCCGTCCCAGTCGCCCTTCTCTCTGAGCGCATTGCCGAGGCTGTAATGCCCCTGGTCGCTTCCGGGATTCAGGCGCAGGGCCTCGCGGGCTTCCACCAGCGCTTCGTCCGTCTTCCTTTGACGGTTCAGAGCGCGGGAAAGGGCAACGTGCAAGTCGGGGTCCTGAGGATCCAAATGAACTGCCGCGCGGTACTCCACTTCGGCGTCCGCGTATTGTTTCCTTTGGAAATGTTCGGCGCCTCGTGCGGCGAGTTGCCGCACCTCGGCCTGCTGCGCCTCGGCAGTCGGATCAACGGTCGCGGGCTTCATCACTTTGGCGCTCTTGAGCACCGTAATCAACTCCTGGTCACCGCCTCCCAGACGCACTTCATCCAGATAGTCTTGCTGCGGCTCAAAATCGACGCCGCGTTCTTTCACCAGCATCGCCACGTGGTGGCTCGGTACCTGCCCGGCGAGCAGAGCGAAGATCTGCACCTGGTTCAGCGGCTTCTTTGCGCTCCCCGGCTCGGGCTGCCTGGCCGCACGAAGCGCCTTAAGAAATGCCTCGCTAGCGCCCGCGGCCTTGAGGCTTTGGAGAAAATCCTCCGCCGGTGCAAAATCAATACCGAGCTGCTCGATCAGCTTCGCGCCCGACTCGTCCCCGAGTCCGTCCCGCACTATGCCTTGCACTTGGTCCCGCGTGAAAGGCTCTTGCTGCGCCCAGGCAGGCAGGGCGAGGACCAGCCTGATCGCCACCACAAGAAAAGTCAGAGTCTTCCGGAATCTCATTGCGACTTCTCAAGCCTATCAACGCGTGCTGCGGCTTGCGCTTGCCGCAAGCTCAGCTTACTTCAGAATAAAGGAAGCCGTCTTCTCAGCCATTTCAGGCCCTTGTTTCACAATGAAGCGCACGGTGAAGTCACCCGGCTCGAAACGGTCGAGCGGAGTCATGGCCACGTACTGAATTCGCCCGTCCTTGTCCGGAGGGCCGAGAGAGGGCAAGCCCTTTCCCAGAACCTTCCCATTCCTGCTGAATTCCATCACCAACTGCGGAGCCGCAGCAACACTCGTGTCCGTGTAAATCACCAGATAGAAGGGCAAGGTGTTGTTGTTCGCCTTGCTGATCACCGGGTTCAGGGTCGGAGAAATAACCTTCGTGCCTAACAAGAAGGGGTCGCTGTCCGCGGTGGATGCGCCGCGTTCCTTCGTGGACCGGACGATGCTGACGCCGCTAATGGCGAGCCCCGAGGACGGCTCCATCATCACGCGGCTTTTGCTGGCGCTGATCCTTTTGCCCTCCCCATCCAGCACGGCGGTTTCGAGGGCATAGCGCCCGGGCGGCAAATCGAAGTGTTCGGTATAAATGAAGTGGTTCGCCTTTGTTGACTCAAGCCTTTCGGACGGGACATGGATGGGGACATCATTCTGGAGTTTTTTCACCACTTGGCCCTGTACATCCTTCACGAGAACAACGTAGGACAAACGGCCTTGATACTGACCCGCCACTTCGCCTTGTTGGAGGGTCACATTGGCGAGCGGCACATCCATCACGAGTTCGCACACGGATTGATTCCGCAACCCGCGGAAATACAGGCCCGCCGACCCATATTCGAACGCCTTGGACACCTCGGGTGAATTGAGCGCGGCCAGCAGCGTGACCTCGTAAGGTGGAAGCGCGGCTCCAACAGAACTGGGCGAAAGCGGAAACGCGCTGTATCCGGATCTCGATTGCACGCGCAGGTCCCCAGGCGAGGTTCTGACAGCGACTTTGTGGAACGACCCATCGTAGTTGCTGATCTGCGGCGCGTACGAGATCTCGTAATAGGTTTGGATGTCTTCGGCCAACCTGCGGAGCGGCCCCCGCAATTCGTTAGTGCTGGCGATGAGGAGGCCACCCGTGGATTCGGCGAGATGGGCGAAGGTCAATTGGTAATTTGACCGAGTACTCTGGACGATTGTTTCCATCAGGCCCGCCTCACCCATCGTGGTCGCTCCATTACCCAGCTTGCCTGCCTGAGCCTGGGACGTTTGTGCGGCAGAGCGTAGCTCGTTAATGTTGGCTTGATTCGCGCTCAGCGTCCTCAGGCCATGGGCGTCCACAATGTAAAAGCTCACATTCGACCGGTTCGCGGCGCCAATGAGGTCATCGAATGCTGATTCGATTCCTTGCGGAATCGTGAAGCCCTCGGAAAAGTAAAGCGCAGTCTTCCGTCCAGGCAGGCGGTATTGCTCTTTCACGGCGTCGAGCAAGGCGAAGATCTCGACCCGGCCGGGTACAGTCATGGCGTTGCTCTGTTCGGTGTTAAGCGCTTGCAGCAGCATTTGGGCCATGACAGCCTTCGCCCGCGCATCGGGGTCCGCGGACTGGTTTGGAGCGGCGACCTGCGCGCTGGGGGGATTCGTTGGCGCTGGAGCGGACTGCGCATCGGAGCCGACGGCGCGTTCAAGTTCCTGGCGCACGTGCTCGGTGTCGGCAGCGAAATCGGTCACCTGAAGTTTCGTTACCCGGTCGATCGCCTTACGAAGGAGCTCGGGATCATTAGTGTATGGCTGCAAGACCTCAAGCTTGTGGTCAATGGTCGTGACGGACATGTAAACATTGGGTGGAAGATCCTGCTTGAGGAAATCCAGGGCGCCCTCACGGGCCAGTCGGCGGGCGTCGGCCTCGTCCGCAGTCGAGGAAACGGGGTTGCCGGAGGGGGCCGTCAAAGTGCTGCCGTGCTCAGCGCCCACTGCCTCCTGCGCCGGTCGCCGGGCGGCGCTGCGAAACTGAAAGATCATCGTCACCAGGCGGACCTGATGCAGCGGGTCGAGCGGTGTCCGCGCACCACCTGACCCAACGGCCTCTTTGCCCTCGATAAGACGAAGCGACTTGATCTCTTTCGGCTCCCCGTTGTCAAAGACCTGGAAATTGTCGGACTTTAGATCCTTGACCACATGCCCTTTCTTGTCGCGCACCACGACATCGAGCAGCACTTCCTCGCTGGCGGCCTTGACGACCCCTCCCGGCGCGGGAGGAGGCTGAGACTGTTGTGCGCAAAACCCTGGCCCCAAGGACATCGCGATGGCGGCAGCCCATAGACCCACAAGGTAGGAGAACTTCAACATGACCTGCTCCTTTCCATTCAGCAAGTAGCAGGCCTGCTTTCCAAGGCCTTTGCTACTTGCTCGCAATCGCTTCGCGCAGCGCCGCTTCCATCGTTTCGCCATGAAATTCCAGTTGAGTCAGCCGGGTGCTGTAACGGACGCGGCCGTCTGCGCCAATCACAAAGGCGCGGCTGGGCCAGGCGGCATAAGCGGCCTCCACACTCCCGTCCATGCCATCCACCAGCGCCGGAAACTTCAGGTGGAGTTCTCGCGCGCACGTGACGGCGTGGTCTTCTTTGTCCTCCATCGTGGAGGCGGGGGCTACGGCGACTCCTTCTCGCACGTTCCGGGTGCTCTGCCAGTCGCCTGCTGCGTGCGCCTCGCGAATGTAAACGAGAAAGAAACGCGCCTGCCGGCCATAGGCTTCAAATAGGGCGTTGAGTGCCTCGGCCGAAGCGCGGAAATTCGGGCACGAGTAGCTGCCGAAGACCAGCACGACGGGGGTCTTTCCCCGGAAATCACTCAGCCGCACTTGGCGTTTCACGCCCACCTCCGGCAAATCGAAATCGGGCGCGAGCGCGTTGGCTGGCGGCCCTCCTTGCTTTGCTTCCGCATCCTGTTGGAGCCTGCGCACCGTGTCCCCCTCCAGCGCCGCCTCCGAGCGCAGGTGCAGCCGCGTATAGACGGAGAGCAGCTCGCGGTGGGCTTCCAGCGAGTCGGGGATGGCCAAAGTGACGGCTTCCAAACGTTCGCGAGCTTCCTCGAGCTTTCCCGTACCACTGAGGCATTCACCCCACGCCAGCCGCGCCTCGATGGATTCGGGATGGCGGCGCAGAGCCGCTCGAACAAAGGGCGTGGCTTCAGAGTATTGTTTCGAGACGATCAAGATCTGGCCAAGCGCGAGATTGGAAGCGTAATCCTCGGGGTTCACCGCCAGTTCCCGGCGAAAGGCGGCCGCCGCGCTGGCAGGATCTCCTGTGTTCAAGAGCGCCAAGCCGTAGTAAGACTGGAGTTGAGGCAGCTTAGGATTGAGCTCGATGGCGCGGGCCAACTCCTTCACAGCGGCGGGATAGTTGCCGGACTCGACGAGCTGCCTGCCGAGAAGAAAGTGCGCTTCCGCGCTCTCTTCGTTGCGCGGGATGGGGATCGCCAGGCAGGATACACCACCAAGGCACAAAGACACCAACGCGGAAGGCAAAAGGCAAAACGCAAAAGTCAAAACCAGCCGACCTTGCCATTTGCGCTTTGAGTCTTGACTTCGCACTATCCACCTGCCCACTGCTTAACCGGCCGCTCCCCACCTGCCCCGTTGAGCAGTTTACGCAGCACGGAAGTGACCCCTCACCCGGCCCGCGACGGCTGGTGAAGGCGCCGTCGCGGGCCACCCTCTCCCCAAGGGAGAGGGCTGTAACACGCTACCCGGCCTGCCCACTGCCGACCTGCCCATCTGCCGACCTGCCCACCTGCCCATCTGCCCACTTTGTGTCTTGGTGTCTTGGTGGTGCACCCTTCTAACCGCCGATGCCTTTTCCTTCCACGATGGTGATATACCTGTCGATGGGGAGGTTGGTGAAGCGGTCCACTCGGGTGCTGGGCGGAGGCCACTTGATTTCGATCGAATCGATTTTAGTCCTGGCGCCAATTCCCAACACGAGCCTGGGGTCATGGGAGGAAAGATAGCCTCCGCCCGCTACCTTGTAGACGTGCCGCTTGAGATCGCCAGCCTGCCAGCTCACCTTCGCGCCCACAGCGTCGGGATTCGCCACTCTGCCTTTAAGCTGGACGCCCAGCCAATGACTGAGCTTGCCGACGTTATTGCGGAGTAGGAGGGGAGCCCCGTCGTTGAGAATCATCAGCACATCCACGCCGCCATCGTTATTAAAGTCGCCGATCGCCAGGCCGCGCGCGGCAAACTGGCGGCTGAAGACCGGGCCGCTTTGGTCGCTCACGTTTTGAAAAGTGGACCGGTAGCCGGTTCCCAGATTGCGCCACAACAGGGGGTTTTCCTCATATTGAATCTCGCTGTGCAGTTGGGACACTTTGTTGTCAGGGTGGCCGGAGACGATGAACAAATCCATGTTGCCGTCGTTATCGTAGTCGAGGAACTTCACTCCCCAGCCGCTCATGGTGCGCACCTTCATTCCGATGCCGTTGGAAACCGAGAAGTCGTCGAACGTTTCGTCGCGGTTATTGTGATAAAGGGAGAACATTTCCTCGTCCACATCGGTCAGGAAAATGTCCATCCAACCGTCTTGATCGTAGTCGGCGGAGTCCGCGCCCATCCCCGACCGCACCCGCCCGTCGGCGCTGTAACCTACACCCGCTTGAAGTCCGATCTCCTCGAATTTCCCGTGGCCGCGGTTGGCAAAAAGGAAACTCGCCACCATATCGTTGGCGACGAACAAATCCATCAGCCCGTCGTTGTTGATGTCGGTGGCCACGACTCCCCAGGCGATCCCCTTGACGCTCGAAATGCCCGATCGCTCGCTAACGTCGGTAAAAGTACCATCGCCGTTATTGTGGAAAAGCCAGCTCGGCATGGGATCATACACGTTCGGGATGCAATAGTAGCGGTCGATGGTCCCACCAAAGCCGCAGAATTTGTTGTTCGACTTGTTAAAATCTACAGAGCGGCAAATGAAGAGGTCCAGGCGCCCGTCATTGTCATAATCGAACCACACGGCGCTGGCCGCAAACCCGAAAGCGTTGATGCCGGCTTTCTCGGTCACGTCAGTGAACGTGCCGTCGTGGTTGTTGTGGTAGAGCAGGCATCGGCCATATTGGGTCAAGCAAAGGTCGGGCCAGCCATCCCCGTCGTAGTCGCCCACGGCGACGCCCATTCCGTAGCCGCCCCCCGCCAATCCGGCCTTCTCGGTCACGTCGGTGAACGTGCCGTCGCGGTTGTTTTGGTAGAGAGCGTTGCGGAGGGGGGGATCGGGATCGTAGAAGTCGCACTTGCCGCTGTTCACCAGGTAAATGTCCATCCAGCCATCGTTGTCGTAATCGATGAAACCGCCGCCGCCGCCCAGGGTTTCCGGCAAGTAGAATTGCGGAGAGCGGCCGCTCGCGCGGGCGAAGGTAATCCCACTGGCCGAACTCGGAATCACCTCAAAGACTGGCAGACCATTCGGCGGTTGGGGGACGGATGAGCCTGACAGATTAAGGATTCGCCCCGAAAGGCCGTAACCCGCAAGTCCGGCGAGTCCCACTGCCTTTAGAAAGTTGCGGCGCGAGCTACTCATTCGTTAAGGTTCCTCCCGCGAACGAAAGTGTGGAACAACCCGAATCTGTCATTCCGAGCGCAGATGCCCATGATGCTTCGGCCCACCACGGTGCATGAAAATGCGCCTTCGGCACATGCATTTGCATGGCAGCGCGGAATCCTGCTCTGGACCTTTCTTGTACAATCCGCCGGAACGCAGAGCGAGATTCCTCGCTGCGCTCGGAATGACAGCGCTGAGTCTCATTGGAGCCGCCGAAACGACCCCTCACCCGGCCCGCGACGGCTGGTGAAAGCGCCGTCGCGGACCACCCTCTCCCCTTGGGAGAGGGCAGAACCCGCTTTCCATCAATGCGGAACCGTTGTCTGATCCTTTGTGACTTCCTCCGCCCGGGCACGCTTCTGAGCTTGGACTTCGTCAGTTAGCTTGGCGACGATGGCTCTTTCGCGGTCGCCGTCCTGCTTCAGGTGGAGCCGGTAATACAGCCTTGCCAGCGAGACGTGCGCATCCAGAAAATTCGGGCTATCTTTGATCAAAGCTTCCAGCGACTTCCTGGCCGGCTCGAGATTCCCCATTCCGATCTGGACGATCGCGATTTGATAACGAACCGCCGGGTCGCCCGGCCGCACTTGCAGCGCACGGGCCAGGTATGGAATCGCTTCTTTGTAACTCTCCCCCTGATTCAGCATAACGCCAAGATAGAGATTGGAACCAAATTCGTTGGGATCGATCGCCAGTTCCTGGCGAAAGCATTCCATGGCATCCTCCCGATGGCCGAGGGTCAGCAGCGCGTTTCCGTAAAGGTAATGAGCCAAGGGGAGCTTCGGGTCGAGTTTGACGGCAGCCGACAGTTCATCCACCGCGCCCGACGCGTCGAGGATCTCCAGACGTGCGGCGCCCAGCATCAGGTGCGCTTCCGCCGAATTGCCATTGCGGAGGATTTTGTTCACCAGGACTTCCCCTTTGTGTACCTGTCCGCTGCGGATCAGGGCCATCCCCAGCAGGTAGATCAACCCTTCCTCATCCGGATGCGCGGTTTCGAGCGGCTCGAGGAGTTCCACTGTCTTCTTGTACTCGCCTAAGCGGAAATAGCAATCCGCCAGCAAAAGGGCGATTTTTAGGTTTGCGGGGTCGGCGGCATGAAGAGGCAGGAGTTCGCCTGCGGCAGCGGTGAGCTGCACGGCTTTGTAGTACGCCAGGGCCAGGTTCAGCCGGATCTGGGGAAGGGGCTGCAATCGCAGCGCACGCTTGTATTCGGTGATGGCTTCCTGGTAACGCCCCGCCGCTGCCAGAGCCGCGCCGAGGTTCGACCTGACCGGAACAACATCCGGATACTGGGCGAGAAACAAGCGGTAATCTTTGATCGCCTGGTCCAGTTTGCCGGCCTGATGAAGCGACTCCGCTTCCTTCAACAGAGCTTCGGGGGACGCCGTCTGCGCGATCAGGGCGCCTGCCAACAATAGAACCGGAAGACACGGACGCAGGCAACTCGAAACGCAGCAGCAAAGACCCTTCGAGGCTTTGAAAATGACTCCCCTCCTCGGCGGAGGAGGGGGTAGGGGGTGGTGGGCCGCAGCGCCAACGCGCCGGTCAACCACCCCTAACCCCTCCTTAATAAGGACGGGGATTATCTTAGCCCGGAAATGGTTCATTCGCCCTCACGATCCGAATTCGATAATCTGTAAACTTATGATGCCCTCCCGGCAACTCGAGTTTAGGCATATGGCAAGACGCGCAACGGTTCGTGGAGATCTTGCCGTGAAGGTGAGCAACGGATGAGCAGACAGAACTTTGCACTCTTCAACTGCGGGACGGGTGAGGGGTTACCTCGGTTCGCGAGCCACGTTGTTGTCCGGCTAGAGCTTTGCATCAAGGAGAAGCTACCGCTTGGCCGCCTGCGATTCGTAGTAGGCGATTCTGGCCCTCATCGTCTCAGCGAGTGGTTGGTTGTTGTCGCGCGTGGCCAGCTCTAGCGTTCGTCGTCCCACCCGGGCGGCGTCCGGAAATCGTCCCACCTCGGAATACATTGCCGCCAGCATCTCCAGGCTCTGCGGCTCCTGCCCGCCGGAAAGTTCCACCGCCTTTTCGAAGTGCGGGATGGCCTCGGCAAAACTGTGCTTCGCGGCCAGGACGCGACCGAGGTTGAACCGGAACTCGAGCGAATCCGGATTGATGCCCACCGCTTTTTCCAGGTGCGCCACGGCATCATTGAGCCGGCCGGCCCGCGCCAGGACGAGGCCGAGCAAGTTGTGCGCATCGGCAAATTCCGGGTCCAGTTCGAGAGCCTTCTGGATGTGGCCGGTGGCTTCGTCGGTGCGCCCGGCCTGAATCAGCGCCGCCGCCAGGTTGCCCTCGGCGATTGGATTCTTCGGATTGATCTCGAGGGACTTCTTGTAAGCGTCGATGCCGTCCGCCAGCTTGCCCGCCCGTGTCAGTGCGACGGCGAGGCTGGAGTAAGCGGCGGCGTTGTTGGGGTCGAACTCAACGGAGTCCTGGTACTGGGTGATTGCCTCGTCGAGCTGGCCCTGCTGGTCCAAAGCAAAGGCAAGGTGGTAATGGGCCTTGCCGTCTTGAGGGTCGAGTTCCACTGCTTTCCGCCACTCGAGCAAGGCCGCGGCGTAATCGCCTTTTCGAGCCAACTCACCGGCCACGTCGAAGATCCTGTAGAAATCGGTGGCCGGCGCATCCATCTTGGTTATTCCGTCCACGGGGATGTTCACGAACTCCGGAATGTTGACGGCGCGGTTGGCGGCCGTTGCGTTCTCGATCAGGATGGCCGGACTATCGTGGCCTTGGGCGTCGATATGCGTCAGGTACAACTGCGTGTAGAGCGAGCGTCCTTTCGAGGAGAAGGCTAGCCAGCGGCCATTGGGAGAGAAGGTGTGCCAGGAGTTCATGCGCGGGGTGTTGCAGCTCAGGCGCCGTGCCGTGCCGCCTTCAAAGGGCACGATGTAGAGCTGGCTATCGGGTCTCATCAGCAGGCCAGTTCGATTCTGGACGAAAACGATCCAGCGGCCATCCGGCGAAACCTTGGGAAAGTTGTTGCTCATGCCGTTTTGCGAAGCACCCTGAATCCGTTCGGGTGCGCCGCCATTGCCGTCGTTAAACGGGATTCGGTAGAGATCGTACTGAATCTGTGTTTCGTCTGGATCGTTCGCGACCTGAGCCACCTTCTGACCTTCATAATACGGGTCCTTGGCTTCCGCGCGGGAGAAAACGAGGTATTTGCCGTCAGGGCTCCAGAAGGCGCTGGCTTGCACATAGCGCGGATCGTCGGCGCCCGGAAGGGGTTTTAACTTGCCGGTGGCTTTGCTGTACCAGGCCAGGACGCCGCGGGTGGGATAAAACACCTGGCCGAATCCGTAATCCTTATAGAAGCCGTTGAAGAACCGGGAATCGAAGTCCCGAATGTGCGAGCCGGGGTTTTCAATGGACGTGACAATGTACTGGCCGTCGGGCGAAATCTGCGACATGAACCCGAACCGTTTGCTCGCCTTCTCCTCGGCGAAGGAACTCCACCGGATCACGTACTGGTTGCGGATGGAAGTCTCCGCCTTCACGGGCACGATGCCGTACAGACCCTTGTCGTTACCCGGGCCGTCCACGTCCAGCCCCAGGGTCTTCCCATCCCGCGAGAACGAGTGGCAGTTGGCGCAGGTGGGCAAGCCTTCCATCATCAACCTGCTCTTCGGCTCGGAAATGTAGCGCAAACGCCAGGCGATCAGGGGGATGGCCTCGGTCGGGACGGGCATGATGACGCCCTTCTGGCCGACCGGAACCGATATCAGCGGCACGTCGCGGAAGAAGAGGGGAGCGCCCACCGGATCGGTCGAAGTTTGAATGGTGACTTGCCCGCGCGACACTGCCTGAGTTGCGGCCTCGTTCGTGAATCCGGTAATCGTGACCGTCGCGAGCTGCTTGATGGAGTGCTTCTTGATCTCCGCCCAGGTTTCCGGGTCGGGCGTCCAGGAATGCCCGGCTTCTTCGTTGGGCGAAAGTTGGGGGGCGACGGCTCCTGCCTTCGCGCAACGCTCGTCGATCTCGCCGATGGGCCGTTTCTCGCCGCGGGATTTCGCCTGGATTCCGTGTGCGTGGCCCGCGAAATGGACATCGATCACCCAGAAACTTGCGGTTGGGCTCGCGTCCCTCCAGAGGAACACCGGCGGCGTGATCTCGGGTGGGAAGATCGCTCCCTCAGCGGGGTAGTCAATCGTGATGGCTGCGGCGGGTTCGGGCGTCGCGGCGGACTGGTGGCGGTTCTTGGCATGGCCGGGGACACACACTGCACCCAGTATCAGAATGCCAGTGACAAGTAGTGAAAGCCTCAGCGACCGCATGCGAAATTAGCGCAGGACCGCGCCTCCGGGTTGCCAAACGGTTTCGCCAGATATCCCCTTCTGACAGGAGCGTCGGACATGCATTATACCACCGATTCGAAGCTGGTGTAGCCCCCGTGGCGCCCGCCACCCGCCCGCAACTTTGGGGTGCGAATTCGGGTTCGATGCCGCACAAAAGGTGGCTTCTTGCCCCTTTTGGGGGTTCGATTTGGGTTCGTTTGCACTCAAAAATGAGTTCGTTTTGCGCACTATAAAACGTCAAGTCCTTTGTTATCAATAGATAGTTGAGTTCGTTTCGTCAAAATAGTATCTTTTTTCCATTTCCGCGCTTCTTTATCCCCTTGCCGGGTCCATTTCCCCTTACCTTGGCGCAGCCATTTTCCGGCGCTTCTCTTTTCGACAACCATGATAGGCTACCATAAACCGATTTTCGTGTCAAGAAAAAAGGCCGCCCCTTGCGAGGCGGCCCCTTTCCTTTGCCAGCGATTTTACCAGAGGCAATCAGAAGATGAACTTGACCGCCATCTCGATGATTCGGTGGCCTTGCTTAAACGTGGTCTCGCCGAAGACCGGGTCATTCTGCTGCAATGTGGTCGGATTGAAGCTAAGACCCATGTTCCCTCCGTTGAAAGACCACAGCGGATGGTTCAGGAAGTTGTACCCATCGAAGCGGAACTGGAGCGTCCTCGACTCAGCGATCTTGAAGTTCTTGAAAAGCGCCAGATCGGTGTTGAAGAAGCCCGGTCCGTAAATGGGCGGTAGGATGGTTCCGCCGTTCTGACCGACTTGGGTCGGTGGAGTGAAGCAATTCCCGTTGATGTACTGATGGGGTCCGGGACCGCCTCTTGGATTACACCCCGACCGTAGCATTGGGCTGAGCTGAATGTCCGGAGTACCCAGCAGCGAGACGTTGCTGATGGCGATGCCCTTGGGGTTAGTCGCGCTGACGGAGTCCGGGATGATCGCGCCGTTGAGATTCATGCTAAAGTTCTGGCCTTGATAACCTGTCAGGTTGGGGCCGCTCTCGAGCTGCGTGATGCCCGAGATTTGCCAGCCACCAGCAATTCCTTCGGCCAACTTGTTCTTGGTGGGGCCGGGCAACTGGATGGAGTAAGCGGCATTGAAAAGGTGCGTGCGATTGCTCTCCAACACACCATAGTTGTCCGCCAAGTTGAATTGGTCGTAGAACCCCACGATCCCCATGGCTTTGCCGTAGGTGTAGTTCATGTTGATACTGTACCGGCCCTTGGAGCGCACCCACGTCACCTGCATCGAGTTGTAGTTTGCATACCCGTTACTGGTATCGATGTCCAGGTCCGAGTACCCCAACAAGGGGCGGAAGTTGTTGGCAACGAGGTCGTTCGGATTGGCCCCGCCATTCTTCGACGACAGCATGGCCCCCTTGGGCACCAAGTTGATGTTCAGACTATTGAAGTTTAAAGTGCCGCCGTTGCCAGAACTGAACATATCGCGAGTCCGGTTGCCCACGTAAGCGATCTCCAGCAAGCTCGACCATGGCAGGCGTTGCGAAACCGTGAAGTTATAGCTGTCCGTGTAGGGCTCCGCACTGGTCGTGCCGTCTACCGCCGCCGGCGACGAGGCCGAGGCAGAGATGGGGAGCGTGTCGATTTCAGAGGCTATCAAGGGTTCGGTACTTCCGTTAGGCAAGGGGACTACTCCGCCGAGGCTGTACGACTTCACCCCCGCCGCCGCATCCAACCCGGTGGTGGCCTGACCGGCGTGGAAGTAGTACCGGCCCCAGCCGCCCCGCAGCACAGTCTTGCCCGTACCAAAGAGGTCGTAGGCGGCGCCTATGCGCGGTTGGTAGAACAAGGCCCGCGTGGGGAACCCGCCTAGCGGAACGCTGGCGTCCTCCTTGTGCCATTCGAACCCGCAGTATGACGACGCGCAACTCGGGCTGAAGGCCGATTGGTTGAAGATCGGGAAGCCGTACCCAAGGCGGTCATACCAGGGCTGGAGGTGAGACATACGAAGCCCGTAGTTGAGGGTAAACCGTTTGGTCACCTTCCAGTCATCCTGCACAAAGAATTCGAAGTTGTTGTAAGCCTCGTCGTTGACGCGGTTGAACGAGGTTTCGTTGTACGAATTCAGTATGCCCAAAACGCCGTCGGCATAGGGATCTCCAGTAGTGAGGGGATTACTTGGAGTGACGAAAGGACCCATATACTGCAGGTATCCATTGGTGTTGTTGTTGGCGGGCTGGGCATTGCGTATCCACTCCCAGAAGAAACCTGCCTTGATGGTGTGGGTGGCGACGACCTTGGCAACGGTATCGCTAAGGCTAGGCATCCACTTGTCAGCATACAGCCCTGCCGAGGGACCTCCGTCTTCGAAACCGCCCGGATTGAACACAATGGCCGCTTCGGAGAGACCACCGTTTCCGCCAAACGAAGGAATCTGCTTGACGCCATTATTGAACAGGCCCGTGTAGGTGTACCCGACCTTGCTGCGGTCTACCTTGGTAGGGTCTTCGAAGACATTGGGGAAGCCAATATAGCTGTAGGCAAAGACGAATTCGTTGGTCATGGTGGGGCTAAAGACGTGAGTCAATGACGCCGATATGGAGTCAGAACGGTTCTTGCCTAGCACCGGTGTCGGATAAGGAACCTGCTCACTCTGGCGCCACCACAGACCTACCGGGAACTGCTGCGTCTCCCGCTGCAAGTTGTAACGAACGAACAGCTTCGTGCTGTCGCTGATGTTGTAGTCTACCCGCGCTTGCCACTGGAGGTTGTTCTGGTTGAAGACTTCCGATTGCACGTAGTTGTAGCCGCCGGTGGCGGTGGGATTGGCGTTGGGTGCGGGATAGAGCTTCATCAGCGCGATCATGTTAGGATCCATCGCCGAGGTCGGGATTGTCGTACCCCCATACTTGGTCACGGTTGCCGCGTTAAGCTGGCCCACCGGCGAGCCGGAAGCCGTGATGTATCCGAGGTTTGCGTCGCCGAGTTGGTCGAGCGAGGCCGTCGAGAAATCGCCCCCGAGAATGGCTGGGGTGGGAACCGTCGCGCGGAGCAAGCCGGTATCCAGAACCTGATAGAAGTACTCGAACCCGGTGAAGAAGAACAGTTTGTCGCGGTTCGTATTGAACTTGCCTGGAATTGTTATCGGACCGCCCAGGGTGCCGCCCGGGTAGTAATACTTGTTCCCCGGTTTGGGCGCGCCCTCCGCGTTGTTCAGCGCGTCGTTAGCGTTCATCGCGGCATTGCGCGCCGAGAAGAACGCGGAGCCGTGGAACTCGCTGCCGCCAGACTTCGTTATCGAACTGATGAGGATGGGGCCCTTCTGGTTCTCGGCGCTGTAATTCGAATCTACTTTGAACTCGGAGAGCATGTCCGCATTCGGATTGACGGGCGTGTCGCAGTCGCAGCCCGGATCGGCAACGTGCGCCCCGTCCGCCGTGATGTCCAGAGAGTTGCTCGGCAGCCCGTTATAGCTGTAGGCGTTGTTCAGCGGGCTCTGGCTGCCAGCGTCGCCGTTGGCATTGATGCCGATCACTTCCCCGGTGTAGTTTGCCTTGTTCGTGGAGCCATTCTGGAGGGCGAAGCCCGGCATGATCTTGATGTACTCGGCTGCGTTGCTGCCCACCTCAATGTAGTTGTCCAACTCTTTGGTGGTCAGCGTCTCCGATTTTTCGCCGGAATCTACTGGCACAATGTTCGTGACCGCGCCGGTAACTTCAATGGTTTGGGCTGCTGTGCCGACTTTGAGGTCGACGTTGAGATTGCGTTTTTCACCGCCCAGGAGCTGCATGCCAGTGGCTTCATAGGTGGCAAATCCTTGCGCCTCAACCACCAGCTTGTAAGTAACGTTACCGGTGGCCACGGAAGCGAAGGAGTAATAACCTTCTGCATTGGTAACCGTATCGCGCGCCGATCCCGATTGCTCATTAATCAGTTTCACTGCCGCATTCGGCACCACCGCGCCCGAAGGGTCACTCACAACCCCCGTGAGAGTGGCAAATATCGACTGCGCCGACAAACGCGCAGCCGGCATTGCCAGGAGCGTGAGTGCAACGAAGAGTTTTGTGCATCGCTTCATAATTATTTAGCCTGCCCCTTTCCCCTCTCAGAGAAGTTTCGCGAGAGGAACTGTTAAACATGGTTAGGGTGATTAGCCTGCCCGCGCCCGCGAAACACCGGAGCGTCCCATAGACAAGCTGAAAGTCCAGACCCGACGCGCGACGAGAATCTACAATTCGAGCACTAAAAACAAGGCTAAACCCGTTAATTCACGGTTACACGCCAAAGAGTCCTACATTATCTTTGGGATCACTGCCGACCGCTGTAACGTTGCCTTAAGACGGTACTCATCTTCGCTCCTCATCCTCCGATCACGCGCCCCTTGTTACCGATTCGGCCGGCCTGCTTGATGGGGTCAGTGACTTTTTGCGCACCCATTGGGTTGGTGGTATACTGCGTTACACAGAGGGTTACAAGGAATGACGCAGTCGCCCACCCGCCAGGAAGAAAAAGCGGAACTGGAGGCAGTTTTTGCCTCGGGGACTTTCGCCAAATCGCAAAATCTGGCGCGACTGCTAAGGTACCTGTGCCACAAGTACTTTGCAGGCCAAGCGAGCGATCTGAAGGAGTTCAATATTGGCGTTGAGGCGCTAGGGCGTCTCGCCGACTTCGATCCCACCAGCAACTCCATTGTCCGCGTCGAGTCACACCGGCTTCGCGAAAGGCTGAAGAAGTACTACGAAACTGAAGGCCTTCATGACCCCGTTGTCATCGTCCTTAAGCCTGGCAACTACGCACCGCAGTTCCTCGCCCGCTCCGAATTTGAGGCACACCTCCTGCCTCACCAGATGGAGTCATCCCGCGAGGCCACAGAGGTGTTGGGCGGGAACGTTGCGCAACCCGGCCCGGCTAACTTCCCCAAACCCTCCTCGCCGTTGTCGAAGCGATTTTCGGCTTGGCTCGCCACCCGGCAAGGCCGCGCCATCACTTGGTTCCTAGTGCCCACGGCGGCGTTCGTCCTTCTAGCTACCGCCGTGATCCTGGTCACATGGAAGTCGAAATCCGTGAGCTCCCAAATCCCCAGCCTCGCTGCCCCCAGGCTCGAAAGCAGGGAAGTGGCGGCTAGCGCCGATTCCCGACAGGAGTTCCGGATTCTGGCGGGGTATTCGAAAAGCAATTACACCGACCATACGGGACAGGTTTGGGGTCCGGACCGCTACTACTCAGGTGGTACGACGCGGAGCGCGCCACCGCAGTTTATCGATCGTACGTCGGATGCCACGCTTTACGAAAACTGCCGAGAGGGCGAATTCAGTTACGACATCCCGCTAAAGCCGGGTGTGTACGAACTCGGACTCTTTTTTGCGGAGACCATTTACGGCCAAGGCACTCTGGCCGGAGGGGGGGAGGGCAGCCGCACTTTCAACGTGGAGTTGAACGGCAGTCCGATCCTCACCGAATTCGACCCCATAGCTGATGCGGGCGCCAATAACACCGCCGACAAGCGTGTTTTCGTCAACGTGAGCCCTGCGCCCGACGGGAAACTCCACTTGCGATTTTCCAGGTTCGTGGGCCCCACGCCCCCGCAAGATGTAGCCATTCTAAACGCGCTTGAAGTCGTGCCAGGGATCCCGGCGAAAATGCGCCCCGTCCGCATCGTGGCACAGACCAACTCGTACACGGACCACAACGGCCAAGTTTGGAGTCCCGATCTCTACGCGAGCCAGGGCCGCTTAGCTCTCCACAACCGGTCCGTGGAACAGACGGCGGACTCAGGCCTTTATTACGGGGAACGTTATGGACACTTCAGTTACGCCATCCCAGTAGCCACGGGACGACAGTACGGCCTAACCCTGCACTTTGCTGAAACCTACTTCGGGCCAGAAAATCCCGGCCATGGTGGCGCCGGGAGGCGGGTGTTTGACGTTTACTGCAACGGCGTGGCGCTGCTCCGCAACTTTGACATTTTCAAGGAAGCTGGAGGCGCCAACCGGGCACTGGAGAAGACCTTTCACGCATTGCCGGCTAGCGCGCTGGGTAAACTTTTCCTTACCTTTGTTCCGGTCAGAAATTACGCCTGCGTCAACGCCATCGAGGTGGTAGACGAGACGAAGTGAAAGCAGTCCGACTGGATTGGTGCCAGGTTGGCCATGTTAGACGAGACAGCGCGCTCAGGCCAAATTGCATCCTTGGGGCGAGCCATGGCGAAAAGATTTTCTTGCCTTTGGAGAGGGGTCGCCTGTGGAATGGTGGTCCTCTGTGCGGCGCTCCCCTCTCCACCGCAAGCCAACACCCAGCATAGCATCACGTTGCACGGTCAAGTGCAAACCAAGGATGGGCGGGGGATTCCTGACGGGGTGGCGATTACTCTTGAGACGAGCGACGGCGTGCCGATTGCGACCCGCCGAACGGATTGGAACGGGGACTTCGAATTTGCTCGGCTCGACGCCACGATTTACACCCTGAGCGTCAAGGCCGACAAGTTTCAAAACTACCTGGAGACCCTGGACTTTACAGACGCCCGAGTGAGTTATCACAGCATCAGCATTGCCCTCACTCCCATCGACAAACCCGCAGTCAACCTCGCGGCTCAACCCCCACTGACCGATCAGGCGGCTCCGAAAAACGCTCGCACGGAGTTTCAGAAGGGGAGCCGCGCCTGGCGGGAGAATAAGCCGGCGGAAGCGCGGGACCACCTGGAAAAGGCCGTCGCAGAGTACCCGTGCTACGCGCGGGCGCAGGCCGCTCTCGCTGAGGTCGATCTTGCCGAGCACAAACTGGAGAGCGCCGAGGCCGGCTACAAGCGAGCCATCCATTGCGACGGCAGTTACTCTGATGCTTTTTACCAGTTAGCACAGCTTTACATGAAAGAGAGGAGGCCCGCCGATAGCGAGGCGATTCTCCGCGAGGCGCTGCGCCTTTTGCCAAGCGCTTGGCTTTTCCACTATCAACTTGGAAACGCTCAATTTGTCCTGGGAGAGTACCAGCAGGCCTCGCAGGATTTTCTGACCGCGCAGTCACTCCATCCCGATATGCCGGCAGAGTTTCACATCAAGCTTGCCAACATCTACCTGAGGATGTCCGAATACGCGCAGGCCCTCGCGGAAATTGACACCTACTTGCGCCTCAGCCCGGAAGGGTCCTACGCCGCCAGTGCTAAGAAGATTTCCGAGAAACTGCGAAGTGGGGGTGGGACCGACGCCGGGCCCCGAACGGGTACATCTTCCACGGCCAAGCCTTGAGGGGAGCGATTCTACGGGCTGGATTCCCGCTCCCCCGCCTCCGCGGAGGACAAGCTTCGCGGGAATGACGAGTGGTTCGTAAGGGAGGTAATTCCAAACGACGCCACTACCCACGTCCGATGGAGCTACTTGCTTTGCACGAAAATGATGTACACTTAACCGAGGGCTATGTGAGCCTGCCTGGAACCTAGAACGTGAGAGCCAGGCGAGGCGTGCCATTAGCGGTGCTTATTATCATCGATGTGCGCCTGTAGCTCAGATGGATAGAGCGGTTGCCTCCGGAGCAACAGGTCGCAGGTTCGAATCCTGCCAGGCGTACCATAAATGCTGTGGAAATAGTAACTTAGGAGCACGGCCAGGAGAGCGGTTGCTTTTGCCGTACCAAGAAGTATCCACATAGTTAACTGTACTAAAATTCTTCCTTTAGTTATCAGTGAACGGTTATGTGAATTTGGTGCGTCGTTGCGTGCCCCTGCCAGGACGATGAAAATCCCGCCCAGCAATGATATCACCGAGCCATTCGCGGTCATCCCGAGCATCGGGAACAGACTCAGGACCGGCATCACCTTCCCAGGACGACCAGAGGCAATGGGTTAGTTTCCGTGAAGGGCGTTTATCGGGCACAATCCAGCGGAATAACCACTCAGCATAGTTTCCGAGTGCGGTCAACGGGGCAAGCTGCAATGGGGAGAGGGAAGCGCACCTCTCCTGTTTGCCGAGCAAACGTCCGCAGCTCTCGGGCTCTTCTGCGCAGTTATTGCAGCCTCGCGTACTCCGCCTTCGCTTGCTTGAGGATGGGAACATCCGGGTCGGCGTCTTTCCAGAGCGTGAGGAAGTCCTGATAGGCGGCGCG
>Ga0326727_10005797_pt1 | contig 34779 bp, 34 predicted proteins | sample MB2enrmetagenome_FD_207643 | JGI IMG/M metagenome (GOLD analysis project Ga0326727, IMG submission 207643) | Lab enriched peat soil microbial communities from McLean, Ithaca, NY, United States - MB29MY | ecosystem: Environmental > Terrestrial > Soil > Wetlands > Peat | place: USA: New York...
GCCAGCCGATCTTCTACCCGGTACTGAATGAAGAATATGCCACCCGGATCGCGCGGGATTGGAATACCAGGGACGAGGCCTCCGGTTTTGTTGGATATGTCTTGCGCTTCTCAGTCCGCGACGCGTTCCTGGCGGCCTACGAGATTCGGACGGTAGGGTCAAAAATGGCGCAGGAGTATTGGATTCCTGCCGAACATCTCCCTGCGTTCAACGAGAACCTTGTCGGCTTGATCGAAGTTGTCGCGGCATATCGACCATGACCTGCAGCCGAATCCGGGTTCAGGTTGTCGCGATTCGGGGAACGTCTGTATAGCCAAAGTCCCTCCCCTTAAAGAGCAGCCCTTCATTCGTCTCCATGGCCAGCGCGTAGGCGAAGCAGTCGCCGAAGTTCAGGTGAGCAGGGTGACCGCTTCCGCGGCCAAATGCCCGGTATGCCTCACGGGCCAACTCAGCCTGGCGCGCTGTGACTGGCTCGATTTCAACCCGCGCCTCCTGCAAGAACTCATCGAACCGCCTACTCAGTGCGGGGCTGCGGTTGCCGTCGACCACCACGGTCGCCTCAAGCCAGTTTGCTGCGGAGACCTTTACGGGACGATTGACCTCAACGGCGTGCACGATTGCGGCCGCTTCCGGCTCGAGTTGTAAAATGGCGATGATTGCGGAGGTGTCGAGAATCATTTGGGCAGCCCGTCCTCGCCGTACAGGAGGTCTCCGTGTTCCGTAGAGCGATACGGCTCGCGCCATAGAGGAGCTGCGGCCGTGGCGATCGCCAGCAACCGGTCAGCGAGCCCCTCCTGCTTTTCTGCCTCAACGCGATGAATCCGCTCCTTCACGGCCACGCGCACGGCGGTGGTCATGGATTCGCCTGTAAGCGCCGCCAGCTCCCGCACCAGCTTATGCGTCTCGCTGTTCTTGATATTCAAACTCATTGTCACACCATTTCTACCATCGGTTCTACTAGATTCTACCATTCTTCGGCATCTTGGAGGTTCGCGTCGTCGTTTCGATATGCTGGAACCATGCAGCTTCCATCGCTTGCCCAGATCCGTGACGCCCAGACGCTGGTTTATCGCCACATGCCGTCCACGCCGCAGTACTCGTGGCCGTTGATCAACCAACGGCTGGGGACCGAGGCCTGGATCAAGCACGAAAACCACACGCCGGTTGGCGCCTTCAAGCTGCGAGGCGCGCTGGTTTATGTGGATTGGCTTAAGCAGACGCAGCCCGATCTCAAGGGCGTGGTGGCGGCGACACGCGGCAATCACGGCCAGGGCGTGGGAATGGCTGCGCGGCTGCTGGGCCTGAAAGCGGTGATCGTAGTTCCCTTCCGCAACAGCAAGGAGAAGAACCGCGCCATGCAGGCCCAGGGCGTGGAACTGGTAGAGCACGGCCAAGACTTTCAGGACTCGCTTGAGTATGCCCGCATTCTGGCCGATGAACGAGGTTTTGCCATGGTCGACTCTTTCCACGAGCGCCTGGCGATGGGCACTGCTACCTATGCGGTGGAGTTGTTCGAGGCGGCGCCGGCGCTTGACGCAGTTTACGTCCCCATCGGCATGGGCTCCTCGGTCTGCGGCATGTCGGCGGCTCGCAATGCACTGTTTCTCACCACAGAGATTGTCGGCGTGGTGGCTTCCGACGCGCCTTCCCACGCGCTCAGCTTCAAACAGCGCAAAGTGGTGGAGGCCACGGCCCGCACGAGGATTGCCGACGGACTGGCCTGCCGGCTCCCACATCCGCAAGCCATGGAAGTGATCTGGAACAATGTGGCTCGTATCGTGGAGGTCTCAGAAGCTGAGATTGCCCAGGCGATGCGCGCCTACTACCAGGACACACACAACCTGGCCGAGGGCGCAGGGGCTGCCCCGCTGGCCGCGGCTCTGAAGGAAAAGAAGAGTGTCAGCGGCAAGCGCATCGGCATCGTGCTCACCGGCGGCAATGTGGACATGGAAATGTACTGCGAAGCGCTGGCAGGCGGAATCTAGGGAGGGCGGCATGAAAGCAATCGCAGAGAAACTCACGCCCATGGCCCACGCCGCGCAAAACCGCTGCTTTGGCTGCGGACAGGCGAATCCGATCGGCCTGCATCTTGAATTCCTGCTTGCCGAAGATGGCACGGTCGTCTGCCTGGCGTCGGTGCCGGATACGTTTGAGGGCCCTTACGGCTACGTTCATGGCGGTATCATCGCCACATTGCTGGACGAGACGATGAGCAAATCCCTGCGCGCCCGCGGCCTTGTCGCCATGACCCGGCACATGGAGGTTGACTACCTGCGGCCGGTTCCCTCCGGCGCGCCCCTTCGCATGGAAGGCCGCGTTACACACAACGAAGGCCGCAAGCATTGGAGCGAAGCGCGAATCCTGAACGCGGAAGGAACGGAACTTGCGAAGGGCAAGGGGCTCTTCATCGAGGTGCGCGCCCGGCATCCCAAGACCACACAAACGAACGCCCTCAGCGCAACGCCGCCAACCAGGTAATGATCGTGCTCTCAAGAAAGATGCGGTGATCGGACCATGCATGATCGGTGGCTGCGTGGATGGCGGTGACTTTTTGCCCGCCTTGTTCGTGGATGGCCTTGACCAGCTTGTCGGTTGTCGGGGCAAGGCCATCGTCGGCTGAGAGCACGAGGAGCGGCGTCTGGGTCAGCCCGGCAACGGCGTTGTCAAAGCCGAAGGCCTTGCTATTGGCGATGACTTCGTCCGCCATGCCTTCGGCGGTCGCGGCCAGCGACTCCCGGTCGCCCGCCATCATCGCGACGACTTTTTCGCGCGGCATGCCAGACATTGCTCCCATATCCCCCGCGCTGATCAGAATTGCGCCGATCAGTCCATGATCGTGGGCGGCAGTATGCACTGTCACCCAGCCACCCATGCTGTGTCCGGCGAGGGCGATGCGTTTCGTATCGATGCCCAGGCGCGTGGCGTTGGCCGGGTCGCGCAGATACGCCAGCACGGCGTCGGCATCTTCAAGGTTCTGGGCGAAGCGGAAGTTGCCGGGGCTACCCCAGGAGCCGCGATAGTTGAAGGTCACGGCGTTCCAGCCGGCGCGGCGGACGGCCTGCGCCAGGTCGAGGTTCTTCTCGTTGCCAGGCAGCCCGTGGCAGATGACCAGCGTGGGATGCGGCCCCGCGCCCGACGGCTGGTAAACCAGGCCGTTGATGAGCACGCCGTGAGAAGGAATGTGCAGCACGGACATGGCAGCCGGGTGCGCCGCGTCTGCCGGTGGATCGGTATAGATGGCCGCTGGAACGGACTGGGCCAGGGCAGCAACCGAGATCCCGGATAAGACTGCAAGCATGAGAACGGCATTGCGCATAGGGAATGCTCCTGGCGATGGAAATTGACGGCAGAGACTTGACAGGAATGGTAGCAGCAGGCGGGCCTCAAATCACTTTCTAAGTTCGACCGAGATTGCCTGACGGTCGACGGTTCTGTCGGATATCTTCATGTATTGCACGCGCGCTTTCATGCTTTCGGTGTCGTCATAGGGATGGACATCGCCCTCTGGCGTAAAGCCGAGCGCTCCGCGGCAGCTCGAGGCGCACATGTCAGCCCGGCACTGCCGGAAAGACCGCGACCGCGACAAAGCTCGGATTTGCGGAAAACTTGCAGGACACCAGTGCCCCGCCCACTGCACAGGGCGTGCGCGAGGGGCAGGGCGTGTCTGGTGCTGCCGGGCCAACTCAAACCTGCCAAACCGGCGGAGCGAATTACTGTGCTGGAACCATATTGATCGTGTCGCTGGTTACAGTATCGAAGGTAGTCACCGCCTTTGCGTTGGCCTCGAAGGCCCGCTGCGCGATGATCAGGTCAGAGAATTCGGCGGAGATGTTAACGTTTGACTCTTCGAGAGCTCCATCCTGCATGGTGCCAAGGCCGTTGGTTCCGGAAGCCCCTACGGAGGCCGTGCCACTGGCCAGCGTGGTCGCATAGTCGCCGTTCCCCAACAGGGTCATTCCCTGCAGATTGCTCACATTCGCCAGAGCCAGTTTGCCCACGGACTGTTGCTGCCCGTTCGAATAGGTCGCTGTCACCGTACCGTCCGAGGCAATATTGAAGCTCTGGTACTCGCCGCTGGCGTAGCCGTCCTGTGTGGTCGCGGAGACAGCTGAGGCGGAAGCCACTTGGCTAACGGTAGGGGTGCCACCCGAACCGAGCAAGCTCCATTTCATGTTCAGGTCGGCGGCTCCGTCGGCCAACCCGGTAAAAGCAACGGGAATCTGGCTGATGTCGCCGGCAGCTGTGCCTACTGGCGTTGCCACGCCGCCCCCCGGAGTCACCGAGGTTAGGTTGCCGCTTGAGTTGAAGGTCATGGTTCCGGTCACCGGCGTCGACACTCCGCTAGTGAAGTCCGTCGCTGGCAGGGCCACGGAATAACTCCACGTGTTGGTGGCCGTCTCGGTATAGGTCACCGTGGCCACGTGGGGCACGCCCAGTGAATCGTAGATGGTAACCTGAGCCGGGAATGCGGTACCCGCGGTGGAAGTAGCGTCGAGGTTGGCTGTCATGTTGAGGTTGGTGGTTGCCTGCGGCTGTTCCACCTGGCCCACAGGGATGTTGATCGCCGTGAGCGGAGAGTTCGTGTTTACCACGCCGCCAACCGCGGGATAGCCCAGCACCTCCTCGCCGTTCGAAGTGACCAGGTTGCCATTCGAATCCAGAGAGAAATTGCCGGCCCTTGTGTAGTCGTTGACACCGCCGTTGTTCACCACGAAGAAGCCGCTGCCGTTCAGAGCCACGTCGGTGGCGTTGCCAGTGGTGTTGATGGAGCCCTGCGAGAAGGCGGTCTCAATCGTAGCCACCTGCACGCCCGCGCCCACCTGGATCGGGTCGCCGGAGCCGGCCGAACCGAACTGCTGGTAGAAGAGGTCGGAGAAGTTGACCGACTGGCCCTTGAAGGCTGTGGTGCTCATGTTCGCCAGATCGTTGGCGATGGTGTTTAAGGCCGTCGAATCGGATTCGAGGCCGGTGAGCGGAATGAAAAAACTTGCCATGGTGAGTCTCCTCCTGGTTGCGTGCGTGGCTGGCGCAGGCCGAGGCGGCCGGCGGGTGCGTGTTTAAGGTTTACCGTGAATGGGGCCGGCTACCGAGGGCGTGGGCGACCCGATGCGCCGCGGGCGTGTCCGCTGGAACACTGAGATTGCCGGGAGCGTTCCCGCTCGCAGCGCCATGAGCTGCTGGGGGATGGGTTGCCGAGGCTCTGGCTACCGCAGCCTGAATATTGCCGAGCGCGCTGCCCTGGTGCGCAGCCGGTTGAACGATGGGCGGCGCGCCAGTGGAACTTGCTGTGCCGAGGCCCGCCGCCTGGGCAACCGCCTGACCTGAAACCGATTCGCCCGACGAATCTGTGCCCGATGAGCCCAGCGCCGTGGAGAGATTCTGGTTGATGTCGATAAGCTGCTCCAGGGAGTTGACCTGCACCAACTGGTTGATGTACTCGTTGGGATCGGTATCCGCGGTGGGATCCTGATTCTGCATCTCGGTAACCAGAAGCGTCAGAAAGTCGTTCGCTGAAATGGTGGCCGAATCGCCGCCTGCATCGCCCGTCCCGCTCGTACCGCCTGTCCCGCCCGCCGGGCCGGCCATGGGCTTCGCACCTGTGCTCCCCAATGAAGGCACGCCCACTACATTTTGATTCCAGATTCCCGTTGCTGCTGCCATTTAGCCTCTCTTTCCTGCTGCCGGCTTTCTTGCGGTCCGGCTACCTTGCGCGTTCCCGTGCCAGACTTGAAGATCTCTTCTGGAGGAAGCCGTTATGCGATCAGGCCATGACCGAAATGTGACCATCCCCCTGCCATGCCCCCGCCGTTGCGTCCAACTGGCTTGATGGCGTGGCACGGCCGTCCATTGACCGCACGGCAATCTTTCCGCTTGATCGCTGGGGCGCAATTGGGTTTGAAGGCGTGTCCTGGCCTGTGTCCTGGCCGGCGCCATGCTGCAAACTCTGGTTCCCGCCTTGATCCATGCGGTTCTCAGCCGGCCGGCTTTCCGGCGCGGCCAGCGTCACGGTTTCGATCACGCTCCTGTGCTCGCCAAGATAGGCATTCAATCCCGCCAGATGCCCACCCAGCACTTCGGAGGCATCTGCTGAAGCGGGCACCAGGGCCGCGTGCATTCCCCCGCCGCTGAGATCGGCGCGGACGCCAACCCATCCCAGTGCGGGGTCGTAAAAGCCAGCCTCGGCGTTCCGGGATCCGGCTTGAGTCCAGGTTGCCGGCCCTGCGGCAGTTCCCGCTGCAGGTTCCGAATCCAGGGTGGCAAAGGCTTCGCGCGGCGCTGGTCCGGCACTGAAGGAAATAGTGCCTCGCGCCTGTTCCTCCGGCACGATGGCTCCGCGCGCACTTGCCGGGTCGCGGGCCAGAGCGAGCTCATCCGGCCCCGATGCACCCAATGTGCCGTCAACGAGATGCATTCCAGGAAGGAGAGGCTCGGCCGGGGCTGCCTTGCGGTTCACGGACTCTGGCAACTGTGCCGGCGGGCTTGCGGACAGCGCAAGTGGGACGAGCGGGATAGACTGGCTGGCAGGCTGGGGCTGGCCCGGACTCAAGGGCACCAGGCCATCGGCGGCCGACGCTGCGAGAGCCGGGGCTTTCAAAGGGCTAGAGACAGCGGGAGTCTCTTCGATGGCGGAAGCGCCTCTTCGCGCAATCGCCGGGACGGAAGCTTCAAGCCGGTCTGGAACCTGGACGGGTCCTTGATCGCCTTCCCAGCCATGGCTCTCAGGCGGAGCTGGGATCGGGATCGAATCCGAACGACGTTGGCCGCGTGCTGCGGGCTCGGGTTCTGCTAAAGGCGGCGCACCGGCTGGGCTCGCTGTCTGAACGGCCGCTCCGCTGCCCAGATCGATCTGCGCCGCCACGGCGACGGGATGCGTCGTCGTTGTAGCCCGTTCGTCTGGGGGTTGGAGGTCTATTGAGACATCGCTCCCAGGGAAACGCCCGACTGGAACTACAGCTTCGGCCGCCTGAGGGATCTGAAGGCCGCTCACCTGGGTCGGATCCTCAAAACTAAACAAAAGGGCGGCCGAAGGAACTCCGGAGGGTAGGAGATCTTTGCTGGGTGTCACTTCGGGAGCGACATCCGCCGCAGTTGGACGCTGCAAAGGGGATGAACGTTCAGCCGAGAGCCACGCTCGTGTTGCCGGTTCGCTGAGGGCTGGAGGAGGGTTAGAGGCTGGAGTAATGGCGGGAACCTTGCCCGCAATTCCGAGCGCGTCTGGGCCCAAGGGTCCGACAGCATTCGCCTCATGCGCCTCTCGCCTCGCTGCGACTGCTCCAGTGGTTTGGCGAAGAACCAACGGAGGAGGGGCAGTCGCTGCCGGCGCGACAGTAGCAGAGGACGGAAAGGCCACGTTCGTTGGGACCAGTGGCTGCTGGTTGTCTGCGAACGGAGAAGCGGCCCTGGGGCCGGCTGCTGGCCTGAAAGCGCCGGCCAGCGTCGTGGCTCTCGGGATGGCGGGCTTTGACGGGGCCAGCTGTGTTTTCGGGGCGGGATCCACATCGCCAGGGCCCCGCACTGGTCCGGGGCCAGCGGAAACCTGGGGCTGAAGGCTGGCAGGCGTTTTCGAGCGCTGGTTCAGAACGGTTGGGGACGGAGTATGGGCGGAGCTCCAAAGCGCCGGAATGGGGGCTGACGAAGGCGGCTCTTTCGCCTCATCCAGGTCGTCTTTCACATCCGGAACCTGAGAAGTGGACGCAATGGCTGGCTCGGGCTGAGCAGCGTCTTTGGCGCCAAAAGAGGCCAGGACCGCTCGCCAGCTGGAACCAAAGTTCTCCATTCCCTGCGCAGAAGAGGGCAACTGCGCGACGCTGCCGAATGGAGACAGCACCGCTAACGCCTGTGCCCCACCTGTCGCGATCTCGATGCCTGCGGCCATCATCATGGACGGGATAGGAGCAGATCCCCTGCCAAAGAAAGCGTCTTGCTCGTTAGAGCCTTGTCACATTTGGACCCCGCGTCCCGATTCGGGCCGGGTGGCGCCCGACACCTGAGATTGCGCTCAAGTTTCTTTTGGAGGCTGGCGTAGCAGGCTTGGAGCGGCGGCCGGCTTGACGCCGCGGTCTTCTCTGTATCTGCACGAACGATACCAGTCGTCGATCTCTTGCTGACCGCGACGGGCTGCCTCGTTGGCATCCCGGGCTTCGGTCTCCTTAATCAGGGTTTCGGCCTGGCGGCGCTCGACGCGGCGGTCCAGCAGTTCTTCACGCAGGGCGGCCACATCCAGTTCCTGAGCGGCAATCCGAGGCGCTAGCACCCGGGCCCAGCGGCCGGCCGCGCGCGACTCCTCAAGTCCGGCCAGCCGGTCGGGCAGTTCGCCTGAGCGGGCGCTGGTCTGGATCAGGTTTCGGCCGCGGCGGTCCTCTTCGCAAGAGGCCTCGAGGGCATGTTCCAGGCGGCGCAGATCGCCAAGCGCCGATTCGAGTTCCAGGCGTGCCTGCCCCTCCTCAAGGCCGCGGACGCGGAGCAGTCGGCGCATGGCGCGCGACACGGCCACCGCTCACACCTCCGCAGCCAGGGCCGCAAGGTGGCGTACGCAGTCGGCCAAACACATCTTCTCGTGCGCATCCTGGCAGAGATAGGCGCGCATGGCGGCCCGTCCGCGCAGTGCGCGGTCCAGATCCTCATCTACGCCGGGCTTGTAGGCGCCGATACGGACCAGATCCTCGGATCGCGCGTAGACGGCCATCAGGCGACGGACCAGCGCGGCTTGTTCTCGATGGGCGGGCTGGGTGACGGCGGGCATCAGCCGGCTGATCGAGTCCAGCACCTCAACCGGCGGATACCAGCCCTCGGCTGCCAGCGCACGGGAGAGCAGGACGTGCCCATCGAGCAGGGACCGGGCCGCATCCACGATCGGATCCTGCTGGTCGTCCCCTTCCATCAGCACGGTATAAAACGCTGTGATCGAGCCCACGCGGAACTGGCCCGTCCTCTCCACCAGCCGGGCAAGCCGGGAGAAGACCGACGGTGTATAGCCCTTGGCGGTGGGCGGCTCTCCGGCGGCCAGGCCAATCTCCCGCGCGGCCATGGCGAAGCGGGTCAGCGAATCCAGCACCAGCAGCACGTTCTTGCCCTGGGCGGCGAAGAACTCGGCAACGGTGGTTGCGGCCAGAGCGGCCCTCATGCGCAGCAGCGGCGACTGGTCGGAGGTCGATACCAAGACCACAGATCGTGCCCGCCCTGCGTCCCCCAGAGACTCTTCCAGGAATTCGCCAACTTCGCGCCCGCGCTCGCCCACCAGCCCCACCACCGTCACATCGGCTTCGGTGTTGCGGGTCATCATGCCGATCAGCGTGCTCTTGCCCACACCCGAGCCGCCGAAGATCCCCACCCGCTGCCCCCGGCCAACGGTCAGCAGCCCATCCAATACGCGGATGCCGGTGCCGAGGGGCGTGCGGATGGGAACGCGATCCAAAGGCGCGCGCACCACGCCGTCCAACGGCAGCGAGCGAACGGCCGCTGGGGGCCGGCCCTGGTCGATCGGCGCCCCCATGGCGTTCAGGACCCTGCCCATCAGAGCCGGCCCCACATCGATTCCGGGGCGCACGCCCATGGCCGAAACCGAATCGCCGAAACGAATGCCCTCGGTACTCTCAACCGGCATGGAAAGCACGTTGGAACCGCGAAAACCGATCACCTCGGCCAGGTGGGGAAACCCCGACTGATCCTGAATCTCGCAACACTCGCCGACGGATGCCAGGGGGCCGGCCGACTCGATCGTCTGGCCCACCGACTCGAGCACCTGGCCACGCCAGCGCCAGGGCTGGCCAAGCTCCAGGCGTGCCAGGTAACGAGCCAGGATCCGGGTCATCCGTGTGCCTCCGGGGCTCGGCGGGCACCGGGGTCGGCTGCAACCACCGGGCTGCCGGCGCGGTCGAAAAAGCCGCGCTCAATCTCGAACAGCTGGGCACGCACGCCCAAGTCCACCGAGCCCAGCTCAGTCTCAATGAGACACTCTCCCAGGCGCATGGCTTCGCCGGGCAGAACGGTGGGCTTCACAGCCAGGTTGGGCAGCAGGGCGATGGCTTCGGTCCAGAGATCGAACTGCGCCGGAGGCACACGCAGCCGCACCTGGGTCGACCCGGAGAGCTGGCCGAGCGCCACCCGCACCGCCCCCGTCAACAGCAGCGGATCCATGTGGGCTTCGCGGCGCAGGATGCGCGCCGCGACGGCCAGGGCCAGCTCCACGACTTCGCGTTCGACCGCGAACAGATAGCGTTCGCGCTCCTGGGCGAAGCTCTCCAGGAGCTCGACGGCCTGGCGCACGCGCAGCTGATCGGCGGCCGCACGAGCCGCGGCCTGCGTCTCCTGCTCGGCCTGCCGGCCCTCGAGACGCCCGCGCTCCCGTCCCGCTTCCAAAGACCGGCGTGCTTCCTCGGCGAGCCGGTGCGCAAATTCGGCACGCAACCGAGCCTCGTCTGCACCGCAAGCGCCCTCAATCCCTGCTCCTTCGGCATCCGGCTCCGCTCCACCCCAACCTTCCCAGACTGGCAAAGACGATCCCGGCGGCGAGGCTTTATACTCGAAGGCCACTACGCGCCCCGGCGGGCCGCCGACTGATGCCGATCGCGCGGTTTCCATTGCTGCCATAGCCAGGGTTCCTCGTGCCTGCGACGCTACCAGGCGCCTTCTGAATCTCTTTATAAATCCCGCCCGGCGACGCGCGCCCTCAGGCCAGCATCTCGTCGCCGGTCTCCATCTTCAGGACCACTTTTCCCTCGGCCTCCAGTCGGCGCGCCAGGTTCAGAATCTCCTGCTGGGCCTGGGCCACCTCGCGCGAACGCACCGGGCCCAGCACCTCCATGTCCTCTTTCAGCATCTCGACCGCACGCGAGCTCATGGCCTTGAAGATCTGGGCGCGCAAATCCTCCTTGGCGCCGCGCAAAGCCATCGCCAATTGACGCTTATCAACTCCGGAGACGATCTCGCGAATGGTTCCAGGGGGCACCGTGACCAGGTCTTCGAAGGTGAACATCAGGTTGCGGATGCCCAAGGCCAGCTCCGGCTGGCCCTCCTCGATGGTCTCGAGGATTTTCTTCGACTCCTCGGCATTGAGCCGGTTCAGCAGGTCGGCCACGGCCTTGAATCCGGAGTAGCTCTTGCGCGCGGTGTCGCCGACGGTTTCAAGGCGCCGGTGGAGGATGTGGGCTACCTTCTGCGCCATCTCCGGAGAAAACTGGCGCATCTCTGCCAGCCGCTGGATGGAAACCACCTTGTGCTCCTCGCTCAGGTTGTCCAGCACCATCGAGGCGCGCTTGGGATCGAGATGCGCCAGCACCAGGGCGATGGTCTGGGGATGCTCGGAGTCGAGCAACTTGCCCAGCTGCTGCGGGTCGGTGCGCTGCAGCTTGGCCAGGTTGCCCTGGGCGGCCTCCTGAGAACGGCGCACCAGCATCAGCAGATCGTCCGCCTGCTCCTTGCCGAAGGCTTCCACCAGCAGGCGGCTGGCGTAATCGAGACCTCCGTGCACCATGAAGTTCTGGGTCTCCAGCAACTCCCAGAACTCCTCCAGAATCTGCGCCGAGAGCCCGGGATCGATGCCGCGCAGATCGGCCAGCTCTTCGGTTAGCCGCTGCACGTCGGGCTCGGGAAGCGCGCGCAGAATCTCCTTAGCCAGGGCCTCGCCCACGGCCACCAGCAGCACCGCCGCTTTGCGCACACCCGACAACTGCGACGACTGCCGGCGCCGCGTCTCTCCGCTCTCGAATCCCTGCTCGGTCAACTTCTTCGGACCTTCCTTCCGTTACCCGCTGTCGTTTCGCCGCTGTTCAGGAATCCTCCCGCGCTTTGCCGGAGCGTCAATCCGAGTGAATCCAGCTCTGCAGCAGACGGGAACTCTGCGTCGGCTCGCGCTTGAGATGCCCGGTCACCTGCTCGAAGATCTCCTGCGCCCGAATCCGTTCGGGGTCCAGTTCAACCGGTTCGGGGGCGTGCAGGCTGGCAGTCTGCGCCGCCGCGCCGGAGCCGGAAGCAAGCTCCTTGGGCGCGCCTTTGCGCGGGGCCGGAGCCGCCAGGTGGGCGCGGTTGAGGGCCGGGCGCACCCCGAAGGCCACCACCACCAGCAGTCCGGCTAGGAGAGCTGCGTATTTGACCAGCACGGGCGAGTTCTCCGCCGTCGCCAGCACCTGGCCCGGCACGGAGACGGGCAACGGGGCGCGGTTGTCGTCAAAGGCCAGATCTTCTACCGTCAGCAGATCTCCGCGCGCCGGATCGAAGCCCACGGCATCCTGGGCCAGCACCGTCAGGTGGCGCAGTTCATCGGTCGAGCGGGGCTGCCAGGCAACGGCCTTGCCTTTGCTTGCGGCCTGCGCCAAACGGTCGTTCACCACGATGGCCGCGGTCATCCGACGCACCCGGCCGGAATTCTCGACCACATGCCGCACCTTCCTCGAGGCGCCGTAAGTCCCGGACTCCGTTTTGGAGCTCTGCGGCGAGGTGCTCTGCTGGGGATAGACGGGCAGCGCCTGGGCGTTGGGCACATTCGAAGCGGTGCCGGGAACACCGGCCGCAACCGGCTGAGGTCCGGTGGTCTGCTCGGTGCGCTGCATGGAGAGAGTCACCGTCTGATCCGGGTCGTAAGTCTCTTCGGTCTCCTCGGTGGCCGCAGGATCGTAGTCCAGCGTGACCGAGGCGCGCACATTGCCCGCGCCGGTGACCGGCTCCAGGGTGGCAACGAGCTTCTCTTCGAGCGCCTGCTCGGCGGTCAGGCGCAGCGCTTCGGCGGTCTTCGGACCCAGTGGCAGGTGTCCCGCCGCGTCCACCAGCACCACGCGTTCAGGCAGCAGGCCATCGACGGCCGAGGCCACCAGGTTGCGGATCGCCTCCGGCTCGCCGTCGGCCAGCCCGCGGTGGCGCAGCTTGAGCACCACGGAGGCCTTGGCCGGACGGTCCTGCTCGCGGAAGAGCGAATCGTGCGGCAGCACCAGGTGAACGCGCGCCGACTCTATGTCCGCCAGGGAGCCAACCGTGTGTTCGAGTTCGCCCTCCAGCGCACGCTGGAAGTTGACCTGCTCGTCGAACTCCGAGCCCACCCAGTTCGGCTTGTCGAAGATCTCAAAGCCCAGCCGCCCGCTCTTGACGCTTCCCCTGGCGGCGGTGAGCAGGCGAGCCTTGTCCAGCTGCGGGGCCGGAACCCGGATGCCGGCTCCGTTGGCGGTAGGCTCGAAAGGGATTTGCGCCTGGGTGAGGATCTGCCCGGTCTGGCGCTGGTCCTCCGGATCGAGGTCGGCGTAGAGCGTCCGCCAGTCGGTGCGCAGGCCGTACCAGAGCAGGCCCCCGGCCAAAGACGCCAACAGCAGTGCGGCGGTGACCGACCAGCCCCGCTGCGACGGAGCCATCGCGGCCCAGCGCACACGGCCCAGAGCCCACAACCCCGCCAACCGGCCAGCCAGACCGGGTGGTCCCAGTGTGGCCGGTGCGTTCTTTGTCAGTTGTGTCCCGCTGGCCATCAGTCCCCTGCCCCGCCCAATTCCGCTCGCTCCAGACACGCTATGCCGCGGCTGCCTGAAGATGCATTAGAACTGCATGCCAACGACCTGCTGGTAGGCCTGAACCGCCTTGTTGCGCACCGCCAGCGCCAGTTCGAAAGCCATGCTGGCCTTCTGGGTTGCAATCATCGCCTGGTGCACGTCCACCCCCGTGCCGGTCATCAGGCCTGTGATGGCGGCGGTGGCCTGGTCTTCAAGCCGGTTCACCTGGCCGACCGCGTCGGTAAGCAGATCGGCAAAGGGAGCGGGTGCGGCGGCCGGGGCAGTTCCCGAAGATGAGCCCCCCGGACTCTGCAGAAGGGAACTTGCGGCAGCCATGGAGTTGATTCCGGACAGCATTGTCTCTCCCTTGTGTTCATCGCTCATGCGTGCCGTTCGTTTGGCCTGCTGTGTCCCGCCTTTACGACTTGGCGATCTCGAGCGCCGCCGTGATCATGCCCTTTTCGACCTGCACGGCGGAACCATTCAGACCATAGGCACGAGTCGCCCCCATCAGGTCCACCATCTCTGTGAGCGGATTAATGTCCGGATACGCGACATAGCCGTCGGGGCCGGCGTCCGGATGTCCGGGATCGTAGCGCTCGACCGGCATGGGAAGAAGTAAGCCCACTCAAAAAGCCGGAGTTCGCGCTTCCCGAGGCCGATGCCATGGAGCTGAGAAACCCCGGATCGCCCGGATTGGCGGCAAACACCACATGCTGGCGGTGATACGGGCCGCCCGCTGCGGTGCGGGTGGTCTCCGCATTGGCCATGTTGGCCGCCACCACCTCGGCCCGCATGCGTTCGGCCTGCATGGCGCTGCCCGAAGTCTCCATCAGCCCGAAGAGATTCATCTCGTGCGCTCCTTCCCGCCCGCGCCAGTAACCGTGGAGCGGCTACTTGTCGGCCGCGTGGATGGCGTCCATCACACTCTGATACTGCGAGCGGAGCAGGGCCACGCCAGTCTTGAACTTCAACTGCGCCTCGGCCAGGTTCAGGCCTTCCCTATCCAGGGAAACATCGTTGCCGTCTGGCCGCGAAATGAGCCCGTCGACCGCCCGTACCCGCACCGGCCGCGACGCGCGGCCCAGGTCTACACCCTCCATGGCCTCGCGCATTTCCGCTTCGAAGTCCATGCCCACGGCGCGATAGCCGGGGGTATCGATGTTGGCCATGTTGGCCGCGGTCAGCTTCACCTCGCTGGTGGCGAGATCCAGGTAGCGGGCAATCTGGCCGCTCAGCCGGGTTTCAATCTCCATGTCCATCCCACCCTCCTCATCCTGCCTGCTCTTTCCCGGCGCCCTGCCAGGTCAGTTGACGGCCAGCCCAAAGTCGATATCCCACGCGGTCAGGACCGTCTCGTCGCCGGCCAGAATGGAGGCTCGCTCCAGGACGTGTTCCAGTTCACGGACATTGCCCGGCCAGGGGTGGGCGGCGAGCTTGGCCACGGCCTCCGGAGCGATGCGCTTGACGGGCGCCTCGCGGCCCATGCGCTCCAAAAAATGGTCCACCAGCAGCGGCAGATCCAGGGGATGCTCCATCAGGGACGGAGTCCGGATCAAAAACACCGCCAGCCGGTAATAAAGATCGGCGCGGAAGTGGCCCTCCTCGGTCGACTGGGCCAACGGTTTGTGGGTGGCGGCGAGGATACGGACATCCACTTTCACGGTTTCGTTATCCCCCACCCGCTGCAGCTCTCCGCATTCCACAAAGCGCAGCAGCTTGGATTGCAGGGCGAGCGGCATCTCGCCAATCTCGTCCAGAAACAGTGTGCCCCCGTTGGCGGACTCGATGCGTCCGATCCGGCCTTGTACAGCGCCGGTAAACGCGCCGCGGGTGTGGCCGAAGAGCTCAGCCTCAAGAAGCGCTTCAGGGATAGCGGCGCAGTTAATGGCGACAAAGGGCTTGCGGCTGCGCGTAGAGAGCCGGTGCAGCGCCTCGGCGACGATCTCCTTGCCGGAACCTGTGGGTCCTTCGATCAGCACCGGGGTCGATCGCGGCGCCACCAGGCGAATGCGGCGGCTGACCTCAAGCATGCAGGGCGTGTTGCCGATCAGCTCGGGTAGACGGACCGCCAACGCAGGCTCTCGTCCGCCGGTGGAGATCTCGGCCGCAGAACGAAGCAGCGCTGGCGGACCGGGCAGCGCGCTCGAAACGGCGGCAGCCGGAGACGCTGCGGCGGGCAAGCCGCCGGAAGGCAAAAACAAAGGAATCGGGAATTGCTTTGGTGCCGCGGGCGCGCGGCCCTGCGCCGGATCGGCCCAGTCGAGCGCAGGCGCGGCGTTCCAGGCAGCTGTATCCGAGTCCTGGGAGCGGCGCAGGGCGTAAAGGAGCTCCTGGCGATAGGGTCCACGCGGGCTCTCCTCGGCAGCAGTCCCGCCCGCAGTCACCAGGTCCACCTGGGGAAACTGCTTGCGAAAGTCCTGGAGAAATTCGCCCAGATCGAGATCGGGCAGCCAGGAATCGACGATCACCGCCTCGGGTGCAGCGCATTCGGCCTCGGCCCAGGCTTGAGCGCCGCCTTCGGCCTGGCGCACCTGCCAGCGCAGCCCGGTAAGGATATCGGCTAACCGCTGGCGGAAGCTGCCATCGGCGCTGGCAACCAGCGCCGTGCGTGGCCGGACACGGATTACGGGAGGTAGAACTGGAACCGGGAAGGGCTGCATGAGGACTCTCCTAATCTGTAACTGTTAATCAAAGTCAGTGCACGTCAAAGGCCGCAACGCTGGAGGGCGGAGGAGCGGGGGCAAGCGCCAGCGCGGGCAGAATCGGGAGCGCGCTCACGCTGTCAGAGGGCACCACATAACCCTGGCCGCGCACGGTGCGGATCAGCAGTCCGGGAGGAGGATCCTTGAGCTTGCGGCGCAGATAGTTGATGTAAACATCCACGATGTTGGTGGTCTGCGCGGGCTCGAGGTTCCAGACCGAGTCAAGCAATTCGACGCGGGAGACGCACTGGCCGCGGTTAAGCATCAGGTGCTCAAGCAGGGCAAACTCCTTGTTGGTGAGCAGAATCGACTGGCCGGCGCGGCGGGCGCTGTGGTCAAGCCGGTCCAGTTCAAGATCGCCGGCGCGCAACTGCAAACGGGATTCGCGCTTGCGGCGTAACAGGGCCCGGCAGCGCGCGCGCAGCTCATGGAGACTGAAGGGCTTGATCATCAGATCGTCGGCTCCCAGGTCGAGGCAGCGGACGCGAATATCCACGTCCTGCCGGGCGGTGAGCACCAGCACGGGCAGAGCTGCGTCGAGAGCGCGGATTTCGGCCAGCACCTGTTCCCCATCCTTGACCGGCAGGTTGAGATCGAGAATGGTGAGATCGGGTAGTTCCCGGCGAAATGCTTCTACGGCGTCGGCGCCATCGAAGGCCACGCGGACCCGATGTCCGTCGGCCTCCATTCCGCGGCTTAGAAACAAAGCCAGCGCCTTGTCGTCCTCGGCGATCAGCAGCCTCATGGCGGCCTCCCTCCCGGCCAGCGTCTCCACTTTCGGACGCCTGCCCGAATTTGCTACAGTGCACCCGGCTTAGCGGAAGCTAACCGGGGTACGTCTCTACAGTCCCCTGAGTTGGAAGGGAACTCAAGATTGGAAAGAAGAAAGGCGGCGGGGCGATTCCGTGAACGGCACAGAGAGTGGGGAATTCCCGATATGAGATGGAATCTCGGGGCGGAATGAAACCCATCGCGTGCCTCGCAGCCCAACACGCCGATGTGCGTGCTCCCGTTCGAGAAGGGGGAACAAAAAAAGAATTGTGCGGTTCGCTTTTTATTCGCTATAATGCGCGCATGGCTGTCACCCGAAGGCAAAAAGAGATTCTCGACTTCCTTGAGTCGTTTGTAACCCGCAACGGCTATTCGCCTAGCTTTGAGGAAATTGCGCGCGGCATGGGGCTGAAGAGCCTGGCCACTGTGCACAAGCACATTACCAACCTCGAAAAAAAGGGGATGCTGGACCGGGTGCATAATCGCAGCCGTTCGATCGACGTGTTGCCGCCGGGAACGCGAACCCGCACCAGCGACCGCCTGCCGCTGGCCGGGCGGATCGCCGCCGGACTGCCGGTGGAAGCGATAGAGAATCAAGAAAGTATCTCCCTGCACGACGTGGTGGGCAACCGCGACGTGTTTGCGCTGGAGGTGCGCGGGGACTCGATGCGCGACGAGCACATCATCAGCGGCGACTATGTGCTGGTGGAGCGTACGCGGACGGCCCGCCAGGGCGAAATCGTGGTGGCGCTTGTACACGGCGCCGAGACCACGCTGAAGCGCTTCTACTCCGAGGGCAATGTGGTGCGGCTGCAGCCAGCCAACCTGGAGATGGAGCCCATCTACGTGCCGGCCGCGCAGGTGGCCATTCAAGGCCGTGTGCTGGGCGTGCTGCGCAAGTACCGTTGATCGTTCAGCACGAAACCAACGACGATCTTTGGCCGGCTCTTGACCTCCACTTTCGGCGATGGGGGTATGATGTCCATACGCAGAAGAAAGTGTGCTGAACGCCATGACAATTTCCTACGATTACCACGACATCGCCAAGATGATCGACCACTCGCTGCTGAACCCCTCGCTGACCACGCGGGAACTTGAAGAAGGATGCGCGCTGGCGGTTCGCTACGACGTGGCTAGCGTCTGCATCCTGCCCTATTCCCTTGCCCGGTGCGCCGAACTGCTGGATGGAACGCAGGTGAACGCCAGCACCACGATCGGCTTTCCACACGGCGGGCATACGACCGAGGTGAAGCTTGCCGAGGCTAGGCAGGCGCTGAAGGACGGCGGGCAGGAGCTGGATGCGGTGATCAACATCAGCAAGGCCCGCAGCGGAGACTGGCTCTATATCCACGACGAGCTTGAAGCGCTGACTGAGACGGCGCACGCGGGCGGAGCGAAGATCAAAGTGATCTTTGAAAATGCCTATCTGGACGATGAGGCCAAGATCCGGCTGTGCGGGATCTGTGGGGACCTGGGGGTCGACTGGGTGAAGACCTCGACCGGGTATGCTCCCAGTGGAGCGACTGTGCCGGATCTCGAATTGATGCGCAAGTACTCGCCGGCGCGGGTGCAGGTGAAGGCCGCAGGGGGAATTCGCGACTTGGATGCGCTGCTGGCGGTTCGCGCCATCGGCGTGAGCCGTGTGGGCGCCACGCGCACCGAATCCATGCTGGAAGAGTGCCGCAGGCGGCTGGGGCTCGAACCGATCGCACAAACTGCGGCAGCCGTCTCACCCGCCGGTTATTAGAACAAAAGCGCGCAGCGAGGATTGACGGAAGGCAGCTCGCAGTTCATAGAAAAGCCCGGCGCGCTGGCCGGGCCATTCTCTACCGAATTCGCAGCCGTTGCATGACGGCTTTACGCCAGCAGCCGCTGGACCTTCTCCTCAATCACATCCTGGGGCACGTAGCCCACGATCTGATCGGCGACTTTACCGCCCTTGAAGAAAAGCAGTGCGGGAATGCCGCGAATGCCGAAGCGGGAAGGCGCCGCGCCGTTCTGGTCCACATTCACCTTGGTGACCTTCAGCTTGCCGGCATAGTTCACGGCCACCGCATCCACGAATGGGGCGATTGCCTTGCACGGCGTACACCATCCCGCCCAGAAATCAACCAGAACCGGCTGATCGCTGCGCAGCACTTCCTCGTCGAACGTTGAATCGGTCACTTCCAAGACTCCCAACCCGGCCATGTTCCTCCTTGCGGCGCTGCCACTACTTTGAGTGTACCTGCAACCGCGCCTTTGTAGGATGCAGAAGGAGCCATGAAGGTCGCAAATCGCGCCTGAATTGTCAACAGCGTCGTGGTTGGAGTGCGGGCTTCCGCGGGGAGCGGAGATAAGCCGAAGAGCTTCGGCGGCGGGCTTACAAGTGCCCAGGATTGCCTGAGATGTGTGCTTCGCAGGGATGGCGGACAAACAGAAGCGCCCGGATCCGGATTAGGATCACGGGCGCTAGAGCAGCCCTCCCCCAGAACTGCCCACGCTGCGAATTTAGGGGTTCCTGCGATGAATAGCAAGGAAACTTAGGTAATGCTGAGGTAATGCCAAAAATGAACACTAATGGGTTAGTTATAGAAAGATAAACGATTTAGTTAAACAATTACATGAGCAGCAACCACCGGGCAGGTCGCGGAGTGACTGCCGCCGACTTACTTCACAGGACACGGTGAGCTTGACCCGACTCAAACCGGCAGACCAGAAGCTCGGCATCCATTTTGCCTTCAAGCGCGGCACGAATGGCCGCCGAGGCCGGGGCGAGATCGGCCTCGCTACCGACAATGGCCAACACAGCCGGGCCGGCGCCGCTGAGGGCGGCGCCCAGAATGCCGTAGTCCCCGGCCAACGGCAGCAAATGACCCAGCAGCGAGCACATGGGGGCGCGGTACGGCTGGTGGATGCGGTCGCGCATGGCGATGCGGAGCAGGTCTGCGCGCCCCTGGGCAAAGGCGAGTCCGAGCAGGGCTACGGATTGGAGATTGGCGACCACATCGGTGCGGTCATAGCAGCCGGGCAACATGGCTCGGGCCGTGCTGGTGGCCAGAGATTCCGCCGGCACGACGACAATGGCGCGCCAATCCGAAGGAGGAGCGACGCGAGCCACATGCACGTTCCGTCCCTCACAAGCCGCGGCCACGAATCCGCCCAGCCAGCAGGCAGCGGCGTTGTCGGGATGGCTCTCCAGGACGCAGGCTTCCTCGAGGATGCGTTCAGAGCCCCATTCGAGCTGCCCAAAATGGACTGCCAGGGCAATGGCGGCCAACCGTCCGGCGGCCGATGAGCCGCAACCCATGGCTAGCGGAATAGCGTTGGCCATGCGCAAAGACAATGGAACCACTGGCCGGCTGTGGTCCCGGAGCAAGGATCGATAGACTTCGAGAATGAGATTGTCTTCGAGCTTCGCACAGCGTTCCGCATCGCGGCCGGTGGCGTGAATGGAAAACTCCGCCGCGCTTTGCGCCTCGATTTCCAGATAGAAGTCGAGGGCCACGGCAGCGGTGTCGAACCCAGGGCCGAGATTGGCGGAGGTGGCGGGCAGGCGCAGCCGGAGACTGCTCCGATTGGCGATGGAAGCGGACGTCATCCGGAAACGTCCTTCAGCACCGACAGCACCGCGGCGGGCGTGGCCTCAAGGGCGACGGCGTTGCGGCGCAGAGCGTTAATTTCGGCTTCCCTGCCGGCGATCTCATGTTCGTCGAGAAGGTCTCCGCGATGGAAGCCGATGGTGTAGTCGGCATCTTTGAGCGTGTGGCCGGTGAGCACCAGCACCACGGTTTCTGCGGACGCGATCTGGCCCTTGGCGCGCAGTTTCTTCAGGCCGGCGAGGGTGACCGCGGAGGCTGGCTCGCAACCCAGGCCCTCAGCGCCCAGTTCAGCCTTGGCGATGGCAATCTCGGCCTCGCTGACGTCGAGGCACCAGCCGTCAGTGTCTTGAATGACGCGCGCGGCCTTGCGCCAAGACGCCGGATTGCCAATGCGGATGGCGGTTGCGCGGGTGTGCGCCTCCAGAGGCTCCAGAGTGGCGCCATGGGAATCCGCAATGCTGCGCACCAGCGGATTGGCGCCCTCGGCCTGCACGACCGAGATGCGCGGTACCCGCGCCACCAGGCCAAGCTCGCGCATCTCGCGGAAGCCCTTGCCCAGCGCCGAGCTATTGGCCAGATTGCCGCCGGGGACAATCAGGTGGTCGGGCACGATCCAGTCGAAGGCTTCGGCAATTTCGAATGCCGGCGTCTTCTGGCCCTCAAGCCGATAGGGATTGACGGAGTTGAGCAGGTAGACGGGGGCTTCGCGCACGATCTGGGTGAGCACGCGGACGCAGCCATCGAAATCGGTCTGCAACTGGCAGGTGACGGCGCCGTAGTCCATGGCCTGCGCGAGCTTGCCCCAGGCGATCTGACCCTCGGGAATCAGCACCAGGCTGCGCAGGCCGGCGCGGGCGGCATAAGCGGCCATGGCTGCGGAAGTATTGCCCGTGGAGGCGCAGGCCACCCACTTAAAGCCACGCTCGCGCGCCACGCTGAGGGCTGCGGTCATGCCGGTGTCTTTGAAGGAGCCGGTAGGATTCATACCCTGGTGCTTGGCGAAGAGCTGCTCGATGCCCAGAGCTTTTGCCGCACGATGCAGGCGATACAGCGGTGTATTACCTTCGCGGAGAGTCACGGCGTTGCCAAAACTGTCGAGGATGGGCAGCAACTCGCGAAAACGCCAGACGCCGGAGTGATCGAGCGCCTCGCAGGAGCAGCGGCGCTCGCGCCACAGCCATTTCAGAGCGCCGGGATTGGGGCGGTCATGGCCCTGGCGCAGCCCCCAGCCCGGATATTCCACCTCAAACAGGTCTCCGCAGAGGGCGCAGCGGAAGTCCGGCTGGGCATCAGCGCCGGGGATCCGGGCGCCGCAGCCGAAACAGCGCAACTGGTGCAAATTGTCGTTCATGTCTAGTGTTAGCCTACCAGCGTGAGGCGGAGTTTGCCTTGCGCTGGAGGTTAGGAAACACATATGCAGAAACGGATCGCGCATGCCATGGCTATGCTGGTTGGGTCGCTGGCGGTTTTGCAGGCGATGGGGCAGACGCCGCTGCGCGTGGCCGCGGCTGCCGATCTGGAGCCGGTGTTGCCGCCGATTCTGGATCAGTTTCGCCAGAACACGGGCATTCAGGCAGAGGCTAGTTTCCAGGCTTCGGCGGCTTTGACTACGCTGATTCAGAATGGCGCGCCTTTCGACCTGTTTCTGTCAGCGGACATGGGTTATCCCAAGCGGCTGATCGATGCCGGACTGGCCGACGCGGCGGGTTCCGCGGATTCGTCGACGCCGATTCTTTACGCCAAAGGCACGCTGGTGCTGTGGACGCGCAAGGACGCGCATCTGCCGCCTCCGTCGCTCGACCTGCTGCGCAGCCCCGAGCTCAAGCGGCTGGCCGTCGCCAACCCGGAGCGCGCGCCGTATGGCCGGGCCGCCGTGGCGGCGCTGACCAGTCTCAAGCTGTACGACACGCTGAAGCCGCGGATCGTGACCGCGGAGAACATCGCCCAGGCCGCGCAGTTTGTCGATTCCGGCAACGCCGATGCGGGGCTGATTTCGCTGACCTCCGCGATGACGCCGCGGCTGTCATTGAGCGGGAGCTATTTTGTGATTCCGCGCGATCTGTATCCGCCCATTGAGCAGGGCGCGGCGATCGTGAGCAAGACGACGCAACGCGCCGCCGTTCACAAGCTGCTCGACTATCTGCTTTCGGCGCCGGTGCAGGCGCAGCTTGCCAAGAGCGGGCTGACGCCGGTTCACTAGGAACTATGGATTGGCAGGCGTTCGTCCTTACCCTCAAGCTGGCTTCAGTGACAACCGCAATCCTGCTGGCGGTGGCAGTGCCGCTGGCGGCGGTGCTGGTGCTGGGGCGCGGACGATGGCTGGCCGCCTTAGAGGCGCTGGCCGCACTGCCGCTGGTGTTGCCGCCCACTGTGCTCGGCTTTTTTCTGCTGGTGCTGCTCGGGCCTCGCACCGCCATCGGCCGCGGAATCACCGTTCTGCTCGGCCATCCGCTGGCCTTCTCGTTCGGGGGACTGGTGGTGGGATCGGTGATCTATAGCCTGCCCTTTGCGGTGCAACCTCTGGTGGCCGGGTTTGCCGCGGTTGACCCCGCCCTGGTGGATGCAGCGCGGCTGCTGGGCGCTGGACCGCCGCGCCTGGTGGCCAGCTTACTCGTGCCACTGGCGAGGCGATCGCTGCTGGCGGCGGCGGTGCTCAGCTTCCTGCATACCGTGGGTGAATTCGGCGTGGTGCTGATGCTGGGCGGCGACATACCCGGCGCGACGCGGACGCTCTCCATTGTGCTCTACAACGAGGTGGAAAACTTCGACTACAGCGCGGCCGGCCGGACGGCGGCCACCCTGCTGGGACTGAGCGTGGTGGCGCTGGCGGCCATCTACCTGGGCGGACGGCCAAAGAGGGATCGCCGTGGTTGAGGTGACTATGGAAGCGCGGCGCGGCGGATTTCACTTGCAGGTGGAGTGCAGCTTTGCGTCCGAGTGGACGGTGATCTTCGGGCCGTCGGGCGCGGGCAAAAGCACGTTGCTACGGCTGCTTGCGGGACTTGATTCTGCCGAGCGCGCGAAGATTGCGCTCGATGGCCGCGTGCTGACCGATTCGGCCCAGAGGCTGGCGCTCAAGGCGGGGCAGCGGCGCATCTCAATGGTGGCGCAACAACCGGCGCTCTTCCCTCACCTGAGCGTGGCCGCGAACGTGGCTTACGGATTGGCCGGCCTTGAACGCGAGAGCAGGAATGCGCGTGTAGCGGAGATGCTGGAGCTGGTGGACGCGACGAGCCTGGAGAGCCGCCGGCCGCGTGAGCTTTCAGGGGGCGAGGCGCAACGTGTGGCGCTGGCCCGGGCGCTGGCTCCGCTGCCACGCCTGTTGCTGCTGGACGAGCCCTTTTCCGCGCTCGACGGCAAGGCCAGCGACGCCCTGCTGGAGCGGCTGCAACTCTGGCTGGCCGAGCACCGCATGCAGACCATCCTGGCCACGCACGACGCCACCGATGCGCTGGCGACGGCCGCCGAGGTCGCCCTGCTACGCGAAGGGCGCCTGGCCGCGTTGGGACCGGCCGCGGAAGTGTTGGCATCGGAGCGGGAGCGGCTGTCGCGGAAGCTTGGCACGCCTAATTTGCTGCGATGACCATCAGCGTCGCATCGTCCTGGAAGTGGCCGCTGCAAAAGTCAGTTACGCTCGCGAGCAGCCGCCGGTTTAGCTCTACCGCCGAGAGCGTGGCGTTGGCTCTTGCGAATGCCGCGATGCCGGTCTCTTCGAATTCCCGGCCCATCGCATCCGATGCTTCGGTGATGCCGTCGGTGAACAGGAGCAGGCGATCCCCGGCCCGCATTTCGATGATCGAGTCCACATAGGTCCAGGACGGAAAGACGCCGAGCACCGCACCGCCTTCTTCGATCACCCGGACGGAGCCGCTGGAGATGAGGATTGGGTAGAGGTGTCCGGCATTGCTGTAACGAAACGTATGCGCCCCCGCATCCAGGACCCCATAAAGGAACGTGACAAACTTCCCGGTCGCGATGTTCTCGTGCAAGAGGGCGTTGACCTTGGCGCAGACATCGGCGGGGCTTTCCGAGCCGCTGGCAAAGGCGCGCACAGCGGCTTGCACATTGGCCATGAGCAGCGCCGCGGAGACGCCTTTCCCTACTACGTCGGCGATGCAAAGGCCAAGCTTTTGATCGCCAAGCCGGAGCACATCGTAGTAATCCCCGCTTACAGTGCTGGCTGGCTGCCAAGCCCCAGCGACCTCGAAACCGGCGAGCTGTGGAATCTCTTTGGGCAGCAGAGACTGCTGTATCTCGCGGGCGCGCTGAAGCTCCTGCTCTTGCTTTTCGAGCTGGGCCGAGCCGCGTTCCAGCGATTCCTGCAATTCGATATTCCGTTCTTCAAGCCGCTCCTTGGTGCTGCGGTACAGGAATGAGAGGACGCCGACGACGAGCGTGAACAGGTACGGGAACTCCCAACCGGTAAGAATGAGATGGGTCAGCGTCTGCGGGGACGGCGGTGCAATCAGCCAAACCACAGCACTTGAAATCACGTAAACAGGGATAGCCAAAACAAGAAGGATCGCCACGAAGACGGCCCAGTTGTAAGGAAACGGCCTTCGCCAAAAAAGGAAGCTGAGTCGATCGGTCGCGAGGGTCAGCAAATTCCCGATGCACAGACTGTACACAAGAAAGGTTGCGGGATTAATGCGGAGGCCAGTGGACCAGAAAAGGGCGCCGGCGCATGCAGCAATGGCGATGAAAAGAATCTGTTGCCGGAGAAGACGAAAGAAAAGCTGGAACTTCACCATTACACCACGCAGTCCCTGAGGGCCTGTGTAACCACCCAGTATTCTACTGCCGAGCCTGGTTTCTTGCGCGATGGCGAGGCTTTCAATCAGAACCCGACCAGCACTGGCTCCAATTCGAGTTGGATGCCGAAGCGTTGCTCGACAGCGGCGGTGATTTGGCTGGCGAGCGCGAGAAGCTCGGCGGCGCTGGCGCCGCCGCGATTAATTAGCGCCAGCGTATGCCGCGAGGAGATACCTGCCGCACCCAGGGCGAAGCCTTTCGGAAAACCGCATTGATCGATCAGCCATGCGGCGGGCAGCTTGACCTGTCCCGCTCCAGCGGGAAAGCGCGGTGGTTGATTGACGACGGCGGCCGCGATCTTTTGGAGCTGCTGCTCGCTGACGATGGGATTCTTGAAGAAGCTGCCGGCGCTGCGGCAATCAGGGTCGCCCTCAACGAGCAGCATCCCCTTGGCGTGGCGAATGCGGCGGACAGCGGCGGCCACCTCGGGCAAGGTTGGTGTGGCGCCCTCGGGAAACATCCGCTGCAGGTCAGCGTAGCGCAGGGTGGGCGCGCCACCGGCACTGAGTCGGAAATCGACACGGGTGACCAGGTAGCGGCCGCGATCGGTCGAGTTGAAGCGGCTGCGTCGATATGCAAAGCCGCACTCCATTGCTGAGAACTCGACGATCTCGAATTTCTCCAGATCGAAAGCGCGGACGTGCTCGATGGTCGAGGCCACCTCCTGGCCGTAGGCGCCGACATTCTGGACGGGCGTTCCGCCCACAGTGCCAGGGATGCCGGCCAGGCACTCAATGCCCGCGCAACTGTCCCCTACGGTGCGCTCGACGAGAGCTTCCCAATCTTCGCCTGCGGCGGCCTGGTAGATTCTCTCGGGCACCCGATCGGAATGGGCTGGGACATCGGTAACGGTGATTCCGCGCAGCGCTACGCGCACCACCAGGCCGTCGAATCCGGCATCGGCGACGAGCAGGTTGCTGCCGCCGCCGAGCACGAAGAGAGGCACGGCGCGCTCCCGCGCCCAGGCCGCGGCTTCTGCTACTTCCTCTTCGCTGGCGGCTTCGGCAAGCCACCGAGCAGGGCCGCCGATGCCCAACGTAGTGAAGGGCGCGAGCGGCTGGTTTTCCCTGATATGCATCGCAACAAGGCTACACCACGGGATTTGACGTTAGAATGATTGCAGGCAGCTTTCCCTGCCGGAGGCGACAATGTACCCAGAATTGATGGTGATTCCCATGCGCGAGGAACTGACCCGCGCCGGGATCGAAGAAACCCGGAGTGCCGAGGATGCGGACGCGGCGCTGGCTCAGCCGGGCACAACTTTGCTGGTGGTGAACTCGATCTGCGGCTGCGCGGCGGGCAAGATGCGGCCAGGGGTGCGGCTGGCGCTGGCTAACTCCGCCAACTTGCCCGATCACAAGATCACTGTCTTTGCCGGTCAGGACCGTGAAGCCACGGAGCGCGCCCGCAGCTATTTCGAGGACAACCCGCCCAGTTCGCCGGCTGTGGCCATCCTGCGCGATGGCAAGCTGGTTTACCTGATGCAGCGCTTTGTCATCGAACAGGCGACAGCACAGCAGATCGCGGGCGAGTTGCTGCGCGCGTTTGACGAGTTTTGCGCCAAGACGGCGGCTTAAGAAAGCTCTTAGCTTTCAGCCTTCAGTTTCTGGCGGAGGTGGTCGGCTGCGGCCTTCTCGACGTCATCGAATTTGTGTTCGACAGCAAAGACGGCCTCCCGCCAGGGAGGCCGTCTTTATATTTCAAAAAGGCTACCAATCAGTCAGCTTCGGCATCCGCGACCAGCGCCTGCACCTTGCTGTGCTTGAGCGAGTAGCCGAAGTAAATGACCAAGCCGATCAGCAGCCAGCCGATCATCACCGACCACGTAATGAGCGGGAGATTCAGCATCAGGTAGAAGGCCGTGACGATGCCCAGGATGGGGACAAGTGGGACGAACGGCGTCTTGAAGGGCCGAGGCAGATCAGGATGCCGTACCCGCAGAACCCACACGCCCGCGCAGACAATTGTGAACGCCAGCAGCGTGCCGATGTTGACCAGTTCAGCGAGCCGGTCAACCGGCAGGAACGCGGGCAGAATGGCCACGACAACACCCACGGCAATGGTCGAGATCCAGGGCGTACGGAACCGGGGATGTATCTCCGATGCCCACTTGGGCAGCAGTCCGTCGCGGGACATGGAGAAGAAGACACGCGACTGGCCCAGCAGCATGACCAGCATCACCGTGCCCAGCCCGAAGACCGCGCCGATCTTCACCAGCAAAGAACCCCAACTGACGCCGGTCACGTCAATGCCCAGCGCCACCGGAGCGGCCACATTCAGTTCCTTGTAGTTCACCAGGCCGGTGAGCACGGTGGAGACCATGATGTAGAGGATGGTGCAGATCACCAGCGAGCCGAGGATGCCGAAGGGCATGTCCTTCTGAGGGTTCTTTGCCTCCTGAGCGGCCGTGGAGACGGCGTCAAAGCCGATGTAGGCGAAGAAGATCGATGCGGCGCCTTTGGCAATGCCCTGCCAGCCGAAATTACCGTGACCGTCGGGAGGCGGAATGAATGGGTGCCAGTTGAGGCGGGCCAACTCGGGGTGGGTGATGAGGAAGTAAGTTCCCAACACCAGGAAGATGCCCACAACGCCCAGCTTGACGATGACAATGGCTGAGTTCAGATTGGCAGATTCCTTGATGCCGATGACGAGAACGGCGGTCACCACCAGAACGGCCAGGATCGCGACCAGGTTGAAGAGCGCCATTACGTGCGGCAGGCCGGTGGGATCGGTCCCAGGAGGAAGCGACATTAACGGCAGCCATTGCTCGTGAAAGAAGACCAGTACCGTGCCCGGAGTCGCGGTCAGGCGCGGCGGAATGTAGATATGGAACTGCTGCAGCAGGCTGTTGAAGTAGCCCGACCAGCCCGAGGCCACGGTGGCCGCGCCAAAGCCATACTCCAGTCCCAGGTCCCAGCCAATGATCCAGGCAACGAACTCGCCCAGCGTGGCGTAGCCATAGGTGTAGGCCGAACCGGCGATGGGAATGATGGAGGCGAACTCCGCGTAGCAGAGGCCGGCGAAGGCGCAGGTGATGCCGGCCAGCACAAAGCTCAGCGCTACGGCCGGACCCGCGTGACGGGCCGCGGCCTGCCCAGTGAGCACAAAGATGCCGGCGCCGATAATGGCGCCAATGCCGAGGGTGATCAGGTTCATTGCACCCAAAGAGCGCTTGAGCGTGTGCTCGCCCACTTCGCACGCCTCTTGCGACAACATCGACATGGGTTTGATACGGAGCAGTCTGGACATGAATGCGGGACTTCCTCCTCAGCAGTGTGGAAACGGAGATACGTTGTGCCGGTTTATGTTGTGCCGCCCTGAGCCTGGCTTTCGGGGCGGCGCGACCAGAAGAGATAAACGGGGATGCCGAGCAGGACCAGAACGATTCCCGGCCATGTGTACTGTGGCTTGTACCGCAATAATACGATACAGATCCAGCCTGCCATGAGGATGTAGAGCGCCGGGAGCACCGGATAGCCAAGCGCTTTATAGGGCCGCGGAGCGTCTGGCCGCTTGAAGCGCAGAACGAATAGTCCGGCGATGGTGAGGATGTAGAAGAGAAGCGCGACAACGATGATGTAGTCCAGAAGCTGGCTGTAGGACCCGGAGATACAGAGCAGGGTAGCCCAGCAGGCCTGCAGCACCAGTCCAGCCACGGGCGTTTTGAACTGCGGATGGAGCCTTCCGACTGATTTGAAGAACAGGCCGTCGCGGCTCATGGCGTAGTAGACACGCGCACCCGCCAGGGTAAGGCCGTTGGCGCAGCCGAAGGTGGAAACCAGGATGGCCGCGGCCATCAGGTAAGCGCCGGCGGAGTGAAATATCTGCTGCAGAGCTGCGGTGGCAACCCGATCTTCTGCGGCGTATTGAATGCCCCGCGCCATTACTGTTGCACCGTGAGGGTCGCCGTGCATGGGCAGCACCAGCAGGTAGCCGAGCGATGCCAGAAAATAAACGGTGAGCACGAATCCGGTGCCAAGAACCAGCGAGAGCGGGATGTTACGGCGGGGATTCTTTACCTCGCCGGCTGTGAAGGTGATGTTGTTCCAGGCATCGGAGGAAAACAGCGAGCCAACCTGCACCACGGCCAGAATCACCAGCATATTGACCAGCACCATGGGTCCGCCGATGCCCACCTGCACGGGATGCAAGGAACTCCAGCCGGCATTCTGCCAGAAGTGGTTCCAGCCGGGACCGAAGTTGGCGTCCCAGGCCGTGGCGTTACGTCCGAATGTGAAGGTGAGCAGCACCAGCGCCGCCAGCGAGAGAGCCTTGGCGGAAGTGAAGACATTCTGGATCAGCGAGCCCAGCTTCACGCCGAAGAGGTTCACAATGGCGAGAAAAAAGACCACTACTATGCCGGTGAGGTTGGCAGTGTTGATACCGATGTCCATGTTGCCCAGCACCATGGGCCCTATTGGGAGCGCAGGCACGTGGGCGATGTGCCAGAGCCAGTGGGAGGTCGATACGGACGGGAAGAAGACGCCGAGAAATTTGCCGAAGGCCACGCAGACAGCGGCGATGGTGCCGGTCTGGATGACAACGAACAGAGTCCAGCCGTAGAGAAAACCCCACAGGGGACCGAGCGACTCGCGGAGGTAGACATACTGGCCGCCGGCGTTGGGCATCATGGCGGCCAGCTCGCCATAGCTGAGCGCGCCAATCATGGTGAGGACGCCGGTGATCAGCCAGGTGGCCAGAAAGAGCGCCGGTGAGTTGGTTCCGCGGGCAATGTCGGCATCGACGATGAAGATGCCGGAGCCGATCATGGAGCCAGCCACCAGCGCGGTGGAGCTGAAGAGGCCAAGGCTCTGCACCAGCCGTGGAGGGTTGGCGGAAACGGAGGTCTCTGGGATGGGAGTGATGTCTGGGGTTGCCACTTGCAAGATTTTTACCGGAAATCTGCGCGGATGTCTTTAGTTTTCTTCAATCTTGTGAATTTGACTGGTTTTGCGCCGTGGCGTGCGGGTGTCTAGCCCAGTTCAACGAGCCAGCGGCGGAATTCGGCGGCTGGGTCGGCGGCGCGGAAGATGGCGGCGGAGACGGCCACGACGCTGGCTCCGGCTTCCAAGATTGCCGGCGCGGTGGCCAGCGTGATGCCGCCTGCTGCCACGAGCACGGGACCGGGGCCGGCTTGGGCGTGCAACCGTCGCACGCCTTCGGGACCGATGGGCGGCTTGGCGGTCTGCTTGGTGGTGGTGGGATACACGGGGCCGATGGCCAGGTAATCCGCCGGTTCCTTGAGAATGCCGGGCAGGAGCGCATCGCTGCCGCCGAAGGTGCCTACGATGCTGTCAGGTCCGAGCAGGAGCCGGGCCTCAGCGGGCGAGACATCGCCGGCGTCTACATGCACGCCGTCAAAGCCGAGTTGCACAACCAGGTCGGCGCGATCGTCGAGGATCAGCTTGACCTGGCCGGCGGGCAGGGCGGCGCGGAGAATCGCGGCATCGGCTGCCAGCTCGGCGTCGTTTCCGATTTTGTTGCGGTATTCGAGAAGCGTGACCCCGGCCTCCGCGAGCGAGCAGCCCAGGCGGTGAAGGAATTCCGTACGGCCTGTGGGCGGAATCGTTGAGGAGTCCAGGATGGGGTAGATCTTTGGAAATGAAAAGGGCATGAGTCAAGGGTAGAACAACGAGCAGGAACCAGGGAGCAGGGACTAGGGATTAGGGATTAGGGAACAGGCAGCGAACAGCAGATGGTGGTTCCCTGTTCCCTGCTCCCTATTTCCCGTTGGCTCACATTTCGTCGGCGGAGGGTCCGTAGCTTCCGGGGATTTTCTGGTCGAGCAGGCGCAGGTACACGCCCAACTGCGCGCGGTGGTGGATCAAGTGATTGAGCACCCAGGTGCGCCAGACGTTGTACTTGGTGTCGTCGATCCAGGCCTGGCCACCGGCGACAAATTTCCAGTTGCCGTCCCAGTTTTCCGGCGCGAATTTCTCAAGTGCCGCCTTGGCGTCGGCCACCTGTTTGTCGAAGCGCTCCAGCATAGCCTCTTTAGACGCGGGAACGTAGGGCTCGAATTTGTGATCGGCGGGAAATTCGAGTTTGTCGGTGGTCAGGGTGTGAATCGCCCACTCTCCGGCGGTGTCGGAGATATGCCCAGCCAAGTGGCCCAGGCTCATGGATTTGGGGTGGGGTTTCCAGGTGAAATCAACGTCGGCGGGCACTGCTTCCAGCATTTTGCGGGTGCTTGCAGCCTCGCGGTCAAACTCGGCAATCAATTCTTTTTGAAAGTCCATCGTGCAACCTCCCGTGTTGCGAGACAAGCATACCGCAAGTTCGCATGAAAAGGCGAAGAAAAAGCGATAATATTTTCGCGCGTCGTGAAGACCAGCCCAAAGGAAAGACCGAAGTTTCCTGTGTTTGCGGGCGCGCAACCTATTGCGGCAAGGCAAATGCGATATACGAACCGCCGACCGGGCCTTTGGGGTCGCGGCCGCCGCTGGAGACGGTGACCACGTACTGGCGGCCGTCGATCATGTAGGTGGAGGGAGTGGCCATGCCGGCGAAGGGCAGTTCCGTCTCCCACAGCAACTTGCCGGTGCGGGTGTCGAAGGCGTGGAACTTGCGATCGTAGACCGTGGCGCCAATGAACAGCACGCCGCCGGCGGTGACGATGGGGCCGCCATACATCTCAGAGCCGGTGTTCTTGATTCCCTGCTGTGCGAGGGCGGGATATTCGCCGAGGGGGATCTTCCACAGGTATTTGCCGGTGTTCAGGTCGATGGCGTTGAGCGTGCCCCAGGGTGGCGCGATGGCGGGATAGCCGTCGGGGTCAAGAAACTTGCGATAGCCGGTGAAGGTGTAGTCCGGGGGCCCAGCTGCGGCCGGAGCGGCTGGCGGTGGGGTTTGGGCGCCGATGGCAAGGTAGCGGAGAAGGGCGTCGAGATCGGAGCCCTGCACTTCAGGCAGGGCGGGCATGCGTCCTTTGCCGTGCTGGATGAGATCGACGGCCTGGGCGGAGGTCATGCGGTTGCCGACGCCGAGCAGCATGGGGAAGTCGGGAGGAATGCCCTCCATGTGGTCGCCGTGGCAGACGGAGCAGTGATCCGCATAGACGGCCGCTCCTGCCTTGTCCGCGGGTGGCTGGGCCTGAAGGCCCATCGCCGGCACGGCGGTCTGCTCCTTCGCAATGCCCAGGGTCTCGGCCTCGGGACCGCCGACGCGGAGAAATTCGACCAGCGCGTCGAGGCGGGTTTCGTCGATGTTGGGGAAGGAAGGCATGCGGCCTTTGCCATGCTTCACATTGTCGGTGACTTCCTTGACGGTGATGCGCTTCAGAATGTCCACGAGGGATGGGAAGTCCGGCGGCGCGCCGGCGCGATTGGGACCGTGGCACATGGCGCACTGGCTTTGATAGACCTGCGCACCGGGACCGCCTCCCTTGGGTGCTAACGTCAGGCCGCCGGTCCAGGCCATCTCGGTTTCGTTGATGTAGATCACGCCGGTGGTGGGATCGACGGCAGGTCCGCCCCACTCGCCGCCGCCGTCAAAGCCAGGGAAGATGATGGTCTGCTTGTCGACAGCGAAGGGCAGGAACTGGCCATCGCTGTTGAAGGTGCTGAATTCCTTGACGGCCCAGGCGTGGGCCTCGGGCGTGCGGTTGGTGAGCATGTCCGCAGTGAGCCGCTGGCGGCCAAAGGGCTCGGGCGCATCGGGCATAGGCTGGGTGGGCGCGGCGACCTCGCCGGGAACGGTGCTGGCGGGATAAGGATGCTCGTGGATGGGAAAGAGCGGCTTGCCGGAGACGCGATCGAAGACGTAGACGACGCCCTGCTTGGTGATCTGGGCCAGCGCGTCTACCGGCTTGCCGTTGCGCTTGAGCGTGACCAGCGCAGGCGCAGAGGGAAAGTCGCGGTCCCAGATGTCGTGGTGAACGCCCTGGAAGTGCCAGAGGCGCTTGCCGGTGGCGGCGTCGAGCGCCAGGATGGTGTTGGCGTAGAGATCGTCGCCGATGCGGTCGGCGCCGTAGAAATCGAAGACGGCTGAGCCGGTGGGCGCGTAGACGATGCCGCGCTTTTCGTCGAGAGCCATGCCGGCCCAGTTATTGGCGGCGCCGGCGGTCTTCCAGGCCTCGGGCGGCCAGGTTTCGTAGCCCGGTTCGCCGGGATGGGGAATGGTGTGGAAGGTCCAGACCAGCTTGCCGGTGCGCACGTCGAAGGCGCGGATGTCGCCGGGCGGCGCGGGATGGGTTTCAGGATTGCGGCCGCCCATGACGATCAGATCCTTGTAGACGACGCCGGGTGTGGTGGCGGTGATGGAATTCTCCTCGTAGTTGCCGCGCAGTTCCTTGCGCAGATCGATGCGGCCGGATTCGCCGAAGGATGCGATTGGTTTTCCGGTTTCGGGGTCGAGGCAATAAAGGAAATTCATGATGCCGGCAAAGAGTCGGCTCTCTTTGCCATCGGTCCACCAAGTCATTCCGCGGGCGGGCTGGGTGCCGTTGATGCCGGAATCGAACTTCCAGAGAAGCTTGCCGGTGGCTCCGTCGAGGGCGACGATCTTCTGCGTTGGCGTGTAGCCGTAGAGGGTGCGGCCCACGATGAGCGGGTTATCCTGCATGCCGCCCTTTTCGCCGGTGTCGAAGCTCCAGGCCGTCTTGAGCTGGCTCACGTTTGTTCGATCGATCTGTTTCAGCGGCGAGTAGTGGTCGCGCGCGTTGCCGCCGCCGTAGCCGGACCAATCGACCGTGGTCTGGGCGGAGCAGATGCCGCCGAGGAGGGCTGCGGCGAGGGCGTACACAGCGGCATTCCGGCTTAAGAGTGACACCCGCCTTTTACTGGTTGGACAGCTCCTACGCTTGATCAAGCCAAGTTGCATGATGTGCACCCATTTCCGGATCGGACAGTGGCGGAACGAAGCGATTGTTACACGGCAACGGGGAGCGGGAAAAGTGGGACGCGCCCTTGCTGCAAGGAAGGCCTGGCGGGAATGGGTTGCGGAGGGGGACTCGATTGTGTGGCGGCGACCCAAACACTGCAGTCTTCCGCGTTGTGAATCTGTGATCCTGTGGAGCCGGTCCATCGAGGTCCCTGGCATGAAACGGGTTAGCGGGGGCCTCACAGTTCCACAGCCGAAATACGACGTTGTTTGTGAGGAGGGGTAGGGGAATTGGCTGGGGTGGCATGGACTGGACTGAGCGGATCTTCGAAATTTTGAACCGGCGACATAGCTGACAAAGCACAAGTCTCTGGGCGTTTGTATGCGACGCCAAGATGGGCGGGAACGCGACCCTGTAATGATTGTGCGCGTTTGCGCTGATATATTCGGCAAATGGATGTGCGAGTTAGGATTCGAGGGGCGGCGTGATGAATAGACGCGTGGTGTTGGCAGTTTTGCTGGGGATGGTGTTGGGCTTGCCCTTGTTGCGTGCGCAGGCAATGCCCGAGGGGATCTGGCAGGGATACGACGGGGAGTGGAAGCATGTTTCGCAGCAGCTGA
>Ga0326727_10005799_pt1 | contig 34773 bp, 34 predicted proteins | sample MB2enrmetagenome_FD_207643 | JGI IMG/M metagenome (GOLD analysis project Ga0326727, IMG submission 207643) | Lab enriched peat soil microbial communities from McLean, Ithaca, NY, United States - MB29MY | ecosystem: Environmental > Terrestrial > Soil > Wetlands > Peat | place: USA: New York...
AGTGAACAGTGAGCAGTGAACAGTGAACAGTGAACAGTGAGCGGTGAACAGTGAACAGTGAGCGGTGAACAGTGAACAGTGAGCGGTGAACAGTGGGCGGTGAACAGTGAACAGTGAGCGGTGAGCGGTGAGCAGTGAGCGGTGGGCAGTGAGCAGTGAGCGGTGAACAGTGAACAGTGAACAGTGAACAGTGAACGGTGAGCAGTGAGCAGTGATAGCTTTTACTCGTTACTGTTTACTCGTCACTGTTCACTCGTCACTGTTTACTCGTCACTGTTCACTCGTCACTGTTCACCCTAAAAGGTGAGGGGTGAAGGGTGAGGGGTGAACGGATAAACGACAATCTGAAAAAAACGGTGGAATTGATCGATACCGTTTTTACGCTCAAACTTTCCTGGCTCAAGGCCCGGCACCCCGAGTTGAGCGACAGTGATGCGAAGAGCCGTATATTCCAGGGCATTGTCGAGAGGAAGGAACGGCAGTGGATGTTGCACAAGGAATACTGAATACTCTGAAACGCACCGCAACCCTGTTTCGGGAGAATGACATAGCCTATTGCCTGGCAGGCGGGCTTGCGGTTTCACTCCTTTCACGACCCCGCGCCACCGAAGACATTGATCTGATCGTTGTATGCGAGGAAAGGGATTTGCCCTCATTGGAGGCTCTTGTCAGGGCGCACTTTGAGGTCATTCAAGTTCGGGATGTCATGCGTTTCCGCACTGCATCCATCTGGCGCTTCATTCTTGGCGACGGCGACAACGGAGTAGTTCTTCTGGATGTTATTCTTGCGGACCGTGATGAGTATCGTACATCAATTGCCAATTCAGTCGAAATTGCCGTTGATGACTGCCTGATCAATGTGATCACGCCCCAAGATCTGATTACGGTCAAGCAACTGGCGGGCAGACCGGTGGATCTCGTGGATATAGAGGCATTGCGGGATGCCTTGGAGGAAGAGGTTTGATTAGCAGTGAACAGTGAGCGGTGAACGGTGAGCAGTGAACAGTGAACGGTGAACAGTGAACGGTGAACGGTGAACGGTGAACAGTGAACGGTGAACAGTGAACGGTGAACGGTGAACGGTGAAAGCTTTTGCTCGTCACTGTTCACTCGTCACTGTTCACTGTTCCAAGGAAGAGAAATGACCGATATCCTGAAAAACAGATATGTGCCTTTCGTCGTGCTGACTGTTCTTATCGGCTGTTTCATCTTCCTGGGGACGGTAAAGCTGGATATGCCGGGGCTTTACTATGACGAGTGCATTTTTGTCAATGCTGCCACCGGCGGCACCAGCGGCACATTTATCCATAAAGTCATCCTCGGCGTCCCGGTGATGATAATGGCATATATCGGTGCATTGAAATCTTTCTTCTACTACCCGGTTTTCCATTTTTTCGGTATTTCGCCGGAAACCATCCGCCTCCCCATAATCGTTCTTTCATCGGCAACCATCATCTTCTGTTTCCTCTTGGGGAAGAGGCTGTTCGGCAGGCTCGGGGCTCTTCTGCTGGCAGGCTTGGTCGCGACGGACCCCGCATTCATCTATAACGTCAGGCTCGATTTCGGCCCGGTTGCCCTCATGCTCCTGTTCAAGACAGCGGGACTCTATTTTTTCTTCGAATTCCTGGCGACGCGACGCACCAGATTTGCCTGCCTCCTGATTCTTTCCCTGCTCTTGGGTTTCTATGACAAGCTGAACTTCATCTGGTTCATAGCCGCCTTTCTCGTATCGGCGGTTTTGCTGTACGGCAGGGACGTGTACTCCATCTTTCTCGGAAACAGGAAGGTCCTCTTTGCCCTGCTGGCCCTGTTTCTGGCAGGCATGACCTTCGGGTTCGTCGCTTTGGTCGTCCCTGCCCTTTCAACCCCAAGCGGGATGCCGCCCCTTGGCATCGGCGACAAGATCCTGTATGTTGCTAAAATCTTTTCCTCCACCATGAGCGGTGGTTGGCCTTTTACGTATGTACTGAGCCGCGACGACATTCCGCATACCTTTGCCGATTTCATTGTTATCCCCGTTGCGGCGGCAGTGCTTGCATCCGTATGGTTCAGATTCGGCAGGCCTGCAAAGGTGGAGCACAGGGGCGAAGATAAGGCGATGTGGTTCTTTATCCTCGTGTTTGCAATCATCTTTATCGAAATCGTCCTTACGAAACAGGGGGGCGGGCCTCACCACGTGATGATGCTCTACCCGCTCCACTACCTGATCCTGTTCGCGGGAATCGGCTTTTTGCGGCGGTGTTTGCCTGAAAGATACACCACAATCTGCACAACGGGGTGCCTCTTGGCGTACCTGGTGGGGGTTGGGGGCCAGCTCTACGCGGATGCCGGATATATTTCCGCATTCCGGGAAGGGAAACATTTCACGGCCGCATGGGATCCGGCGATTTACCGGCTTTCAAAGCTGCTGGAGAAGGCCGGCGCCGATGCCGTCATTTGCACCGACTGGGGTTTGCAGACCCAATTGTTCTCCCTGGCTCCGTCGGCCAGCAGGGGCACGTACCGGGAAGCATCGGGCATTCTGAAGAGAGTGAACCCGGATGACCCGGCAGGCGCGGAGTTTCTTTACCAGAAGTTGTTTCGGGGGATGAATACCTGCGTGGTGCTCCTGGGCAAGGATACCGGAATGGATCAGGGCGGCGGAAGGAATTTCGTTACCCTGTACCGGAACAGACTACAGCCGGCAGCGTTCCACGAGAGGATCTTCTCTGCGGAGGGAAAAGAATTATATGAGGTCTATGGCATTAATAAACAGTGAACAGTGACGAGTGAACAGTGACGAGTGAACAGTGACGAGTGAACAGTGACGAGTGAACAGTGACGAGTGAACAGTGACGAGTAAACAGTGACGAGTAAAAGCTTTCACTGATCACTGATCACTGATCACTGCTTACTGATCACCGTTCACTGATCACCGTTCACTGATCACTGCTTACTGATCACCGTTCACTGATCACCATCCAGGAGGATTGTTGCATGCTTCTTTCAGTTGTTATCCCTTGCTATAACGAATCCGCTACCATACGGGACGTTATCCAGGCTGTTTTGAAGTCGCCGGTTGAGGGAAAAGAGATCATTGTCGTCGATGATTGTTCCACCGATGGGACGGCTGACATCCTGCGAAATGAGATAGCGCCCCTGGTGGGAAAGATCATCTACCATCCGCAAAATAGGGGGAAAGGCGCTGCGCTCCGCACCGGCATCGCCGCTGCAACCGGTGATTTCGTCATCATCCAGGATGCCGATCTGGAGTACGACCCACAGGAGTATCCCATTCTCCTGGAGCCCCTGCTTGCCGATAAAGCCGATGCCGTTTTTGGTTCGCGATTCATGGGGAACCGGCCGCACAGGGTGCTGTACTACTGGCACAGCAGAGGGAATTGGTTCCTTACCTCGATCTCCAACATGTTTACCAACCTGAACCTCACCGACATGGAGACCTGTTACAAGGTTTTCCGCAGGGAACTTATTCAATCGATTCACATAGAAGAGAACAGGTTCGGCTTTGAACCGGAAATCACCGCAAAAATCGCCAGAAAAAAATGCAGAATATACGAAGTCGGTATTTCTTACTACGGCCGGACCTACGAAGAAGGGAAAAAAATCGGCTGGAAGGACGGCTTCCGGGCGATATACTGCATCATCAAATATAATTTGTTTCGATAATAATTTCGGAAACGACCCCTCCCCCCGCTGGGGGAGGCTGGGAGGGGGGCTCAGTTGAATTTTACGCCTGTTTCCCCCTCCTTGATAAGGAGGACCCAGTGGGCCTAAAGGGGTCAGGGGGGGGCGATCTGAGGTTGGCTACCACCCCTAGCCCCTCCCAAACCCTATCCTCAGAAGTTGATGCTCAATAGGTTACGTTTAGTGAAGCATGGTGAATCTCACAAATTATGGCCGGGCTTACGAGGAAGGGAAAAAGTGGGTATCCATAATTTGTGTCGCATTTATCAAGTCCGGCTGTAAAACCCCGTCAAGAATGTACCCATTTGACAGATGGCCGCTTATGAACTCGTGCGCATTCGCGCAGATAGCTGTTAATAAGATTCTGGTAGGGCATCTCCTGAGCCAATGATTTAAAATAAAAAAAAGACCCGAAAAGCTCAAGCCCCTTACTTAAATATTGAAGACCATTATGCGAAACCCTCTCAGAAAACTACATCCTGAGAGGGTTTCTGCTTCGAAGAATTTCCTTGTTTGTAGCGAGAAAGTGAGATACAATGTATCTCAACTAGAGAGGAGGCCGCTATGGCTACCACCACGATGGTCCACGTCCGCGTGGATCAACAAATCAAAGACGAGGTCACCGCAACGTTGGCCACGATGGGGCTGTCTGTCTCCGACGCCGTACGCGTATTTTTTATGCGTGTCGTCGCCGACAAGGAAATGCCGTTCACACTCCGGGTGCCGAACGCCGAAACTCGCTCCGCGATGGCTGAAGCCGATGAGATAGCCCGCACACGCCGCGCTCGTTTTGACAACGCCGCCGAACTGTTCAATGACCTTGAAAAGAACAGCCGCAAGTAAGCGTGCGCCGCTGCCGCGCGCGGCGGATTATGCGAAGTCGTTCCTGAAAGACTGGGAAAGGCTGTCCCAATCAGGGCGGTATGACATGAAACGGCTCAAAGAGGCAATGTTGCTGCTGATAGCCAACGATAGCCCGCTGGGTCCGGAATGGTTCGATCACCCGTTGGGTGGTGACTGGAAGGGACATCGAGAGTGTCACATCGGTGGTGATTTTTTACTGACGTATAAGGTCGATGACAGCGCAAAACATTGCTTCATTGTGTTCGTGCGGGCAGGAACACACGCTGATTTGTTTGAGTAACCGCCCAGTTAAGCGTAATGGACAAATTCCGCCAGTTTGGGCTTAGTACCCCAAATGATAGATTTTATCCCCAAGATTAACCTTCTTCGTAGCCAACCCCATCAGCATTGCCGATGTCCTTTAATCGTCACCAACCTCAACAAAATTAGAAAACACCCTGAAGATGTCCAGGATTTTTCCCACTATAGCTGGGTTGTATGAATTATACCCATACTATTTCCTACCTTCGCGACTAGCAACACCTTATTCCAATTCCAAATCAAAGCGGCATCTTCGTTGGCTCGTCTTCGGCTCCTCAACGTACTAGCTGTACGCCTTCGTCGCCTCGATCCTCGCCGCCTTGATGTCATCTTTGATTTGAAACCGGAATTATCCGACCGGCTTGTCGGAAGGACGGGTTCCAGCAATATGCCGGATTTTTACAAACCACCTGTTTCAATGGAGCGGTTGTCCCGGTCAGGGCAAAGAGCGTTCACAACATGAACATTTTGCTTGCCATTTTTGCCTCCCTCCATTATTGTTCATTTCATGAACGACAACAGTGAAAAATCCCTGGAATCCTACCGCTCCCTGCTGCTCCTCTCCGAAATAACCGGCCAGGAGCCGCTCTCCCAGCGGGAGCTTTCCCGTAGGCTCGGCATCGCCGTCGGCCTGGTCAACTCTTACCTTAAAAACCTGATCGCCAAGGGATATGTGCGGGTCAAGAACTTCCCCAGCAACCGCTACGCCTATCTGCTCACCCCCCAGGGCCTGGCCGAGAAGAGCCGCCTGGCCTATCAGCATCTCAGTTACTTCACCAGCCTGTACACGGTTGCGCGCCAGGACTACCTGGACCTGTTCCGCCGCCTGGAGGGAGCCGGCGTGCGGGAGGTCGCCTTCTGCGGTGTGGACGAGGTGGCGGAGGTGGCTTACCTGTCGTTGCAGGAGACCGGCTTGAAATTGGTTGCGGTCATGGATGATGCCCATGCCGGAGAAGTTTTTTTCGGGGTGCCGGTACTACGGTTTGCGGAAGTGGTACGGCAGGTAAGCGCGCCGCTGGTGATCTCATCCTTGAAGCGTCGTGACGAGATACGGAAGGCTCTTGAAGCTATCGGTATTCCTTCCGCCAGAATTCATGTCAATTCGGCGGAAACGAAGTGAAACATAAGAAATGTCAGAAGATTAAACCATGACAAGAGACGAAATCATTGACTTTCTTAAAGAGAACAAGCAGGAGATGTTTGAGCGGTATGGTGTCGTCAGGATCGGGCTTTTCGGCTCTTTCGCCCGTAATGAGGCAACGCCTGACAGCGATATCGATATTACTGTCGATATGGAAAACCCAGATTTGTTCAATCTTATTGGCGTCAAACAGACGGTCGAAGATAAGTTCGGTGTAAAGGTTGACGTTATCAGGCTTCGGGAGGGTATGAACAGTTTACTTAAAAAACGGATTCTCCAGGATGTAATTTATGTTTGACCGGGAATTGGCACTGGCTGACCTGAAGAACATCATCTGGGCACTTGAACCCATGACGTAGGGGTGCTGCTTGCCGCGCCCGCTTTTCAGACGCAAAATCAGGGCGCGGCAAGCAGCGCCCCTACGTTCACTGAATTCCCCCCTTTGTTAAAGGGGGAAGACAAACAGCACCTTTGTTTTCGGTTATAGTTACGAATTATTACTTGCCCTTTGCTGTTTATGAGGGTGTATAATGCGCATACAAAGAAAGCTATGGAGGTAAACACCCATGCAAACTGCCTGTAGCCTATTTGACGTTAACGCGCCGAAAAAAGCGGTCAATCTGACAGCCAATGCCGACTTGATAAGTATTGCCAAACAGGCCGGTCTCAATCTTTCCGAGACGCTGGAGGAGGGGTTGACGGCCAAGCTCCGTAAAATGCGTACCGAGGAGTGGCTGGAACGGAACAAACAGGCCATTGAGGACTATAACGCCCGAATAGAAACCCATGGCTTGCAAGGCATGAAATACCGGAGGGTTTGATGGCTCAGCTCGATGTGTTTCGTAATCCTGATCCTGAATTTGCCGGTTACGCTCCCTATTTGCTCGTATTGCAACACGACATGCATAGTACAATGAAATCGCGCATCGTCATCCCGTTGGTGCTCGTGACCGATCTGTCCCAACCGTTTGAAGGGAATCTGTGCCCCCGCTTCCGGATCGAAGACCAGGAGGTATTCGCTTCCCTGCCGGAGCTGTTTTCCATTCCATCCGCCCTGTTGGCGGATAGGGTTACCAACCTTTCAGAGAAACGCCTGGAACTGTTTTCGGCCTTGGATCTGCTCCTGAATGGGTTTTAGCCGGCTGCAAATTCAACTGAGCCCCCCTCCCAGCCTCCCCCCGCTGGGGGGAGGGGATAGTTGAGGAATGTCATCAACGTTTGAACACGACAGGAACGAGGCGAGATGAGTGAACACAGGCTGGTAATAGAGGCAGGACGGACGGAGCGCCATTATTGGCGGGACCTCTGGCGATTCCGCGAACTGCTGTACTTCCTTTCATGGCGGGACATCCTGGTCCGCTATAAGCAGACCGTCATCGGTGTTGCCTGGAGCGTGATCCGGCCGGTATTGACCATGATCGTCTTTACCGTCATCTTCGGCAAGCTGGCCAAGTTTCCATCGGGGAATGCCCCCTATGCGATCCTGGTCTATGCCGCCATGCTGCCGTGGCAGTTTTTCGCCAACGCCCTTTCGGAGAGCAGCAACTCGCTGATCTCCAACGCCAACATGATCTCCAAGGTCTATTTTCCCCGCCTTATCGTCCCGACAAGCGCCGTCGTCGTCAGCCTGGTCGATTTTCTCATCTCTTTTGCCGTTCTGGCCGTCCTGATGATCTGGTACCGGTTCATGCCGCCCTGGCAAATCATCACGGTGCCGCTGTTCTTGCTCCTGGCCCTGATGGCGTCCCTGGGCTTCAGCCTGTGGCTCTCGGCGCTTAATGTCAAATACCGTGATTTTCGCTACATCGTACCGTTCATCGTCCAGTTCGGACTCTACGTCTCGCCGGTCGGATTTTCCAGCAGCGTGGTCCCGGAAAAATGGCGGCTACTCTACTCGCTCAACCCCATGGTCGGCGTGATCGACGGTTTCCGCTGGGCGATTCTCGGCGGCGAGGCGCAGATTTACTGGCCCGGCTTTCTGCTTTCTTCGGGACTGACACTGCTGATACTCTTCGGCGGGGTTCGGTATTTTCGTAAGACTGAGCGGATTTTTGCGGATATCATTTAGGAGCGGTGAACAGTGACGAGTGAACGGTGACGAGTGACGAGTGACGAGTGAATGGAACAGCGCTGTTAAAGTTTTTACTTGTCACTGTTCACTGTTCACTGTTCACTAGCAACTGTTCACTGTTCACTGGCCACCCAAAGGATATGAGCGTGGTTAAAACACATAAGGACTTGCAGGTTTGGCAGAAAGCAATGGACTTGGTTGTAGAAGTTTATGAAACCACTAAGAAATTCCCTGCTAACGAAATTTATGGATTGACGAACCAAATCAGAAGGTCAGTTGTTTCGATACCTTCAAATATTGCCGAAGGTGCTGCTCGTCAAACTGAGAAAGAATTTTTGCAGTTTTTGTATATAGCATATGGTTCATTAGCTGAATTGGAAACGCAATTAATCCTGGCAACACGCCTCAATTACACTGAAACGGTTCATACGGATGCGCTGGAACAAATACGGAAAATGCTATCAGGGTTGATTAACAACATAAAAGCGCGAAAAGGGTGAACAGCAACGGGTGAACAGTGAACAGTGACGAGTGAACAGTGACGAGTGAACAGTGACGAGTGAACAGTGACGAGTGAACAGTGACGAGTGAGCAGTGACGAGTGAACAGTGAACAGTGAACAGTGAACAGTGAACAGTGAACAGTAAAAGTTTTAAGAGCACTGTTCACTGTTCACCGATTACTGATTACTGCGCACCGATCATTGAACACCGAACTCTGAACAGTGAACACTGATCACTGTTCACTGCTTACTGTTCACTGTTCACTGCTTACTGTTCACTGCTCACTGTTCACTGTTCACAAGGATTCCAAATGAGCGATACCGTAATAAAAGTCGAAAACCTCAGCAAGCGCTACTTCCTCTCGCACCTTGCGGACAAGCGCGAACAGCTCTTCAGCCGTCTGCTGGTCAACAAGACGAAGAGCCTGCTTTCCCTTGGAAAGAAAGTGGTGACGTCACCATTCACCATTCACGATTCACCATTCACGCCTTTAACGCCATTCACGAATTCACAAGAAGAATTCTGGGCGCTCAATGATGTCTCCTTTGAGATACACCAAGGTGATAGGGTGGGGATCATCGGCCGGAACGGCGCGGGCAAATCGACACTGCTGAAGATCCTTTCGCGCATCACCGAACCGACCAAGGGGCGCATTACCATCGACGGCAGGGTTGCCAGCCTCCTGGAGGTCGGGACCGGGTTTCATTCCGAATTGACCGGGCGGGAGAATATCTATCTGAATGGCGCAATCCTCGGCATGGGCAGGGAGGAGATCAAGCGGAAGTTCGATGAGATCGTCGCCTTTGCCGAGGTGGAGAAGTTTCTCGATACGCCGGTTAAGCGGTACTCTTCCGGGATGTATGTGCGGCTGGCGTTTGCGGTGGCGGCGCATCTGGAGCCGGAGATACTGATTGTGGATGAGGTGCTGGCGGTTGGGGATGCCCAGTTTCAGAAGAAGTGTCTGGGGAAGATGGAGGATGTGTCCACCAAGGAAGGGCGGACGGTTTTGTTTGTGAGTCACAATATGTCAGCAGTACGGCAATTATGTTCAAAGGGTTTTATTTTAGATGGTGGTACATTGATTTATGCAGGCACAGCTAATGATGCAGCTGATTCTTATTTGAAAAATGCAGTAGGTAAATTGGAACTTTATTGTGGGGAACGTACATTCCCAAATAACGAAAGTAAAGAATTTCAAGTAACAGCAGCACGTTTGAAAAATAATAAAGATGACATTTCAGACAGTTTCGAATGTAATGAGACTATTATTATAGAGGTAGAGTGTATCTCACGAAGGCCAGTTCCAGGCTTGTATGGGTATTTGGGAATATTAAATCGTGAAGGCCAGGAAGTGTGGGTTTCTGATTCATTCGATATGCCACCGAATCGATTTGATGCAATTTTACCCGGTACTTATACCTTAAAACTCACGATCCCACCGTGGACGCTGGCTCATGGGGAGTACGTAATACTACTGTCGTTTGCTAGCCAGCAATCATCCGCCGGTTTTTTTGTCGATTGCCCTGGAGAAACTTTGTTTTTTTCCTTGAACGACTCAAGCACCTTGCGTGGCAATAGCAGAGGGGGATATTTGAGCACTCTGCTTCCGTGGGTTGTCGAGCCGACAGCGCATAAAGCAATTACTTGAAAATTATGATTACTATGGTTTTCCGTCTCACTGGTTTTCACCGTACAGAGTAATTACTTGATCGACACTATTTTATATACATAGGAGAATTATAAGTGTTAACACAGAATAGTATCAGTCTAATCGTATATGATTTTGATGGAGTCATGACTAACAATACAGCAATAGTCTCAGAAGATGGCGTGGAGAGTGTAACAGTAAATCGTTCTGACGGTCTTGCAGTAGAAATCATCAAATCGAGGGGGATTCCACAGCTTATTCTGTCAAAAGAAGGCAACAAGGTTGTCTCTGCTAGAGCTGCTAAATTGGATATCCCGGTCATACATGGCGCAAATGACAAAAAAAAAATACTCATAGATTATTGCCGAAATAACTCGATAGATATCACTAAAGTAGTCTATATTGGAAATGACTTGAATGATGTGCCAGTCATGATGACAGTGGGGTACCCAATGGCTCCGCAAGATGCTTACTCAGAAGCTAAAGAGGTTGCAAAGTTTATAATCCCAGTTGCAGGCGGAAACGGTGTCGTTAGAGAGCTTCTTAAGTACATTAAATTTGAGGAGGTTTGAAATGTCAGAATATAATAACCCTAGTAAGTATCTTGGAAACGAACTTAATTATTTAAAAAAAGTACTTGAAGGCGAATCATGGTCTTCTACGGGTGGAAGCTGGACAATTGCCCTTGAGCGAGCATTTGCGAAAAAGTTTGGCGTACAACACGCTGTAGCTTTTAATTCCGGTACATCGACATTGCATGCTGCTATTGAGGCAGTAGGAGTAGAACCGGGAGATGAAGTTATTTCGCCGGCTATCACGGTAATCATGGATACCACGGCAACAATTCACGCCAATGCTGTTCCTGTTTATGTAGATGTAAACCCGAAGACGTACACCATGGATCCTTCGGATCTTGCCAAAAAAATAAGTTCAAAGACAAAGGCTATCATCACGGTTTCAATTTACGGCCTATCTCCCGATATGGACCCTATCATTGAAATTGCCAGAAAAAACAATATTCCGGTTATTGAGGACAATGCGCAGGCTGTCCTCAGCTATTACAAAAATCGTCTGCTAGGGACCATAGGAGATGTGGCCAGCTTCAGCTTCGAAAACACAAAGCATATTTCTTGCGGAGAGGGTGGTATTATTGTAACCAACAATGAGGCTGTTGCTGAGATGTGTCGTAAAATAGGCGGACATGGTTTTAAGAACCTAAAAGCAGATGACGGAAGAATACGACTAAATCAGGATGTATTTCAGAATCCCAATTATAAACGTCATGATGTCCTTGGTTGGAACTACCGGCTTTCCGAATTCAACGCGGCAGTCGCCTTGGCACAACTAGAGAGAGTTGATGAACTTGTCAATCTTCGCATCAAATCGGCCAATCTTTTTATCGATGTGATGAAAACATGTGATTATTTAACTCCGCAGGAACTGCCAGATGGCTATATTAATTCATACTATACTTTGGGAACAATTTACGAAGGTGCATCCAGTATAGGCGTTTCATGGGAAGAATTTCGTAAGGCATATATAGAAGCTGGTGGAGACGGAATATATGGAGCATGGAGTGTTCCCTATCTTGAGCCAATGGTAGTTAACCGACAGTTCGCAAGGCGTTGCCCCTCGGTTTACGAAAATATACGTTACGAGTCTGGATTATGCCCAGTTGCAGAAGAGATCCAACCCAAAATTATGCAATTCAAGACAAACTATCGGGATATTGTCTTAGCTGAAAAAAAGGCTGATATTTTAAGAACAGTTATTAAGAAGTTCGCATCACGTTAAATGCTAAGAAAGATGGGGAATTAAGCAATGTATGATATTAATTTTTATATTGAGACCAATGAATTCAAAAAAAAGCTTGCATCAGGAAGTCTTATAGACAGGGAAGAAATTTTTACCACTTTAGAGGAAGCAAGAAGTAAAAATCCGGTTATTTATAACATTGAAACAACAAATGCATGCAACATGCGCTGCAAAATGTGTCCTCGGACGACTATGATGACGCGCGATGTTCAGACAATTGATCCGGGTTTGTTTAAGAATATAGTTAATCAGATCAGTCCACATTCTCCCGATCTTTGGAGCAAGTGGGAAAATTATGTTTATGAAGAATATGGTATTGCAACGGATATGATGAGTGAGAATCACTTTTTTCTTACTATCATACCAAAAGTAATTCAACTACACGGATACGGTGATCCATTACTAGATGAAAATATGCCGCAATACGTTAAATTACTGACAGACCATGGAATCCCATCTTATTTCAGTTGTAATCCTGCTAATATAGATATTAACAAGACTGTCGAAATGTTTAAAAATGGATTAGACTACATAAAATATTCTATTGAAAGCATCAATGACCAGGATCATAAAAAAATCCGCGGAGAAGCGTCAAACTTTTCAATCAGCTATAATAATATCCTGCAGTTACTAGATATTAAAAAAAGATATAATTATAAAACCACAATTATTATAACGATGCTTGACCTGAACCGAGAAAATCAAAAAGAGGAATATGAGTTGCTGCGAAAATCATTTGAAGGCCTTGATGTTTACATTTATCTAAAAAGTGAAGACCAGCAATGGTATCGAAAAGAATTTCATGGCACGAATTCTATACATTGGTCTGAGTTTTGTAAGCATCCATGGATGTCAATGACAGTAAAATCCAACGGTGAAGTTGCTATGTGTATGGAGGATTTCAACAACGAAATTGTACTCGGAGACACAAAAAATGAGTCACTCTATGATATTTGGAACGGAAATAAATATTTAAAATTTAGAAAAGATCACCTCTATGGCACAAAGGGAATCAAGTGTACTGAACGGTGCGACATGAAGATTATTAACGATTACCTGTAATCTGTATATAAATCAAAACATTAAAAAGGGGGATTTCAATTGAAAACTATCAATATCGATGGAAGACTTGTCGGTGACAACCAACCAGTTTACATGATTGCTGAAATTGGCCTGAATCACAATGGCGATATGCAGATTGCTAAAAAACTTATAGACGCTTCGTTTGCGACTAATTGGGACTGTGTTAAATTTCAGAAACGTACACCAGAAATCTGCGTTCCTGAGCATCAGAGAGAAGTAATGCGCGATACACCGTGGGGACGCATGACTTATATGGATTACCGTTACCGTGTTGAGATGGAAAAAGAGCAGTACGACTATATTGATAGGTACTGCCGTGAAAAACCTATTGCCTGGACCGCCTCATTCTGGGACCTTAAGAGCCTTGAATTTCTTCTTACATATGATATCCCTTTTTTAAAGGTGCCTTCTGCAAAACTCACCGAACACAATTTTCTTGTAGAGGCGTCAAAATCTGGGAAAACAATAATACTCTCAACCGGGATGAGTACCATTGAAGAGATAGACGCCGCCGTCGAGATACTTGAAAAGAATTGCAGGGGAAACTATATCCTCATGCATACTAATTCCACGTACCCAGCGCCGCCTGAAGATCTAAACCTTCGAGTGATTAGCTTTTTAAAGGACCGTTATAAGTGCATTATTGGTTATAGTGGACATGAGTACGACCTTGAACCAACAGTTCTTGCTGTTTCATTAGGGGCAAGCATTGTTGAACGTCATGTTACACTGGATCACAACATGTGGGGATCTGACCAGTTTGCCAGTTTGGAAGTACATGCAATGGACATGTTAAAGAAAAGAATTAAATCCATAGAACCCATAATGGGTGACGGTATCAAAAAGCTTACCGAAAAGGAAATGGAAGTTAGAAAAAAATTAAGAGGATATTAAATCATGAAAACAGGACTTTTTATAACTGTACGAAGTGACTCAAGCAGACTTCCAAACAAGGCTTTGATTCCTATTCTTGGCAAACCAACCATCGAGTTGGTTATAATGCGTGCTAAACAGGTAAAGAACATTGATCGGGTTGTTGTCTGTACGACAGAGCGCCCTATCGATGATGCCATTGTCGACATTGCAAAAAGAAATGGAGTGGATTTCTATCGTGGTAGTCTTGAAGATAAACTGGATCGTTGGCTGGGGGCATCGCATACATTCGAACTTGATTTTTTCATTACTATGGACGGAGACGATCTTTTCTGTGATCCAGAACTCATAGAGCTTGGCATCAATCAGATGAAGAATGAGCAAACTGACTTCATCGAGGCTCCAGAGGGTCTCATCTGCGGTTCATTCACATACGGAATTAGGACGAGTGCTCTGGAAAAAGTCTGTAGCATTAAGGACACTTCAGATACAGAGATGATGTGGGTTTATTTCAAGGATACTGGGTTGTTCAACGTGGATACCCTCCACGTATCTGACAGGATATTTTTTGATAGCAGTATCAGGATGACACTCGATTATGAAGAAGATCTATCCTTTTTTACTAAGATTCTGGAAAACTTTAATGCTGTAAACAATGATGTACCGCTCCGAAAAATTGTCGAATATCTTGACAGAAATAGAGACATTGTAGGTATTAACGCCTATAGACACGAAGAATGGGCGAATAATCAAAAGCAGAAGACCAAGCTGATACTGAAATCCAACACTGAAAGTTTATTATGAATTCTTGTTATTTATGTAACACGGGAAATTTTACCACTCGACAAGGAATTGTAAGAGATAATCCTTCGTTGCAAATCTATGAGTGTTTGAATTGCGGTTTGGTCTTTTTATCTTCATTTGATCATATCACGCAAAATTTTTATGAGAATTCTGGTATGCATGACGGCTCAGTCGATCTAGATGCATGGCTAAAGGAGACCTCTTGGGATGATGAAAGACGCTTTAATTCATTGCGCAGAGATATTGAAAATAGGAATATCTTAGATTTTGGCTGCGGTAATGGTGGTTTTCTTGCAAAAGCCAGACATTTTGCTAAAAATGCTGCCGGAATCGAACCGGACAAAAGCGTGATCGAAAGGTTTAGAAAGATAAATATTCCAGTTTTTTCGAACGTTAATGATGCTCCTGGTAGTTATGATATTATTACACTTTTTCATGTTCTGGAGCATTTACCAGATCCACGAGCAACGCTTAAGAAATTAGCTAATTTACTGAATAATTCTGGTCAAATAATTGTTGAAGTGCCGAATTCATCCGACGCACTTTTATCACTGTTTAATTGTGATTCTTTTACAAAATTTACTTATTGGTCTTGTCATCTATTTTTATTCAATCAATCAACACTAAAAAAACTGATTGATCAAACTGGTCTCAGGCTGAATTATATTAAGCAAGTGCAAAGATATCCTCTGTCTAACCACTTATATTGGCTTGCAAAAGGTCAACCAGGTGGGCATCAGCATTGGAGCTTCTTAGATTCTCCGGAGCTGCATTGCGCTTACGAAAATCAATTAGCTTCCATTAGTGCATGTGATACTCTTCTGGCCAGTTTCTCGGTTAACTAGTGTTTAGATCTATAAATGATGTATTTTCATTTTATATATTTAGTATTTGCATTAATAAAATTATATAATACGTGTAGATGGAGGCAACTTGAAAATTAATGATATTGTATGTCAACTTACTCCTATCTTTCGTGAAGTGTTTGATGATGATTTCATCAATGTTAGCCCGAATATGACAGCATCTGATGTTGTCCAGTGGGACAGTTTGGGTAATATTCGCTTGATGATAAGTATTGAAAACGCGTTTGGTATACGTTTTGAAACTTCGGAAATGACTGGAGCAGCAAACGTGGGCGAACTTATAGAAATGATCAGTAATAAACTCGGTAATTAAGAAATTATGGATCAAGAACAACTAAGTTGGCTTCCAAAGGCCCCAATAGATTTTCGCAAGCGCAGCCAAGAATTGCAGAATTCGTCAGAAACAACAATAGACGAATTACGGATATTGGCCAGTTACCAGCTTGATGAGAGTAAACTTACGTCTCTTGGAAGATGTATCATGTCTTTACAATCTAAAGATAACGTCATGCTCCATTCCGACAGGTTGAAGCTTGGAGTTGTCAGTAATGCCTCGACCAATTTACTTGCGCTTCCATTGATAGGATGTGCCGCAAGATATGGGATTAGTCTTGAAGTTGTAGTCTCCGACTTTGGTCAGTTTGTGCAGCAGGCTCTTGACCCAGAGTCGGATATTAATCAAAGCAATCCTGATGTTGTACTTGTATCACTTGATTACCGGGCGTTTTTCAATGATTTTGAAAATACTGTTTCATCACCAGAAACCGGTGTGGACAAAGCCGTTGCGCTACTTCTACAGATAGCGGAAGGTTTTAATAAAAACTGCGGTGCTGTTGTGATGTTATCTACTCTTGCCCAACCTCCCGGTGCCTTGTTCGGAAGCTTTGATCTGAGGCAAGCTGGAACTCTACGCTGGACCATCAGTGAAATAAATCGGAAGTTGGTTGCTCAGACGGCAAGAGGGGATGTAATCCTGGATGTTGCAAGTCTTGCCGAGTCTGTTGGAACGCGCTGGTGGTTTGATTGTATACATTGGAATCACGGCAAACTGCCATTTTCACTTCATTTAGTCCCTCTGTATGTAGACTACGTTTGCCGCGTATTGGCGGCGATAAGGGGCAAATCTAGAAAGTGTCTCGTTGTTGACCTTGATAACACTCTGTGGGGAGGTGTCATCGGTGATGACGGCATAGAAGGTATAATCATTGGGAATGGCAGTGCTGAGGGAGAGGCTTTCCTGGATTTTCAACGATTTATTTTGAAGCTAAGAGACAGAGGAATAATTCTTGCCGTCTGCTCCAAAAATGATGAAAGTGTAGCATTATCTGCATTTCGCTTACATTCAGAAATGCTTTTGAAAGAGGAGCATTTTTCTGCTTTTATTTGCAACTGGAAAGACAAACCTAACAACATTCGACACATTGCCCAGAAACTGAATATTGGGCTGGATGCACTGGTTTTTTTTGATGACAATCCTTTTGAAAGAGAGTTGGTACGAAAAGAGTTACCAGAAGTTGCTGTAATTGAAGTCCCCAAAGACCCGTCTTTATATCGTGGGGTATTAAGTCAGTCCGGTTGGTTTGAGGCCGTCGCATTCTCTGAGGAGGATAGCCAGCGGATTGAACAATACCGTGCAAATGAGAAACGAGATATCCTTCTCAAAACAACAGATGTTGAGACATATCTACGATCCCTTTCCATGAGTCTTCAAGTTGAATCATTCAACTCAATTAACAGGTCTCGTGTTACACAACTTATTAATAAAACAAATCAATTCAATTTGACAACGCGCAGGTATACTGAGCACCAGGTGGAGAGCTTTGAAACAAGCCTAACCAATTTTACTGCTTGTTACCGACTAGTAGATAGTTATGGGGACAATGGTATTATCTCTTGTATAATTTGTACGGAACCTACAAATGGTGTATGGGAGATAGACACATGGCTAATGAGTTGCAGAGTTTTTAATCGTAGGGTTGAGCATGCGATCCTGAATCACTTAGTTGAGTGTGCTAAATCGAGAGGAATTTGCCAGATCATTGGTGTGTACGTACCTAGCGGTAAAAATCAGTTAGTTGCCGACCATTATAAATATCTCGGATTTATGCCTGTCGAAGGAACTATCAACACATGGCATTTAGATATTGAGGCTTATATTACTATTGAAGTACCGATTTCTATTTTAAATAAAAAGAATATATTGTTTTAAATTGGAGAATACTAAATAAATGAAACCAGTATTAAAACTTGCAGCTAAGTCTATATACTCTTTATTAAGAATATTTTCGCACTATAAATCATTTTGCTCATTACCTGAAATTAAAGCTGATAATATAGAGATACATATACTCGGTAATGGTCCTTCTTTAAAGGACACCTTGGAGCATCATAAAGTTAAATTTTTTGCAAGTAAAATCTGTATGTGTGTAAACGATATTGCAATTACAGATTTGTATGAAGAAATAAAACCGAAATATTATCTACTATTAGATCCTGCTTACTGGGAGGATGATGTTCATGAAAGCTTGGTTGAACTTAGAGAAAAACTATACTCTGCAATTAATTCAAAAACTAGTTGGAATGTTGACCTTATTTTGCCAGTCACAGCGAGTGGTGCTTATGACTGGACTAGCAGATTTACAAATAATAAATATATAAAAATTCATTTTTTCCATACAATACCAGCAACCGGATTTAAAACGGTAAAATTTAATTATTATAAATACAATTTAGGGATGCCAGCTGCTCAAAATGTATTAGTCGCCGCAATCTTTTTATCAATAAACATCGGATACAAAAGTATCTTTTTACACGGTGCAGATCATTCATGGCATGAAGATCTCGTTGTTAATGATGATAATATTGTTTGTATAAAATATCGCCATTGTTATGACGAGGCAGAAGTGGAACTAACTCCTTTTTTAAAAGGCGATAAGATCGGTTCAACTTGGAAAATGGGTGAGTTATTTATGGCCTTGGGGAGAGTTTTTAACGGATATCAGGAAATTGCAGAGTATGCGTCATATAGAAATGTCAAAATATATAATGCAAGCAAAGTATCTTGTATAGACACTTTTACAAGATATAAATGCATACCAGATAAATATACTGAGGATATTTAAGACATTATGATTATTTTAGGTAATAGCAGCGTTGATATATTCAGGCAAACCGGACTCAGATTCTCATTAAAAAAAGAAAAAATTGTTATAAGTTGGGTAGGGGCTATTAAAGTAGCGTATTTTCACAAATTGCACCCTGTGGGAATTAAAATTAGAGACATATTTGATAAAGAGACTGGTTGGAAGTTTTTAAGCATGGGCAGCCATGATATATTTGAGTTATGCACGTATGCTTCACTAGGAAATGTTGTTGACCATTTTGAAGCAACTTTTGAGGCATCAATTAATTCATATTACGATGTTTTTTCAGAATTAAACAAATCTGGAAAATTTGGATGGCTTGTTTTTCCACAAGCAATCCATGATGTTCAATTTAAAAATTTTACCGCTAATGATGTGCTAAAAATTGCAAAACGCTTCAATAAACGGATTGAAGAACTATGTTATGAACTTAGAGTACCTGTAATAAATCCGTTACATAAAATGTGCGGACATAGCGGCGAAGTATTAAAAGAATTCTTGCAACAAGATGGCAGTCATCTGAATATTAATGGCGTAAAAACTTATGTGGAGGAAATAGAAAAGCATACTGGTGAGTCAATTTATTATAGATCTGATATAAATATATATGAGCCTGCCTCTGAGTTGGAATCATTTTGCAGTTTATTTATTGGTGAATTGGGTGTCCCTTCAAATGAACATTTATCTTCACCAGATGTTTGTAAAATTTTAGTTGAATATGTTTCAAAACATATTAAAGATAGCGGTTTAAACCTTAATATAGATTCACAAACAAAACTCTTGTCCACAGGTCTTGTAGATAAAGAGTGTCATACACTTATATGTGACTTCGCTGCTGAGATAATGAATATATCAATACCTTTAAATATCAATTTAAATCATCTAGATTCTATCGGAGATATTGTTAACTATCTCTTAAATGGTCGGTATCATAACAAAACCAATGAGTCCATGCTTAACCGAAATGATTTTTTTATTTCTCTTCTTGGAAATTTTGATGATTCTGCGCAAAGAAAAGCAATTTTGGCCGCCGACGATAAAATATCGAATGTCGGTGATGATGTTTTTGCTAAAATGCAAGAAATTGCGCCTCCCGACTCACGAGAAGTTCTTGTCAATTATGGAATTATATCTTTCTGGTATTCCTTGATGTCTGCAAGGAATGGTAACTATTTAAACGCCTTAAAACTTATTGCACAATCTAAAAAACCGGATATAAAAAGTAGATATCCCTTTATCAGCACTCGTGCGGAGTTATATATAACTGCATGGGAAAAGAAAATTGAGGAAAATATTTCGATATGGCAGCGACTTAGATTTCGGATATTCGACAGAATGATAAAACTTATATATAACAATAGGATCGACCCTGCATGGCAACGGACGGTTCGCTTTTTCACTAAAAAGAGGAAGTTAATTTGAAGATTAATATATTTAAACTACTATTAATAACTTATATTTATAAGAGCAATTAATGTTGCTAAAAAACGAAGCTTCAAATAAAACCAAGATTATCGTTTTGTTGGAAATATTTTGGACTGGCCATCATCCAACATATTTTAAGTATTTTCTTAAGACTTTGCTGGAATGTGGTTTTCAAGTAATGGCATTTTGCCCTGCTCCTGAAGAAGTAAATGACTGGCTCGCGGATTATTTTAAAAATATTGAACCGATGTGCCAGGTTCATGAATATGACAACCCGGGATTGCGTCAATTACCATCTGGTAGAATACAATCCATCACACTCACTTTAAAACGGTGGCAAACTGCTGCTAAAGTTATTAAGAATACAATCGGGTCTATTGATAAAACAAAAATAAATGTGATTTTCCCCTATTTGGATAGTTACTTAGATAAGCACCTTTCAAAATATTATATTGATCGAATATTTCCGTATGACTGGACTGGCCTTTATTTCGCTCCGAGCCATTTCTATAAAGCTCAAAACCGTTTGCTTTCGAGCTTGAATCTGCTTCAGCCCGATTCGCTGCTAAAGTCTCACCATTGTACTTCAGTGGGCATTCTTGACGAAGGCGTCAAGGAAAAATTACAATCAAGAATAATCAATAAACCAATTGTAGTGTTGCCTGATTTCATTGATGCAAGTTTGCCGGATAGAAATTATAAAATCTCCCGTAACCTCAAGGAACGCGCCGGTAACAGAAATATTATAGGACTGTTTGGCCACCTTGATAAGCGTAAAGGATTTTCGACACTTATCGATGCTGCAAAAAAGACATGCAGCGACAACTATTTTTATATATTCGCAGGGCCTCTTTGCCGAAGCTCTTTTACAGAAATTGAACTGGCTGAAATTGATACATTTGTTCAATCCGAACCATCGAATTGCCTTTTTCATTTTGAGTTTATACCCGATGAAGCATCTTTCAATGCTCTCATAGAGGCATGCGATGTTATATTTGCCGCGTATGAAAACTTTCCCTATTCAAGCAACCTTTTGACCAAGGCAGCGTATTTTAAAAAGCCCGTGATTGTAAGCAATGGTTATTGCATGGCTCAAAGGGTGCGTGATTATCAATTAGGGATCGTGATAAACGCCGGTGATGTTTCCGCATGCATCGATGCAGTTCAGCAGCTCTCCACGGAATCAGCTGCTTTAAACTGTGATTTTGATGGATATATGAATTGCCATTCAGTAGCTCGTTTGGAAGACTCGCTAACTTCATTATTGAATATGGGGATTTGACTCATGGTGAAGATATCCGCTGTACTTCTCGTGCGTAATGAAGAATCGAATATACGGCATTGCCTTGAAGGTTTGCAATGGTGCGATGAAATAGTCGTTGTGGACATGGAAAGCGAAGATGCCACGGTTGCCATAGCAAGTGAGTTCACTGATAAGATTTATTCGCATGAACGAATAATTGCGTTCGACATTGCAAAGAAATATGCTATCGAAAAGGCGAGCAACGAATGGGTGCTGTTGATCGATGCCGATGAAATGGTTCCGGCTGAGTTGGCCACCGAGCTAAGACGTATAGCTGAAAAAGACGAAGTAGACGCTGTTTATATGGCATTTAAGAATTTTATCCTGGGAGAGTGGAATCAAGCAAAAGCATGGTGGCCCAATTACCACTGCCGGTTTTTCAGAAAACAGGTGATGATCATCACAGAACGAGTCCATGCATATATGACAATTGCCGACACTGCTCGCACCTTGTATTTGCCGGCTGATGAGAAGTACGCAATTCATCATTTTGCTTATAGGGATACGGAACAGTTCATACAAAAACTTAATAGATACACTACGATAGAGGCAAAACATCTTTTCGATGACGGCAAGAAATTCACGTTTTATTTATTTTTTAAATCAACAATAAAAGAATTTATCGATAGGTACATACGTTTAAAAGGTTATTCAGATGGCTTGATTGGATTTTTTGTCACTGTTTTGATGGTGATATACCGCGCTGTTGCTTGTATTAAATTATGGGAAATGGGTAATTATAAAGGTAATATTTCTGATAAATATAACGGGCTTAAAGAAGACATTATCAATAAATATAAATAAATCCCATCTTTTCCCCATACGGTGTCAATCAAGGGGCTATGCGTGCATAAACAGACTTGCCTTAATATATCAATAATTCTATTCATGTTCTTAGTCGGCATGTATTTGGTCCCTATTGCATGCATGAACTTTGATTTGTCATATATGCCAAATGATTTATCAGATAATAGATTAAATAACTACTTTCTTGAGAATGGTTTTAAATGGTTATCTGGTCAGCAAAGAAGTTTTTGGAATGCTCCTTTTTTCTACCCTGCTCCACAAGTAATGACGCTTTCAGACAATCATTTAGGCACACTGCCGATATATTCTTTGTTTCGTTTTCTGAGCTTTGACAGGGAAACATCGTATCAACTGTGGATGTTGGTCCTCTATGGTTTGAATTATTTTAGTGCGGTATACATACTTAACAAAATGAAGTTCAATGTAATTGGCGTTTCAATCGGCGCATATTTCTTTTCTTTCTCTTTGCCGACAATCCAATATTTTGGTCATGAACAATTTCTGTCCAGGTTTATAATTCCATTTGCATTTTATTACACGCTACGATTTATGAAGGAAGGAAGCATCAAATCATTTATCATAGTATGTCTGTCAGTTGTGTTCCAGTTCTATTGTTCAATTTACATGGGTTATTTTCTGACGCTTGCTGTCATTTCTATGATGTTGGCATGTGTGTTAGTATTTTTTGAAGATAAAGCTGTTTTACGTGCACTGCATGGTACTTTAAAGACAAATCTCATGAGGCTATCGGTGGTTTTGACCTCTGCGGTTTTGTTACTGCCGTTGATGTATCCCTACTATATGCGTGCAAAAATATCTAAGAAAAATCCTTGGGAGTTAATAGAGCATTCTTTGCCTGGCATTAGCACTTATTTCCATACTGGCGATTATAGTAGGGTATGGAGTTGGTTATCACTCGCCATTTATGGTACTTCATCAAATGGTGGACATTTTATTGGTTTATTGCCAATGCTGGCTTTTATTGCAATCCCTATATTATATTTCCGATACCGGGAATCACTGTCACTTAAAACTGAGTTAGTTGTATTTATTACAATATTATTTGTAACCATTTTAACTTTAAATATGAATGGTTTAACTATTTATAAAGCACTTTTCCTATTGCCTGGGGTCGGTTCCATCAGAGAAGTATCAAGAATTATTTTACTAGATTTGTTTTTAATCTCTATTTTGCTCGCATCGGTAATTTCATTCATTAGTTTTAGACTTAAAAACAAATCAAAATTAGTAAACAGTATAATTATGACTGTTATCGTAATGTTATTTATAACAGATCAACTAGTTGTAGCTTCTAATATACCTCACTATTCCAAACTGGATGCCCAGGAACGTATTCAGAACTTGAAGAATGAAATTCTTCGCAGGGATGTGCATCCAAAATTATTTGTTTATTTGCCTAACGACACGAAAACCGCAGTGAATAATTTGGATGCTATGCTTGCAGCTCAGGATTTAAATATCCCCACTTTGAATGGTTATAGTGGCTATGCCCCTGATGGCTGGCATATTTCCACCGGTCGGAGTGATGTGTGCGATAAGTTAGTCAGATGGATCGGTCTTTCTAGGTATCGATATAGTGCGAATAACAATAATGATCTGTTCAAAGATCTTATTATCATAGGGGCGGATGCATGTACCAGAGATACCGGGCGCTTGCCAACATACACGTATTACCAATATGCATTGCCTTTTGAAGCCTTTAAAGTTCAAATGTCAGTACCTGCATCTTCGGTTGCAGTCGATATAAATTCAAATAAATTCTTGTTACCAGTCACAATAAAGAACTCAAGTAACATAATGTGGCCTGCATCAGCTATTAAAATGGCGTACAGGTTGGTCGCACCCGATGGTAAGCCCATTACTGAATTTGATTTCAAAAATACATTGCCATATGACGTTTCTCCCGGAGAGATTCTGCCTTACGGGCCTATGATTGAAACGCCTGAAACACCCGGCGACTATGTTGTTGAGTTCGACCTGGTCCAGGAAAACGTTGCCTGGTTCCATGAGATGGGGCCATCAACGGTATTCATAAAAATAGTGGTTAAATAATGATCACAACCTATAATGTAGGGGCGCTGCTTGCCGCGCCCTGTTTGAGCGGAGTAAGCGCCTATAGGGGAAATGAGATATGGCTCTGACACGGAATTTTAAGGAAACCGTAATTGCTCGGGTCAAAAGCGACCCGGCATTTGCTCAAGCGCTTCTCGATGAAGCCTTGACCCTGATGCTTAATGGTGAACCGGATACAGCAAAGCTGGTATTACGTATTACCTGGGCATTGCCCAACGGCATCGAACATTAGCCTGCAAATCTGAACAATTTGGGGGTAACGGAACAGCGAGGACCAGAAAAAAACATTGTAAAATATAGTCAATCCAATATAATCGTTGACATACGTGGGGGTGATAACATTGTCATATATCAAGCCGGTTATAAACGAGAAATGCGAACAAGCGCAATTGAAGAGATTAGAAAATCAATCCAAAGCCTCCAGAATTACCTTGAATCAAGCGATTGCTCAGACAAGGTATATTCTGGAAAACAGTGGAAAAGACAAGACTGCAAGGCACTTGAGTGGGCAGCCGAAAACAATATCCGGGTAATTGAAGAAGCTGAATTTCTTGAAAAGTGGATTAAGTCCGGCAAAATCCGTGGCGGAGAGAATCGCGTCTACTTCGAAGAAGATTTCGACGGCCTAATATGGGCTGTCAAGATGAACGAACTTACCTATCATCAAGATGATATGGCCGCTTTTGCTGATCGTCTTGTCAAATCATCTGAATATTTCCCTGATACGACACTTGAAATAATTGGATTTGTCAAAACAAACAGAGGTGTCAAGCCTCTTCTGCGTCAGCCATTTGTAGTCACTAAACCCAATGTTCTTGCGTTTCCTGCGGAAATATGGAAAGCATTAGATGAAATGGGATTTAAACTCCTTGACCCGGACAACGAGATATGGCTCTCGCCTGACCGTTCATAATATTTTACTGATCCGGGTCAAAATAATGTATTGGTAGACGAAAATGGCGATTTAGCGTTTATCGATGTGATATTCAGAAAGGTAAGTCCGGAAAAGCTGAAAGAAGATTATCCTAAGTTAAACTTTTTCTCAGAGCTGGAACCGGCGTGAGATGCTGTAAAGCACGGAACATGCATTAAGGTTCTAAAATGTCTCCTTTCAGGGGGCGGGGGAGCAAAAAAGATGATTGCTCCAAATCCGAAATAAATAGAACCGGATGGTCACTATGGTACTAAATCTACTCATTAAAATTAGAAACCGGTTGTTAAATTACTACAACAAGACCAGGTTCAAATATTTCGGGGATAATGCTCTTATTCTGAAGCCGTGTTTGATCTCAAACCCGAAATATATTGAAATCGGCGAGGGCGTTTTCATCAGAGAATATGCGCGGATAGAGGCTGTTGACGATTATCGGGGAAAAAAATTCACCCCTGTGCTGAAAATAAAAAAAGGAACTCATATCGAACAGTTTTTTCATGTGGGTGCCTGCGAAAGTGTCGAGATAGGGGAAAACGTCCTAATTGCCGGGAGAGTATATATTTCCGACCATAACCATGAATTCAGATCAATCGATAAACCCATTGTCGAGCAGGGTATAGAACTTGGCGGAAAGGTCGTGATTGAAGACAACGCCTGGCTGGGAGAGGGGTGTGTGGTTTTGCCGGGTGTCACGATCGGTAAGGGATCGGTTATCGGTTCCAACGCCGTCGTGACCAAAAACGTGCCTCCTTATTCCGTTGCCGTCGGCATTCCCGCCAGGGTCATCCGGCAATACAGCCCGCAAACAAAGAGTTGGGAGTTGCTCAGGTGAGCGATTCCGCGACTCGGTGTCGGTTTACGTGCGAATCATTCGACAAGCTGCTTCGGAAGGCCGGTTTTGTCGAGGTGTATTTCGAGGCAAGAGAGAACGGGTCTATACCCGAAACAAAGGGGCTGTTTGTCTTTCCCCTTCCTGATTAGCAACGCGCGCCGCGCCATATTGATCCCCCCTTTAAAAAAGGGGGGCAGGGGGGATTTGCTTTTAAGGCTCATTGGGTGAAATCCCCCTAAATCCCCCTTTTGTTAAAGGGGGACTTGATCGTTAGCTGGAAGATCGACGTTAATCAGCTTCCCCTTTGACAAGGGACCCTCTGGGGCCTAAAGGGGACCGAAGGGGATTTCACCACTCTTGAAACAAAAAACTCAACGGACAGTACACGGCATGAATGAGCCTTTCGTCTTCCTGATACTCCTTAACTGGAACGGCTGGCGCGATACGATCGAATGTGTCGAATCATGCCGGAAACTCACGTATCCGGCGTTTCGTATCGTAATCGTCGATAACGGTTCCACCGACGGTTCCGAGACGATCCTGCGGGAGCGCTTCCCCGGCATTGAGCTGATCCAGACCGGCTCAAACCTCGGTTTTTCCGGCGGCAACAATGCCGGTATCCGGCATGCACTTGAACACGGGGCCGACTATGTATGGCTCCTCAACAACGACACCGTTGTGGATGCCGGAGCCCTCACCGCCTTGGTGGGCGCAGCGGAATGCGACGACCGTATCGGCATGATTGGGAGCAAGATCGTCTATTACGACAACCCTGGGCTTCTGTGGTATGCCGGGGCACTGCTCGATCCGGCATGTCCCCATCGTCCCGCTCATCGCGGACTCCGGGAGTTGGACCGGGGACAGTATGACGATGCCGTCGAGACGGGGTATGTCACCGGGTGCAGCCTGTTGGCCCGGCGCAAGATGATTGACGAGATCGGCCTTTTGGACGACAGCCTGTTTCTCTATTTCGAAGATGCCGATTGGAGCGCCCGCGCCCGGCATGCCGGATGGCGTCTCATGTATGCCCCTGCCTCCGTGGTGCGGCATAAAGAGTCGGTTAGCGCGGGAGGGGCGGCGTCGCCCACGCTGGTGTACTACACGGCGCGAAACCGTCTTTTTTTCGTGCGGCGGAATTTCCCGGCAAAAATCGGTAAAGCTCTGCTCTATGACCTGTATGAACATGTGCTGGTGAATATCAAAAAAGGACGTCTTCCGGCTGCTCGTGCAGGATTTCGAGGCGTCAGGGATTTTCTGCTCGGAAGAGTGGGGCGCATGCCGACGGTAAGGAATTAGTACCATGTAACATTCAAAGTTACGTATCTAGTCCCCTCCCCCAGCGGGGGAGGGTTAGGGAGGGGGAAACAGGCGTCAAATTCAACTGAGCCCCCCTCCCAGCCTCCCCCCGCTGGGGGGAGGGAAACTTTTCCAGGCTGTGAACATTCTTCATCCTGCGGGAGAACAGTGCTACTCAGAAAACTTAATCCCACAAACCAAGGTACTACGATGTCACCTCGCACTGTCCATATTGATTGCCTCCACTTCGACGGCTACAAACCGTGTCCTCCCCATAAACAAAAAGGGGCGGTTTGCGGGGATTGCAGCGATTACCGGCCACTCGCCTTTCGGGTGCTCATCCTGAAGGTGGGGGCTGCCGGCGAGGTCATCCGCAATACCCCGATCCTGCACCGCCTGCGGGAGCTGTACCCGGATGCGGAGATCACCTGGGTGACCGACTATCCCGATTTCATCCCCCGTTCGTTTGTCCACAAGGTCCTGAAATACGATTGGAAGTCGATCAACCTGATCCAGGAGCAGGAATACGACCTGCTGCTCAGCCTGGACAAGGAAACCCATGTCTGCGCCGTGGCCAACCGCATCCGGGCCAAGGTGAAGAAGGGCTTTCTCCTGGATGTCAACGGCAAGATCGTTCCGGCTGACGAGGATGCCCGCCGGAAGTGGCTGACCGGTGTCTTCGATGATCTGATGAAGGAGAACACGAAGCACTACGTGGAAGAGATCTTTGAGATCTGCGGCTGGCAATGGGCAGGAGAGAAATACATCCTGGAAGGTGCGCGGACTCCGGATATTTCCTTCGGCAAGGATGGCTCAAAGCCGCTTATCGGCCTGAACACCGGCGCCGGGAGTATCTGGCCGACGCGTATCTGGCCGGAAGATAGGTGGAGCGAGCTGATCGGCGCGCTCCGGGAAACGGGGAACGACGTCCTGCTCCTGGGCGGTCCGGACGAGCATGAGAAGAACCTCCGGCTTGCCCGGAAGAGCGGGGCCGGTTATGAGGGGGTGAAAAGCTTTCTGGAGTTCGCCGGCCTGATGGCGCTGTGCGATGTGGTGGTGACCTCGGTGACCATGGCTCTGCACATCGGGATTGCCCTGGAACGGCGGATCGTGCTGCTGAACAATATCTTCAACGCTCCCGAATTTCATCTCTATGGGCTCGGCTCCATTGTCCAGCCGGATCTTGATTGCCTGGCGTGTTACAAACGGGCCTTTGACGCCGGCTGCCCGCCCGATACCTGCATCGACCTGATCACGGTGGATGCGGTCCTGCGGGAGATAGGCGCCAATGTGCGCATCCTGCGCGAGGCTGGACGGGGATGATGGAGCAACGGCCGCGAATCCTCGCCCTCTATCCGTCGCTCCCCTCGATGACCAAGGCGGCCGGTGACAAGACCGCCTTCAAGTTTGTCGAGACCCTGCATCGGCTGGGGCACCCCATTACCCTCCTCTCCTTTGCCTTCAACGGCTACGACGAGGATGACTACCGTGCCCTTGAGCCGCTTTGCGAGAAGATCGTGCTCCACGATTTCGGAAAAAGGGAGAAACTCGGCAATATCCTCAGGGGGGGAGTCCTCTCGCCGACCCTGGCTGCGCGGCAAAGCGCCGGTTTCGGCCGTCTCATCGACGCCCATATCGGCGCCGTTGACCTGGTGCACATTGAATTCACGGAACTCCTCCCCTGGGCGCGCTACGTGAAGGAGAGGTATCCCGCCAAACGGGTCTGCTACGTGGCCCACGACATTGTCTTCCAGAAGAAATACCGCGAAGCCGGGAAACATTTTTTCCTGAATCCGTGGCGCGACCTCGATCTTCTGCTTACCTGGCGGAGCGAGAACAGGTTCCTCGGTTTCGTGGACCGGGTGATCGTGCAGAACGGCAAGGATGCGGCCCTGATCCCGCGGCATGGGGCGCGGACGAGCATCGTGGTGCCCTATGCCGAAAAGCCCCGCATCGACGGCAACAAGGGTGCGGATGGGCTGCCCGGCCGCTATCTGGTCTACTTTGGCGCCATGTCCCGGCCGGAGAATTATCTGGCGGCACTCTCGTTCATCCGTCGCTGCTGGCCGGAACTGCACCGGGAGTTTCCCGGCCTGTGGTTTTACATCGTCGGAAGCCGGCCCCATGAATGCATCAAGGAATACCATGGCCGGGACAATATCGTCGTGACCGGTTTCGTGGAGGATCCTTACGGTTATCTGAACGGGGCGCTCATGACCGTGGCTCCCATCACCCTGGGAGCCGGCATAAAGGTCAAGGTGCTTGAGTCGTTGATGGTCGGCACGCCGGTAGTTGCTTTCCCTGCCGGCGCCGAGGGGATCAACCTGAAACGGGAAGAGGGGCTGACGGTGGTTCGCAACCATGGGGAAATGACCCGCGACATACGAAGCATTGTAACGCAAGGAATGCCGGTTTCCCGCGAGCAGATACGTGCGGCGGCGGAACGGGCCTTCAACTGGGCTATCACCGAGGAATTCCTGCGGGAGGAGTACCGGTGACCCCCGGCGCAATCCCGTCAGTTTCCGTCATCATCCTGACCTGGAACGGCCGCGCCTATCTCAAGGATTGCCTGGACTCGCTGGCAGGGCAGACCTTCCGCGACTTTGAGACGATCGTGGTGGACAACGGCTCCAGCGACGGTTCGGCCGAACTTGTCCGGGCCGGCTATCCCTGGGTGCGATTGCTGGAACTGCCGGAGAACCTGGGCTTTGCCGAAGGGAACAACCGCGGCCTGGAACTGGCCCGGGGCGCCTGTATCGTCACCCTCAACAACGACACCGTTGCAGACCCCGGGTTTCTCGCCCACTTGGTCAAGGCCGCGGAACTCCGGCCCGATGCCGGGATGGTTGCCGCTCTCCTGCTTAATTTCTATGCTCCCGGCCGTATTGACGCCGCAGGAATTGCTCCGGGTTTCGACGGGCTCGGCTACTGCCTCGGTCATGGAGAACCAGCGGGTTCCCCGTGGGACGAACAGAGGGAGGTTTTCGGCCCGTCGGCGGGGGCGGCCCTGTATCGCCGGAAAATGATCGACGAGGTCGGTTTTTTCGATGCGGCTTTTTTTGCCTATTCGGAGGACTTCGATCTGGCTTGGCGAGGGCAGCTTGCCGGTTGGCGCTGCGTGACGGCGCCATGCGCCGTCGTCCGTCATGTCCATTCGGCCACGAGCGGCACAACAAGCCCGTTTACCATCTACCATATACACCGTAACAAATGGTATGTTCTTCTGATGGATTGGCCGGCCCGCCTTCTGGCGAGGCACGCGATCCGTATTCTGCTGGCGGATCTGGCCGCATTCGGGTTGGCTGTGCTGATGGGGCGCGGAGGGGCGGCTGTGCGCGCCAGGTATGCCGTGTGCTCGGCATTGCCCCAACTTCTCGGCAAACGCCGGAAACGGCCTGCATTGGAAGCGCCGGAATCGCTGGAGCATTTATTCGTCCGGAGCAATCCATTCGCGGTCATGAAGCGGAAGCTGGGAATGAAATGATCCCGGCCGGCGCTACGCCGATTTCCCGCGGCATGCGCCGAAATGTCATCTACGAGTCGAGGTGTCCGCATCAATGGTGACTGCAACAACCATGGAAAACGATCAGGCGCGGAAGATAGGTGTACTGTATCTGGTGGACAAGTCCGGTTTCGGCGGCGTCCAGACGATTGCCTATTCATTGATGCGACATCTTGACGACAAGCAGATCGAGGTCGATTTCTTTTTTTTGAGAAACATAAATGACCGGTTTTCCATGGAGGACATCAAGAGTTCCAATGTCTTCTATTCAAAGGCACAGCATCGCTACAGCCTGCGCCCGTTTTTTGAGATCTTGCATCTCATCAGGGCAAAGAAGGCGGCAGTTCTTCATCTCAATGGCAATAAATCCATCATGTTCGGGTTGGTCATCAAGAAATTCTTTTATCCGAAGATTACCATAATTGCCCACGAGCACGGCGGGGTGTTCGACTACAGTGCCTGGTTCGCGCTGTTCCTGAGGATTTTTCGCCGCCATGTCGATCTGTTCGTCACGATCTCGAACTTTCGGAAACGTTTTTTGGTGGAGCGTTGCCTGGTTGCTCCCGACGCCGTCAAGGTTCTCGACAATTTTGCCGATCCGGCGCGTCTGGCCGCTCCCGCACCCATTGGGAGCGGAGAGGCCGGGACGGGCAGGGAGAAGGAAGCGCCGTTTGTCATTGGGTACGTGGGCGGACTGAGCAGGATCAAAGGGTGCGATGTACTGATCCATGCTCTTCCCCTGCTGCGGGAACGGATGGGAAATTTCCGGGTCGTCATCGCCGGAGACGGGCCGTCGCGGGGAGAGCTGGAGAACTTGGCCGGGATGCTCGGATTGCAGGATATCGTCTCTTTTCTCGGGTTTGTCGACCCACCGGGCAAGGCCTACGCCCAGTTCGATATGATGGTGATCCCTTCGCGTTCCGAAGAGGGGCCGATCTGTCTGTATGAGGCGTGGATGATGGGCCTCGCGGTCGTGGCGAGCAATGCGCCGGTGCTGGATGAACGCATCAGGGACGGGGAAACGGGTCTGTTGTTTCAATCCGAAGACCCGAACGATCTGGCGGAAAAGATCCTTTCGGTTTATACTGACCCGATTCTGGCTGCTCGAATCAGGGATGGGGGCTCACAGGAAGGTGCGCGGCACACGGTTGACCATTATCTGGCAAGTTTGAAAGAAATTTACCGCTCTCTTTGAACGCAATAAGGAACATACAACAGGGGCTGCGCGGCGCTGCGGCTTGATGGCAACCGGAGGATACATGAAGGGCAATAACCGGCAGATGTTTGAGAAAAATTGGGTCTGGATCACCTTGATGGTGGTAATTCTGATCGGTCTTTACAGCAAGATCCTGTTTACCGATAAGATTGTCCGGGCATCCGATATTTTTACCCAACTTATCTGGAACGTGAAGGCAGCCAAGGAACAATCGCTTCTTGGCTTTATTCATTCATTCCCGGCTATTTTTCAGGCGGATTGGGACACGTTAAGCGACGGCGGGCGAACCCTGGAAGGGGGGTGGAACGCCATCGGACTGTTATTCCATCGCTACCTCATTCAGCATTTTTTCCCTTTTCCCGCGGACGTTGCGTGGCTGATCGTCCTGGCCATGTGCTGGGGGGCCATCGGCACATTTCTGTATTGCCGCCTGATTGGTACCGGTCGTCTGGGAGCCTTGACGGCAGGGCTTCTCTATGTGATCTGCACCGAGAATTCTTCGCTTATCAATGCAGGCCATGTACAAAAGCTTGAGGCTATCTGCTGGTTCCCCTGGATACTCCTGTTCCTGGAAAAGGGGCTGCGGAGCAGACGGTTGTTTCACTATGCCATGACGGCATTGATGCTGGCGATCCAGTTTTTTCACATGCATTGGCAGATATCGTTCTATTCGTGCCTGGCCGTCGGCGCCTACTGGTTCTGGTATGAGGCGGGAAGATTCCGGGAACTGAAAGGGGAATACGGCAAGCCGTTCACGAAGGATCTCCTGCTGGCGCTGGCGCTGGTGTCCCTCTTTTTCAGCACCATAGCCATGTCGTTCGCCCCGCTGGTCAGTTGGTCGCAGCAGTCCGAACGGGGTGATGCCGTCAGCGGCGGCGCCGCCGGTTCGAGCGCCACGAAGGCCGCGGAAAAGGGGATCGGTTACGATGAGGGGATGAGCTGGTCCATGCCTCCCGAGGAGATCCTGACCTTCTTCGTACCGGGGTTGTTCGGCTATTCCCGCCAGGAGGGGGGGGATGTTCCGGCTCCGGGGCAGGTATATTATTGGGGAAGGATGCGTTTTACCCAGACCAGCGACTACCTGGGGCTTCTGCCCTGGTTTCTCATACCTCTTCCGTTTTTGTTCAGGCGGGATCGCTATACCCGCTTTCTGGCCTTTCTGATGGCGGCCACCCTGATCATGGCCCTGGGCAAATACACCTTCGTGTACCGCTTCATGTTCGAGCACCTCCCCGCCTTCTCCAAGTTTCGCGTGCCGAAGATGATCCTCTTTTTGTTTGCCTTTGGCGTTGCCGTATTGGCGGGACGGGGGATGGACGTGCTGGCCGACGAAACGGTTGAGAGGAAACGCCTTGGCCGGTGGGTCTGGTGGTGTGGCGGGGTAACCGCATTTATCGGCTTGATCTGCGTCGTGGTTTCGGTGGCGGGAGAGCAGATCGGGGAGGCCCTGCAGGAGTTCATTGCCGCACCCACGCGCTATCAGAACGGCCCGCAACTGGTCGAGGAACGCTTGGGCCACATGTTCAGGGACGGCATTGTCTCGTTCGGGGTGGCCGCCGTCTATCTGGCCGCCATCATCGCCTGGTTCAAACGGTGGCTGCCGGTGCGGCTGTTGCTGCCGCTGCTGATACTCCTGATGCTGTGCGATCTGTGGCGCGTCAATAACCGTTTCCTGATGGTGGCCTCGCCGCCTGCGACCAAACATGATGCGACAACGAACGATGTGGTCGCCTTTCTCAAGCCGCGCATCGACCATTACCGCATGCAACCCGTAAATGACGAGAATGCCTATATCTATGCCAGCAGCGGCTTTGCCAATGTGTCGGCCTATGTGACCATCAGCGAACGGCGGTACAAGCAGTTTCTGGATGCAATGTCGCTTATGAGCCCCATGCCGGACATTATGAACATGAAATATCTGGTGATGGCCTCAAAGGATTTCGCAGCCCAGCAGGCGCTCCTCTCGGCGAAATACCAGCCGGTATTCAATTCGTCCAACGGTTCGGTGGTATTGGAAAACAAGACCGTCCTGCCCAAGGCCTGGCTGGTGCCGTCGGTTGTGGTGATAGCCGACCCCCAGCAACGTGTCGCAATCATGGCCAGCGCGCCCGAATTCAAGCCGGACCGGGTTGCCCTGGTCGAATCGCCTCCTCCTGTGCAGCTTGAACCGTATCCGTCCCCTGCGCCCTCTCCCGCGGGAAAGGCCGAGGTGCGCGTCTATGAGCAGAACCGGATCGTGGTGGAGACCCAGGCGCTCAAGAACAGCCTGCTGGTCATCGGCGAAAAGTACTATCGCTGGTGGTACGCCTCCGTGGATGGAAAGAAAGCCGAGATCGTGCCGGTCGATCATGTCCTGCGTGGGGTGTACCTGGAGCCCGGCGCCCATCAGGTGGAGTTTGTCTTTGATCCGCTGCCGTTCAAGATCGGCAAATGGTTGACCCTGGGGTCGCTGGCCTTCTTTGCCGTCATGCTCGGCCGGGAGTGGCTGGTGCGGGGGGTGAGGCGTGAACGGTGAACGGCTTAGAGGCGTGAATGGTGAATGGTGAGGGGTGAGGGGTGAAGGGTGAGG
>Ga0326727_10005800_pt1 | contig 34771 bp, 31 predicted proteins | sample MB2enrmetagenome_FD_207643 | JGI IMG/M metagenome (GOLD analysis project Ga0326727, IMG submission 207643) | Lab enriched peat soil microbial communities from McLean, Ithaca, NY, United States - MB29MY | ecosystem: Environmental > Terrestrial > Soil > Wetlands > Peat | place: USA: New York...
CAACGGCTGGCTCATCTACCAAACGCTGAGCTGCCGCATCTGGGCGCGCGCCGGCTTCTACCAGGCGAGCGGCGCCTATGGTTTCCGCGATCAATTGCAGGACGGTATGGCGCTCGCCGCCTCGCAGGCCCTGCTGACGCGCGAGCATCTGCTGCGCGCCGCGGCGCGGCAGTTCGTTGAAGGCGATGTTCAGCATTGGTGGCAGCCCCATTCCGGCGAGGGCGTGCGCACCCGCATCTCCGACGACCGCCCGTGGTTGCCCTTTGCGGTCGCCAAGTATGTCGACGCCACCGCGGACGTCGGCGTCCTCGACGAGATGGTCCCGTTCCTGGAAGGCCAGGCGCTGGCGCCGGGCGAGCACGATGGCTTCTTCGCTCCGAGCGTCTCGGACCAGTCTGCGACATTGTTCGAGCATTGCGCGCTCGCCCTCGACGCCAGCCTCGCTCTCGGCGGCCATGGGCTTCCCCTGATGGGAACCGGCGATTGGAACGACGGCCTAAACCGCGTCGGCGAAAAGGGCGCCGGCGAAAGCGTTTGGCTCGGCTGGTTCCTGCATGCGGCGCTGACCGCTTTCATCCCGCTCGCTCAGGCGCGCCGGGAGACGAAACGCGCCGCGAAATGGGCCGCGCACGCCGCTGCGTTGCAGGTGTCGCTCGAGCGCGAGGCGTGGGACGGCGATTGGTATCGGCGAGCCTTTTTCGACGACGGCGAGCCGCTGGGCTCGGCGGCGAGCGAGGAATGCCGCATCGATTCGATCGCGCAATCCTGGGCCGTGCTTTCGGGCGCGGCGGCGCCCGAACGAGCGATTCAAGCGATGGGCGCGGTCGAACGCGAACTGATCCGGCGCGACGACGGCCTGGCGTTGCTGTTCGCGCCGCCCTTCGACAAGTCCGCGCTGGATCCCGGCTACATCAAGGGCTATCCGCCTGGCGTGCGCGAGAATGGCGGGCAGTACACCCATGCCGCCTTGTGGTCGGTGATGGCCTTCGCCGCGCTCGGCGACGGCGACAAGGCGGTCGAGCTGTTCTCGCTCCTCAACCCCATCAATCATGCGCGCGCCCGCACCGACGTGCTTCGCTACAAAGTGGAGCCCTACGTGGTCGCCGCCGACGTCTACGCGACGCCGCCCCATGTCGGGCGCGGCGGCTGGACGTGGTACACGGGCTCGGCGGGTTGGATGCAACGCGCCGGCGTCGAGAGCATTCTCGGGCTGCGAATCCGCGGCGCCTTCTTGCATCTCGACCCCTGCATTCCCAAAGCGTGGCCGACGTTCGAGATGAGCGTTCGGCGGCGATCCGCGCGATACGAAATCATCGTCGACAATCCCGCCGGGGTCAGTCGGGGCGTCTTATTTGCTGAGATCGACGGGGTTGAAATCGCCGAGCGGCCGTTGCGACTGCGCATGGTCGACGACGGCGCCGTCCATCGCGTTCGCGTAACCTTAGGCTGAGACGCGCCGCCGCCGCGCCGAGATCGACGCTGGCTTCTCGCTTCGACTTATCGCTGGGTTGGGGCCATGCCCCGGCGCCCCGTGGGTCGGCTCCGCCCTCGATCCGCCGCGCCATTCCGCCGGCGAACCTGGAAGATCTCCAGTCACATCGACCTGGACGACGTCGGTTGCATAGCGAAGCTCCTTATCCGAGAACCGCAAATCAAGGAGCCGGCCGTCGTCGGTGAGGAGCTGAACGCCGAGCCGACCGAAGACCGTCTTGAGGTCGGAAGGGGCTAGGCTGATCTCTCCGGAGCTCACGACGACGCCCCGCGGCCTGCTGAAGCCCTCGAAGTCGTAGGAGGCGCGGGCGACCGCCTCGCCGTCGCGCATCAACAGGCCGCCGCCGGCGATTCGACCGAGATATTGCATGATTGAACTCGCTTGCGTGGCGACGCGTCTCATGCGCCACGGCCATCGGCTTCGAAAGCCGCGGCGAGTTCGTCCGCATTGACGACGAACATCTGATTGAGGCCGCCGGGCGCCGAAAACGCGAACGAGCGACGAATTGTCGGCGCCGTCCGCTTCGTTCAGGCCTCAGCCCTTGCGTCTTGGCGGGCTCGTCGCGACCGATGCGCCCTGCGCAGCGAAAGGCGACGCCGGCGCCGCGACGGGCGCCTTGACCGCTTTCGGCTTGCGCGCTTCGCGATTGCCGCGTCGTTGCGCCTTGGACATTTTTCTCTCCTGCTGGCGGCGTCCGGCGCCGCAATTCCGAGAAATGCGCGGCTCGACGCCCGCGGCGTCGGTTGCGCGAACCGAGGAGCGACACAGACGCCGAACTTCGCGCCTTACGCAAAATAGCCGCAACCGCTCGACGCCAATTTCCCCAGCCGCGAATGGACCGCGCCAACCTGTCAACAATATATAGATAGAAATCATGACGAAACAAGATCGACATGTCGTCCGCGTTTAAATCGCCGATGGCCATTTCAAGGCGAATTATTCGAGCAAAACTCATTAGGTATCTAATATTTTCTGATATCGACACTATCTCTCAAACACGCAGTTGACCGCGCGCCGGCGGCGGCGGTCGCGACCAGCGTTCTCGGCGCGACGACTTAAGTGGTTGATGTTATATATCAGTGTCACTCCGCGCGGGTGGATTTGTCGCCTCTTTCGCGAGGCTTGCGGGAGCGGAATTCTTGCGGGAGCGGAATTGAAGAGCCGGTCGACAGAGGCGTTTTGCCGGGCGTTGTCCGCCAGTTTCGGCGCCCAAGCCTCAAAATCGGTTTTCGGCGGTGCGGCCGTTTCTGACTGCGCGGCGGCCAGCATCGACTCCGCGCGTCTCCGAGAGCTAGGCGATCGCGGCGGATGGACCCGGTCGGGCGAACCAGAGCGCAGCGCGTTAAGCGCGCCGGTCGAGCGGAAAACGGGCGTCGGCCATAAGCTCGTTGGCAGCGAGATCGACGGGCTGTTCGCCGTCGACGATCGCCGTGACGATATCCGACGCCATAGAGTTCAGTCGGGTCACGCGAGCGGCATAAGGCCCGCCCATGTTTTCCCGGGCGGCGACGTCCTCCAGCGTCGGCCGCGGATTTTCGGCGAGGCGTCTGGCGATTGCGGCTCCCCGCGCAGTTGGGAGCAAGCCGCCGCAGGATCGAGCCGACCCGCCCCTCCGGCGGGGATCAGCGGATCACGCGGGCGCCCTTGCCCTTCATGATCGCTTCGACCTCCTTGACGTTCACCATCGAGGTGTCGCCGGGCGTGGTCATCGCCAGCGCGCCGTGGGCCGCGCCGTACTCGACGGCGGCTTGCGGACCTTTGCCTTCCAGGAACGCGTAGGCCAGTCCCGACGCGAAGCCGTCGCCGCCTCCGACCCGATCGTAGATTTCGAGGTTCTCGCGCAATGGCGCTTCGTAGAACTGGCCGCCGGCGAAGATGACGGCGCCCCAGTCGTTGAAACTGGCGGTCTTGGCGTTGCGCAGGGTGGTGGCCGCCACCTTGAAGTTGGGGAACGCCTCGACCGCCGCAGCGATCATCTTCTTGAAGTTGGCGGGGTCGATCTTCGAGATGTGCTCGTCCAGGCCTTCGACCTCGAAGCCCAGGCAGGCGGTGAAATCCTCCTCGTTGCCGAGCATGACGTCCACATGCTTGGCGATTGCGCGGTTGACCTTCTGCGCGGCGGCCTGGCCGCCTTGGCTCTTCCACAGCGAGGCGCGATAATTCAGGTCATAGGAGACGACGGTTCCGTATTTGTGAGCCGCTTCCACCGCTTCGATGACCGCTTCGGCGGTGTTGGCCGCCAGCGCGGCGAAGATGCCGCCGGTGTGGAACCAGCGCACGCCTTCCTCGCCAAACAGCTTTTCCCAGTTCACTTCGCCCGGCCTGATCTGCGAGGCGGCCGAGTGGCCGCGGTCCGAGCACCCGAGCGCCGCGCGCACGCCGAAGCCCTTCTCGGTGAAATTCAGGCCGACCCGCGTGTTGCGGCCAATGCCGTCGAATTCGCGCCAGATGAGATGGGACGTGTCGACTCCGCCTTGCCAGATAAAGTCTTGGGCCAACCAACCGAGGTCGTTCTGCGGCAGAGCGGTGACGACCGTGGCGCGCTTGCCCCAGCACTTGCGCGTCGCGCGCGCCACATTGTATTCGCCGCCGCCTTCCCAGACCTGGAAACTGCGCGCATTGCGCACGCGGCCAAAGCCGGGATCGAACCGCAGCATGACCTCGCCGAACGCCGCGCAATCCCATTGGGTCTCGCTGGCCGTTCGGATTTTCAAGATCTCGCTCATGGCTCACCTCCCGCGAATGGTCTGAATCAGCTTGATGGTGTCGCGCACCTTCTTCTCGATCCCGGCGTAATCCTGAGCGTCGAGAAGTTGCTTGGTGATCAGCTTGGAGCCCATGCCGACGCAGGCTGCCCCCGCATTGAACCATTTCTTTAGCGAATCTTCGGTGCAGTCCACGCCGCCGGTCGGCATGATGCGCGTCCACGGACAGGGAGCGAGCACCGACTTGACGAACTCCGGTCCGCCGACCGAATCGCCGGGGAATATCTTGATGATCTCGCAACCCAGCTCTTCGGCGTAGCTGATTTCGGACATCGATCCGCAACCGGGGCTGTAGGCGATCTTGCGACGGTTGCATACCTTGGCGACATCGGCGTTCAACAGCGGACCGACGACAAATTTCGCCCCGTTGGCGATATAGATCCCAGCGGTCGGCGCGTCGACGACGGAGCCGACGCCCATGATCACGCGCGGATCCGCTTTGGCGAAGTGCCGCGCGACGTCAAGGAAGACATGGGCCGCGAAATCGCCGCGATTGGTGAACTCGATGCATTTGGCGCCGCCGTTGGCGCAGGCCTGGATGACTTTCTTACAAACGTCGGCGTCGGGATGATAAAAAACCGGGATCACTCCCTGGTCCACCATCGCCGAAAGAACCGTCATGCGGTCGACTGCCATTTTTAGTCTCCTCAGTGGTGTGTTGAACGTTTCATGCTGAACGTCGGCGGGACCGAATTCGACAGCGACAGCCCCAGCTGTTCCGTACGATTGATCAATCGTCAATATGGCGAAGAAGGGCCTCGGTCCTTCTTCGTTTTTCATCGTCGCGCGATGGCCGGACAGCGGCGCCGCGTCGCCGACTTCGCCCGCAGCCGTCCGTTTCATGCCTTTGCGCAGTTCGCGCCGCCTGGGTCGACGGGATCAAGCCCACGCCGGACAGGCGCCGGGTCGCCAAATTGGCGCGAGACTGTCGCAACTTCGGCAATGACCCGCATTTGCAACCGCGCAATTCCGCGCTCGCCGCCTGTCAAGCGAAGACTTGACCTCGGTCGACAAGCTCACCTTGGCGACGGCTTCGCGCCGCACCAGTTGACCTCCATTCCCAAATCCTGCGCCAACGTCCCCTTAGCGATGGCGAGTCGGTCGGCGTCAGCCGCGGAGGTTCCGTAGGCGACCTGGATGTGGTTGGCCTTGTGTCGGGCCATCATTTGGTCGCGGGAAACCCCGTAGAGGACGCCGTGCATGATCGGCCATTGATACGTCGTCAATTGCCAACGTCGTTCGGTTTCGGCTTGCGACAGGCTCGCCGCGCGGCCGCGTCCGATGTCCATGTTCAGTTTGCCTCCGCTGACGAAGATGCGCGACCAGATGATTTCGCCCGGCTTGGCGACGCCGCGCACGGTGCCGCCGCCCAATGGGAAATACATCGCCGGCTGCCGGTGCGAGTCCGTGCCGGCGTAGCCGCCGATATGGTGAGCGGGCGGGGCGGCGCCGGATATCTCGAAGACCCAGACGAATTCCTTCGTCTCCGGATCCGGATCGCCCCAGCGTATGTCGTGCAGGGTCGTCTCCACCGGCTGACCCAGCGCGCGATGGACGCGGTTGGTCAAAATCGCGTCGACCGCGGCGCACTCGTCCACTTCATTGAAATGAACGATGGCCCGACCGGCGCGGATCGGCGCGCCGGACTTGCCCGCCACCGGCGGTCGATCGTCATTGTTGAGCATGCCCTCGGCCAAATCGGAGGCGGGCAGCAGGTCCTTCAGTCCCTGCTGATACTGAATGCCGATCGCCTCGCATCCGAATTCCTCGGCCAGCCGCGCGGCCGCGATGTACATCTTGCATTGTTCGAGGATCTGCCCCTCGGTCAGCTCGCTCGCCGCGTCCTTGCCGAAGTGGAACGTCATGCCTTTGGCCTTGAGCCAATCGAAGCAGGCTCTGGCTTCGCCGTCCGAGACGCGCTCGGTGGCGAAATAGAGGGCCGATTGGGACAGCCGCTCCTTGAACATGCCGAGCTTCATCGCCAGCTCGTCGGGCACGATCGCGTTGTACATGCCCATGCAACCTTCGTCGAAGACGCCGATGATCGCCTTGCGGCGCAGCAGGTCGTCGCGGACATGGTCGACCGCGGCGCGCACGTCCGCACGGGCGGCGCCGTTGGGCAAGCGACCCACATGGCTCTCGTCATGGATGATGCGCCCTGTCTTGATCCACTCTTGCAGCCCGCGGGTGAAGAAACTGTCGTCGAAGTTCTCGCTCCACAGGGTCGAATAGGGCACGCCCGCCTTGGTCAGCGAGCCGTTGAGGTTGAGCATTCCGACGAGGCCAGGCCACTGACCGGACCAGTTGGCGACGGTGAGGATCGGCCCTTTGTGGGAGACGAGCCCGGCCAGCACGTGGTGCGTGTACTGCCATACCGCCTCCGCGACGACGATCGGCGCATTCGGGTCGATGGCGGCGAAGGCGTCCATGCCCTCGCGTTGCGAGGCCAGGAACCCATGACCCTCATCGGGCTTATAGGGGTGGCCGCGCCGAACAGCGAGACCGTGCGAGGCGAAGGCGTCGGTTACGCGACGCTCGAGGTCTTGCTGCGCGGGCCAACACGTCACGTTGGCGCTTCGACGCAGATCGCCGCTGGCGATCAGGATAACTTCCTTGTCGATCATTTCATTTCTCCCCGCCGTGCATAAGATCGCGATGAGTTTCGTAATCGCGCTGTCTTTGCCGGAACACTCGATGCTTCCGAAGGTGAAACGCCCGCTGCGACGCCTCCGGTCGCACGCTTTGGGATCGACCGCTCATCGCCGACATCGCGCAGGCGAAGTCCGGCGCGGCGCCCGCCGCAACGGCGCCGCCGAGCAGCGCCGCTTCGCCCCTTTTCAGGTCGAAGCCGACGCCCTGCACGGCCGAGAGGTCCGAGAACGCGTTGGAGATGCGCCTTGCGACGAACGCCCCCATCCTTCGCGCATCGGGGCGAATCGGGTCCTGTCGTCCTTCGGCCAGACCTGGCTTCGACGGCGTGGGCGCGCCGCCTTCCGCTCGCGAGCCTTGGAGGAGCCCCATCAAGGTCGAACGCCTTCGCATAGGTCGGTCGCCGCAGCGCGGCGCGCCTTTGCCGGCTTGTGCTGGCTCTCGGCACCCTAGTATCGCCAGAGCGGGCTCGTCAACCGTTCGCGGGCGAATATGAAAATGGCGAACGCGGGTCGCGCTCTTGATCTTTGGGACGGCGGGGCGGCGCCGGCCGAGGCCGGAGATCAACGCCGCGCCGTGGGCGCCGCCGCCGCCGCGAAAGCCGGGCGAAGCTTGAAATAAGGTCATGCCTCGCCTCATCCAATCGCGTCGAGCCATGCGGCTCGATAAGCGACCAGACCCTCGAACGACGACGGCGTTATCAACCTTTGCTGCACGGTCTTCATTTGTCGGACCGGCCATTGCGCCAGCAGAGCCGCCCCTCGCGCGGTGCCTGCGGCGTCGCCGCCGGCCAGGATCCTTTGCGCCGGACGCAAGGTCGCCAACAATTCGCAATAGGCCGAATTGGCGGCGAAGCTGCCTTCGACGATGAGATCGCCGCTGTCGGCGCCCAGCCTCGTCAGCATCAGATCGGTCATCAGCGCGACATAGAGCGTCGCCAGGGCCGGCCGATCGCCGGGCGCGACGGCGCCGCGGATCTCGCCCTTGCGCGCAACGAACGGTCCGCCCTGCGGGGCGAAGCACGGCAGGGCCATTGCTCCGGTGGCGATGACGCGGGTCAATGCGGCGGCGTCCGTATCGCCCTTCGCCGCGCCGACGATCTCGCTATATTCGCGCCCGCCCATGAATTTGCCGCAAGCGATCGGCCGTCCCTCGATGTCGACGTTCGCCAGCATGTCATCGGCCTCGTTGAGGCCGCCGACGCCGAGGCCGACCGCCATCAGGATGACCCATGTGCCGGTCGAAAGGATCGTGAACGGCGGCTTTCGCGAGGCCAGATGCGGCAGCAGGGATGCGTTGGAATCGTGGACGCCGCACAGCGCCCCTGTGTCTGGATCGAGACCCGTCAGGGCGGCGACTTCCGGCTTGACGGGGCCGAGCCGATCCCACGCGCGACGAAACGGCGGCATCAGACGCGGCAAGCCGAGCTTGACCGCCGCGCTTGAAGGGCGCTGCTGCATCGGCGCCCAGAGTTCGCTGTGGGCGCCGAGCATGGTGACTTCCGACGCGGCGACGCCGGAGAGTCGCCAGGACCAGTACTGCGGGTAGGTCAGAAAGCGCTTCGCCTTGGCGAAGGCCTCAGGAAACCTCTGCTTTTGCCAGGCGATCTGCCGCCCCAGGTTGAGGCCGGCGGGCAGCCGCGGCGAGAACGTTTCCGAATAGGGCGGCCGCAGCGCGGCGTAGAGCGGCTCGACTTCCTCGACGCCGGCGAATTCATAGTCCAGCACGGGCAGCGCAAGCCCGACGTCGTCGACCAAGGCACCGGCGGCGCCGTGCGTCGTCGGCACGATCGCGATGATCCGATGCGCCGCGTCGGCGTCGCGCAGCGCCTCGATCAGAAACGCCCAAATCGCTTCAACGTCGTCATGCGGATAGGGCGGGCCGGTCGACACGCGGTTCGGCGCCGAGCGCTCCCACAGCAGCGCGCCGTCCGCGCCGAACAGCGCGAGTTTGACGTTGGTCTTGCCAATATCGAGAACCGCGACGGCTCCGGGCATGGCTAGTCTCCAAATGTGCGGGGCGATCTTGAGACGCCTGGCGCGCTTGCTCAGGCGGGCGAGGGTTAGGCGGGCGCGCGCGTCGGGTCAACCGCATTTCGCCGCGTTTCGGCGTTGGAGTCGGACCGGCGCGCGAATCCGATCTCGGGCCTTCTCGTTCCTCTCGATCGGTTACGTTCGTGCGCATGACGGCGGCTCTGGCGAGGCTTCCGTCGCCTAACGCCGGCGGGGCGGAGCATGGATGCATTCGCCGCGGAGGGCGAGGGCGGCTTCCATCCACGCTTCGGAGAATGTCGGATGCGCGTGGATCGTTTCGCCGAGCTCTCGCGCCGTGAACTCGGCGCGGATGGCCGTGGTGGCGGCGGCGATCAGCTCCGTGGCGTGCGGCCCCACCGCCGCCGCGCCCAGCAACTGGTCGGAGGCCGCATCGGCGATCCATTTGACGAACCCTGTCGTCTCTGCGGCGGCAAGGCCCTTGCCGAGGCCGGAGAAGCGGAACTTGCCCGTCTTGACCGCGCGACTCTGCGCGCGCGCTTCGGATTCGCTCAGTCCCACGGTCGCGACTTCGGGCGAGGTGAAGATCACGTTGGGGACGAGCGTCGCGTGCCGGCGCGGTTTGCGCCCGACGGCGTTTTCCGCCGCGACGACGCCTTGCGCAGTGGCGAAGTGGGCGAGCTGGGTCTTGCCCGTGACGTCGCCGACGGCGAAGATCGTCACGGCCTTGGTCCGGCAATAGGCGTCGGTCTCGATGAAGCCGCGCGCGTTCGTCTCGAGCCCGGCGGCGCCAAGGTTCAGGCCGTCCGTCACCGGCTTGCGGCCGACGGCGTTGAGCAGCAGGTCGGCCCGCAGCGTTTCGTCGCCGAAGACGCCGTGCACGCCGTTCGCGTCGGCGGAGACGTCGGCGAGCGGCCGGCCCGTCAACACGCGGACGCCGAGCGCCTTCTCCATGTGTCCGCGCACTTCGCTCCTGAGGTCGGCGTCGAGCTGATTGAGTATGTCCGCGAGCAGTTCGACGATGACGACCTTGACGCCGAGCATCGCCGCCATGGAGGTGAGTTCGCACCCGATATACCCGCCGCCGAGCACGATCATGCGCGCCGGCAGCCGGTCGAGGGAAAGGAACGCCCGGCTTTCGACGATCCGCTCATGCCTGGGAAGAAAGTCCGGCGTCGCCGACGTCGAGCCGGTGGCGATGATGACTTTCTTCGCGCCAATCGAGGTGTCGCCGTCGATCGCGATCGTGTTGCGGTCCTTGAAGGCCGCCGCGCCGGCGAACTGTTTGACGCCATTGGCGGTCAGCAGTTGCTTGACCCCGCCTCGGAGCTGGGCGACGACTTTGTCCTTGCGGTCGATCATCGCGGCGTAGTCGACCGTCGCGCCGGCGACGGAAATGCCGAAGGCCTCCGCGTGGCGGATGCGGAAGAAGGCTTCGGCGCCCGCGATCAACGTTTTCGTCGGGATGCACCCGATGTTCAGGCACGTTCCTCCGACGCGCTCCCTTTCCACGATGGCGACGGACGCGCCGAGTTGCGCCGCGCGGATGGCGGCGGGATAGCCGCCCGGTCCGGCGCCGATGACTACGACGTCAAAGTGCTCCACAGTCCGTCCTCCTCGAGCTTTGCTTTGATGCTATTGATGAAGCGGGCCGCCGTCACGCCGTCGATCAGGCGATGATCGGACGACAACGTCATCTTGAGCATGGGGCGCGCCACGATGTCGTCGCCGCGGACCACGGGCTTCCGGATCGTGCTCGACACCGCCAGGGTCGCGGATTCGCCCGGATTGATGATCGCCGTGAAGTTTTCCACGTCGAGCATGCCCATGTTCGAAATGGTGAAGGTCGATCCGTTCATCTCGTCAGGGGCAAGGCCGCCCGCGCGCGCCCTTTCGATGAGCTCTTTCGAGCGCTCGCTCAACATGGCCATCGTCATTTCATCGGCGTCGCGGACCACGGGGACGACCAATCCCTGATCGAGGTTCACCGCGATGCCCAGATGCACGTGGCTGTGCCAGCGGACGCTTCTGCCGTCCGTCGAGCTGTTCACAGGGGGGAATTCCTTCAACGCCAGGATCGACGCCTGCGCGATGAAGTCGGTGACCGAATAGCGCGCGCCGCCGCCGTTGAGGCGCGCCCGATGGGCGAGCGCGTTCGTCATGTCCACTTCGACGGTGACGTAGAAATGCGGCGCGGTGACGACGCTTTGCGTCAGACGCTGGGCGATGACCTGCCGCATCTTGGTCATCGGCGCCGGCTTTTCGGCGATGGCGCGCTCGATGTCGGCGACTTCGATGCGTTTCGATCCGGCGCCGCGAATGGCCAGAACGTCGACGCCCTCCTTGGCCGCCAACGCCTTGGCGGCCGGGCTCACGCGAAGGCGCCAATAGTCCTTCGCGTCAAGATAGGCCCTCACGTCCCTCTCGACGATGCGGCCTTCGGGGCCGCTGCCTCCGACGGCATGGGCGTCGATCACACATTCCCTAGCGAGAGCCGCCGCGCGGGGGCTGATCCGGAAAAGGGCCGGCGCCGTCGCGGCCGCGGGCGCCGGAACCGCCGGCACCGAAGACGCGGCCACGGTCGCGGCGGGCGCTTCGCCGCGCCAGGACGGCGCGGCCGGTGCCGAAACAGGCGCTGCGCTCGCGGGTGCGGGGCGTTGCGGAACCGGCGCTTCGGGAATGGCTTCCCCGGTCTCGCCAAGGTAGCCGACGACGCTCTGCACCGGGACGGTGGCCCCGACGTCCATCACGATCTTCAGAAGCGTGCCGTCCTTGAAGCTCTCGACTTCCATGACCGACTTGTCGGTCTCGACCGAGAACAGCGTCTCGCCCTTAGAGACCTTCTCGCCTTCCTTCTTCAACCATTCGACGATGGTGCTTTCTTCGGTCATCTGACCGAACTTGGGCATAACGATCGGCGTAACCATGGCGCGACCTACAGGATGGAGCAAGCAGCCGCGACCAAGTCGTCGACGCCGGGCAGAAACGCCTGTTCCAGCACAAACGATTGGGGCGAAATGCCGTTCTTGGCGCCGACGCGCAGGACGGGCGCGTCGAGGTAGTCGAACGCGAGTTGTTGCACCGTCGAAGCGATCTCGCCGGTGAAGCTGCCGATATGAACGGCGGCGCTGGCGACGACGCACCGCCCCGTCTTCTCAACGGAACGGACCACCGTTTCGATGTCGAGCGGAATCAGGCTGCGCAGGTCGACGACCTCCGCGTCGACTTTTCTCTCGGCCTTGAGCCATTCGGCCGCCTTCAGGCAATCATGGACCGTCGGGCCCCAACTGACGAAAGTGATGTCGCCGCCCTCGCGTTTGACGTCGGCGACGCCGAGCGGCGTCAGATGGTCGCCCTCGGGAATCGGGCCCTTCATGCCGTAAAGCGACTGCGATTCGACGTAGAGAACCGGGTTGTTGTCGCGGATGGCCGACTTCAGCATGCCCTTCGCATCGGCCGGCGTCGATGGATAGATCACGTAGAGGCCCGGCATATGGCAGAAGAGCGATTCGAGCGTCTGCGAATGCTGTCCCCCGTAGCCCTTGCCGCTGCCCGCCGAGGCCCTGATGACAAGCGGCACGTCCGTTTGCGCCCCGCTCATGTAGTGCCATTTGGCGGCTTGGTTGCTGATCTGGTCCGACGACATCAGCGCGAAGTCGAAGTACATCAACTCCACGACCGGCCGCAGTCCTCTCATGGCCGCCCCGCACGCGGTGCCGCAGATGCAGGCCTCGCTGATCGGCGTGTTGAAGACGCGGTGGCGACCGAACGCCTCGAGCAGTCCTTTCGTGACTTTGAACGCGCCTCCATAGTCGGCCACGTCCTCGCCATAGAGCACGACGCGGCTGTCGCGAAGCATTTCCTCGGCCAGGGCCTCGCGGATTGCATCCCTGTAGGTGATCTCGCCGTTGACGCGTTTGGCTTCGGGCGGCGGCGAATACAGCTCGACCTTGGTGAACTGCGACGGAACGATCTCGTTTTTCGTGTCCGTGTACATGAAGGCCAGGACGTCCTTGGCGTCCGGGTCGGCGGCGGCGGCGGCGCGTCTGGCGGCGCGTGCGTTGCGCTCGGCGACGCGCTCAGCCACCCGTTCGATCCCCCCGGAATCCAGAACGCCGGCGTCGGTCAATTCCTTCTTGTAGGTCTCTATGGGGTCGATCGCCCTCCAGGCCGCCTCCTCCTCCTTGGTGCGATACTCGTTGCGCGGGTCGCTCAGCGAATGGCCCCAGTAACGATAACAGTCGGCCTCGATCAGAACCGGGCCCCCGCCTTCACGGCAGAGCTTCGCAGCCCGCAGGACGGCGTCGCGCACGGCCAACACGTTCATGCCGTTGACGACCTCGGCGTGCATCAGGTTGTCGGCGAACCCCGCCGCGCGCTGCGCCAAGCGGCGCACGCCCGCGACCTCGTCGTCGGCGCGGCCCGTCATGCCGTAATGGTTGTTGCAGACCAGGAAAATGATCGGCAGGCCGAAGGCGCGCCCGTTGGCGTAGTGGTTGACGAACTGGGCCTGGGCGGCGAAATTCAGCGATTCGAGCACGACGCCGTTGGCGAACGCGCCATCCCCGGCGAAGCAGCACACCACCGCCTTGTCGCCGAAGTAGCGGTTGGCCATGGCTGCGCCGGTGGCGATCGGCACGCCGCCGCCAACGATGGCGTTGGCGCCGAGATGGCCGACCGAAAAGTCGGCGATGTGCATCGAACCGCCGCGCCCGCGACAATAACCATCGTCCTTGCCGAACAGCTCGCAGATCGTCCGGTAGACGTGCTCCTCGAGCGCCGCCTCGATGAGTTCCTCGCGGCTGTTCGCGCGGCAGTCGGGCACACGCGCCCGAAGCCGATCTTCGTCCATCGCGCGCAAGGCGACCGTGCCCTTCGCCAGACTCTCGCCGTGCCCGCGGTGCGTGCTGGTGATGTTGTCCGACATAAGCAGCGCGGAGCAGGCGCCGGCGGCCGTTCCTTCTTGGCCGACCGACACGTGCGTCGGGCCGCGATAGTTGAAATCGCGTAGGGGATCGTAGGCGCCGGAACGCAGCTTGACGATCATCTCCTCGAATTCCCGGATAATCAGCATGTCTTCCAGGATCGCGATCGCTTCCGCCGCGGTGAGCGTTTTGGATTTCAGTCCCGACCGGAGGCTGCCCGAGTAGCGATACGCGGCGATCTTGCCGCAATCGATCACGAACGGCTCGAACCGAGGCCGCATGTCGCTCATATATGTCTGAGGTTCCGTCATCATCCTGCATGTCTTTCTGCGTTGCGAACTCGTGCGAACCGCGGGCGGGCCCTCCAGTCGGGATGGCCTTGACACTCTCATTCCCCGAAGGGCACAGTCTGTCCAATCCATAGCGCTCGGGATGATCTCGTATCACTCCGTGCGGCGAAGGTGTACATATATCCACTCACGTGAACGTTTGTCCCTTCGCGATCGGATGGTCCATCGTCCCGGCGGGATGCGCATGCGGGTAGGCCTTCGCGGGCCTGGTCGCCTCTTCAACGAAGTCTGAACGCCGATGATCCCGAGAGAACGATTGGAGCGCCAACTTGACGAATTCGACGGGAATCGGCGTCGGGAGGCGCTAGCGCTGTTGTGGCGAGGCGCTCAAAGCGGCGATGAAGTCCTTCCCCAACCGCGCGTCGAGGTCAATCTCCACGCCCACACATTTTTCTCGTACAATGCTTACGGGTATTCGCCGTCGAAATTCGCCTGGCTTGCGCGGAAGGCGGGATTGGCCGTCGCCGGCATCGTCGATTTCGATGTTTTGGACGGCGCCGACGAATTCCTCGAAGCCGGGCGCCTAATCGGACTGAAGAATTGCGCCAGTTTGGAATCCCGCGTGTTCGTGCCGGAATTCGCGAGGCAAGTGATCAATTCTCCCGGCGAACCGGGCGTGGCGTATCACATGGGCGTCGGGTTTCCGGGTTCCCTGTCTCATCCTTTTCTGACTGAGATGCGCTCCGCCGCACAGAAACGGACGCGGGACATGCTCGCGCGCGTCAACGCCTATCTCGACCCGGTCGAACTCGACTTCGAGAGGGACGTGAGGCCGCTGACGCCCAACGGCAACGCGACCGAACGCCACCTCTGCGAAGCATACGAACGCAAGGCGGTCGAGGCGTTTCCGGACGCCCGCCGCCGCGCGGCCTTCTGGACGGAACGGCTTGGCGACGCTCCGGCCGCCGGCGCGAAATTGCAGGGGCTGATCCGCGCCAAGACGATGAAGCAGGGCGGCGTCGGATATATTGCGCCCGACGGCGGGTCCTTTCCCGAAATGGCGAAGATGGACCGCTTCGTCGTCGAAGCGGGGGCGATTCCGACCATCGCGTGGCTCGACGGCGCGAGCGAGGGCGAACAGCGGATGGAGGAATTCATCGAAGTCGCCAAGTCGTCTGGGGCCGCGGCGCTGAACGTCATTCCGGACCGCAACTACACGCCAGGCGCGCCCGACGACAAGATCAAGAACCTCTATGCGGTCGTCGCTCTCGCCGAGAAGGTCGGATTTCCTCTCGTCGTCGGCACGGAGATGAACGCGCCCGGGCAGAAGTTCGTCGATTCGTTTTCTTCCGAAGAACTCAAGCCGTTGGCGCCGGCGTTCCTACGGGGCGCCTATATCGTCTATGCGCATTCGGTTTTGCAGCGCGAATGCGGGCTCGGTTACCTGAGTTCGTGGGCCAAAGACAGTTTCTCGTCAGTCGCGGCGAAGAACGAATTCTTCGCCGCGGCCGGGCGCGCTCTGCGGCCCGGCGGCGAAAAGAAGTTCGCCGCAATCGACGCCGCAGCTTCGCCGAAGCAATTGCTTGCAAGCCTGGAATGAGAGGCCCGCCGTGAACGACATTCCGCAGACGGAGCGCGCCGTCCAACTGGTCGGACCCGACAAGCTCGAGCTCAATTCCGCCAAGCCGGTCGCCGACCCGGGCCCGCATCAGGTGCTCGCGAGAGTCGAGGCGGTCGGCCTGTGCTTTTCCGACCTCAAGCTGCTCAAGCAGTTCTCCCAGCACAGCCGGAAGTCCGACGTCCTGGCCGGCCTTGACCCGCAGGCGCTGGCGGAAATGCCAAACTACGTGCCGGGGGCTGCGCCGACCGTCCCGGGCCACGAAGCGGTCGTCCGCGTCGTCAAGGTCGGGCCGGGCGTCGAGCGCTACCAGACCGGCGAGCGGTTCATCGTCGAGACCGATTACCGCTGGCTGCCGACCGACAAGTCCAACGCCGCCTTCGGCTACAATTTCGAGGGCGGGTTGCAGGAATATGTGCTGCTCGACGAACGGGTCATCACCTCGCCCGAGGGCGATTCGATGCTGATCCCGGCGCCCGAGGATCTGTCGGCCTCGGCGCTCGCGCTGGTCGAGCCGTGGGCCTGCGTCGAGAATGCCTATACCGAGGTCCAGCGACGGACGCTGAAGACCGGCGGCCGTCTGCTGGTGATCGGCGACGCGCCCGTCGACCGCGCCGTCGTCGACAAGTGCCCTGGTCGACCGGGGTCCGTCGTCTTCGCGGCCGGCGACGCCGTCGCCGCGCAGCCGGACGCGAGCTTTGACGACATCGTCTATTTCGGCGCCGACGCCGCGACGGCGGAGACGCTGTTTGCGAAACTCGCCGCCGGCGGGTTGCTGGCGATCGTCCAAGGCGGCCGCAAATTCGGCCGCCCGATCGAGACGCAGGTCGGCCGTGTCCATTACGGCGGCATCCGCATCATCGGAACCGCCGGCGCCGGTCCGGCGGCGGCCTATGCAGCGATTCCGGCGAGCCCCGAGGTCCGGCCGGGCGACAAGATCAACATTGTCGGCGCGGCGGGACCGATGGGGACGATGCACGTCATCCGCGACCTGTGTCAGGGCGCCGCGGGCGTGACCGTCTACGCCGGCGATCTCAACGACGAGCGTCTCGCCTGGCTCGGCGCGCTCGCTTCGCCGCTGGCCGAGAAGAACGGCGTCACGCTGCGCCCCTACAATCCCGCAAAGAATCCGCCCGGCGAAGCCTTCGACTACGTCGTGCTGATGGCGCCCGTCCCCGCCTTGGCGGCGCAGGCCGTAGCGACGGCGGCGAGAAAAGCCATTATCAACGTTTTCGCCGGCATCCCGGCCGACAAGATGGCCGCCGTCGACCTCGACGCCTATGTCGAGAAGCAGCTCTATTTCGTCGGCACCAGCGGCTCGGAGCTGAAGGACATGCAGCGGGTGCTGGCCAAGGTCGTTGCGCGCGAGCTGGACACCAACTTCTCCGTCGCTGCGGTGTCTGGCCTCGACGGCGCGATCGACGGCATTCGCGCCGTCGAGCACAACCTGTTGCCCGGCAAGATCCTCGTCTATCCGTCCTGTCGTGGACTCAAGCTGACGGCGCTCGGCGAGCTGGGCGGCGACACGCCGCTCGAACCCGGCCGCTGGAGCGCGGAGGCGGAAACGGCGTTGCTGAGAAGATTCGCAGAACCATGACCGGGTCGCTTGCAGACAAAGTCGCCATCGTCACGGGCGGCGCGCAGGGTCTCGGCCGGGCGATTTGCGAACGTCTGGCGAACGAGGGCTGCATCGTCGTGGTCGCCGACGTGAACGAACAGGGCGCCAAGAAAGCGGCCGCGGCGATCGCCGATGCGACGGGCGCTCGCGCCGTCGGCAGGAAAGTGGATATCACGCGCGAAGCCGAGGTGGAGGGGCTGTTCATGGACGCCGAGCGGGATTTCGGCAGCGTCGACGTCGTCGTCTCGAACGCCGGGATCCTCATCGCTGAGCCGATCGCCGAAGCCGACGCGGAGAAATGGCGCGCGGTCATGACGGTCAACCTGTTCGGCTATTTCCTCGTCACGAAGCATGCCTGCCGCATCATGAAGAAGCAGCGATCCGGCTCGATCATCAATATCAATTCCAAGTCAGGCAAGAAAGGCAGCGCCGCCAATTCCGCCTACGCTGCGAGCAAGTTCGGCGCTATCGGACACAGCCAGAGCGTCGCGTTGGAAATGGCGCGGCACAATGTGCGTTGCAACGCCATCTGTCCGGGCAACTTGCTCGATTCGCCGCTTTGGACGGATCCGGAAAAAGGCTTGTTCGTACAATACCTCAGCGCGGGCAAGGTTCCCGACGCGCGGGACGTCGGCGACGTTCGCAAGGCCTACATCGACCAGGTGCCGATGAAACGGGGTTGCAGTTATGACGACATCTGCAACGCGGTGGTGTTCCTCGCCTCGGATGCGTCCTCATACATCACTGGCGTCGCGCTCAGCGTCACCGGCGGCCAGGAAATGAATTGACCGCGTCCGCCAACGACAATGCCGCATCCGCAACGCTCGCCGCTTCCCCCTGCCAATAGCCCGGCCGCCGTTTCCCGCGCCCTCTGCGATGGCGTATCGTGCGCCGGTGAGGAGCAACGCTATGGACCACGCGTACTGCGTCGTGCTGACGACTACAAACTCGAAAGACAATGTGAACGCCATCGTCGATTCTGTTCTTGCAAATAAACTAGCAGCCTGCGTACAAATTCTCCCGATCGAGAGCCACTATTTGTGGGAGGGTCGGGTGAACAACGATCGTGAGTTCTTGTTATTGCTCAAGGCGAAGGCGGCGGATTATACCGCTTTGGAAGCCGCCATCTGCGCGGCTCACGCTTACGAAGTGCCGGAGGTGGTCAGTCTCAAGGTTGAGAACGGCTCTTCCAGGTATCTGGACTGGGTCAAAGCGGTCACCAGGTGAACCAGCGCCTACGCGCGCCGCAGCATGCGCGGATGCAGCGGGAACGTAGACCGCTGCACAACAGCCTCTTTTCGACATAGGTGCGCGGGAATTCGGATCCGGCTCTTCATTGGAGCGCGAACTCCATGCCTGACCCTAAGTTTTCCATCGGCGAGCTTGTGCGGCTTTTGCCGGCGGTCGACCGTAAGACGCCCTGGCGGGTTTATGAAGTCACCGAGCAATGGCCGGCGGATAACGGCGAGCGCCATTACATTACAGGATCAAGAGCATCTACGAACCCAACGAACGCGTCGCGCGGGAAAGCGAGATATACAAAACATAAAAGCGCTCGACATGCGCTTGCAGCGGCGCTGCACGGCGAGCAAGCCGGCGTAAACGCGCCGCGCCAACCTCGCTGCAATCCCGATTCCCCGATTCCCCGCTCCCCAGCTCGCCCGCGTTGTTGGCGAGAGGCCATTCCGGGCCGAGTATGCTAATCCGTGCGGGGCGCTCGGAGGCGCAATTGGGATACGGCAAAGGAAAATCCGAAGGCGGGCGCAAGCGCGGCCATAGCGCCATGGCGCTTTGGGTGACCCATCAGGAGGCCAAGACCGAGGCCCGTAAGCGGCGGCGGCTCGCCGCGCGCCGTCTGGAACGGAAAGTCGCGAAGGAAGCCGAGGGCGCCGGCGGCGCCGAGGCGTCTCCCGTCACGGCCTCGACGATCAGCGCCACTTCAACCGCGCGGTAGCGCGCCGCCCCTCAATCTTGCCAAAATGATTTGAACCGCTCCGGCGACAGCTCGACATAGCGCGCCGTGCGCGGAATATTCTTCCGCCCGAGGCGGCGCTGCGCCGCTCTGCCCCATTGCGCGAGGAGCGTTAGCGGCTCTATAAATCATCATCGGCGGATTACGGTGCGATCCACCGAATGAGGGCCGGCAAGCCGGCCGGAGGGAAGGGGGAAAACATGAAACTCCACGCTCCAGCGATGTGGCTGTTTATAGTCTCGCTTGTCATCGCAGTGATCGCGGTCATCGGCGTTTTCACGACCATTCCATTCGTCAGCACGAACGGAGTCTGGGTAGCCATTGTTGCGTACATCGTGCTTGCAGTGGGAAACTTGATGGAGACTTGATCCTGACCGCAGCCGGTCAGGGCGCTTAAAAAGACGCGCCGAGCCCAACCCGGCGCGTCCAAAACGGCGCGGGCGGCGGGAATCGAGCCCTCTGAAGCGGAACGTCGGGTCAGCATCAACGGCGTTGGTCCCGAAATGTTCGCGTCCCGGCGGCGTCGCCTTCGACGCCGGCGAACGGCTCCGGGGATACGGCGGCGACGCCTCGAACGCGGCGATCGCCGCGGCGCGGGCGCTGGACGTTTCGGCGATCAGCCAGGCGATTTCGACCTGCGCTTGTCGAAGCGCGCCTGGCGCATGACGCGCCATCACGCCCAGCCCGAGCGGGCGATCGCGGATTTTAAGAGAGTTTCCCCGCGCGCCGCGAAGAGATCGCGAGCGAGAAAGGCGTCGATCCGGCCGATACGGATATCGGCGTTGGGGCTTCCGCCGCCGGGCGCTTCACACGCGTCAGAACGCAAGACGGCCGCCGACCAGCGCCAGCGTGCCGGCGAGCACCGGGCGCAAAACGCGGTCGGGAACGCGCGAGGCGAGCGCGCTGCCGGCGGCGATGCCGGGGATGGAGCCGATCAGCAGCGAGGCGAGCAGCGCCCAGTCGACCGAACCGATCCACCAATGACCGGCGCCGGCGATCAGCGCTAAAGGCACGGCGTGGGCGATGTCGGAGCCGACGATGCGCACCGTCGGCAGCTTGGGATAAAGCGTCAGCAGCGCGGTGACGCCGATCGCGCCGGCGCCGACCGAAGAAATCGAAACCAGCACGCCGAGCGCGGCGCCGAGCAGCACGGTCAGCGCGACGATTCGCCGGTCGTCGAGGGAATCGAGGATCTCGGCGAACTTGCGCAGCAGCCAGACGCGGAAAAGCAACACGATCGCCGTCAGGATCAGCGCGAAGCCGAGCACGGTGCTGATCACTTCGCTCACCGATTTCGAATCCTTGCCGAAATGGGCGAGCAGGAGAAGCGTCAGCGCCGCCGCCGGCGCGCTGCCCGAGGCGAGCCGGCGGACGATCCGCCAGTCGACCGCGCCGTTGCAAGCGTGAACCGCCGACCCGCTGATCTTGGTCAGCCCGGCGTAGAGCAGGTCGGTGCCGACCGCGGTGGCGGGATGGATGCCGAACGCCAGCACCAGCAACGGCGTCATCAGCGCGCCGCCGCCGACGCCGGTGAATCCGACCAGCGCGCCGACCACCAGGCCGGACAGCGAATAGAGTGGGTTCAGCGAATGGACGAAGGCGAGCATGAAGCGCTCCGATGATGATCCTGTCGACGACGATTTCGCGCAATCGACTGTTCGTCCGCGCCGAGCGACCCGGTTGGCTAAGGCGGGGCTTCGCTAGGGCGCGTATTGCTGGCGTTCGATGTCCTCGGCTCGCGGCGGGCGATCGGCGGCGAAACCGGTTTCGCCGACGCGCGAGAGCGACGGCAGCCGAAGGCCCAACGCTCTCGCCCAAGCGGCGAAGGGCGACAATAGAGAAGTCGAAACGGCGTTCTCGCTCATGAGCGATCCTCGACAGCGAACCAAAAACCGGTTCGACGCATTCAATATACAAAAATACTAGAGTTAGTCAACTCCGCCGGAGATCAGCGGCGTACGCGCACGCGGCGTTCGCCGCCCGTCGGCGCGAGGCGCGGACGGGCGGTCCCTTGCCGCGGCCGCGTCGCCTCGGCTGCGCGACGATCCGAAGGTAGGGCTTCGGCGCCTTCCATCCTTGCGGGAATCGCGTCTTCGCCTCTTCGTCGGTGACCGAGCCGGCGATGATCACCTCCTCGCCGTTCCTCCAATTCGCGGGCGTGGCGACCTTGTGGCGGGCCGTGAGTTGCAGCGAGTCGATGACTCGGAGGATTTCGTTGAAATCGCGCCCCGTCGTCATGGGATAGGCGAGCTGCAGTTTGACCGTCTTGTCCGGAGCGACGACGAAGACCGCGCGCACTGTTTGATTATCGGCGGGGGTGCGGCCTTCGGACGAACCGGGGGTGGCGGCCGGCAACATGCCATAGGCCTTGGCGACGGCGAGGTCGCTGTCGCCGATCATCGGAAAGTTGACCGCTACGCCCTGAGTCTCCTCGATGTCCTTTGCCCATTTTGCATGGTTGGCGACGGGATCGACCGACAGGCCGATGATCTTGACGCCGCGCTTGTCGAATTCGCCCTTCAGCTTGGCCATCGCGCCGAGTTCGGTCGTGCAGACAGGCGTGAAATCCTTGGGGTGGGAGAACAGCACCGCCCAGGAATCGCCGATCCATTCGTGAAAATGGATTGGTCCCTCGGTCGTTTCGGCTGTGAAGTCCGGCGCAACCTGCCCGATTTGAATCATGATCGTTCCTCCGGATGCCGCGGTCGAACAACTGCCCGCGCGCAAATCTAGCGACAAATTATGTCAAATTAATTATCAAACACACACAACGCGTAATATTCCTCCGACGACGCCGGCGCGCGCTGGTCGGACGTCGTACGCGCACGCCCGCTTGCGCTGGCGGGCGACATGATGAAAGCTTGCGCTGGGGATTTTCGGGCGAGGAACGCATGCGCGAAGCCGTCATCGGCGTCGACGTGGGGACGCGAAGCGCGCGGGCGGGCGTATTCGACGACCAGGGGCGATTGCTCGCCAGCGCCAGACGCCCGATCGCGATCTGGCGCGAACGAGGGGAGATCGTGGAGCACTCTTCGGCCGACATTTGGAGCGCGACCTCGGCCGCCGTGCGCGAGGCGGTCGCGCAGTCCGGCCTCGCGCCGACGGCCATCTCGGGCCTCGGGTTCGACGCGACCTGTTCGCTCGTCGTTCTCGATCCCTCCGGCGCTTCGCTCCCGGTCGGCCCGAGCGGCGATCCCAAGCGCGACGTCATCGTCTGGATGGACCACCGCGCGGTCGAGGAGGCCGCTCACATCAACCGCGGCGGCCACGAAGTCCTACGCTTCGTCGGCGGCGCGATTTCTCCGGAAATGCAGCCGCCGAAGCTGCTCTGGCTGGCGCGGCGCGCGCCGGAAACCTTCGCCAAGGCCGGGCATTTTCTCGACCTTACGGATTTTCTCACCTTTCGCGCCACCGGCGCGCTGGCGCGCTCGACGTGCACGGTGACGTGCAAGTGGACCTATCTGGCCCACGAGCGACGGTGGCCGCAGGACTTTTTCGACAGCGTCGGGCTCGGCGCCCTGGGCGGCGCAGGTTTCGAACGGATCGGCGCCGAGGTGGCGGAGCCGGGAACCGCGCTGGGCGAGGGGCTCAGCGTCGAGGCCGCCGAATCCTTCGGCTTGGCGCCGGGCACTCCCGTCGGCGCCGGGCTGATCGACGCCTACGCCGGTGCCGTCGGGACGATGGGCGCCTCGCTCGACGCCGAAGGCGCCGATCCCGGCAAGCGCGTGGCGCTCATCTTGGGCACGTCGGCCTGCTGCATGGCCGTCGCCGACGAGGCGCGTTTCATCCCCGGCGTTTGGGGCCCCTATTTTTCGGCGCTGACGCCGGGCCAGTGGCTGACCGAGGGCGGCCAATCCGCTTTCGGCGCGGCGATCGACCAATTGATGCGCATGAGCCCGGCCTTCGCCGATTCCGTCCATCGTCGCCACGGCTTCGACGCTATGGAGCGCGAAATCGTCGCGCGCGCAGGCGGCCCGTCAGAAGCCGCCTGGTTGGCGCGCGATCTGCACGTCTCGCCCGACTTTCTTGGCAATCGCTCGCCGTTCGCCGACCCTTCCGCCAGGGGCGCGATCGTTGGCCTCGATTTGCGCGACGACGAGGATGGCGCGTTTTCGCTTTACGTCGCGGGCCTGTGCGGCCTCGCGCAGGGGCTCGGCCAGGTCATCCGTTTGCTCGAGGCGGGCGGCTACGATTTCGACACGCTGGTGACCAGCGGCGGCGCGGGCCGCAGCGCGCTGGTGCGCCAAATCGTCGCCGATGCGACGGGCAAGCGGGTCGCCGCGCCCGAGACCAGCGAGCCGGTGCTGCTCGGCGCGGCGATGCTCGGCGCGGTCGCCGCCGGACGCCACACGATGGGCGGCGCGATGGCCGCGATGTCGCGGCTGAAGAGTTTCCACGAGCCCGCCGGCGGCGAAATCGCCGCGCTGCACGCCAGGAAGCGTCGAGCGTTCGAGACGCTGCAGGACGCCGAACGCCGCATGCGAGAGGCGATGCGCCCGGGCGACGACTGTTCCGGCGCCGCCATCCCGTTTCCCGCGATCTCGCTGCGGCGTGGCGCGCCTGCGCACCGAGCGCCGCAGAATTTGCGCGATCACGGAGCGAAGGCGGTGACGAGTTGGCCGGAGGTCGTCATCTTCGACTGCGACGGCGTGCTCGTCGACAGCGAGCCGATCGCGTTGGCGCGCACGCGCGAAGTGCTCGGACGCCTCGGCTTGGTGCTGAGCGACGAGGAAGCGCGCGATCGCTTCCTCGGCGTCAGCGCGCAATCCATTCAGGGCATCGCCGAGCGCGACCTCGGCGCGTCGCTGCCGCCGGATTTCCAACGCGAACTGGCGCGCGAAATTCTCGCCGATTTTCAGCGCGAGCTCAAAGGCGTCGACGGCATCCGCGAGGCGCTTGCCGGGCTTGACGCGCGGGTCTGCGTCGCCTCGTCGAGTTCGCTCGAACGCACTCGCGCCTCGCTTCGCATCGTCGGCTACGCCGGACTTTTCGAACCGAACGTGTTCTCCGCCGCCGAGGTCGCCAGGGGCAAGCCCGATCCCGATCTTTTTCTGCACGCGGCCGCTCGCATGGGCGCGAAGCCGCGAGGCTGTCTAGTGATCGAGGACAGCGTGCCCGGCGTCATCGCCGCTAAGCGCGCGGCGATGACCGTGTTTGGATTCCTCGGCGGAACGCATACCTCCGGCCTGGATTACCGCGATCGCCTGCGCGCGGCCGGCGCCGCGCTGACGTTCGAAGACATGCGCGAGTTGCCGCGTCTCATCGGCGCGGAACGCGCGCGGCGCCGGGCGGACGCGCTCGCTCGGGACGTTACGACAGGGAGCGCGCATGGCGAGAAAAGGTGACGGCGACAGCGCGCGTCTCGACGACGCCGCCCGCGCCGGATGGCTCTACTACGTCGCCGGCAACACTCAGGACGAAGTCGCCAAGAAGCTCGGCATTTCCCGACAGACGGCGCAGCGCCTGGTCTCGCTGGCGATGAGCGAACGCCTGATCAAGGTGCGCCTCGATCACCCGATCGCGCGATGCATGGAGCTGTCGTCGGCGCTGCGCCAGCGCTACGATCTCCACTATTGCGAAGTCGCGCCGAGCGATCCAACCTCGACTGCCTCGACGCTCGGCATCGCGCAAGTCGCGGCGGCCGAGATGGAGCGCTGGCTGCGCCGCTCCGATCAGGTGGTCATCGGCATCGGCACGGGCCGCACCATGCGCGCGGTCGCCGACCAATTGCCGGCGATGGAATGCCCGCAACACCGCCTGGTGGCTCTCGTCGGCACCACCAAGATCGACGGCTCGGCTTCGTTCTACGACGTCATCATCCGCGCCGCCGACACGGTGCGCGCGCCGCACTATCCCATGCCGCTGCCGGTCGTCGCGCGCTCGCCGGAGGAGCGCGATCTGCTGTTGAGCCTTCCCTCGGTGCGCAACATCCTGGCGCTGGTCGAGCAGGCCGACGCGGCGTTCGTCGGCGTCGGCGCGATCGACGAGAATTCGCCGCTGCTGATGGACGGCTTCATCACGTCCGAGCAGAACGAAACCCTGCGCCGCGCGGGCGCCGTCGGCGAAATCACCGGCTGGGCGTTCGACGCGCGCGGCCGCCTGATCGTCGGCCAGACCAACGATCGCGTCACCAGCGCGCCGCTGCGCGAACCGACCAAACGCCTGACGATCGGCGTCGCCATGGGCGCGGCGCGTCGCGCCTCGATCCGCGGCGCCCTCACCGGCAGGCTGATCTCCGGCCTCGTCACCGACGAAATCACGGCCGAGCACCTGCTGCGCCACTGAGACCGATCCGCCGATCCCTTTGAATCGACAAAATTTGCGCATTTTGCTGCGCTGCAGCGACGATTCCGAATTGACTCGCCAAGCCGTTGCGGCGAATATTCGCCCGTATCATTGGCAATTGCTCACGTTCGAGCATTGCGCCGCACCTGGAGGAAACCGCATGACGACTCTCGTACGGAGTCTTCTCGGGGCTTGCGCCCTGACCACACTCTCCCTCTCCGCCTACGCCGATACGACCCTGACGATCGCCACCGTCAACAACGGCGACATGATCCGAATGCAGAAGCTGACGGACGATTTCACCAAGGCCAATCCCGACATCAAACTCAACTGGGTCACGCTCGAAGAGAACGTCCTGCGTCAGAAGGTGACGACGGACATCGCCACCAAGGGCGGCCAGTTCGACGTGCTGACCATCGGCACCTACGAGACGCCGATCTGGGCGAAGAAGGGCTGGCTGGTGCCGCTCGACAATCTCGGCGCCGACTACGACGTCGACGATCTCCTGCCGCCCATCCGCGCCGGTCTCTCCGCCGACGGCAAGCTCTATGCCGCGCCGTTCTACGGCGAAAGCTCCTTCGTCATGTACCGCACCGATCTGATGGACAAGGCCGGCCTCAAGATGCCGGAGAAGCCGACCTGGGCATTCATCAAGGAAGCCGCCGACAAGATGACCGACAAGGCCGCCGGCGTCTATGGCGTCTGCCTGCGCGGCAAGCCGGGCTGGGGCGAGAACATGGCGTTCCTGAGCGCAACCGCGAATTCGTTCGGCGCGCGCTGGTTCGACGAGAAATGGAACGCGCAGTTCAACTCGCCGGAGTGGAAAGCGACGCTCGACTACTACGTGCCACTGATGAAGGCCGACGGGCCTCCGGGCGCCTCCTCCAACGGCTTCAACGAAAACCTCGCCCTCTTCAACGACGGCAAGTGCGGCATGTGGATCGACGCGACGGTCGCGGCCGGTTTCGTCACCGATCCGAAGCAGTCGAAGGTCGCCGACAAGGTCGGCTTCGCGCTCGCCCCCGACAATGGCCTCGGCAAGCGCGGCAACTGGCTGTGGGCGTGGTCGCTCGCAATCCCGGCCGGCTCGAACAAGACGGCCGACGCCGAGAAGTTCATCGGCTGGGCGACGAGCAAGCACTACACCGAACTCGTGGCCGAGAAAGAGGGCTGGGCCCGCGTCCCGCCCGGAACCCGCACCTCGCTGTACAAGAACGCCGACTACCAGAAGGCGGCGCCGTTCGCGCAAATGACGATCGATTCGATCAACACCGCAGACCCAACGCATCCGACGGTGAAGCCGGTTCCTTACACAGGCGTGCAATTCGTGGCGATCCCCGAGTTCCAGGGCATCGCGACGGACGTCGGCCAGGACTTCTCGGCGGCGCTCGCCGGCACGATGACCGTCGACGAGGCGCTCGCCAAGGCTCAGGCCAGCACCGAAGCCGCGATGAAGAAGGCCGGCTACCTCAAGTAACCCGAGGCTGAACGCCCTTGCGGCCGCGGGCCGCGAAGCGCGACGCAGAGACGCTCCTCCCCGTCCCGCCCTCTCCCCGGACTCCGGGGAGGGGGACATGGGGAGGACGTTGAGACCGCGAACGCCAAGAGTGTTTTCCGTCCGTCCTGGCGTCGCGTCGGCCGATGCGAGGACGACAAAGGCCGGGCCCGGCGGCGGCGCCCGTCGCGGACGACCAAGACGCAAGAGGACCAAGAAGGATGGCGACGCAGCAAACCACCGCCGCAGGCCGCATTCTCGTCGCGCCGTCGGTCATCCTGCTTTTTGCTTGGATGATCGTGCCGCTGGCGATGACGCTCTACTTCTCGTCATTGCGCTACAGCCTGCTTGACGCCGAGAACTCCGGTTTTGTGGGCTTGCAGAATTATACCGCCTTTCTCTCCGATCCAGATTTTATCGCCGCACTTTTCAACACGCTGATCCTCGTCGGCTCGGTGCTCGTCATCAGCGTCTGTGGCGGAATTCTGGTCGCGCTGCTGATGGATCAGCCGGTGTTCGGACAGACCGTGCTGAGGCTCATGGTGATCGCGCCGTTCTTCGTCATGCCGACGGTCAGCGCGCTGGTATGGAAGAACCTGTTGATGAACCCCGATTCGGGCCTGTTCGCCTGGATCGCGATATCGTTGGGCTTCTCGCCGGTCGTCTGGTTCACCAACCATCCGATGCTATCGGTGATCATCGTCGTGTCGTGGGAATGGTTGCCATTCGCGAGTCTCATCCTCCTGACCGCATTGCAGTCGCTCGACGAAGAGCAGAAGGAGGCTGCTTCGCTCGACGGCGCGGGTCCGATTTCCTACTTCGGCTACATCGTGCTGCCGCACATCGCGCGCGCGATCACCGTCGTCATCCTGATCGAGACGATTTTCCTCCTGAGCGTGTTTGCGGAAATTTACGTGACAACCTCCGGCGGCCCGGGCGTTGCGACGACCAACATTCCCTTCCTCGTTTACAAACAGGCGCTGCTCGACTTCGACGTCGGCAGCGCCTCGGCCGGCGGCGTCATCGCTGTCGTCCTCGCCAACGTCGTTGCGATCTTCCTGATGCGCATTGTCGGCCGGAACTTGGAGGGCTGAGCGATGGCCATGAAGCAATCCGCGGGAAAACGCGTCGGCGTCACCGTTCTCGCCTGGGTCGTCGCCTTCCTGATCTTCTTTCCGATCCTCTGGACGTTCATCACGAGCTTCAAGAGCGAGCTCGACGCGATCGCCATGCCGCCGAAGTTCCTCTTCTTCAACTGGACGCTCGAGAACTACGTCGAGGTGCAGTCGCGGTCGAACTATCTGCGCTTCGCGGAGAATTCGATCATTCTGTCGATCGGCGCCAATATCGTCGGCCTTCTCATCTCCGTTCCCGCCGCCTGGTCGATGGCCTTCGCGCCGACTAAGCGCACTAAAGACGTGCTGATGTGGATGCTCTCGACCAAAATGATGCCCGCGGTCGGCGTGCTGGTGCCGATCTATCTCCTGTTCCGCGACCTGCATCTGCTCGACAGCCTGTGGGGGATCGGCTTCGTGCTGATGCTGCTTAACCTGCCGATCCTTATCTGGATGCTCTACACCTACTTCAAGGAAATCCCGGTCGACATCCTCGAGGCGGCGCGCATGGATGGCGCGTCTCTGCTCAACGAGATCATCTACATCCTCACGCCGATGGCGGCGCCGGGCATCGCCTCGACGATGCTGCTGACGGTCATCCTGTCGTGGAACGAAGCGTTCTGGACGCTCAATCTGGCGACGTCCAACGCCGCGCCGCTGACCGCCTTCATCGCATCCTACTCGGCGCCGGAGGGGTTTTTCTGGGCCAAGCTTTCGGCGGCTTCGACGCTGGCGATCGCGCCGATTCTCGTGCTCGGCTGGTTCTCGCAGAAGCAATTGGTGCGCGGCCTCACCTTCGGCGCCGTGAAATAAACCCGCCACGATGGAAGAAACGACCATGGGCAGCATCGAACTCGTCAATGTGTGCAAGGCGTTCGGCGGCGTCAAAGTCATCAACAGCGTCGACTTTGCGATCACGGACGGCTCGTTCACGGTGTTCGTCGGACCGTCCGGCTGCGGCAAATCGACGTTGCTGCGCATGATCGCCGGCCTGGAGGACGTCACCTCGGGCCAGGTGCTGATCGACGGGCTGGACATGACCAATATCGGGCCGGCCAAACGCGGCCTCGCCATGGTGTTCCAGTCCTACGCGCTCTATCCCCACATGAGCGTGCGCGGCAACATCGCCTTCGCGCTCAAGATGGCCAGGCAGCCCGCCAACGTCATCGAGCAAAAGGTGAAGAAGGCCGCCGGCATTCTCAACTTGACCGAGTATCTCGATCGCAAGCCGCGCGAATTGTCGGGCGGGCAACGTCAACGGGTCGCCATCGGCCGCGCGATCGTGCGCGAGCCCAAGGCGTTTCTGTTCGACGAACCGCTGTCCAATCTCGACGCTGCGCTGCGCGTGCAGATGCGGGTCGAGATCGACGAGCTGCATCAGAAACTGAAAACGACGATGGTCTACGTCACCCACGATCAAGTCGAAGCGATGACGATGGCGGACAGGATCGTCGTGCTGGACAAAGGCGCGGTCGCCCAGATCGGCTCGCCGCTCGAACTCTACAACAAGCCCAATGGCCTGTTTGTCGCCAGCTTCATCGGTTCGCCGACGATGAACCTCGTCATGGGGCCCTCGGCGGCCAAGCGCGGCGCGACGACGTTAGGCGTTAGACCCGAGCACGTGGAACTTTCCACCACCGCGGGCGAGTGGCCGGCTCAAGTCCTTCACGCCGAACATCTTGGCTCCGAAACGTTCATCTATGCGCGGGCCGAGGGGATCGGGCCGCTGACGATCCGACTTTCCGGCGAAGCCACGCACCACGCGGGCGACAGAATATTCGTGACGCCGCGCGAGGCGCATGTGCATCGCTTCGACAAGGACGGCAAGAGAATCGGCTGACGGCGGAGAGCGCGGCCTCGCGCCATCCCGCCCTCTGCGCATCCTCGCAAAGCGGTCAATCATACAACCGTGGACATGACCTCATGAGCGTCAAACTCTCGGCCGCCGCGCTGGCGTGCATGCCGTCGGGGATCGGCGTCCCGAACTATCGGCGTTCACAGCTCAGTGCGGGCATCGCGCATTTCGGCGTCGGCAACTTTCATCGCGCCCATCAGGCGGTCTATCTCGACGACCTGTTCAGCGCCGGGCGCGACCACGATTGGGCGCTCGTCGGCGCCGGCGTGAAGGATTTCGACGTTGTCATGCGCGAGAAGCTCGCCGAGCAGGATTGGCTGACGACCGTCGTCGAACAGGAAGCCCACGCGACGACGGTTCGCGTCACCGGGGCGATGATCGATTTCGTCAAACCCTTCGACGTCGCGGCGACGCTGGAGATGCTGTCGCGTCCGAACATCCGCGTCGTATCGCTGACGGTCACCGAAGGCGGATACTATATTTCGCCGGCCACGCAGCGCTTCGACGCCGCCCATCCCGACATCGTCGCCGACGGCCGGGCCATCGAGGCGCCGAAGACCGCTTTCGGGCTGATCGTCGCCGGCCTGAAACGCCGCCGCGCCGCCGGCGTCGCGCCGTTCACCGTGATGTCGTGCGACAACATTCCCGGCAACGGCCGTGTCTGCGAAAACGCCGTCGCCGGCGTCGCCGAACTCGCCGATCCGGAACTCGCGCGCTGGATCCGGGCGAACGTCGCGTTCCCCAATTCGATGGTCGACCGCATTACGCCCGCCACCACCGACCGTGAACGCTCCATCCTGCGCGATCGCTGGGGTCTCGAAGACAACTGGCCGGTGTTCTGCGAGGAGTTCCGGCAATGGGTTATCGAGGACAAGTTCCCAGCGGGGCGGCCGGCGCTGGAGACGGTCGGCGTGACCTTCACCTCCGACGTCGCGCCCTACGAGCTGATGAAGATCCGCATCCTCAACGGCGGCCACGCGGCGATCGGCTATCCGGCGGGTCTGCTCGACATTCATTTCGCGCACGAGGCGATGGAGGACGCGCAGATCCACAGGTTCCTTGACACGCTGACCAAGCGCGAAATCATGTCCGTCGTCCCCCCGCCGCCTCAGGTCGACCTCGAAGCCTATCGCTTGAAGGTGGCAGAGCGCTTCGCCAATCCGAAGATCGGCGACACCATCGCGCGTCTGTGTCTCGACGGCTCGAACCGGCAGCCGAAGTTCATTCTGCCGACCGTCGTCGATCGCCTGAAGGCGGGCGCGAGCATAAAAGGCCTCGCGCTGGTCTCCGCCATGTGGTGCCGCTATTGCTACGGCGAGACGGAGAGCGGCAAGACGATCCCGCCCAACGATCTGAGCTGGGACCGCCTTCAGGCGGCGGCGAAGCCGGCGCGACGAGACCCGACGGCTTTCCTCGCCATGCGCGACATCTTCGGCGAACTCGCGGATACGCCGGCCTATGTCGGCGCGTTTTCCCATGCGCTGTCGAAGCTGTGGGCGCAGGGTGTGCGCGCGACGCTCGACGATTATCTGTCCGAGCGGTTTGAACGAGAGCGCCGCGCCGGAATCGGCGGATGACATTTTTCCTCGCGCGGCTTAAAAAGCGCCCGGGGCGCCCGTCGCGGCGCTCGCCGAGACCTGTGCGATGAATCTTGACGAGAGCGAACCGCCCTTCGGGCCGGTCCCGCGCCGCGCCAGCGTCGGCGTGCGCGTCGGGCGCGGCGCGAGCGCGCTCACGGTCGGCGGCGGCGCGCCGATCGCCGTGCAGTCGATGACCAACACCGACACCGCCGACGTCGAGGCGACGGCGCGGCAGGTGGCGGCGCTGGCGCGCGCCGGCTCCGAGTTCGTGCGCGTCACCGTCGATCGCGACGAGGCGGCCGCCGCCGTGCCGCATATCCGCGACCGGCTCGCGGCGATGGGCGTCGCCGCGCCGCTGGTCGGCGACTTCCACTACATCGGCCACAAGTTGCTGAGCGAACATCCCGCCTGCGCCGAAGCCCTGGACAAGTACCGCATCAATCCCGGCAACGTCGGCTTCAAGCGCAAGCGCGACGCGCAATTCGGGACAATCGTCGAGATCGCGATCCGCAACGACAAATGCGTGCGCATCGGGGCCAACTGGGGCTCGCTCGATCAGGAATTGCTCACCGCGCTGATGGACGCCAATGCGCTCTCGGCGCGCCCGCTCGAAGCGCGCGCGGTGATGCGCGAGGCGATGGTCCAGTCGGCGTTGCTTTCGGCCGCGCGCGCCGAGGAGATCGGCCTCGAGCGCGACCGCATCATCCTTTCGGCGAAGGTCTCGGCGGTGCAGGACCTGATCACGGTCTATCGCATGCTCGCCGAGCGCTCCGATTACGCGCTGCATCTCGGCCTGACCGAGGCGGGCATGGGTTCGAAGGGCGTCGTCGCCTCGTCCGCGGCGCTAGGGGTCCTGCTGCAGGAAGGGATCGGCGACACCATCCGCGTCTCCCTGACGCCGGAGCCCGGCGGCGACCGCACGCTCGAAGTCAAGGTCGCGCGCGAAATTCTGCAGACCATGGGTTTTCGCGCCTTCGCGCCGCAAGTGGCGGCGTGCCCGGGTTGCGGGCGCACGACTTCGACCGTGTTCCAGGAACTGGCGCGCGAGATCGAGGTCTATCTGGAAGAGGCGATGCCGGCGTGGCGTCGCCAATATCCCGGCGTCGAGGCGCTCGAGGTCGCGGTGATGGGCTGCATCGTCAACGGCCCCGGCGAGAGCAAGCGCGCCGACATCGGCATTTCCCTGCCCGGGACCGGCGAAGCCCCCGCCGCGCCGGTGTTCGTCGACGGCGTGAAGACGGTGACACTGCGCGGCTCGACCATCGCCGCCGAATTCAAGGCGCTGGTCGCCGATTACGTGGAGAAGCGCTTCGGCGGACGGGGGGTGGCGGCGGAGTGAGAAGAGCGCGCGCGCTGTGCCCTTGATCGACAAAGCGCTATCGTCGCCGACCGAACATTTTCTTGACCGTGCGTTCTCTATATGTTCTCATACGCGAGGGGCGATATTATACTTGACGGGACCACGCACAGGATGTACGCACAGCCGGCAGACGGTTGTGGGCTATGCAATGGCTGACCGTGATTTTCTTATCGAAGAGTATAGGGCACTTAGAGATGGAATACGGCTGCACCAGAACGCGTATTTCGCCTTAGAAAGTTATGTCTTTGGTGGCGCTTTGGTCGCTTACGGGATTTTGTTTGGGCTTACGCGACAGAGTCCAAACCAAATAATACTCGCGGCCTGGTGGGCTATTCCGGCCATACTGTCTATTGCATGTGTTAGATGTTGGGGTCACTATCTGATCGTTAGAAAGATCTCCTTGTATCTTGAGAAGATCGAAAACCGATGCAGTGTCAGTTCTGACATTCCGGGTTTCGAGAACTATCATCGTACAACAGCACCCGGACCCAAGACCCATCTTTTAGTGAACGCTCTTAGCTGGGGTGCACTTATCATTGGGTCAACCGCTATCGCGGTTTTCGAAACGGCCGGTTGGACGATTCCATAGCGGGATCATCTGGATTGTCGCGGCCCACCTTCCTGCTCCTGGCGATTTCTCCAAATGCCCGCTCAAAATCCTTCGGATTGTTGCTCGTCTCGTGCTCGCGCGCGGTCTCGCGAATGCGCTTCGCGCGCTCGGCGTCGGTCAAAGCTGTTTTCTTGGCTGGCACGTCAGTTCCTCTATCGCGAAACACGGTTGCCGTCTGGGCCATGGCTTGCCTGTCCGGCCTGTCATGTGTGTCTTGTATGTCATGTGTGTCATGGCGCATTGCAGATCGTGGGCGCGGCCTCTTGCGCACAAGAGACGTTTCCGTTATGTACGTGCCAAGAGGATGCGGCCATGAGTGACAAAAACGATCTCGCACTCGCCAGAGACGAAATGCTTGCCGTCTTGGATGAGAAATTCGCGAACATGCCGGAATGGCGCGCATTTCGGGCCATGGACAAGGCTCTTACGGCGATGGATGAAGGCAGCGCTCTTAAGAGAAAGACATCGTCCCCGAGGGTGATTCGGCGGCGCCCATCGGAAGGCCCTACATACGTCGACCTAGCACTTGAGGCTGTAGCGGCGAAAGGCGTACCGGTTCCGACAACCGATCTGATTCGCTTCATTGCCCCAAAACGCAACCTCGACGCCGAAAGCGAAAAGACCCGAATCAACATCCAATCTGGCCTTTCGCGGGATAAGCGCATTAAGAGCGTCCCTTGGGCCGGCGGACGCGCATGGTGGTTCGCCGACCGCAAAGTGCCAAATACGAATTCGGCGGGGCCGGGGGCAAGCCCGTAACCCCGCCGAGTAAGTCCCGGCTGCAAGGGGTCGCGATACCATTGCAGTCGGCAGCCGGGTAGACCGGCATTGTGCGCGTAGCATACAGGGAGCGTCGCGATAAGCTCCCTGCCCAGAAGCGACAGTGGCGAAACTGGTAGACGCGCCGGATTTGGACTCCGGTGGGGCGGCCCTGAACAAGCACCCCGTGTCGGTTCAACCCCGGCCTGTCGCACGAACGCCCCTTACCATACTTCCGGCACGAAGGGAATCCCCGTTGCGCGGAATGGCAGGGCAATCGGGTGAAGAAGTTCGTGACAAAGGGGTGAAGCGCTGAATCTATCGGGTCCCTCTGATTCGCATGGCGGGGGACAGGGATGGACGGCGCGGCGAGGAATTGTGCGGGGGTTGGG
>Ga0326727_10005801_pt1 | contig 34770 bp, 31 predicted proteins | sample MB2enrmetagenome_FD_207643 | JGI IMG/M metagenome (GOLD analysis project Ga0326727, IMG submission 207643) | Lab enriched peat soil microbial communities from McLean, Ithaca, NY, United States - MB29MY | ecosystem: Environmental > Terrestrial > Soil > Wetlands > Peat | place: USA: New York...
GCACCACCGCCGAGGCATGCACCTGCGAAACTCGCGATTCCACCACCCCCAGCGCCAGGCCGATCTCGCGCATCGTCATCTCCTCGTAGTAGTAAAGGCTCATTACCAGCCGTTCCCGGTCAGGCAGATTCTGAATCGCCTCGGCCAGCCGCTCTTCCAGCTCGCCCCGCAGGCAGCGAAAGAGCGGGTCTTCCTCCGGACGGCCCGGCACATAGGCCAACTCCTCATCGCCCGAGTCCTCATTGCGCTCCATGTGCAGGGTGCCTATCTCCAGGCCCTTCAGATCGCCCAGCAACTGCTGATACTTTTCCAGCTCCAGATCCATCTCCACCGCCACCTCAGCCTCGTTGGGCGCGCGGCCCATTCTCGCCGTCAGCACGCGGATCGCCTCCTCCACCGCCCGGCCCTTGCGGCGCAGCTCCCGCGGACTCCAGTCCAGCGTCCGCAAACTGTCGAGAATCGCGCCCCGGATGCGAAATTGCGCATAGCTGCGGAACTGGACTTTTTTGGCCGGGTCGAATTTGGAGAAGGCGTCCATCAGCCCCACCACCCCGGCCGAAACCATATCCTCGATGTCCACATGCTGGGGCAGCCGCTCGTGAATGCGGCGGGCGAGGAAGCGAACAATGGGCAGGTGCTCGAGCAACACCCGCTCCTGCTCGCCGGTCAGCACTGGAAACTGCACGCCGCAGGGCGGATAACCGCCCGGCGGAGCACCGCACCGCGGCGTCCCCTGGCTCCCCACCGGATTCGCCGCTTCCGTCTCCATTTACTTCCCCATTTCCAATCGCCAGACGAGGCATCATTAGCTCCAGCCAATGCTTGACGTGAAGTGAACTGGACTAGGACATAACAGCACGGGAAGCGCCGCGGCGAAGGCGGCGGGGATGAGTTGTCTCAAAGAATCGGCTAGGGCGAGGGTATCTTGCGTCGAGCGTGGTCAAGGATGAGGGCGTGATCCGAGACTCCATCCGCAACCATGAAGAGGAAAAGGAGCGATTGGAGCAACTGAACGTGTGGAAGTGGCCGGCCACCGAATCGGTGGCACAAACGAAACGGGGCTGAGTTAGCTTCCCTCTCAAGTCGCTTTGAGCGTCTCACGTCGTAAAGCCCCTGGATTTCCGGGGTATGTTAACTCCTTCTTTAATCCCTGCTTTATCCCACCTCTCCAATAAACACAGCAACTCACGCGGCGGCCTGAGCCAAATCTCCGCTGCCGTCTCGCGGAACTCACGCCGCACCAGCACGCTCAACCCGCGCTTGCCAATCCGCCGCACCGCCCGGAAGGCCGCCTCGTCGCTGAGATCGTCGCCCAGAAACGCCACTGGCCCAACGCCTCCAGCCTCCGCCAGAATCGTCTTGACCGCTCCGCCCTTGTTGCGCCCCGCGCGCAGCTCCAGGCCGGAATCGAACTCCAGCAGCGCCAATCCCTCCATGCGCGCCAGCGGTTCAAAGAGCTCCCGTGTCCGCTGCTCGATCTGCACGGCCTGCTTGCGCGTTGCCCCGCGCCAATGCATGACCACGCCGTTGGCCTTGTCCTCGAAGAGCCCGCCCAGGCTGTCGCGCTTCAGATGCTCCCGCAGCTCTTCGAGCTTCTGCTGCGCCGCCGCCGGAGCCTGCTCCAACTCCCGCCGCCCGTTGGGATAAAGCCGCTCGGCTCCATGCAGCCCCCAGACCTCCAGCGGCTGGTCAAGCCCCAGCATGGGCGCAATCTCCGCGGCCGGCCGTCCGGTTATGACCACCATGCGCGTGCGGCCCTGTCCTTGAATCCGCCCCAGCAGCTCCCGCACTCCCGCCCACGGCCGCGCCCGGAAGCGATCCACCCGGAACGGCGCCAGTGTGCCGTCGTAGTCCAGCAGCAGTAACGGGCGCGCGCCCTCCGCAAACCCGCGAAAAAAGTCGTCCATCCTTTTCTCAGATTCTGAGGTCAACCGCCGCTCGCTTTCCAAGCCAAGTTTATCGCGCGACCCGCCCGCAGCCGGAAGCGGCCTGCTCCCTGATCCGTGTTCCCCGATCCCTGGAATGCGTTATCCTGTCGATGAGAGCGGCGCAATCCTTCACCCCGCAGGCCGGCAAACGCGATGGCGATACAAACGATCGAAAAAACCGCCAAGAATATCGTCCTTACGGTGCAGGACTACTCCCTGTTTGCCTGGCGCGCTTTCACAAACCTCTATCGCCCTCCCATTTACTGGCCCGAGTTCCTGGTTCAAGCCGACATCATCGGCTTCGGCTCCATATCCATCGTAGTGCTCACCGGACTCTCTACCGGCGGCGTGCTGGCCCTGCAATCGGCAGCGACGCTCTCCGCCTTCGGCGCCGCTGCCGTCACTGGACGCTTTGTCAGCCTGACCATGATTCGCGAGCTGGGCCCGATACTCACCGGTGTCATGGTCAGCGGCCGCAACGCCAGCTCCATGGCCAGCGAACTGGGATCGATGGTGGTGACCGAGCAGATCGACGCCATGCGCGCCCTGGGCGTAGACCCCATGCGTAAACTGGTCACCCCGCGCATCGCTGCCACCATCTGTATGCTCTTCTTCCTCACCATCGTTTCCGACGCCTGCGGCATCGCCGGCGGAGGCCTGGTCACTGTTTTCATGAACCACCAGGACGGCACCCAGTACTTAGACATGGCCTGGCAGCATCTGCGCTATCCCGACATCATCCAGGGACTGGTCAAGCCGCTCTTCTTCGGCTACATTCTCAGCTCCATCGGCTGCTTCTACGGCATGAGAACCACCGGAGGCACGCAGGGTGTGGGCCGCTCCACCATTCAGGCCGTCGTGTGGGCTTCGGTGCTCATCATCTTCGTCGACTTCCTGCTCACCCAGGTGCTGCTCACTCTCATGCCGCCTTTATGAACGAAACCGGAGCAACCTCCCAGCCCGATCAAGACCAGGCTACCGTTACGGATGCCGGCCCGGTTGTCGTCTTCCGCAACGTCACCATCGCCTTCGACGGCCCGCCGGTGCTGGAAGACGTCAGCTTCTCCATTGCGCCCGGAGAGACCCGCGTCCTGCTAGGTCCCGCCGGCGTAGGCAAGAGCGTCCTGCTCAAGCTGGTCAACGGCCTGTTGCGCCCCGACCAGGGCAGCATCCTGCTCTTCGGCAAAGAGATCTCCCACATGCCCGAGCAGCAGCTCTTCCCTCTGCGCACCCGCACCGGCATGGTCTTCCAGGAGGGCGCGCTCTTCGATTCGCTCTCCGTCCGCGACAACGTCGCCTACCAATTGATTCAGGAGCAGGTTCCCGACGAGGAGATTGACAGACGCGTCCGCGATGCGCTGCGCTTTGTCGAGTTGGAGGAGACCTTCGACCTCTTTCCGGCCAGCCTTTCCGGCGGGATGCGCCGCCGCGTGGCCATCGCCAGAGCCCTCATCCGCACTCCTGAACTGCTGCTCTACGACTCGCCTACCGGCGGCCTGGACCCGATCACTTCGACCACGATCATCGAACTGATCGTCAAGGAACGAGACGTCAGCCACACCCCCTCACTCCTGGTCACCCATCGCCTGCAGGACGCCCTGCTGCTCTGCAATCACCGCTTCGATCCGGAACAAGGCCGTATGGTTCCTCTGCCCAAAGGCGTTACTGACCCCGGTACTACCTTCTTGATGCTCGAAAACGGCCGTCTGATCTTCGACGGCTCGCTGCACGAGCTGGTGAAGAGCAAGAATCCGTTTGTGCGGGAATTTCTGGAATAAGACCGTCAATCCTTTCTTTGCCATGCTCTTTCGTAAATCATTTGTGAACCAAACATACGCTATAATTGCGCCGTGATTGCGGCCACACGTATCACAGGCACAACCGTGGGGGACGGCTGCTTGTGTGCGTGCCGCGGTCCTTCGAAAGAATCGAGCCCCAAGATGACTTCTTCTTCAGCTATTCCATTCACTCTCCCTCTCGATAGCCCGGATGCGGCGCTCGAACGGGTCGGCGGCAAGGGCGCATCGCTGGCGCGCATGGTGACGGCCGGCCTGCCCGTGCCTTCCGGCTTTCATGTCACCACCGAAGCCTATCGGCGCTTTGTGGAAGAGAACCATCTCCGCGAGGGGATTCTGAATGCCATCGCTGGAGCGCAAGCCAACGACCCAGCTACCCTGGAGCGCGCATCGGAGCAGATCCAGTCGCTCATTGCCCATGGGACAATGCCGGTCGGGATCGCCCAGGCCATACGCGAGCAATACGGCGAGCTGGGCGACGATCTTCCCGTCGCGGTGCGCTCGTCGGCGACGGCGGAGGACCTGCCGGATGCGTCGTTCGCGGGCCAGTTGGAGACTTACCTGAACATGCGCGGCGGCGATGCGGTGCTCGATGCCGTCCAGCGGTGCTGGGCGTCGCTGTGGACGGGGCGCGCCATCGGCTACCGTCAGCGCCAGGGAATACGGCCGGAGGATGCCAGCATCGCCGTGGTTGTACAGCGGCTGGTTGCGGCTGAGGCCGCGGGCGTCGCCTTCACCGCGAACCCGGTGACGGGCGCGCGCGGCGAGATGATGATCAACGCGGCCTGGGGCCTGGGCGAGGCTGTCGTCAGCGGGCAGGTAACGCCCGACACCATCGTCATCAATAAGCAAACCGGCGCGATCGCGTCGCAGGAGATCGCCAGCAAAGATGTAATGACGGTGCGCCTGGTGTCGGGCACGCGTGAAAATCCTGTTCCGGAAGACAGGCGCAAGCAGGCCGCGCTGGAACCGGCGCAGGCCGCGGAGCTGACCGCGCTCGGCGTGAAGATTGAGCAGCTTTACGGCCAGCCGATGGACATTGAATGGGCCCTCTGCGATGGGCGGATCTACATTGTGCAGGCGCGGCCGGTGACGGCGCTGCCCGAAGCGCGCGCGGTGCTCGACTGGTCGGTCCCGCGTAAGGGGGCAACTTACTTTCGACAAAGCGTGGCCGAATTGCTTCCCGAGCCGTTATCGCCGTTGTTTGCGACGCTGGCCTTGCCGCTTTGGAACAAAGCGACACAGCAGATCATGACAGAGTCGCTGGGGCTAAGGTCCGACTCGGTTGCGCTCGTGACGGTCCATGACTTTGTCTATTACGAAATGGCCTTGAATACGCGGCAGATGGTGGGGTTTTTCTTCATCATGCTGATGCATGGACGCACCATGGCCAGAATGTGGCGCACGTCGATTGCGCATTGGGCCGATGAAGCGCGTCCGCACTTTGCGCAAGTCACCGCGGAATGGACCGGGCGCGATCTGGCCGAGATGCCCGCGCTTGAACTGCTGGCCGGCGCGCATCAGATCGTGGAGGCGGCGGCAAGCTACTATATGAGCATCCAGCTCGTACTGGGGCCGCCCGTTATCAGCGAAGCCCTCTTTACTGCCGTATACAACCACCTCATCAAGCGCAAGAGCGACCCGTCCGCGCTGACTTTCCTGCTGGGTTTCGACAATACGCCGATCCGCGCCGAGAAGTCGCTCTACGATCTGGCGATGTGGGCACGCGACGAAGCTGGGCTTGCCGACTATCTTGAGCGCACCAGCGGCAAGGAGATTGCGGCGGCATACCAATCGCAATCGGCACCCATCGCCACCACAGAAAGCTGGCAGGGATTCACCGCTCGCCTGACGGAACATCTGAGTCGTTTCGGCCATGCCGTCTACGACCTGGACTTTGCCAAGAGCGTCCCTGCCGACGCCCCGGCGTCGCTGCTCGATACGCTCCGGCATTTTCTTGCGGGGAAGGGCCGCAACCCGTATGAGCGGCAGGCTGAGGCCACCGCGGCGCGGGAGAAAGCCGCTGCATCGCAATTTGCGCGCCTGGGCTGGCTGCGCCGGTCATTGTTCCGCCGCGTGCTCGGCTGGGCGCAACGCTCGGCGCCGCTTCGCGAGGACGCGCTGGCCGACGTCGGCATGGGATGGCCTGTTCTGCGCCGCATCTTGCGCGAAGTCGGAGGCCGCATGGCCGCCGCGGGCTCAATGGCGGAACGCGACGAGGTGTTCTGGCTGAAGTGGGACGAGGTCGAGGAGGCGGCGCGTCAGCTCGATGCCGGCCAGCCAGTGGCAGATCATCGTCAAGAGATAGCCCAGCGGCGCGAGAGATGGCAGCGGGAGCATGTGGTCACGCCGCCGGTCGCGTTGCCTGTGAAGGGTGGCGTACGGATCCTGGGCATTGACCTGAGCCGCGGGATGCCCGCGCGCACCAGCCAGGCGGCCGGCAATACCATAAAGGGAATCGGCGCCAGCCCCGGCAAGGTGACCGGCCCAGCCTGTGTGATTCACGGTCTTGAAGAGTTCGACCAGATGAAGCCGGGCAATATTCTCGTCGCCAAAATCACCACACCGGCGTGGACGCCGCTCTTCGCACTGGCCTCAGGCATAGTGACCGATGTGGGCGGCCCGCTGAGTCACAGCTCGATTGTGGCGCGTGAATACGGCGTGCCCGCGGTGCTGGGAACCGGCGTGGCTACCGATCGCATCCGCTCGGGACAGCGCATCACGGTGGATGGCGATAGCGGCGTGGTGACATTGGATGAATCAGGAAGCTAGAAGCGCGACCAGCTCCGCTCAGGATGACAGATTCTTGTGGCGCAAGTTTCAGATTCAGCAAACTAGCGCCTGGCGCCGGAATCAGTGGCAGCCGGCTCGGGAATCTCCGCCACTTTCAATCCCACCGGCGGCTTGAAGAGCGCGGGATCCGGCTCGGAGCGATCAACGTTGCTCAACTCGGTGGTCACCGTTCCAGTGCGCGGATCGCTGCTCATCTGGCGCACCGTGGTCTTCAGCTCCGCCGATGTCCAGGTCTCCGAGACCACCGTGAAATCGCGATCGTTGTTTACCGTGCCGGCGGGAATCAATTGCGTGGTGCGCGTGCCCGCTGCCTCCAGGCCGGCGATGGTCTCCGGCGACAAGGTTTCCGTGCGGAGGTTGGCACTCTCTTGACTTGAAGACGCAGAGAGAACGGCCGGCGTGTCCGCGGTTCGCTGCAACGGAGAGCGCGCGCTGGCCGGCGAGGCGGAAGGCGCGGAAGCCTGTGAGCTCAGCAAGCCGTTCAGTTGCGACTCGGGCAGATGAGTCGCCGAGGCAAAGGTCACTGCGGATTTGCCGGTTATCCAGGTGATCGCCTTCCCCTCCGCTGGATTCCAGAGGGTGACGATATGACCCTGCGGCGTGGTGCTGGAGTTCAGTGTACTCTCGGCGCGCATGCGTCCCTCGGAGTCGCGCCAGAGCTGCACCTCGACGGTGCTCTTGATGACCGTGCCGTCGGAGAGCGTCTGTTCGCGCACGGTGGTCTCGGTGGCGGAAAACGGCAGACCCTTCACCGGCCCCCAGTTGGCCACTCTCGGCATCACCGCGGAGACCACCGCGTTGATGGCCGGGTCCGGCGCGCTGGCAATAGAAGCCGGAGCGGAAACCGGTTGGGCGGCGATCGCCTGCGGTCTCTGGGCGCTCAGGATGGGCGCTAAGGTGAGGGTGGCGAGAAGGGTCAGTGTGATTCTGCGCATCGTTTGCTCCTCAAGAGCGGACTCGATGGATTCATCGTATCCCACCCTAGCCGCAAAAACAAAGACGCGGCGAGGATGGGACACCCAGTTTCTGCGCCAGTTTACATTTCGCTTCCGTTCAATCGCCGCATCAATCCGCAGCGCGGCTCAGGCCCTCGACCAGAAGTGCTGCTCCGGGCAATCGCGCAGCCGCTGGGCCGCGTCCTCGGGGGTGATGTCGCGCTGCGGCATGGCCAGCATTTCAAAGCCCACCATGAACTTGCGCACCGTGGCCGAGCGCAGCAGCGGAGGATAGAAGTGGGCGTGGAAGTGGCTCTCGGGATGCGCCTCGCCATCAGTGGGCGTCTGGTGGAAGCCCATCGTGTAGGGAAAGCTGGTCTGGAAGAGATTGTCGAAGCGTGTGGTGAGCCGCTTGAGGGCATCGGCCAGGCCATCGCGCTCGTCGCCGTTCAGCTCAGGCATGGAGCCCAGGTGGCGGCGGCTGACCAGCAGCACCTCGAAGGGCCAGATCGCCCACCAGGGGACGATGGCCATGAAGTGCTCATTCTGGAAGACGATGCGGGCAGGCTCGTTCTTTTGCGCGGCCTCTTCGGTGGCCAGGTAGTCGCAGAGCAGACAATGGCCAGTGCGGGCAAGGTGCTGGCGCTGGGCCGCGACCTCGGCGGCCGGCTCGTCGGGAACAAAATCGGTGGACCATATCTGGCCATGGGGATGCGGGTTGCTGGCGCCCATCATTGCGCCGCGGTTCTCGAAGACCTGCACATATTTGATCCAGTCCATGGCGGCCAGGTCTTGATACTCCTGCGTCCATGTGTCCACCACGCGGCGAATCTCCGGCTGGGTCATGCGGGCCAGGGTCAGCGAGTGGTCGGGATGGAAGCAGACCACCTTGCAGAGTCCGCGCGCCGGCTCAGCCACCAGCAGAGGCGAGGCGGGGGCATCGCTGACAGCCGGTGAATCCGGCAGCAGGGCGGCGTAGTCGTTGATGAACGAGAAGATGCCCTCGTAGGCCGGGTTAACGGCCCCGCCGGCTCTCTGATTCCCCGGACACAAGTAGCACTGCGGATCGTAAGCCACGCCGGAGGGCGCGGCTTTCTGGCCGACTTCGCCCTGCCAGGGACGCTGTGAGCGGTGCGGCGAAACCAGCACCCACGATTGCCGCAGCGGATTCCACCGCCGATGCGGAGATTGACCTTTCTTGTCCACGATTGCTCCCGATCTTCATTCTAAGCGGAGCGTCTGGGGCCGGCCTCCGCCTTCATCAGCGGTAGCAGCATACGGCGGGCGCGGGCGCGCATCGCTGCTGCTCCCTCGCGCCGGTACCGCTCCAGCAGCAGCATGGCCTCATCGCGCAATTCCGGCTCGGCCACGGCCAGAAGAGCGAAGGCCTCCAGCGCAATGGCGCGCAGGGCGATGCGCTCGTCGTCGATCATCGCGCGCACCGGAGCCGCCAGCCGCATTCGCTCGCCATGGGTCGAAGCGTTCAGGGCCGCCGCCAGCGTCACGTAGCCGCGTGCCTGCCACTGCTCCAGCGGAAGCTCGGCGGCCAGGTCGATCAGCACGCCGGCATAGGCTTTCAGAATCCCCGGCTCGCGCGCGCTGATGAGACGGGCCAGATCGGCGGCGCAGCGGCGTGTGTAGGGATCAGGCGCTAGCAGCTCCTTCATCAGTTCGCGGACAGCGGCGCGGCGCGGCGGCGGCTGGGCGAGAAAATCCCGCGTAGCTGCCACGGCATCGGCGTTCGTCCATCCGCGCGGGATGTGCATGGGTTCTCTCCGCCGCCAGTATATATGGCTGAGATTATTCCAGTGGTAGAGTCATATTCCTGGCGGCTTCGGGACGGCTACGCGGAGCCTTCTTGAATGTGGCGTCGCGGCGATGCAGCGGATATTCGGGCAGCTTGCCCTTGAGAATCTCTTCGATGGTAAGGATTTGCAGGCGAGGATAACTGCTGCCATCGGAAGATTTGTAGAAACCGGCCTCGGCGGCCTCTTTTAGCATGGGCTTGGTCGGCTCCTCGAAGCAAAGAAAAACGCCAATTTCGGACTTATCGCGTTCCAGCACGCCGCGCAAGTCGCGAACCTGGGAGACGGTGACGTTTCCGGCTTTGACCGAAAAGACGATCTGCTTCGACAGGCCGGAAGTGTCGTCGTGGAAGTATAAACGGCCGTCGATGCCTCGATCGGCGCCCTTCTTTTGATCCACGGGGCGCGCGCCCACCTGGCCGAGCGCCCACCACTGGAATTGGTATTTATCCTCTGCGGCTAATTGAGCCGCTCCGGCGTAATCCGTGGGTTCGCCGATCACGTCATAGGTGGATTTGATCCCCGGGCCAAACGCATCCGAGAGGCGCTGCTTGATGAGGCCGATGGCGAGATGGGTGATGTCGATGCCGATCCAATGGCGATTGAGGCGCTGAGCTACCTGCACAGTCGTTCCACATCCACAGAAAGGATCGAGAACGAGGTCGCCTTCATTGGAACTGGCTTTGAGAATGCGTTCGAGGAGAGCTTCGGGCTTTTGCGTGGGGTAGCCGAGGCGTTCCTTTGCGTGTGGTGAGAGAGGATCAATATCCGTAATCACATCCTGCACAACAACGCCACGATCAACATCATGGTACCGCTTGAATCGCGGAATGCCCCCTTTGGATGGCCAGACAATCAATCCAGCAAGATCAAGTTGGTCAAGCCTTTGCTGGACACTAAGTTCATCCCAACTGAGACCGGCCTGACGGGGGCGGGGAACGGCCCAATGCCTTCCTGCTTTCGTCGGATCAACACCTCGCCAGGGTAATCCCGATTCTCCTTGCCGCTTGCCAGCTCCTGTTAAGTCACCGAGCGTATATCTTCCGCCCTCATCTTCATGCCGATAAAATCTTTCGAGGTATTCTGCGGTATATCCCTGATATACGCGATTCCATGTCGCGCTTTCGCTCTTGGAGTAGAAGAGGATCAGGTCGTGTACCGGACCCCATCGTTTCGCACTATTATGCGCACTTGTTCGCTTCCAGATAATCTCGTTTTTGAAAAACTGCGGTCCGAAAACCGCGTCCATCAATATCTTCAGATAGTGACCCGCTGCTGGATCGCAGTGCAGGTAGATGGATCCTGTTTCTTTGAGAACGCGGCGGAGTTCGACGAGACGCGGGGCCATCATCGCCAGGTAGGCCATCATATCGGAGTTGAAGAGGAAGGTCTTGAAGGCGCGCAGCGTGTCGGCGACGAGGCCACCCGCTTCGACCATCTCCTCGTAGGCGCGGGCGGAGTCGGTGTTCCACTCCCAGGTGTCCTCGAAGGCGTGAATCTGGGAGCTGGACTGCGAGCCGTCCTTCTCCGCGAAGAGAACGTTGTAGTCCTGCCGCGAGTTGAAGGGCGGGTCCAGGTAGACGAGGTCCACCGACTCGTCCTTGACATACAGCTTGAGAACATCAAGATTGTCGCCGTAATAGAGCTTGTTTTTCTCGGTGGCCATGCGATTGTGTAGAGGTTAGCACAGTTGCCGGTTCCGGGGAATGACTTGATTGAGTCTCATGCCTAGACCACAAGCGGCGATAGTTCTACCATAGACGCTTGTACCAGAACTCAGGCGCTTGCGCCAAGCCCAGACCAAGGAAAGTTCAAATGCTATCGGCAGCGGAAATCGTCAGCCAGCAGGATCGCGAGACGCGCGCGTGGCACCAGGCGGCGGCCGGCGCCGCGAAGCCCGGCGCGGATTGGCTGAGCCTGGTCAGCGGCCAGCACTTCGCCAACTTTGAGTTGTGGCACATCGAGGACGAAGCGCGCGTTCCAGGCGCAACCGACGCCGAGATTGCCGCGGTGAAGCGGCGCGTGGACGCCACCAACCAGCGGCGTAACGATCTGGCCGAGGGGCTGGACAGCGCCTTGCTGGTTTGGCTCGCAGCCCGCGGCCTGCCCAACCCGGCGGCGGCGTTGCACTCCGAGACGCCGGGGCTGATGATCGACCGGCTCTCGATTCTGGCGCTGAAGATCTATCACACGCACGAAGAGGCCGAGCGCGCTAACGCACCCGCCGGGCACGCCCAGCGGAATCTCGACCGGCTGGCGATTCTGGAAGAGCAGCGGGCGGATCTGACCGCCTGTCTGGACGTTTTGTGGGGCGAAATCCTGGCGGGGACGAAGCGATTCAAGCTCTATCGGCAACTGAAAATGTACAACGATCCGTCGCTGAACCCGGCCGTTTACGGCACTTTCGGAGCTGCCGGGCAAGCGAAAAACTCCGGCAAATTTGGATAACGTATCGGTCCGCCTTGACGTGAGGCGGGGTAATGCGTATAAAGAGTGCCTGAGCAGCCAACTCTCAGACGCGGGTGTTCTGCCGGACTCGAACCGGCTCAACCGCTCCTGAGGTGAACAGATTTTCGGCAATTTGATGAGGCAAGAGGCCCGATCCGTGGCGCACGACCATAAGAATGAACCCTCACAGTCCGGCAAGCCCGGCGGACACTCCAGCGCTAGCGCGGCAGCGGCGTTGCAGCACTATCAGGCCGCCGTACTACTTGTGCAGCAGGGCAAATACGACAAGGCGCTGGCCGCTTTCGAGAAGCTGCTTCCCGCCGCGCCCGCCGAGCTCAAGGAACGCTGCAAGATGTACATCATCACCTGCCAGCGGCAGATGGAAAAACACAACCTGACCTTTCTGACGCCCGAGGAGCACTACGACTACGCCGTCTCGCAGTTGAACACCGGCTACTACGAGGAGGCGCGCGAGCAATTCAACCTCATTCTGACGGATTATCCCAAAGCCGACTTCGCCTACTATGGGCTGGCGCTGCTGGACGCGATGACCGGGCGCACCCAGGACTGCCTCCGGAATCTGGGGCGGGCTATTGAACTGAACTACAAGAACCGTCTCCAGGCGCGGGTCGACAACGACTTCCAAAGCATGGCCGACGACCCTCGGTTTACCGAGCTGCTGTATCCCGAGGTTCCTTAAAGTCTCCTTGATGCCCGCGAACATCTCGTCGAACACGGAACCGCTTCCGCAGCCAGTAACCGGGACTGTGCCGGCCCGGTCGCTGCGCGTAGTGGCGATTGGCGGCGGCACCGGCCTTTCCACGCTGCTGCGCGGGCTTCGCAGCCATGTTACGGCGTGCGCCCCGTGCGAACCAGGCCTTATCGGCGATCTGGCCGCGGTGGTCACCGTCACCGACGACGGCGGCTCCAGCGGACGGCTGCGCAAGGGCTTCAATATGCTGCCTCCCGGCGACCTGCGCAACTGCATGGTGGCGCTCAGCGAGGAAGAAGATATGCTGGCCAAGCTCTTTGGCCATCGCTTTCGCAAGGGCGATTCCTTGCAGGGACACAACTTCGGCAATCTCTTTGTGGCCGCGCTTACTGAGATTACCGGCGACTTCGGCCAGGCCATCCAACTGGCGTCGAAGATTCTGGCCACGCGCGGGCGCATTTATCCGGTGACTACAGCCAATGCCACGCTGGTGTCGCGCATGGACGACGGCTCGCTGGTGCGCGGCGAAACCAACATCACCGCCAGCCGCAAGCGCATTGTGGAGCTGATGCTCGACCCTCCGGATGCGGCTCCCTTGCCGGAGACGCTGGAGGCCATCGAGCGCGCCGACCTGATTACCGTGGGTCCGGGGTCGCTCTACACCTCGCTGATCTGCAACCTGCTGGTGCAGGGGATGCCTTCGGCGCTGGCCAACGCCCGCGGCGTGCGCGTCTTCATCTGCAACCTGATGTCCCAAGCCAACGAGAGCCTAAATCTGACCGCCTCCGAGCACATCGAGCGGATTTATGAGCACACCCGCGCGCCCATCTTCGACTATGCCCTGGTGAACACCGCGGCCTTTTCCGCGGAGACGCTGGCGCGCTACGCCGCCGAAGGAGCCTCACCCATCAAGGCTGACATCGAGCGCATCGAAGCGCTGGGAGTGCGCGTGATTCCCGGCGACTTCGCCAGCGAAGAGAGCGTGGTCCGCCACGCCGCCGGCCGCGTGGCCGGCGCATTACTGGCGCTGGGGCAAATGGCTCTCCAGGCGCGGCGCTGAATTTTCCTCTTCCCTGCCGATTGCGCGCTGCGATAGAGTGTAGACGCACGCGGCCATGAGCGGTCGCAAGCAATGAGGAGGTTCCATGCGCAAGACTCGAATTTGGATCACTATTAGCTGTTGCCTGTTCGCTCTGGCAATCTTTGCCTGGGCGCAGGCCAACAGAAAACCCGGCCTGTGGGAGATGACCAGCAACATGATCTGGCAGCAGTCGCCGATGCCGGGAGGCATGACCATGCCCGGCGGCGGCCCGCACACCACACAGTATTGCCTGACCCAGGCGATGATCGACAAGTACGGCGCCCCCATGCCGCAGAGCCGCAACGGCGAGTGCCAGATCAGCAACGTCGTGATGCACTCCAACAGCATGACCGCCGACTGGATTTGCAGCGGCAGGATGGCGGGCAAGGGAACCCTGGAATCCTCGTGGGCCGATCCCAATCACGCTGTGGGGAAAGTGCACTTTGTCGGAGCGATACCGATGGGGCCGAACACCAAGACCATCGAATACACCATCGAGACCTCCTCCGTCTACAAAGGACCGGATTGCGGCAGCGTCCAGCCACCGCCCATGCCCAGCAAATAGGGCCTATACGCGCTACACTGTGGGCAATCGCCTCCGGGCATAGCGGAGGATGGTCAACGTGTCTCTCTGAGAAGTGAGCCAGCCGCCAGAGCCGATCCATGCCGCCGGATCATCCCCGATTGCGACGATCCACACTGCCGCGCCTTTCGACAGGCACATCGGCAAGCGATTGGGAAGGCTCAAAGGCCTTGCCTTCCGCCACGCCTGTCCGTGGAGGAGGAGCCAGCGCCGCTTGTCAGCAACTTACTCAGAGTCGGAAGGCTGACGCGTTGCGTTTCCACGAAGTCCACGCCCTCTGCCGTCAGTGTCAATGCTGAGTTGTCGGCCCGGGAGATGTATCCTTTCTTGAGAAGATACCAAAGAGTGAATTCCAAATAATCGCGCGGAAACCCCATGCTGCCTTCGATCGCAGAAAGGGAAACCTCCGGGGTGTTGGGGTAAGCGCGGCGGCGGATATAGAGCACCGCCAGCACTGCCAGCCGCCGGTTCAACTCGCCCTCCAGGCTATCCATGAAATCCATCGAACTCGACATTGGGACCGTTTCGGGCGTCTCCTTGGCACGCGTCGCATCGTATTCGGCGCGTTCCGCTGGATTGGACAAGACGTCGTAGGCCTCTTTTAACAGAGAGAACTTATCCGCATCGCCGGTATCCGGGTTGTCGGGATGAAAGCGGGCCGCAAGAAATCTGAATACGCGGTGGATAGTGTCCGGCTCAGCATTGGGGCTGATTTGCATGAATTCGTAGTGATCTTGATGTTTCAAAAGGACTCCTGGGAGATACGCTTCCCTTTCATTAAGATAGCGCCGTGTTCGCTGGAGATTCAGCGAAATTGAGGAAAATTGCCGCAGAAAGTTCTCTTCCAGGAACGGAAGTTGCATTTCCGGGAAACGCTGGAACTTCCGGGCATCGATGGAAAGTGCAGACGGAGCCGGTCCATTCAGAGATGAACGGACGACCGAATCCGATGGACGGATACCCGCACCCCTCTGCTTTCCGCTTGAGTTGCCCGTGGCTGACTCCTGGAAAGCCGGAAATTGCCAGAAGAATCAAAAGCTAATAGCTAAAAGTTAATAGCTAATAGCTGCCTTTTACACGCCGATCACGTCGCAGAGCTCCTTGACGGCCGCGGCGCTCTTCATCAGGGCTGCGTGCTCCTCTTCGCTGAGCCTGATCTCGACGATCTGTTCGAGGCCCGCGGCGCCCAGCTTGCACAGCACGCCCATGTAGTAGCCATTGACCCCGTACTCGCCTTCCAGGTAAGCCGCACAAGGCAAAATCTTTTTCTTGTCCTTGAGAATGGCCTCGGCCATCTCCACCGCCGCCGCCGAGGGCGCGTAGTAGGCGCTGCCGGTCTTGAGGTACTTCACAATTTCGCCGCCGCCGTCGCGGGTGCGCTGGATCAGAGCGTCGATGCGCTCTTTGGAAAGCAGCTCGGTAATCGGAATCGAAGCAACCGTAGTGTAGCGGACCAGGGGAACCATGTTATCGCCGTGCCCGCCCAGAACCAGGCAGCTCATGTTCTCCACGCTCACCTGCAACTCCTCGGCGATGAAGCTCTTGAAGCGCCCGGAATCCAGGATGCCGGCCATGCCGATGACCCGCTCGCGGTTGAAGCCGGAGAGGCGATAGGCAGCCTGCACCATCGCGTCCAGCGGGTTGGAGACGACAATCAGAATCGACTCGGGCGAGTAGGCGACCACGTTCTTGACCACATCGGTCATAATCTTGTAATTGGTGTGCAGCAGGTCGTCGCGGCTCATGCCCGGCTTGCGGGGAAGGCCGGCAGTGATGATCACCACGTCGCTATTGGCCGTCTCGGCGTAGTCGTTGGAGCCGGTGATGTGCACGTCGGATCGTTCGATGGGAAGCGCCTGGCGCAGGTCCAGCGCCTTGCCCTGCGGCACGCCCTCCACTACGTCGATCAGCACCACATCGGCCAATTCCTTGGCCATCAGCCAGTGCGCTGCCGTTGAACCGACATTGCCGGCGCCGATAATACTGACTTTCTTGCGCATTACTTACCTCCTTGGGGAATGGGTGAAGCAGCTTTCAGCTTTCAGCCGTCAGCTATCAGCAGTTAGCAGCCTGTCAAGTTTTATGCTGATAGCTGATAGCAGTTGCTACAAATTACTGATGATGCGTGAAGCAAACTCGCTGGTGCCCACTTTAGTTGCTCCAGCAGTCTGCCGCTCGAAGTCATACGTCACGAACTTCTGCAGGATGGTCTTTTCCAGCGACGTTTCAATCAGCCGCGCCGCTTCCTTCCAGCCGATGAAATCCAGCAGCATCACGCCGGAGAGAATCACCGAGCCGGGATTGATCATGTCCTTGTCCGCGTACTTCGGCGCGGTGCCGTGCGTGGCCTCGAAGACCGCATAGCCGTCGCCGATGTTGGCGCCGGGAGCGATGCCCAGGCCGCCCACCTGCGCCGCAGCAGCGTCGGAGATGTAGTCGCCATTCAGGTTCGTCGTCGCCAGCACCGAGTAGTCCTCCGGCCTGATGATGATCTGCTGGAAGATCGAGTCGGCGATGCGGTCGTTGACGAGCACCTTCGACTTCCACGCGCCGTTGCCGTGCGTCTGGCCGATGGAATCAAGCACAGCCTTGACCTCCGCGAAGACCGCGTCCTGGTAGGCCTGATTGGCCATCTCCAGCCCCGGCTCAATCAGCGCCGCATTTTCTTCGACAGTCAGATTAGGATTGGCGTCCCGGTTGCCCAGAATCCAGCTCTCGCGCTCGGTGACGGTATCGGCGCGGAACTCCTGCTGAGCCACTTCATAGCCCCACTCGCGGAAGGCCCCCTCGGTGAACTTCTGGATGTTGCCCTTGTGGACCAGCGTAACCGTCTTTCGCCCCTGCTCCAGCGCCGCGCGGATCGCGTAGCGCACCAGCCGCTTGCTGCCGAAGATCGAGATCGGCTTGATGCCTACGCCGGAGTCTTGGCGCACTCTTTTCTTGGTTCCGGACAAGAGGTCGTTGTTGAGGAAGTCGATCAGCCGCGCCGCATCCGCCGAGCCTTCTTTGAACTCGATGCCCGCGTAGACATCCTCTGTGTTCTCGCGGAAGATCACAATGTCCACCCGCTCCGGGTGCTTCACCGGGCTGGGAACGCCCTGGTAGTACTTCACTGGCCGCACGCAGGCGTAGAGGTCGAGCAGTTGCCGCAGCGCCACGTTCAGCGAGCGAATGCCGCCGCCCACCGGCGTCGTCAGCGGTCCCTTGATGGAGACTCTCAGATCGCGCGCCGCGGCCACCGAGTCGTCGGGCAGCCAGGCGCCGAAGTGGCGAAAGGCCTTCTCACCGGCGAAGATCTCAAACCAGCGAATCGCCCGCCGTTCGCCGTAGGCCTTCTCGACCGCGGCGTCAAAGACCCGCTCAGAGGCCCTCCAGATGTCTCGTCCCGTGCCGTCGCCCTCAATGTAGGGAATGATGGGATGGTCGGGCACTACGAATTGCCCGTTAGCGTACTCGATTGGCTGGCCGTCCTGCGGCAATTTCAGTCCGTTGTAGGTGGCTTGCATCGGTTTTAGAAGACCTTTCTATCTTTATGTTAGAGGAGAAGGTTGGCAGTTGGGATTCAGGGATTGCAATGGCGGGGTTAGGACGGATGGTTAACTGCGGAGAAGGCGTTCCCAAAATGCAGCCACCCCGGGATGGGCTGTTTCCGGGCCAACGACCATCTGCCCGTGGCGATAAGGTTGAAAATCCCGCCTTTGAGCGCTGCTTCCGCCTTTCGCGTCTATCCGTTACGAACAGAGTGGGCGGGAACTGGTAACCTGAATTCTGAGAAGAATCACCCGGAAGAGCCGGGGCGTCTTACCCGGCGGACAGAGGCATGGCGGAGTTCATCATCAAATTGGCCGACGAGCGCGGCCGCGTGCAGGAGCAGGCGCAGTCGGCGGCGAGCGCCGAGGAGCTGCGCGCCCGCTTTGTTCATGCCGGCTATCACGTCTTTTCCGTCAAGGCGCGGTCGGGATTTGGCGGTCTCAAGCGGGGCAAGGTCAAGCTGGAACCCTTTCTCATCTTCAACTCGCAGTTTTTGACGCTGATTCGAGCCGGGCTGCCGATTCTGGGCTCCATCCAGATGCTGGCCAAGAACCAGAAGAACGCACATTTTGCCGCGCAGTTGGACGATGTGGCCGGCCGGGTGAAGACCGGCGACGCGCTTTCGTCGGCCTTTGAGGCGCAGAGCGGCTTTCCCATCATGTACACCACCACGCTGCTGGCCGGCGAGCGCTCGGGCAACTTGCAGGAGGTGCTGGAGCGCTACGTCAGCTTCCAGCGCATCTCGCTCACCTTCCGCAAGAAACTGGTGGCCTCGCTGATCTATCCCGGCGTGCTGCTGACGCTGGTTACAGGGCTGATCTTTTTTATGTTCGTCTTTGTGATTCCGCAGTTTGCCGAGCTTTATGACCAGATGGGCTCGAAGCTGCCGGCGATGACGATGGACCTGCTGGCCTTCGGCAAGTTCCTGCGCCACTACATTGTCTGGATTCTGCTCGTCATGGTTGGGACGGCCTTCGGCGCCTACCGCTTTTCCATTACCGACAAGGGACGCGACCTCATCGACGGCTTCCGCATCGGGCTGCCGGTCTTCGGCAAGATCTGGCTGAAGTACCAGGTGGCGCTCTTTGCGCGCACGCTCTCGACGCTGCTGACCGGCGGATTGCCGCTGGTGCCGTCGCTGGAAACCGCGGCCCGCTCGATCAGCTCGCGGCGCGTCTCCAAGGCGGTGATGACATCGATCATCACGGTGCGCGAAGGCAAGAGCCTGGCCGATGCGCTGATCCAGACCAAAATCTTTCCCGATCTGGCCGCCGAGATGATCTCGGTGGGCGAGCAGACCGGCGCGCTGCCGCAGATGCTCAACTCCGTCTCAGAGTTTTTTGAGGAGGATGTGGCGACGGCCCTGGCCGCTTCCCTGGCGCTGATTGAGCCCGCGATCCTCATCGTGATGGGCGTTGTGGTCGTTTTCATTCTCATCTCGCTCTACCTGCCCATCTTCTCGCTGGGACAGACGCCGGGAGGTCAGTAAATCATGGCTACAGCCACACATTCGCTTCCCATTGCGATACCCGTAGGTCCGCTTCCGGGCTCTCAGGAAGAGCGCGTCCAGGCGGAACTTTTGGCGCAGCGCTATCACGCCGAGTTCGTGGACCTGAAGAACTTCAAGATTCAGCACGAGCTTCTGCGCACCGTGCCGGTCGAGCTGATGTTCCGCTACAACTTCGTGCCCATAGAACAGCAGGGCGACGCGCTGGTGATTGCCGTCAGCGACCCATCGCGGCTGATGGTGCTGGATGAGATCGCCGGGCTGCTCTCGCATCGCATCATCCCGCGCGTGGCCACGCTCTCGCAGATCACCGACCTGCTGAAGAAGACCGAGCAATCGCAGCGGGTGCTGGACGAGGCCAGCGAAGGGCTGACCTTCGACGTGCTCACCGGCGACGAAAACTCTGACGAGAATATCTCCATTGAGAAGCTGACCAGCGAAGAAGATATCAGCCCCATCATTCGCCTGGTGGACACGACCATCTTCACCGCCCTGGAGCGGAGAGCCTCGGACATTCACATTGAAACGTACGACGACTCCGTGCATATCAAGTACCGCATCGACGGCGTGCTGCAGGAGGCGATGGCACCCATCGCGCGCGAGCATCACACCACGATTCTGAGCCGCATCAAGATCATGAGCGAGCTGGATATTGCCGAACGGAGAGTGCCGCAGGACGGCCGCTTCCGCGTTCGCTACAAGAACCGTCTGATCGACTTCCGCGTCTCCATCATGCCGACGATTCACGGCGAAAATGCCGTGCTGCGCGTGCTGGACAAGGAGTCGATGAGCGAGAAGTTCCACCATCTGACGCTGGACGTGGTGGGATTTGCCGAAGAGGATTTACGGCGCTTTCGCGCTTATATTCGCGAGCCATACGGGATGGTGTTGGTGACCGGGCCGACGGGATCGGGCAAGACCACTACGCTCTACGCCGCGCTGAACGAGATCAAAAGCGACGAGGACAAGATCATCACTATTGAAGACCCGGTCGAGTACCAGATTCGCGGCATTACGCAGATTCCGGTCAACGAGAAGAAAGGGCTGACGTTTGCACGCGGGCTGCGGTCGATCCTGCGCCACGACCCGGACAAGATTCTGGTGGGCGAGATACGCGACAACGAGACGGCGCAGATCGCGATCAACTCGGCGCTGACCGGGCATCTGGTCTTCACCACCGTCCACGCCAACAACGTGGTGGACGTGCTGGGCAGGTTCATCAACATGGGAGTGGAGGCCTACAACTTCGTCTCCGCGCTGAACTGCATTCTGGCGCAGCGGCTGGTGCGCACCATCTGCGAGTACTGCGCCCGGCCCGTCCTGCACAGCGACGCCGAGCTCGTGGCCAGCGGCATGAATCCGGCCGAATGGCGCGGCTTTGAATTCCGCGAGGGGCTGGGCTGCATGGAGTGCGGCGGCACCGGCTACCGCGGGCGAACGGCGATTCACGAGCTGCTGGACTTGACCGACCCCATCCGGGAGATCATTTTGGCCAAGAAACCCACCTCCGAGGTGCGCAAGCTGGCGCAGAAGGAGGGCATGACCTTTCTGCGCGAATCGGCGCTGGATCGTGTTCGGCGCGGCATTACCACGCTCAAAGAGATCAACAAGGTTACGTTTATCGAGGCGTCGAGATGAGGCAAGCTGTCAGCTATCAGCTCTCAGCTTTCAGTTTTGCTATTAGCAGTCGGATTTTTGATGTGGACTTCAGCTTTTGCGGCTAGTTTTTGTGGTTAGGAAAGTTGGACGAATGAGAGATACAACGCTGAAAGCTGAGATCTGAGTGCTGAAAGCTCGTCACAAAGGAAGTCGAGGAACTAAGAACTTGAATTCGATTCTCAGCAAGACCGGCTCTCAGTTAGGCGCGCGGCCGCCGGCGGCGGTGGAGCTGTCGCCGCAGGGCGTGCTGGCCGCGGCAACGCCGGGCGTGGGCAAGCCGCCGGCCTATGCTTTTGAACCGCTGCCGCAGGGCGCGCTGGTTCCCGGCATCGGCGAGCACAATCTGCGCGCGCCGGAGCTGGTGGCCAACGCGATGCGCGCGGCGCTGGGGCAGGTTTCGCCGCGCACCCGCTCGGTTACGCTGGTGGTGCCCGACACCGTCGTCCGCATCTTCGTTCTGGACTTCGATTCGCTGCCCACCAAGGCCGCGGAAGCGATTCCGGTGCTGCGCTTCCGGCTGCGCAAGATGGTTCCCTTCGAGGTGGAGCACGCCGGATTGAGTTACCAGGTTCTGGTCGAGACGAAGAGCGAATGCAAGGTGCTGGCCGCCGTGATTCCCGGCCCCGTCCTGCAAGAGTACGAGGCTGCGGTGCGCATGGCCGGCTTCGAGCCGGGCGCCGTGCTGCCCACCAGCCTGGCGGCCTTGGGAGCCATCGATTCCGCCGAGCCGGTGCTGGCCGCCAACCTGGGCGCGCTGGCGCTAACCACCTCCGTTACCCAGGGCCAGGACCTGCTGCTCTATCGCACCCTCGACCTGCCCGAAGGGCCGGCGCAGCGGCTGGCCGAGGTGCAGCGCGGCATCGCCGTGGCCGCGGCTTACTATGAAGACAAGCTCGGCGCTCGTCCCCGGCTGCTGTACTACGCCGGCATCGGGGCGGGTGGCAACAGTTCGGCGGAGGACTTTGCTCGCTGGATCGACGATCCGGAGCTGACCGTGGCCGATCTGGCGCCGCTGCCTGAAACCGGAGCCGCGACACCGCTGGGCAATCTGATGAGCCTGGCCGGCGTGGTCGGCGCGCTGGCGGGGGCAAACTGATGCGCATTTCCGTCAATCTCGCCACTCGCCCCTACTCCGATCTCGGACCGGCCCTCAAGCGCCTGCGCATCGCGATGGCCGTGCTGGTGGTGCTGGGCATCGCCTTCGGCCTGGGCCTGCGCGCCGTTCACCAGAAGGCCGAAGAGGCGCGCGCCACCGAAGCGCGCGTGCAAAGCCAGATCGACGCCATCAACCAGGAGCGGCTGGGTTACCAGAACATGATGCGCCAGCCGGCCAACGCCCTTCTGCTCAATCAGGCCGCGGCGCTCAACCAGCTCTTCGACGAAAAAACCTTCTCCTGGACGCTGGCCATGGAAGACCTGGAAACCGTCCTGCCGGGCGGCGTGCAAGTGGTCAGCCTGGAACCCTCGCGCGACCCCAAGACCGGCCGCATCACCCTGAAGCTGCGCGTCATAGGAGCGCGCGACCGCGCCGACGATCTGGTCCAGAACCTGGAACACTCCCGGCACTTTCTGCTGCCCCACATCGTGAGCGAAAGCTCGGAGTCCACTGGCGGACCCAACGAGAGGTTGGAGGCGGTGAGCGCCTCGAACCGCTTCAACTTTGAACTGCTGGCCGATTACAACTCGGCCGCGCCGGTGGAAGGCAAGGAGGCAAAGAGGCAGGAGAAACAGAAACCAGAGGAGAAGAAGCCCCAAGCCGCCGGAGAGCGCGTCCGACCGAGTCCGGCGACCCTATCGCGTCCCGCAGCACTGCCCCACGCGGCTCAGCCGCTACCCATTCCCACAACTCCGGGACAAGCGCCCGGCCGGCTTCCATTGCCCGGAACTCAGCGGCTCATCCCATACAATCCGAATCGCAATCCCAATCCCAACGCCCAACCCAATGCAGGAGGCCCGCGATGAGCAGCAGCCAAACCCCTTCCCTCCTGCGCGAACGTCTGACCTCCCCGCTCACCTGGCATTACGTTGCCTTTACCGTGCTGCTGGTCGCGGTCACCGTCCTCTCCATCCGCTTCGGCCTGGACTGGGAAGCCACCAACGGCAGCTCCAGCGACGCGCTGGTCGCCAAGCAATTTGAGTTGAAGGCTCTCGACCTGCAAACCGCCCCCCTGCGCGGCCTGGACAAGCGCGTTGCTGACTCCCGGGCCCAGATGAAGGCCTTCAACGACAAACGAATCCCGCCCAACTACTCCTCCATCGACCGCCGCATTGGCGAGTTGGAGGTCAGTTCAGGCGTGCGGCTCACCAGGGTGCAGTACACGCAAGGCAAGCCCGGCGCCGATCTCACAGAGATTTCCATGGACGCGAGCATCACCGGCAGCTATCCGCAGATTATGCGCTTTGTGAACAGCCTGGAGCGTGACCGGAACTTCTTCATCATCCGCGGCTTGACCCTGTCCAGCCAGCAAGGTGGGCTGGTGAATCTGCGGCTTCAGGTCTCCACCTGGCTGAGGCCGGCGGATGCAGCAGCCAGCGGTTTGCCGCCCACTCCGCAACCCGGCGAAGCTGTTCCAAAATCGGCAGCCGCTCCCGGAAAGGAGGGTGAGTAGCGATGGCCATGAAACTGGGAACAGAAAAGAAAGGCCAGTTGTACACGGTCATCGCGCTTTTTGCGGTCATCGCGTGCATCGGCGGCTACGAGATCAAGGACAATTTCTTTACAAGCGCCACAGCTCCCGCGCCTCCAGCTGTCCAGCCCGTTACCACTCAGTCTGTCAAAGCTCCTGCCAACACTCAGAAGTCCGCGGCAACCCCTTCCTCCACAGCCGCACAGGATGCGCAGAAGCTCTCCAACGCCGGCATTGACCCCGCCCTGCACCTCGACAAGCTGGTGCAGACCGAATCAGTCGAGTACCTGGGCACGGGCAGAAACATCTTCTCCGCCGAGTCGGCGCCAGCACCCATCGAAAAACTGGAGGCGAGCGCCCGGCCCGGCCAGTCCGGCCAACCCAACGTGAGCGCTGCCCCGGCTGCGCCCGGAAAACCCACTCCGCCGGCGATCGATTTGAAGTACTTCGGCTACTCCCAGGCCAAGGACAAATCGTTGCAGGCCTTTTTCGTCCATGGGGAGGACATTTTTGTCGCCCGTACTGGCGAGGTTGTGGACCACCGCTACAAGGTTGGTGTCATTCAGCCAGCCAGCGTCGAGGTGACCGACCTGGGATACAACAACACGCAGAAGCTGCCATTGCAGGCGAATTAGCTGTTAGCTTTCAGCTTTCAGCTATCAGCTATCAGCTATCAGCTATCAGCTATCAGCTAAAAGCTGACGACTGAAAGCTGAGAGCTGACGGCTGATCATACAAAATCACATGAAGAACCTGCACTCAATCCGCCGTCCCAAGCCTTCCGAAGAGGGCTATATGCTGGTTGCGGTCATCTTCCTGGTGGCGCTGCTGACGATCTCGCTGGCCATTGCCCTGCCCAGGATTTCCAAAGAGATTCAGCGCGACCGCGAAGTCGAGACGATGCATCGCGGCAAGCAGTACATCCGCGGGATCAGGATGTACTACAAGAAATTCGGGGCTTATCCGCCCAACGTCGATGCGCTGGTCAAGGGCACCAACAACATCCGCTTCATGCGCAAGAAGTATGCGGACCCGACGACCGGCAAGGAAGATTGGAAGCCAGTTCGCTATGGCCAGAACAAGGCTCCGATGGCGATGGGCTTCTTCGGGGTGCCTCTGGGCGGCTCGACCATTGCCGGCGTCGGACCCAGCGGCGGAAACATCCCTCCCGGAAACGGCCTCAACCCGCAAACGCCGCCGGTCGATCCCAACGCGCCGCCGGTGGACCCCAACAATCCTAACGGCACGAACGGCGCCACCGGCACTGGCCTCAGCGGCCAGACCGGCCAGACCTTCGGCGGAGTCGGCATCATCGGCTTCTCTCCCAATAGCCCCAAGAAATCCATCCTGATTTACAAGACGAAGGACCACTACAATGAGTGGGAGTTTGTCTACGATCCGATCGTCGAGCAACTGATGATGCAGGGCGGCAACACGGGCCTTGGAGGCAACAACGGCATCGGAGGCAATACCGGCATCGGTGGAAATAACGGCATCGGGGGCAATACTATGCAGAATCCTATGCAGAATATTCCCATGCAGAATAATCCGCAGCCCACCCCGCCCACGCCATCACAGTAGTTCCAGCGAAAGCTCAAACGCAACAAGGCCCGCCCCCACAAACGGGGCGGGCCTTGCCGCAGGAGCGAACCAAACTGAAAAGCCGGCCGGCGTGCCGGTTGTTACGTGCTGAAAGACGAGCCACAGCCGCAAGTGCTCTTCACCTGGGGGTTGTCGAACTTGAAGCCGGCGGCTTCCAGGGTCTCGACGTAATCCACGGTGCAGCCGTTCAGGTACATCAGCGACGTGGCGTCAACAAAGACCTTCAGATCCTCGAAGCTGAAGACCTTGTCCATCATGCCGGCCTGGTTCTCAAAGGCCATTGAGTACTGAAAGCCGGAGCAGCCGCCGCCGACTACGCCAATGCGCAGCCCCGCGGGCAATGGATCCTGGGTGGCCATGATCTCGCGAACCTTGGCGATGGCCGGGGGTGTCAGGGTGAGAGGCGCCTTCTTGACGGTTTCCTGTGCGGGGGTAACGGTTGCTGTGGCCATGAATTCTCCTAAGAATGTAAACTACTTGCCGGAAACTTAACTCTACCGCTCCGCGAGCGGGGATACAAGGCCCCGCAAGCGACTCCGTTTCATTGGATGCAACGGAAGAGGGGAAAGTCGCAGAAGCGTCGGGCCTTGGAGCTGCGATCGACTTCTCAGTCCGGGACAGAGCTGGCTAGGAGCGAAACGCGCGTGGCTCGGCTCAGGAACCTGTGATAATTTATCTCCCCAGCGGCACGCATTTGGGGGTATGATGATCAACCAGATGGCTTTTTCGCAGGACGGAGCCGTGTAATTGATTGGATTCCGCCCGTGTCGGGGCTGAGAAATCTTTGGAGGTGGACTCATGATGTTCTATCCGGTGATGTTGATCATTTGGGGAGTGCTGGCGTTGATCGCGATCGCTCTCTTTGTCTATCGCACCAGCTTGACCCGCGACGAAGACGACCAGATTTACCTGGACGATGCCTTTCAGCACGAAAAGGCCGCGCAGGAGGCCATTATTGCCAAGGTCACCAAGATCGAACCCTTGCTGCGTATCTCACTCTGGGCGGTGGGAACAGTGACGGTGCTCCTGGTCGTGGTGTATTTCGGGGGCTTGATCGCTGAGTTCGTGAAATAATCGCCGATATTTCTGCAATATACGCGGCCAGCGGCGATCCCAGCGCAACCGCTGGCCGGCGTGTCACAGCGTTTGCGTTTTAGCGCTGCCCGGCCACGTCTTCTGCTCCTACTCCACTTCCTGTCTGGCACGGTAGCCTTCGCGGGCGATGATGTCGTACTTGAGCGGCTTGTTCTTTTCGTCCTGGATGCGGAGAGGGTGGCCCTCGTTGTCGACCAGTTCCACGCGCAGCTTGCGATAGCTGCCGTCCTGCTTGGCGTTGGTCGGGTGGTAGACCAACTGGTACTTGGAGCGGATGGTCTGGTTAATCTGCTTGAAGATATCCGGCATCTCCCCGGCAAAACGGGGGTTGAACCATACGCCGCCGGTGAGTTTGGCGAAGGTTTTCATCTCGTTGTCGGCCTGCAGATAGTCCATATCGCGCATCTGACCCCTCATTCCGCCGCGGCCTTCGGTCATTGCGCGCTCCCCGCCGCCGGTGGAGACGGCGAAGATGGTCACGTCGGGGGTGGATTTGACCTTCTGCAAAATCTTATCGAGAGTCAGCTTGGAAAACGTGTCGCGGCCGGAGGCGATCAGGATGATGTACTTGCGCCCCTCGATGCGGCTGAGGCGGTCCTCGGCCTCATAGAGGGCGTCGAAGAGGTTGCGGTCACTGAAGGCGGGCAAACGCAGCGAGTTGATGCCTTCCATAAGCTGGTTCTTGTCCTGGGTGAAGTCCGTGACGATCTGCGTGCGCAGGTCGAAGGTCATCAACGCTACATAGTCCTGAGGGCGCAACTGATTGGCAAAGGTGTATGCCGCATTGCGCATGTCATAGACAAAGCTGTAGTTGGTGCGGGCAAACTCGCATAGCATCAACGCGGTGATGGGGGCCTCAACGCGCTTGAAGCCGGCGACCTTCTGCTCGACTCCATCCTCATAAATGCGGAAGTTGCCGGGCTGGAGATTGGGTACAAACTGGCCGGTCTTTTCCAGCAGCACGCCCACATCGACTGTGACCTCGGGAACCTCGATGCGCAGGGAGAAGCTGGGCATTCCGTCGGGATTCTTGATCGCCGGTGCGGCTGGCGCGGGCGGCGTTACATTGTCGGTATTGGCTTTCCTTTTGGGCAGTGCGATGACCCCGGTGTCGCCGCTGGGACCGCCTGAATCGGGCGTGGCCTGGTCCGGCGGCTGGGGCTGCTGCCCGGCGGGCGGCGCGGGGGGCTCGGTTTGGGCCCGGTTCAATGGCGCGGACGCAACGGCCACCAGGGCCAGAATCAGAATGGCAAGCGAATACCGGCGAAGAACCGAGACGAAAGTGTGCATTGGGACCATGACGACCTCTTTGCTCTACAGCATACGGGATTGCCCGAAGCCGGCGACAGCCGCGACAGGCGTCGCTTCTATCGGTTAGACGTGAAACAGGCCGCGACGATGGCGGGGGCGTGACCTCAGCCCGCTCAGAACCCGCTGGCCACCAGCCAGGCCTCGGATAGCTCCATCTCGGGCTTCTTCCCGGCCAGCATTTGGGCGTGGGCCAGCTTCACCAGCACATCCGCCTCCACATTCACCGGTGCGCCGACGTTGAGAGTGTGCAGATTCGTCCGCCAATAGGTCAACGGTAGAATCGCAATGGCGATCGTCTCGCCGTCAAATTCCGCAATCGTAAGGCTGATGCCCTCGACGGCCACCGAGCCTTTGTGCACCATCCAGGGGCGCACCTTTTCGGGAACTTTGACCTTGAGCGTCCAGTCTGTGGTCTGCTTGTCAAAGTTGGGGTTTGATTCCGGGATGACCGGGTCGAGCGCAGTCATCGTGCCGCAACCATCGACGTGGCCTTGCACGATGTGGCCGCCCAGCGGACTGCCGGCGGCCGTAGGCAGTTCCAGGTTGACCTTGGCGCCGGCGACGAGCGCGCCCAGCGAGGTGCAGTCGAGGGTTTCTTGGGCCAGATCGGCGTGGAAGAGCGTAGGACAAACGTCAAGCGCAGTAAGACAGACACCGGAGACTCCCAGCGAGTCGCCCTCCCGCAGCCGCCCGGCGATGCCCGGAGCCTCGACAGTAATCCGCCGCACCCCGCCCCGGCTCTCCAACCCGACCAGCGTGCCCGTCACTTCAATGATGCCGGTGAACATGGCTTTATTTTAAGGGGTCGGGGGCCACGGATCGCGGAGCAGTGAACAAAGTCCCAGATCGTTGCCGTAGCGCTCGACTTCAACCTCTGCCATGTGGATGGCGCTGGCCATGCCTTTGAAGGCGGGCACGGCGTCCGAGCCCATGATCTGCGGGGAGACGAAGAGGTGGATGCGGTCCACCAAACCGGCGGCCAGCAGAGCGGTGTTCAGACGCGTGCCGGTCTCGACGAGCAGGGTGAGGATACCCTCTTCGCCGAGTTTGTCGAGCACCTTGCCGAGCGGGACGCGGCCAGCTTGCCACCCCGGCGACGAAGACCTGTCGCCGGGGACCCCGGTTTCGGCTGGCAGAACTTCGACGCGGACGCCGCGCTGGCGCAGTTCGCTGATACGAGACTCGTCGGAGGAAACCGTGTAGATGACCAGATCATCGTGGGCTGTGGCCACCATTTTGGAGTCGAGCGGCATACGCAGGGCGGAGTCGAGGACGACGCGCTGGAGCGGACGGCGTCGGCGCAGGCCGCTGCGGTCGGTGAGCAGGGGGTCGTCGGCCAGAACCGTGTCCACGCCGGTCAGCGCGGCGTCGGCCTGATGGCGCAAGGGCTGCACGGCGGCGCGCGCGGCCTCGCTGGTGATCCAGTACGGCGCGTGCAGCTGGTGCTCTCCGGGCGGCGGCGCGATGCGGCCGTCCAGCGTCATCGCCACCTTCATCAGCACCAATGGTTGATGAAGCTGGCTCCAGCGCGCAAAGCCTTCGTTGAGGCGGCGGGCTTCGGCTTCACAAACTCCCACCTCGACTTCAAGGCCTGCCGCACGCAAACGGTCAAGCCCGTGCCCAGCGACGGCGGGATTGGGGTCGATGGTGGCTGCCACCACACGTTTGAGTCCAGCGGCGATCAGTGCTTCCGTACAGGGTCCGGTGCGACCGGTGTGGTTGCAGGGCTCCAGGGTGACATAGGCCGTGCCGCCGCGCAAACGCTCGCCCGCGTGCTGTTGGGAGACTTTGAGTGCAAAAACTTCGGCATGGTCGAGCAGGTCGTACTCGTGCCAGCCCTCGCCGGCCACCTGCCCCGCGCAGTCGAGGATCACGCAGCCCACAGCAGGGTTGGGCGAAGTGACGCCGATGCCGCGCCGCGCCAGCTCCAGCGCGCGCTGCATCCAGATGCGATTTTGATCTATCTGTTGATTCATGCGTGTAACAATGAACCTTCTAGTTTATATGAGGCGCGCGATATGCCGGTAGTGTGTCGCGGCAACAGTGTTTTATGTGACCCTTCGGCCGGTTCCCCTGTTTTACCAGCCCTGAGGGAACATTTCTCAACGACGGCACGTAGAAAGAGCATGCTGAAGCGGCTTATTCTGGGAATTGTCGGCGCCGTCCTAATTGCCGGGGCCTTTGTTGCAGGGTTTCTGATGCGGCCGCCTCGTCCAGAGAACCAGAAGCCTGGAAAATTCCCCGAGCAGATCGTGTATGTCCGTTCATCGGATGACGTTGTCAGCGCTGGTGTCATTTTTTCGCCGCCTCAGACTCAGTCCAAACCACTGGCGGTGATCTGGGTCCACGGCTGGGGCGTGAACTTTTACTCGCCGAGCTACGTGGGGATTGGACGGGCGCTCGCCACGCTGGGGTACACCACGATTTCAGTGAACACACGAATGCATGATCTAGGCAATGTTGAAAAGTACACCTTGGCCGGGAAACGCGTACGAGGCGGCGGCTACTGGGGTATTACGAGCGAGGACGCTCGCGATATCGCCGCCTGGATTGGATATGTCGAACAACTGGGATACAGGCGCGTGGTGCTTGTGGGACACAGCGCCGGCTGGGCGAGTGTTGGTCGATATCAAGCTGACTCCAGAGACAGGCGAATAGCCGGCTTGGTCTTCGCATCGGGAGAAATAGTGGGGAATTTGCAGGGGGCTGCCGACCCGAATTGGGTCGGGCAAGCCCAGAAACTCGTCGATGAAGGAAATGGGGAGGACTTGCTAAGAATTCCTAACCGCTCGCTCCCTGCGTTCATTAGTGCGGCGACCGAGTTGGACATGATTCATAGACCTCGGGAATTCGCTGATTTCTTTGGCACACAGACGCCGAATCCGCCGATTCTTCGAGTCAGTTGCCCGCTCTTGGCATTTTTTGCTACTGGTGATGATGTTGGTACCAAGGCGGATCTGAATCTTCTCAAATCCTCCATTGAGCATCTCGCCAGCGGCCCGAGTCGAGTGGACATCACAATGATTCAGAATGCCGACCATGAATACACCGGGCAGGAGGGGCAAGTGGCTCAGGTCATTGCCTCATGGGCGGATTCGATCTCTCCGCAGGCCACTGCTCCAGAACCGAAATCCCACTGAGTCACTTAGCCGGTTCAGCTTGGCTCCATGTAAGTCGCCATGTGTGCAGTTAAGCTATGTCACCCCAGCAGCGAATCGACGAACGCTTCCGGGGAGAACTCCAGCAGGTCGGTCATCTGTTCGGCACAGCGTCAAGTTCACAGAGCTGTACATCCATTTGCGTATCAACAATGCTACAATTCTGCCCAACAGTAGCGCAGAGAATCGTGGCGGCTGTGACCAAAGCCATGCGCATCGGTTCAGGAGGAAGCCATGAAGATTCTTCGTTCCGTGAATCGCAGGGGTTTCAGAATACAGTCTGCCGGATGGTTTAACGTCCTGACGCCCAATACATGGTTTCCCGCCTCGCGTCTGCCGGAGGACTTCCACTATCTAGTGGACCAATCCAAGGGGACTGCGGTTGCGCAGACGCATGATAATTCAACTGAGAATTTGACAGCAGCGCCCCTACCTAAATTGACATCCGTGCAGGAGCAGAAGGATCCTGACAGCCACGAAACGGTAATACCACAGATCATGATACCGAGCACACATGATCGCCATCTGATGCGGACAGCATTGATCGTTTTGGTAGCAATTGTGATCTCATACTTTCTGTTGTGGTGGGTTCCTTTCGCCTAAAGCGCGGCTTCCTCGCAGCCGTTGCCGTCTCGGGATAATCGCAGGCGACAAGGTTACTCTCCGAATGTGGGCTTGTGTGTTGTTGGGCTATGTCACCCCAGCAGCGAATCGACAAACGCTTCCGGCGAGAACTCCAGCAGGTCGGTCATCTGCTCGCCTACGCCGGCGAAGAGGACGGGCAGGTTGAGTTCCTGGGCGATGGCGACGGCGATGCCCCCCTTGGCCGTGCCGTCCAGCTTGGTCAGGATGATGCCGGTAACCCCCGCCGATTGAGTGAATTGCCGCGCCTGGTTGAGGCCGTTCTGGCCGGTCGTCGCGTCCATCACCAGCAGCACCTCGTGGGGCGCGCCGGGGATCAGCTTGGCCGCCGTGCGGCGCATCTTCTCCAGCTCGTCCATCAGGCCGGTTTTGGTATGCAGGCGGCCGGCGGTGTCCACAATCAACTCGTCGATCTGGCGCGCCTTGGCCGCCGAGACCGCGTCGTAGAGCACCGCCGCCGGATCGCCGCCGTGGCGGGTCTTGATCATCTCCACGCCGGAGCGCGCGGCCCAGATTTCCAACTGCTCGATCGCCGCGGCGCGGAAGGTATCCGCGGCACAGAGCAGCACGGTGCGCTCCTGGGCGCGATACCAGGCGGCGAGCTTGCCCGCGGAGGTGGTTTTGCCGGTGCCATTGACGCCGACCAGGAAGATGACATTGGGGCCGCCGGTTGGCGGCAAGGAGTTGGTTTTGTTCGCGATGGGAGCTTCGAGGATGGCGCGGATCTGAGCCTTGAGCAGGGCTCGAAGTTCGTCGCCGCCCTCGATGGCCTGACGGCGGGCGCGGTCGCGCAGGGCTTCGAGAATAGCGGTGGTGGTTTGCACGCCCAAATCGCTGGTCAGCAGCACGGATTCAAGGCTCTCCAGCGTGAATTCATCGACCGTGCGGGTGAGTGCGACGAGGCTCTCGATCTGCGTGGAGAGCGACTCGCGAGTGCGCGCGACGGCCTGCTTCATGCGGCTGAAGAGGCTAGAGCTTGCCTCCGGAACGGAGTCGGGCGCGGAATTCTGGGTGTCTTTTCTGCCGCCGAAGAGCTTCATCATCAAAGGAGTCCAGCTTTGAGTTTAGAGCATCTTGGATGGGAAATCCGGCTACTTCGGCCGAAGGCCGTTCTCGCCTGGACGGCCAGTTCTTAGTGCTCGTCCTTGCCGGGCCGCAGCATCAGGGCTTTGATTGCTTCGCGGGGGTCCTTGCCTTCGTTGAGGATCAGCTCCATCTGCTCGGCGATGGGCATTTCTATGCCGTGCTGGCGGGCGAGGCCTAATGCGGCGCGGGTGGTCGAAACTCCCTCTGCGACTTTTCCGCCCAGGCCGGCGAGGATTTCGGCAAGTTTGCCGCCGCGTCCCAGCTCCTGGCCCACAGTGCGGTTGCGCGAGAGCGAGCCAGTGCAGGTGAGCACCAGGTCGCCGACGCCGGAGAGGCCGGCCAGGGTCTCGCGGCGGCCGCCGCAGGCTACGGCGAGGCGGGTGATCTCGGCGATGCCGCGAGTCATCAGGGCGGCGGCGGAGTTGTAGCCGAGGCCGACTCCGGCGGCGACTCCGGCGGCTATGGCGATCACGTTCTTGAGCGCGCCGCCCAGTTCGACGCCAATCAAATCGTTCGAGGTGTAGAGGCGGAGGGTCTCGGACGAGAATTCGGTCTGGATGCGAGTGGCGATGGCGGCGGTGTCGTGGAATGCTACGGTGAGGGCTGTGGGCTGGCCCTGGGCAACCTCCAGCGCGAAGCTGGGGCCGCTGAAGGCGCCAATGGGAATTGGAATTCCCGAAGAACTTACCTCAGGGGCTAAAGCCCGGCTTGTTGCTGCACTGACAATGTCAGGGCTAAAGCCCTGACCTACCGCCAGGCTGGCTGCTATGACCTGTGTCATGCGCAGGTAGGTGTGGTCCTCGATGCCCTTGGTTGCACTGACGATGATTTGGCCGGGGTGGAGATGGGGGCCGATGCGGGCGAAGGTAGAGCGGAGAAACTCCGAAGGAACGACGGAGACGACGATTTCGGCGTCGGCTGCGGCCTCATTGTCGCCGGTGATGGTGATCTCGGGCGGGATGGGGAAGCCGGGAAGGAAGAGCCGGTTTTCGCCGTCGGCGATGATCTCCTGGGCAAACTCCGGGCTGTGCGCCCAGAGCGAGAGCTGGTGGCCGCCGCGGCGGTGAAGCGAGAGTGCGATGGCGGTTCCCCATGCGCCGGAACCGAGGACGATGATGCGGCTCATGTGGGCTTCTTCTTTCCCAAGCGGGATTCCGTGCCGGCGATCAGGCGGCGGATGTTCTGGTGGTGCTTGACGATGATGAGCAGGGCGACAGCGATCTCCACCGCGATGAAGAACGGGGGGCGGTCACCGCGGACCAGGAAGTAAGCAAAGGGCGGAAAGCTGGCTGCGCCCAGGATGGAGGCCAGCGAGACGTAGCGGCTGATGGCGAGGACAAGGAAGAAGACCGAGATGGCGGCCAACGCGGCGAGGGGAGTGGCGGCCAGAAAGACGCCGAAGCCGGTGGCCACGCCCTTGCCGCCGCGGAAGCGGAGCCAGACAGGAAAGACGTGGCCGAGGACGGCGACCAGCGCGGCCAGAGCCTCGGCGTCGCGCAGCGGGCAGTGGGGCAGCAGCAGGCCGCCGAGGAATGCGCCGAGCCAGACGGCGGAGCAGCCCTTGAGCATATCGAGCAGGAAGGTGGCCGCGCCCAAGCCCTTGCCGCCAGCGCGCAGGACGTTGGTGGCGCCGATGTTGCCGCTGCCGGCCTGACGGATGTCCTGATGGCGAAAGAGGCGGACGAGCAGGTAGCCGGTGGGGATGGAGCCGAGCAGATAAGAGGCGGCCACGATGAGCAGAGTCGCGAGAACCATAACGAGAGAGAGTTTAGCAGGTGGAGGCGGCTGGTGGCGGAGGTTTTCAGGAGCACGCGTGACCGGACAGCGGTGGAACTCCGGAAAAAATAGCGAGTCCCGATCTCTTAAAGAGCAAAGCTGGTTGAGAGTTGGGTTTTTTCCATACTTTCGCCAATACTCGCGAGGACGGATTCACCATTTAGCAGGTTCGCCACCGCTTCGCGGTGATAGCAAGTTAGCAAGTTCGCGGGTTCATGGCGGACGTAACTTGCTGCGGCAAGTTGGGCTGCGCCCTACAAGCTAGACAAGGCGTGGCGGGCGGAACGGACCTCAGCGGCCAGAACCTCGAGCATCTTGAGAGCCATCCGCGGGTTGGTTTGCATCAGGCTGGTAAAGTCGTCGCGCGAGACGAAGCTGAGGCGCGCGCCGTTGCGGGCAATGGCGGTGAGCGTGTAAGGTTCGCCGCTGATCAGTCCCGGCAGGCCGAGCAACGAGCCGGCAGACGCCTGCATTTGCATCACATGCTCGCCGCTGGGCGAGGTCATGGTGAGAGTAAGTTCGCCCCGGTTGAGAATATAGAGGCCGGCAGGAACCTCTCCCTGGCGGAAGAGAACACGATCTCCGCCGCAGGAGATGGGCCTGGACCCTTTTTCGAGTGTCAGGATTAGATCCGGATCGGCGACAAATGCAGACGGGTCAAGTTTCACAAGCGGCCTCCATGGATGAAAATGCAG